>WNFU01001164.1_pt1 | contig 63634 bp, 35 predicted proteins | sample 5400121 | NCBI WGS metagenome assembly WNFU01 (sample SAMN13153360, study PRJNA577476) | soil metagenome | isolation source: 100 cm soil or saprolite under grassland replicate 1 | place: USA:California | collected 2016-06-15 | reverse complement strand
CGTGCCAGGTCTTCGAAAAAGCCCGCAGACTCATCGAGAAATACCGCCAGCGCGCAGAAGCGATCGCCGATGAAGTCGAGCCGGAAAAACTTCGTGAATTACTCTATTTCCTGGTCGACACCGCGCTGGCCGACGAATCAGCCGAGCCTGAGATTGCCCAGAGTCTCGCGGTCATTGGTATAGCTCGCTAGAAATACGTTGAGGACCAGTTACAATTCTCCGCCGCGTTAGCGGCGCCTTGAATTTAGCCGTGGGTTTTAACCCACGGGATTGTTGGCGAATGCTCCCTCGTCGCGTCAGCGACGACTGAATTCAATCGTCGCTGACGCGACGAGAAAAAAATATTTGCGCCCACCGTGGGTTAAAACCCACGGCTAAATTCAAGGCGCCGCTAACGCGGCAAGGAGAACTTAACCCATACGTCGATGGCAAACATGCAGGTCTGCGCCAACGTATGATATGGCAGACACGCAGGTCTGCCCCTACTATGATCACGAACTTGCGGAACAGTTTTCTCGGACGATTGACTGAACGCCTTCTGCTTTCAGTCCGGCTCAGCCTTGGCGCGGCCCTTCACGACAGCTTTCTGCTGCGGCTGACCAAGCGCCTGGCGAGTGAGTTGCGACGCCTCGACCCCGAGCAAGCGGCGCGACACGTGAATTTTACCCTTCGCTTCCAGCAGGCGGACGGCGGTTTCGCGGGTCGCGAAGGCGGCTCCGATCTCTATTACACGAGCTTCGCGGTGCGCACGTTGGCGCTACTGGACGCGCTGGATCACTCCCGCTGTCAGAACATCGCCACGTACTTGAAAAACGCCGCCGCCGCCAGGCGGGATTACAGCCTGATTGACCTGGTGAGCTGGCTCTATTCAGTGATTACCGTCCAACTGATCGGGAACCTGGCGCCCTTCGCAGGCGACACGGAAAGTTTTGCCGATGAAGTAACTGCCTCGCTGGAGACCTTCCGCCGTCCCGACGGGGGATACGCCAAAACAAACGAAGGCGGCGTTGGCAGCTCTTATCATACTTTTCTGGCGGCGCTCTGCTATGAGCTTCTGGGAAGACCTTTGCCCGACGTGGCCGGCATCGAGCGCTTTGTTCTCTCCAGGCGGCGGGACGACGGCGGTTTCGTTGAAATCGGACAGATGAAACGAAGCGGCGCAAATCCGACCGCCGCGGCCGCCGCGCTGCTCAAACGATTCGGATCGATAGATGATCAGACAAGGCGTGGGATTGAAACTTTCCTGACCAACCTGAGAGGCGATGAGGGAGGATTTCGGGCCAATACTCAGATTCCCTTCTGCGATCTGTTATCAACCTTTACAGGACTGCTTACCGCGCACGAACTGGGGTTTGCGGAGAGGATCGACGCCGAAAGCTGTCTCCGATACGTGAGTCAGCTCGAACTTGGCGAAGGTGGATTCAGGGGAGGCGCCTGGGATGACGGAGCGGACCCTGAATACACTTTTTATGGCTTGGGCTCTCTTGCGCTGCTCGGCTTAGATCGTCGTTTCGATCAGGGGCGTTGATCATCGTTTCGGCCAGATGAGGTTGATACAGTACCGCGCGCGTAAGCAAGCGGCTGTCTCATCGGTCAGCCGCTTGCTTACGCGCGCGGTACCGTACCGGCCGCGTAACGATGCGTCGGCACGGGACGGCCCGGGCGAAAGCTTTGCGTCTGACGGAAATCGACCTGCGCCCCGCGGGCTTCGCCCGCCTTGAGAACCGCCTCTCGCACAAAGGTCTCGAGGATGGCCGGGTCGGTTGCGACTCTGGCGTTGACGATCAGGTCCGCTTCCCGAACCAGGCTGTGCGACGGGAGCGACAACTCAGGCTCGCTGTCGCGGCTCACCAGATTGGCCACTCCGAAAAATCCCTCCCACAACCCGATGACCTTCAAATGCGCGGTCTCGTATTTTTCCACGCCGAGCCGCTCGCGGAGGTAACGCACGACATCGAGAAGCAATTCGTCTAGTTCAAATTCCTGGGAGGCGGTGAGTTTCAAACTGCTATTGAGCCATCCCAGTTCAGCCTCGCCTTCGGCGTAAATGTCGTAATCGAGATCAAGAATCCGGCGGCCGAAGTTCCCTTCCTGAGCCAACAACTCTTCGAGCGCGTCGAATCCCTGCCCCGTCTTCGCCGAGATGCGCAAGACCGGGACGTCTCCGTTTACTTCCTTGACGAGCGCGGCCAGTTCGTCGGTTTCCTCGGGGGTTAGCTCATCGATTCGATTGAGCAGAATAGCGTCGGCCTCTTCGAGCTGTTTGCGAAAGATGTAGGCCGCTTTGGATGAAAAGCCGGCGTCTTCCTCATTGCGAAGAATGCGCAAGCCATGACTGGGTTTTAAGACCACCGCATAGGGGCCAGTTTGAAACCGGTCTGGATAAAGCTGCTTGATCGGCTGCACGACGGTCGCGACGAGGTCTGTACAACTGCCAACAGGCTCGGCCAAAATCACGTCCGGCGTCTGGGATCGCTCAAGACGGCCAATGGTCGAGAGCAGATCGTCGAACTTACAACAGAAGCAGGCGCCAGGGACTTCTTCGACATCGAAGCCTCGCTGACGCAGGGTGTGGGTGTCGACCAGATCCGTCGCCTGATCATTGGTCACGATACCGACGCGAAGCCCTTTCTCAATATAACTGCTCGCCAAACGACCGAGGGTCGTCGTCTTGCCAGCCCCCAGAAAACCTCCGACCATCAGAAAACGCATTTTGCTCATTGAATCGCCCCTTTGATGTTAATTAACCGGTTGAAAAATGTAGTGTGAATTTTTTTGGTATGATGTGATACGCGCAGATGTTTTACAAGGTTTGGTTTTAATCGTAGTTTCAGCCACTGAGACCGACCAGACAGAAAAATGTAAGACAGAAAAATAAGAATCGCATTTTTCTGTCTTACATTTTTCTGTCTGGTCGCCGAAACGACGATCAAAGCCCACGGTTTCGATGGTGAGGATCTACAAAACGTATGTCTACATCAAACGACCCCACGCTGCCTGCGATTCTCGGCGGAAAACCTATTCGTCCTGAAGGGCCGCCCGCGTGGCCGTCCGCGTGGGAAGAAGTCGCGCTGGCGGTCAAACGGAGTTTGGACGAGGGCGGCTGGGGACAATACCACGGCCCCAACACTCGCCTGCTGGCGGAGCGACTCTCTTCATATCACGACGTCGAATTTGTCGAGCTTTGTTGCAGCGGGACCTTCGCGATCGAGCTGGCGCTGAGGGCGCTACAGACCGGGCCTGGAGACGAAGTCATTCTGGCCGCCTATGATTTTATCGGGAATTTCAACGACGTCGTCGCCGTCGGCGCGCGCCCCGTGTTGATTGACCTTGATCCAAACAACTGGAATCTCAATCCGGAATTGATCGGCGAGGCTATCGGTCCGAACACCCGCGCCATCATCGTTTCTCACCTACACGGAGGCGTGGTCCCGATGAAACGGGTCGTCGAGATCGCTCGTGAACACGGCCTCCGGGTCATCGAGGACGCCTGTCAAATGCCGGGCGCCCTGGTCGAAGGGCGGAAGGCCGGAACCTGGGGCGACGTCGGCGTGATAAGTTTCGGCGGCAGCAAGCTTCTAAGCGCCGGACGTGGAGGCGCGCTGCTGACATCATCTCCGGAAATCAGGCAGCGCGCTCAGGTCTATTGCAATCGCGGGAATCATGCCTATCCCCTCTCGGAGTTACAGGCGACAGTTCTTCTCCCGCAACTGGAGAGGCTCGACGATAGGAACCGAGAGCGAAGGCTGAGCGTCTCGAAATTGGCGGAAAGCTTGAAACCTTACCCCGGCCTTCGTCTTCTCGAAAACCGAGAGACTTCGGCTTTCCCTGGTTATTACAAGCTCGGATTTCAATACGACTCCGGCGGGTTCGATGGCCTTTCTCGTGAAATGTTCGTGCGGGCCGCCCGGGCCGAAGGAATCGAATTAAACGCGGGCTTCCGCGCTTTGAGCCTGTGCCGCTCCTCTCGCCGGTTCCGTAAAGCAAGTGAATTGTCATTCGCAACGATCGCCGACGCGAACATGCTTGTGCTTCATCATCCGGCGCTACTGGGTGGCGATGAGGCGATCGATCAAATCACGCGCTGTGTACACAAAATCCGAACATGGGCGGACTCTATAAAGAGGGACTGTGACAAAGGCGTGTAGCGCGTCTAAACGGCGCCGAGAGCCTGATGGCTCGCAATACCGCGCAACAATTCATCAGTTATCAAGTCGCGGTAAGCGGCTTGCGCTAAAATTCCCTCCAATGCGGGTCAAGGCTAAGACTGCCTGCGAAGGCAGTCTTAGCGAGCCGAGGTCATTTCTTCAACTCTTGCTCAATCGCCTGTGCGACTTTTTCGCTTTCCGGTTCATCTTTGCTCGAAAAACGGGCGACGACCTTTCCGGCGCGATCGACAAGAAACTTGTTAAAATTCCATGAAATGGCGCCGGCGAATTCCGGGTTCGTCTGTTTGCTCGTTAGGAATTTGTACAGGGGGTGAATCTTGTCTCCCTTGACAGAAATTTTTGCGAACATCGGAAAGGTCACGTTGTATTTCGTCGTGCAAAACGTCTTGATCTCTTCGTTCGTCCCAGGTTCCTGCCATAAGAAGTTATTGGCCGGGAAGCCCATTACGACCAGGCCCTGCTCTTTGTATTTCTTGTAGACGGACTCCAGGCCTCGATATTGCGGCGTATAGCCGCACTTGCTGGCGACATTGACCAGCAACAAGACTTTCCCGCTATAGCTGTCCAGCTTTACATCATCTCCATCGATGCTTTTCATAGTGAACTCAAGCACCGATTTTTCAGCCATCGTCTCTCCTTCTTTCAAAGGATCTCTTCCGTCCCACGTCAGCGCGATGGAGACGGAAGCAATAATCAGAATGGCAAGCGCCAGCAGCATGACGTATTTCTTCATTCGTTTGCTCCGGAAATTAATTTTCTGCATGGTTAGTAGTGGGGATCCGTACACGCATTTGATAACCGATCTAAGCCTTTCTCACTCGACAGGCGAAGCATTTGTATGCTTGTTGGCGGGCAAGGCCACCTTAGTGGTTCGGCTCTCTTTTCCACAGGACTCGGGGACGAAACAGGAGCAGCCCCCATACCGGTTTTCAGGCGTATTAAGACTGTTAGCCACAGAGGTCACAGAGGCGCCTCACTACTTCTCTGTGCTCTCTGTGCCCTCTGTGGCCATTCATGTGAAACCCGCTGTAAAGAACAAGGAGAAAGCGCTCCTGCGCGAGATACTTCATACCTGGCGCTTCGGCGCCTCTTTTACTTCTTGGGGAAATTCGGGTCAGCTCTGACTTCGAGAATTTGTAGCGAGTGCCGCTCGCTGTGTCCCGAAAGCAGGAGTAACCATTGGTAGGCGTCCAGATCTTTGAAAATCGGGTGCGGCCCAAAATGGCTGCGCAGATCGTCCTGCGTGGTCTTCACATACTCGATCGTTTTGTCGCGACTCGCGTTGAAGGCTTTGATCGTTTCTTCACGCGTCTTAAATCGATTGGTCGGTCTTAGCATTTCGGGCGCCTGAACCTTGACGGAGCGATTGGTTATTGAATTGCGAACCAATTCGTCCTTGCCCTTGGCCGCATCCTTCTTTTCGGGAGTCGCCGGAGACTTCATCACTCGATCTGTGACTAGACCAAGCAATGTCTCCTCGCTGACGGCAATGTGTTCGGCGACCTCTGCGGCGGACCATCGTTCGGGCGCCGGCTTGAATTTCCATTGCGCGTCGGAAAGGTCCTTCATCGAATCGAGAACCTTTTGCCTTGTCTCTTCCAGATATTTGATTGCAGCCTGTCGCTCCTCGGGACTCAGCGCGCTCTTTTCCGTTGGAGCATTCTGGGCCTGCGCCGTCAGCGTGAGCGCCGAGGCAATGACTAGAAAGAAAAGTTTTCCCGCACAATTCAATAGATGGTTCATCATAAGTGTTTCGTTCTCCTTAAAGATTGGCTTTCATAAAAATGTCGGATTGAGAGCATACGAGAGGTAGAATCCTATACTGATCGCCAAGTCTATGCCAGCGCTCGAATGTCAGACGGGACGGACCGCGCCGGATATATAAGCAACACGACACCGCGGCGTTACCAGCGGTTGGTTCTCCCGGGCGGTCACGTAGCGGTACCCAAGAGGGCGTTGAGAGCGTATCATTGCGTGGCATACCGAATTTCATGCTTCAACATGATTCTGCGCATAGCGCTGAATCTGAAGTGTGGAAAAATTCTGTCACCAGCTAACATATGCCCAATCGGCGATTCGAGGCGGACGCGCAAAAGCGGCGCGCCGCTCAAAATTGTAGTGAAGCAGGCGGCCCCCTGTCGCAGTTCTTATGGAGCGAATTGGTAATGAAACAGGAAAAGTAAGCGGGGCGGATCAAGCAAATGATCTGAAGCGGGAATTCCGGCGGCTGTATGGCCGTGACGCGCGCATTTATCGCGCCCCCGGACGCGTCAACCTGATCGGCGAGCACACCGACTACAATGACGGCTTCGTCATGCCCGCCGCGATCGGCTTTTCGACCTGGGTCGCCCTGGCGACGCGCGATGACCGCAAGCTCTCGATCTATTCCGAGAATTTCTCCGAACGCGTCGAGTTCGATCTTTCCGGGATCAATGGAAACGGCGCGCGAGCGGGGGCCGCCGCGCATTGGAGCGATTACGTGTGTGGGGTCGCCGTCACGTTGGAGCGGGCGGGGTACGCTCTACGCGGGGGCGACATGCTCATCCGTGGCGAGGTCCCGATTGGATCGGGCTTGAGTTCGTCCGCCGCCGTCGAAGTGGCCGTGGGGTACGCCCTGTCGGAGGCTTCAGGCCATACTGTTGACCGGGTGGAATTGGCGAAGCTCTGCCAACGCGCCGAGAACGAATACGTCGGCATGCGCTGCGGGATTATGGATCAGTTCATTTCGTGTTGCGGACAGGCGGGACGCGCGTTGCTGCTCGACTGTCGTTCGCTCGATTACCGGTCGCTGCCGCTGCCCGGCGACGCGCGGTTGGTAGTCTGCAATACGATGGTCAAACACGAACTGGCGAGCGGCGAGTATAACCGGCGCCGCGCCGAATGTGAGGCGGGCGTGGGGCGCCTGGCCAGGTTCCTGCCCGGGCTGCGCGCTTTGCGCGACGTGACGTTGCCTGACTTCGAGCTATACGGCAGTGAGTTGCCCGAAGTGGTCTATCGCCGCTGCCGCCATGTAATCGGCGAGAACGCGCGCGTGATGGATGCGGCGGTGGCGCTCGAACGAAATGACCTGGCCGCCTTCGGAAGGTTGATGGGCGAGTCGCATCGCAGTCTGAGCGACGACTATCAGGTCAGTTGCGACGAACTGAATCTGCTGGTCGAGTTGGCGAGCCGGGTCGAAGGCGTTTACGGCGCGCGGATGATGGGCGGCGGCTTTGGCGGTTGCGTCATCAATCTCGTGGCCGCTGAAAGCGTCGCAGGCTTCGAACGCGTCGTGGCGCGGGGCTATGAGCAATCGACCGGCCGCGCGCCCGAGATATACGTTTGCGATACGGCTGAAGGAGTTGAACGACTATGAATGTTCTGGTCACGGGCGGGGCGGGCTACATCGGCAGCGTGGTGGCGGCGGAGTTGTTGAAAGCCGGTCATCGGGTTCTGGTCTATGACGATCTCAGTCGCGGCCACCGTCGAGCCGCGCCGAAAGGGGCCGAGTTGATCGTCGCCGACACTGCCGACCGAGCCGCGCTCGACCGCGTTTTCATGACGCATCCGGTCGACGCCGTGATGCACTTCGCCGCGCTGATCGAGGCCGGGGAGTCGATGAAGAACCCGGCCGCCTTTTTCCGCAACAACACTGCGAATGCGCTGACGTTGCTCGAAGCGATGCTCGCGCATGGCGTGAAGAAATTCGTCTTCTCTTCAACGGCGGCGTTGTTCGGCAATCCCGATCGCTCGCCGATCGAAGATGACGATCCGTTGCGTCCGACGAACGTTTACGGCGAATCGAAATTGATGGTCGAGCGCATGCTGGCGTGGTTCAACAGCGTTCACGGGTTGCGCTACGCGAGCCTGCGTTATTTCAACGCCGCCGGAGCGATGAGCGCCGATCACGGCGAAGACCACCAGCCCGAATCTCACCTCATCCCGCTCGTCTTGAAAGTCGCCCTGGGCCAAATCGAACACGTCAACATCCTGGGCGCCGATTATCCTACTCCCGACGGGACCTGTGTCCGCGATTACATTCACGTCCTGGACCTGGCCTCGGCCCACCTGCTCGCTCTCGACGCCTTAGAACACCGCGACCGTTTGATTTATAACCTCGGCAACGGTCAGGGCTTCAGCGTGCGCGAGGTGATCGAAGTCGCGCGCAAGGTCACCGGGCGCCCGATCCCCGTGGTCGAGTCGCCTCGACGTCCGGGCGATCCGGCGATCCTGATCGCCAGCGCGGCGAAGATTCGTCGCGAGTTGAACTGGAGCCCACAGTTCCCCGATCTGGAAACCATCGTCGCCAGCGCGTGGCGGTGGCATCAAGCCCATCCCCGCGGCTACGGAGATTGAAACGGATTTGATCGCGGCGGCTATTCGCCTAGCGTATACACCGTCGTGTCCGGGTGATAAATCTTCCAGTCGAACCAGTAGTCTTTCAGAGCGAAAATCTTCTTCAGTTGTTTCCCGGCGAGTGGGCCGCTGACCGCTTTGCCGCTGAAATCCCACGTGGTCGCCGTCTCGTCGGTAAGCTGAACCGGCGAGGTCCCGGGCTTAACGTAAAATTCCAGCGTGCGCCCGTCTACAGTGCGGTCAAAGGCGCGGACGGATTTGTTGTCGTCGCCCAACACGATGAATATGGGCGTCACGCCGCCGCCGGAGCCGACGGCGCCGAGGATCAGCCGTTGCTTTTCCAGAGCGGGCAGCGGATACGCCAGCGCCCTGCCATTGACCACCAGCCCCGCTATCAGCGTGCGCGGCGACAGTTTGTCCTTGGGATTCACGGGAGTAACGACCTCGACTTTGGCGGCCTGCTCCTCCCAATTAGCGGCTATGTAATACCGCTTCACGCGCTCATCCGGCTTCAGCACGCGCCCCTGCCGGTTTTCGCGCTTCCAAACGGCGAATGTCAGTTCATCGTTATAAACATTGGTCAGCTTCTTTCCCTTCAGCGGCCCGTGAATCGCTTCGCCTGACACCTGCTGCCACCAACTGCCCGTCTCTTCATCACGCATTATGAAGTTCTGGTTGTTGATGCCAGCCAGATGGAACGTCAGCCTCTTACCCTCAACTTCGGATTCCCACACCAGACCGGTGTGACAGAGTATTCAGAAAGTCGCCGTGATCGGCTTGCCTCCGACGACGTCGTTAACGACGTGATGATGGGCCATCTGGCGCACGGGATAGGCGACCGCGTCGCCGTTGATCTCTATAGCCATGACAATGTCGCTGTCGGCGACGAAGCCGGCTTCTGCGGCGCGCACGTAATCAGGGTTCGGCAGCGGATGGAAGATCCACTCGAAATGATTTTGCCGCGCGAACCACGTGACGGCGAGCAATGGCGCGAGCAGCGCCGTCATAGCCAATCGGCCCCGCCACCGCGCCCCGCGCCAGAGCGCCGCGCACAGTGCGAGAAACGCGACAGTCGCAATCACTGTCGCCGGCGGCGACCAGCGGCGCAGCCGGTAAGACCACTCAACGTCCGCCGCGGTCTGCGCATGATTTGCCCGTCTTGCTCGGTGAATTTGATGTAGTGTTCATTGCTAAAGTACTTAGGTTCGCTCCCTTCATCCGGGATTTTCAAATTCCAAACTCAATTCCCCTGCCGCGGAGCGGCATTTGAGATTAGCCCGGCGTTTCAACGCCGGGAACAGCGACGTCTCTATTCGTCAGTCGCGGAGCGACGATTGAAAGGGGTTCTCAAGAACAACGAGAGCAGGCGTCGCAAGTCAACCGTCGCTCCGCGACTATGGAGAACTATCGCAGGCTTCCCGGCGTTGAAACGCCGGGCTAATCTCAAATGCCGCTCCGCGGCAGGGAAAGCATAATTTCAAAAACCGCCGCGAAAGCAGGGTTACCGTAAGAATGTGGGCCGAAAATCTTTGCTGTTCCGATTTAGTCCCTTGTCTTGCGGAGTTCCTCGAAACTCTTGCCGTAGGTCTCACTGATAAGTCTTGATCGCTTCGCCTTCGGAATGCAAGCGCAGCCCGTCGGTGAAGCGGTTCATAATAGTCTGATTCAGTGTCGTCGTTGCACGAGAGAGGTGAAAAGGAGCCGAAGCGGCTGCATGCGATCACCATCACAGCGACGCCAACGCGGTCTCCGCCCCTTGTCACGCCTTCATTCTCTTGCGCTTTATTCCGCGCATCGACGATTACTGAACCGTCCGGAAACTTGCCGGCGCGATAGCCCTCCATCACTTTTTCGTTATCGGGCACACCACCGAATATTGACACCGTTATCGGTAACGCCTAGACTGCGCCAGCGTCCGTGACAAAAACGACAATTAAGACCTGGCGGAAATATTTATGAGGAGAGCAAAACTACCGGCGGCTTTGCTGGGACTGTTCATTCCACTCGCATTGCCTGTCGCGTGGGCAGTCAGTCGCGCGCCGGTTGAGAATCAAACTGCCACGGCGCAGTCCACACTCCAGGTTGGCGCGATGACGCTCTGGCATGACAGGGCGGCGCCGCAATGGGATCATGCCACGCCGGTCGGGAACGGGCGGCTCGGCGCGATGATCTTCGGCGATACGGGCCGCGAGCGCATTCAGCTCAACGAGGAGACGCTCTGGTCGGGAGGGCCGCGCGACACGGTCAACGTCGAGGCGATGTCGGAGATAGGCAATGTGCGGCGGCTGCTCTTCGCGGGCAAGCCGCGCGAGGCGATCGAGCTGGCCGACGAGACGATGATGGCGCGCCCGCGCCGGCTGCTTCCCTACCAGACGCTCGGCGACCTGTGGCTGGCGTTCGAGGGGCATGACGCCGCGACCGATTATCGCCGCGAGCTCGATCTGGCCAGCGCCGCGGCGCGCGTCGGCTATCGCGCGGGCGGCGTCCGCTTCAGTCGCGAAATCTTCGCCAGCCATCCCGCGCAGGTGATCGTCGTTCGATTGTCGAGCGAACAGCCGAACCGGATTTCGGTCGCGGTAGGCTTGAATCGCGAGCGCGACGCAGTGACCACGGCATCCGGCGACAGTTTGACAATGCGGGGACAACTCGACGGCGGTACGGGGCTTAAATTTCAATCCACGCTCAAAGCCTTGACCGAAGGCGGCTCGGTAAAAATTCAGAGCGGGGCGCAGGGCGATCAACTCGTCATAAGCAAAGCCAATGCGGTGACGCTGCTTGTGGCGGCCTCGACCAATTTTCGCGGCAATGACCCGCTGGCCACTTGCGAGCGGCAGATCAAACAGGCGGCGGCGCAGAGTTACGCCAAACTGCGCGAGGCTCACGTCGCCGACTATCAATCTCTCTTCAATCGCGTCGAGTTGGAACTCGGCGGATCGAGCGATCTGCCCACAGACAAGCGGCTCGAACGTGTGAAGCAGGGCGGCGAAGACCACCAGCTAGTCGCGCAGTATTTCCAGTTCGGCCGCTACCTGCTCATCTCGAGCAGCCGTCCCGGCGATCTGCCCGCCAATCTGCAGGGCGTCTGGGCCGACGGATTCCGGCCGCCGTGGAACAGCGACTATCACCTCAACATCAATTTGCAGATGAACTACTGGCCGGCCGAAGTGACCAACCTGTCGGAGTTGAGCCTGCCGCTCTTCGACCTGCTCGAAAGTCTGCGGCCGTCGGGGCGGCGCACGGCGCGGCTGCATTACAACGCGCGCGGCTTCGTCGCGCACCACATCACCGACATCTGGGGCTTCACCACTCCGGGCGACCGCGCGCGCAGCGGGTTGTGGCCGATGGGCGCGGCGTGGCTCTGCCAGCACTTGTGGGAGCATTATCAGTTCACGCAGGATCGCAAATTTCTGGCCGAACGCGCCTACCCGGTGATGAAAGAGGCGGCGGAGTTCTTTCTCGATTACCTGGTCGAAGATAATAAGGGGCGGCTGGTGGCCGGGCCGTCGGTCTCGCCGGAAAACAGATACCAATTGCCGAACGGCGAGATCGGAGTCTTATGCATGGGCGCGTCGATGGACACGCAGATCATTCGCGGCCTTTTCCGCGATTGCTCCGAGGCGGCCCGACTCCTCGGCATCGACGAAGAGTTCCGCGCGCAGTTGAAACGAACGAGCGAGCGCCTTCCGCCCATGCAGATCGGGCGCGACGGGCGGTTGCTCGAATGGTCTGAAGAATACGAAGAGCCGGAGCCGGGACACCGCCACATCTCGCACCTGTTCGCGCTCCATCCGAGCGATCAGATCACGCCCCGCGGGACGCCCGACCTGGCCGCCGCCGCGCGCAAGACGCTCGAATACAGGCTCAAAAACGGGGGCGGGCACACGGGCTGGAGCCGCGCATGGATCATCAATTTCTGGGCACGACTCGAAGACGGAGAGCAGGCGTATCAAAACCTGCTCGCGCTGCTCGGCAAATCGACGCTGCCCAACCTGTTCGACGTTCACCCGCCGTTCCAGATCGACGGAAACTTCGGCGGCGCCGCGGGCGTCGCCGAGATGCTGCTGCAAAGCCACGCGGGAGAGATTCACCTGCTGCCCGCATTGCCCGCGGCCTGGGCCGACGGGCGCGTCAAAGGGCTGCGCGCGCGCGGCGGATTTGAAGTCGATATGAGATGGAGGGGCGGGAAGCTCGAGTCGGCGGAGATTCACTCCCTCGCGGGACTGCGCTGTCGCTTGCGCGCCAGGCTTCCCGTCGTGGTCAAATCCGGCGGCAAAGTGGTAAAGATTGAACAGCCGGAACCGGGCGTGGTCGTTTTTGAGACTGAGGCCGGCAAGAGTTACGCCGTTGAACCGTATAACGCCGCTGATCGGCAATAATCTCCCGAAGTGTACACATAAATCGGATCGGCGAAGCCTTTGGAGTGCGGGCGCTCGGGACCGCTTTAGTAGTCATCTCCAGATTCTACAAGCTTCCGAGAGAGGAGACCCGAGTGGGCTCCCTTTCCGTCATTGCCATAGTATCGAAGTGGACTACCAAAGCGGTCCCGAGCGCCCGCACTCCAAAGGCTGCCGCCATTTCATGTAGTTGACCGTATTCAACAATATTTGCACATGCTTAAATTACATATGGTATATGACATATGGCATATGTAATATGAAATACCGACCAAGACAGAGAGTGAAATAACATGGAAACCAAGGTCTTCGTGGCCAGACTCAGGCCGGAGCGCAAGGAAGAGTACATCGAGGCGCACAACAGCTTTTCACCAGAACTGCGGGCGAGATACCGCGCGGCGGGCATTCACCAGATCAGGCTGTTCCTGCTCGGCGAGCAGCTTTTTATGTACGTCGAGGCCGATAATTACGAGTTGGCGCGCGCCGCGCTGGACGAAGACCCCCTCGACCGGATGTGGCAGGAGCGCGTCGGGCCGATGAAATCTCCTGATTTTCAGCCGCTCATGGAAATTTTCAGGCTTGATTGAGACGCCGCACGCTGAGACAATCGGGCCATGCCAACGACACTTGCCGATATCGCTCGCGAGCTGGGTGTTTCTAAAATGACCGTCTCGCGGGCCATCAACAATCATCCCGAGGTTAATGCCGAGACGCGGGAGCGCGTGCTGGCTGTCGCGCGCCGGATGAAATACCAACCGAACCAGCATGCGCGCGCGCTGATCACCAACCGCTCTCACCTGCTCGGCATGGTGGCGCCGGACCTCATGCATTCGTATTTCGCCGAGATCCTTCGCGGCATCGAGTCGGTCGCGCGCCCGGCCAAACTCCGGATCCTGGTCTGCAACACATACGAAGACGCCGACAACGAGATCGCCGAGGTCGAGGCGCTGCGCCAGCGCACCGACGGCCTGATCGTCGCCTCTTCACTCTCGCCGGAACAAGGGCTGGCCTACCGCAAGTTGATCAAAGACGGGTTGAAGCTCGTCCTGGTCGACCGCCTGCTGGAAAACCTGCGCTGCCCGACTGTGAGCACCGACGACGTGATGGTCGGCATGATCGCCACGGAGCACCTGATCAGCCTCGGCCATCGCCGCATCGGCCACCTCCGAGGCGCGTCCGCCTCGGTGGCCGGAATGCGACTGGAGGGATACAGGCAGGCGCTCGCGAAACATAAACTGCGGTTCGATAAGTCCCTCGTGCGCGAGTGCGGCTTTATCGAAGACCAGGGCTATGACGCGATGCGCGCCTGGATCGCCGAAGGCGACCTGCCCGAAGCCGTCTTCGCGGTCAACGACCCGGTGGCCATCGGCGCAATGCACGCCCTGACGGAGGCCGGCTACCGCGTCGGGAGCGACATCGCCGTCGTCGGCGCGGGCAACATCCATTACGGCGACATGCTGAGCGTCCCGCTGACCACCGTCGCCTGGCCCACCGCCGAGATCGGACAACAGGCGGCCCGGCTGCTGATCGAAATGATCAAGGGAGACGCCTCGTCCCGCTCGCCGCAGAGCATCGTCGTCCCGCCTTACCTCATCGCGCGCCACTCTTCCGGCGCCGACAACCTGAAGACCACGACCGCCAGAGCGCGGACTTCCAAATAGCTTTTCCCGCCGGTCGCCGGATCACATGACGCGGAGCCGAACGAAAATGCGCGGAATGGAAAAAATTTGTTATCGGTAACAAATAGCTTTGTTACCGGTAACGGAATGACATATAATGCGCCCACCTAGCGGCTCGTCATTGAGAGATCGTGGTCCGGACAGATATAACCCGGCGTCCGGTCTTTTGTCCTTGTCATTATCCGGTCTTTGCACGGAAAGCGCCTTTTCTTCGTCGCGTAGCGACGGCGTGAATTTAGCCGCGCGTTTTAACGCGAGGAAAGACCGTAAAGACACGCCCGCGTCGCGTAGCGACGATTGAGCCTGAGCAGGAGGGATCTCAATCGTCGCTACGCGACGCGGGGACAATCACGCGCTACCGTGGGTTGATGGTGTTTGAAAAATAAATGCAACAACACCTCCTCGTCGCGGAGCGACGGTTGATCCTAGCCCGGCTTTTCAAAGCCGGGGGAGCAGTCGCATAGTGGTTTTAGTCGCGGCAGCGACGGTTGACACTGATCTGCAAAATCAACCGTCGCGGCAGCGACTGGGGACGGATGCGCTGATGGTCCCGGCTTTTCAAAGCCAATGAGGTTAAGTTAGCGTTAGTGGCGCGGACTTTAGTCCGCGCTGATGGCTGGCGCGCGGACTAAAGTCCGCGCCACTAATTGCGCCAGATGCCTAACTTAACCTCATTGGCTTTGAAAAGCCGGGCTAAGCTCACACGGTCGCTGCCGCGACCGGGAAAAAGGTGGTTGCAATATTTATTCAAAGACCATAAACCCACGGCTAAATTCACGTCGTCGCTACGCGACGAAGAAGACGCATTTCGCGCAGAGATTTGGGTAAGGACAAGAGCTTTAGTCCGGACAATGCGACCGCCCGTCGAGCCAATCCATCAACAAATTAAAGAGAGGGGAACCTATGGAAAGAAACATTAGCCTTCGCCGGGCGCTGACGCTCGGCATAATGTGTTTTGTGTGCGCCGCCCTGTGTTCAATAAATTCGAGCGCCCAGGTCACGGTCACGGCCGACGGGCCAGGCAATACGTACGAGCTTCTCGAATCGAGGGGCTTCGGCCTTGAGACGCCGGATTGCGGCCATCCCGTGCGGCACGTCCGCGAAATATTCGACAGCGCGCTCGGCAAAAACGTGTTCGCCTTCGACATCCACCGCGATCTGGACAACGACCGATGCGTGAACTTCGACCGCCAGCGCATGGAGGTTAAGACAGCTCCCGGCGGCGCGAATCAGGACACCTTGCAACACGCCAACGGGGATACGGCGTATTACCGCTGGAAGTTCAAACTGCCTTCGGGCTTCCAGGCGTCTTCAAACTTCACACACATCTTCCAGATCAAAGCGCAGGCGGGAAGTGACGCGGGCGCGCCCCTGGTCACAATCACTCCACGCGCCGGCAGTCCGGATATTCTGCAGATCATCTGGACGCCGCCTTCCGGCCAATCGGGCGGAGGCGTCAAGGCCCAGGCCGACCTCTCGCTGTTCCGTAACGTGTGGGTCGAAGCTTTCGTGCAATACAAGAGCGCGGACTCCGGAAACGTCCAGCTCTCCATTAAGAGGCTGAGCGACGGCGCCACGCTGGTTTCCTGGAACAGCGGCACGGTCGACACGTGGAGAGATGGTAACAACTACAACCGTGGCAAGTGGGGCATTTACCGCAGCCTGAACAGCATCTCGCAGTTGCGCGACGAGACCGTCCTGTTCGCCGACTGGTGCGTCTCGGAAACCAGCGCCAGCCAGTGCCCGAGCGCGATCGGCAGCGGCGGCCCGATCCGGATCGAAGCCGAGAACATGACGAAGACCAATTACGAGACCAACAACTTCGAGGGCGAAGACTGCGCCCGGGCGATCTCGACTACACTAGGCAACGTCCGGACCAACTACACCGGCCCCTCAGGGACACATGACATCATTGTCCGGTACCACGACGAGAACGACGGCCAGGCGACCTTCACCCTTCGCGTGGCCGGCGCCGTGATCGGTTCGTGGACGGCGAACGTAGATGATCACACGTGGAAGACACGAACCTTCAACGGCGTCTTCATCGCCAACGGGGCCGAGATCCGAGTGGAGGCCGCTCGTAACCAAGGGGAGCACGCTCGCGTTGATTACGTCGAGATTCGCTGACGAACGGATGCTTGCTTTTCCAGCCTATCCTACGCCAGGACAGTTGAAGTTGGGCAAAATGTGGTCTCTGGGGTCGGCGGCGGTTGTCGCTCCTTACTCATCATAAGGAGAGCCGTCGCTTGACCCCATTTTTTTCAGAGGGTGTTTTAGAGCAGTTTGCGATTGCGTGTACGGTGTGGGGCGATTTGTTTAATCGCCCTGTCTGTGGTTTTGTCAGACTAGGAGTCCAATTAGGAAAGAGGCGCGAGTAAACAACTCGCGCCCGGAGTCCCGTACACGCAATCGCAAACCGCACTAGTGCGGTTTGCGATTGCGTGTACGGGACGTGGCGTGTTCTCTCACGACGGCAGTGACCCCGTGTACGTCTTCGTCACAGAGACCAATTTACCGTCTTTATCGAAAAGGACCTCGCCTTGGAAGGCGTTTTCCCGATGCACGCTGCACGACCAGCCATTTTCGCTTCTGGTCACGGTGACTTCCTTAGCGGTGACGATCCCCGGGCTGACGCGATCATCAGAGCTGTACATCGATAATACGGCGGCCGCGCAGATTTTGGCGTCCTCGTCGGTTGTGACCCGCATCATTCCCAGATTGTAATCCTCCTCCTCGTGAAGAGGAGTGATCCTTCCCTTCTCGTCAATGCTAATGGTGAGGGAGATGAACTGCTTCTGATACTCCTTCATCTTTTGTTCATGCTCATCGAGGAGCTCTGGCAGGGGAGCGCCGGGAGGCAGCGGAGGACTAGAGAAGACGTAGTAAAACCGTTGCTTCTCATAAGCCTTGCGAATCTCCTCACTGTCCATACGCGCCGGACCGGTTTGCCATCTTTTCCCCGGCATATTCTCCTCGAGGTAGCTTTGAAATTGTTTGAGATCCGCCCTGGTTAGCTCATCTTGGTCGTTCTTGCCAGCCGTGCATGTGGTGATACCGAAGTCGAGCATGAGGGCTATTGCGCATGCGGCGCCAAATAAACCGAGTTTCATCATTGATCCTGCTCCTTTCCTTAGCTAAAGCAGTCAGGTGAATATTCTGAGACGATTATATTTTCAATTGTTCATATTACATTTGCCATTTGTCATTGCAGGAATTGCGACTCTCCTGCAATGACAGATGAAAAATGTACCATGAACAATGGAAATTGCGGAGCCCCTATTTTGGCGCTCATCGGCAGACGCTCATCACTTTATTAAGGGCCGTGGGGCCCTTCACCGCCGGGTCGCCGTTCTGGCTATGCGGCACGCTCACTTCGAAATCGGCCCGCGTGACAGCGCCGCCGCTGTCCCTCACTCGTAGAGTAACGGTGTAGACGCGGCCGTCTCCTGTCCCGGCCCGCTCCGCTCGCAGTTGAACTGACCGGCAGTCAGCGCCGATGACGATGTCGTCGCTTGTATTGCCATCGCCGAGATCGTCGTCCGGTTCATCGCTCGTCGCCACCTCGATCACCACATCGTCTATGCTGATGGGGCAATTGTCGCGGACGCTCTGGACCATCTGGGCCACAGTCACGGTATGGTACCCATGATTGGGCGGCCAGAGCGTGATCGGTGGATTGAGCGTGATGATCGGCGGCGGATTAGAGACAGTGGTTGCTGTTGTCGCCGTGTTGTTACTCTGCTCTGGATCGAAGGTTGCAGAGCTGATCGTCGCCGTGTTGCTGACGATCTCGCCATTGGCGACTGAGCACTTCACCTGGACGACCAGAGTGATGGCGCCGGATGCTCCGGGCGCGAGTGAGGAGAAAGTAACGGCGCGGTTATTTTCTGCGCCACTGGAAACGCCGCCGCCTGTGGCGTCGCTGGAGATGAAAGTAGTGGCGCCTGGCAGGATGTCGGTGACTGTCACGTTCTCAGCGGCGTCAAGTCCGTTGTTAGTAATTCTAATGGTGTATGTGAGGTTACTCCCCGCAGTTACCGGAACTGGCGCCACGGTCTTGCTGATTGCCAGATCAGCCGTCAGCCGAGTGAGATCTCTGAGGTTCACTATTGTCCACGCGCCGCGGCCCAGGGTACCGGCCAGCAACACGTCGTCCGCCACGTCATAGTCGAGATCCCATACCGGCGCATTGGGCAGGCCAGTCCCCAACTTGTTCCAACTCGTGAAGCCACTGTTACTGAACGACACAAAGACCCCCGCATTCGTGCCGACCACGAGCAAGTCTTTAGGGTCGCCGGCTATGAACTCGGTCGTGCGGAAGTCTCCGGCCCCGAGTTCCACCAGGTTTCCGGTAATGTCAGTCCAACTGGCGCCGGCGTCGGTCGTCCGGAACACCTGGTTGCTGTCGATGACATATGCGCTCCTCCAGTCGTCCGGGTCGAGCACAACATCGCGGACAGCGCCACCGCCGGCCGGGAGCGCCGCCGTGGGCGACAGAGCGGCGCCGGCTGTTGTTCGCAAAAACACCGTGGGAGCGGAAAGCACCGCGGGACTGGAGCCGACATAAAGGACATCCGGATTGTCTACCCCACCTGACCTGCCGCCATAGGCCATCGCGTTGGCGCGGGGGCCGTTGATCTGGGTAATCGTGTTCCCCTGGTTCAACGATTCATAGACAGAGTTCACTCCGCCGAGGACCAGACGTCTCGGATCGATCGCGTTTAGCTCCACTGGGGTAACGAACTGCGGCTGAAATGGGGCCCCGCCACCCACAACGGTCCGAGGGGGGAATGCCCTGCTGATGAGAGTATTAGCCGCGTCGTAAATCTCCCGGCGGAAACCGCCTAGATTCTGGGTGCTTGAATAGCGGATGGACCGATTAATGGCTGCCAGGGTGCGGCTATCGACCGCGACGTCGCCACCGTCGGCCGTCGAGACGCTGCTCCAGGTTGTAGAGCCCGTAGTGATCTGCTGCGGAGTCCCGGTGTCCTGGGCTCCGCCGATGAGGATGGTGTTTGAGTTAGTGTCATAGGCGACGTCGTGGAACTCGGTCGTTTGGATGTTGCCGTTTATCGAGAACCAGTCGCCGGTGTTGTTTTGCGGGCTGGTGCGCCGATAGATGCCACCGTCATCTACCTCGATGAGGTCGCCGTTGGCGTCGACGACCATCTCGCGCGAGTCCGCATGCGGCGCGCTACCGCGCGCCGTGCCGCCTCCCGGGATCTGCTGGATCGAATTCAAGTGCGTCAGGTGTTCCCACTGTGGAGACGGGACCGCGCCAGTGGGCGCAACGCTCGTATCACCGCGGAACAGCCGTCCCGTGAAGTTACGCGCCCCGATGAAGTTGGGAAAGGGGTTGTCCTGCCGATCGCCGGCCACATAGACTGTATTCGGATCGTTCCGATCGACCGCAATCGAAAGATGAATGGTTCCCTGTCCGCCGGGGTGGAGTCCCTCGATTTCGCCATTAGACTCCAGAGTCTGCGGTAGATCCATGGCCGTCCACGTAGGGATTTCCGCAGCCGAGTTGTCGCTGAATCCAATGTATTGAGCCCGACTGCCGCCTACGACACTGCTGACTACGACAATGACGTATAGCCGACCGTTACTGGCGACCGCCATCTCGGCGTTGTTGTTTCCGGCCTGGGTAATAAACCCATTCAGGGTAGGATCACCGCCGGAGATATTGGTCCAAGTCCCTCCGCCATCATCACTACGGAAGATGCCGGTTCTCTGGACGAACACATAGAAACGGTTGAGATTATCCGGGGCGCCGACGAGATCAAAGATGCCGCCGGTTGGTAAGCCATTGCTACCAGATACCAGGACCCAGTTAATACCGCCGTCAATGCTACGGAAGAGCCCACCGGTGATGCCGACAAAGGCGGTGTTTGCCGAGGCAAGCAGTGTAGCTCCGCGGGCAGCGATACCTGAAATATTCTGATTGACCACGAGCGGATGTCTTATTTGCGCCCAATTATCGCCTCCATCGGTGGTACGAAGTAATCCTGTCAGGGGGCCTCCACTTCGGCTAAAACTGCTAAACCGACCGATACCGGCAACGAGCGTCCGGTGGGTTACGTCAGTGGGGTCGAAATCCAATGCGCCGATCGAGAGCGACGGGAAATTATCGGTCAATGGCGTCCAGGTAGGACTTGCGGCTGTCGCATTACTCGTCCTCCAGATACCACCGTTGACTCCTCCGGCATAGAGGATGTTCGAGTCAGTCGGATGCGCCGCCACAGTATTGATCGCTCCAACCACCTCGTTATTGGGGATTATGTTTTCGGCCTGCCCATTCCGGGTCGGACCAGGGCCCTGGGCAGTCCACTTCCCTCCAACAACGCTAGTAATAGCAACGAATTGGCGGAGCGAAGGCGCCTCCAGGTATGCGGCCTTACTTTGTTCCTCAAAAATTGCCTCGCCTGCAGCTTCACCTTCAGCTTCAGATTCAGCTTCAGACGATAAAAGGGTTGGGTCGGAATGAGTCTCTCCGTCTTTGACCACTCGGCCTTGTACGCGCCGCGTCACACTGATCACTCCCAAATCAGAGCAACCAGGATTGGTACAGTTGTGAGGCCGCGTGGAGGTAGGCGGCGCCGTGAGGGAGGGCGTGGACGCAGCGCCTGCGCCTCCCCTCACGGCGCCGCCTACCTCCACTGTGTCCCGATGTTGGTTGCTCTGATATAGCGCTACCAGGCTTATCAGACCAACTAGGCTTATCAAACCAACAAGCAAAATCTTGTTTTTTTTCACTGCCCCTCCTATTGTTGGCTGCTCTAGGGTTTCTCTTGCGCCATCCTCGCCGGGTTACACACGCCGGAGCGGGAAGTCGGGCTACTCTTACGCTTTTATTTTCAAGTGTTACTGCGTTGGGGCTTTAAACGGTTGGCAGGCTATTTGGAAGGAAATGATCTCCGATCACGGAAATCAGTTCATCAAAAAACTTCAAAAGGATACCCCATCCAAATGCTATGCGCTGCGACAAACTTGTATGGCGGCGGGACTATATTGCAAAGCGGTAGGTGGAGTCAATTAAGATCTGGAAAATGTTATGGCGCCAAAAAAGACCGCCGTTATCCGTTCCTCTGGACGTCGTTGCCGGCCGACGTCAGGCGGTAACACATTGTTGATAACGGCGCGGTCCACATACTCGATGTCGCGCCGGCCGGCTCCGAATTCGTCATTACCGCCGAAACTCATTACACCGTAAACAAAGTTGCTTCCCATTTTTCTGTCCTACATTTTCCCGTTAAAGATCACCCCAACAGAAAAATGTAGGACAGAAAAATGGGGCGTGCGCATAAATCAGAACGGCGGAGCCTTTGGAGTGCGGGCGCTCGGGACCGCTTTGGTAGTCATCTTCGACACTTGGGCGACGATGGAAATGAAGTCCACTGCATCTCTCATGCTGAAAGTCTGTAGGATCCACAAATGACTACCAAAGCGGTCCCGAGCGATACTGCTGGCAAACTCCGCGAAGTTATTTCCCGCCCCGGAGGCGCGGCGGACATTAGCCGGTGGTGGAGCGAAGCGCAACCACCGGGATAGGGCGAAGAAGATTTTTCGCGTCCCGGCAGGGACGCAGGATTCGCTCTGGTTAGCGAATCGGCATTTTTCCTGCGCCCCTTCAGGGCGCGACTCACTCCCGGCGCGCTTCCGGTGGTTACGCTTCGCTCCACCACCGGCTAATGTCCGCCGCGCCTCCGGCGCTGGAGGAGTTTGCCAGCAGTATCCCGAGCGCCCGCACTCCAAAGGCTGCCGCCATTTCATGTGGTTGACCCTATTCATCTATATTCAGCGGCATTCGCGAAAAAGGAAGATAACGCCACGCGCGTGCGGGCTTTCTTTTATGGCGAGCAGTCGAATCTCGCCGAGCAAACCACCGACGCGGACCCGGCGCGCGAAACTCCTCGCTGAGTATTTATTTCCCATCTTCCTCAGCGTCCCTTTCAGCCTTGACATCGTTACCGATAACGCCTATAAACTGCCGTTATCGGTAACGAAGTGTCAGACCTCCGACGAAAAGTGGCGCGGAGGTCGTGTTACGGAGCTTGCTTTGCTGGGATTCAAGATCGGCTCCCGGGACATCTATTGGGGCCGGGGGCCTTCATTATCTCTTATCCAACATTCGAATTGACCACATCCAGCAAAGAGGTATCCATGTATCCAGAGGGGTTTCTATTTAAAGCGAGAGCGGCGCTGCTATTGGCGGCGCTGATGTCGCTGAGCTTGACGGTCTTCGGCCAGACTTCGTCGGGCGAGGTGAACGGCAGGAACTTCACGCAGTTGTTGACCCTTACGCCGGGAGTCACCCCGGTCTCCACTTCTCAAAACAGGAACATCGGCGGAGTCGAGGGTAATGTGGGGCTCCCCGGATCGGGCTTCTCCGACCCCTCAATCCACGGGCAGCAGAACCGGTCGAAGCTCTATTTTTATGACGGCATCATCAATACCAATATTCGCGGGCCTTCATACATCGTGATCCCGAACATCGACGCGATTCAGGAATTCAAGGTGGTCGGGCACGACGCCAAGGCCGAGTTCGGGTTGAGGCTCTCTTTCTAAACACAGTTCGCAAATCAGTGTAGGGGCAGACCTGCGTGTGGGGCCCCGATCTCGGTTTACACGCGACCGCCGGGGCCCCACACGCAGGTCTGCCCCTACCAATCAATTGATCGCTGTTTGGGGCAACACAAAAGGTCAATTTGTGTTGAACCTTCCTATCAACCGAAGAGGAGGTCCTTATGTCTTCCATCAAATTGCACTGGACAAAATTGTTGCAGGGCCTGTTCTGCCTGTTGCTCGCGAGCGGGCCGGCCGCGGCCCAGACCGTGACGGGCACGATTTCAGGCACGGTCGTTGACGCCTCTGACAGCGCGATTGCCGGAGCCGCCGTCACGATCACCAACGCGAAGACCGGAGATAAACGCGTCGTCACCACCAACGAGTCGGGGGGCTTCAGCGTCCCGGCTCTTCAACCTGACGTTTACACACTCAAGATAGAGCACAACGGTTTTCGCGCTTTGGAGCGGCGGAACGTCGTGCTGAGCGCGAATGAAACCCTGGCGCTAGGGCGGATCGCGCTGGATGTCGGCCAGGTGACCGAAGTCGTCACAACAGTGGCCGAAGGCGCGACCGTCGAAAAGGAGAGCAGCGACCTGACCGGGCGGCTGACTGCCGATCAGATCCAGTTGATCTCCACCAAAGGGCGCGACATCACTTCGCTCCTGCGCCTGGTGCCCGGAGTCTCCTACATTGACGACGTCGATAGTGTAGGCAATGGCTTCGGCACCGACCTGCCGAACGTCTCGGGGCAACGGGGCCGCTCCAGTGTCTCCAGGGTGAATGGCCTGAACGCCAGCGAGCCGAGCGGCTCGAACAAGGTCAGCATGACGACCAACCAGGACGCCATCGCCGAAGTCAAGGTCCTGCGAAATAACTATGCGCCGGAGTCCGGCACTAACGGCGGGGCGGAGATCATTATCGTCACAAAGAGCGGTAAACAGGAGTATTTCGGAACCGGCTACTACTTCCTGCGCAATGAAGCTCTCAACGCCAATGACTTTTTCAATAACAGGGCGGACCTGCCGAGGGAGAAATACCGTCACAACATCTGGGGCTTCAACGCCGGCGGCCCGGTACAGGTCCCGTGGCTTTTCCCGAACAAAGGGAGGAAGAATCTCTTCTTCTTCTACTCTTACGAGAAGCCACACACGATCACGCCGACCGGGGCGAAGTTCGTGACCGTGCCCACCGAGCGTGAGCGCAATGGAGATTTCTCGCAGTCGATTGTTGGGGTTAATCAAACTACCGGGGCGACGAACAAGGCTTTTGTACGCGACCCGCTTCTGCCGGGCTTGTGTCAAGCTACTCCGGCGAACCCCACGCCAGGTACCGATTATCAGGCGGGATGTTTCCGCGATCCCTCGCGCGCGACGGCGGACAACCCGCTGGGTCTGAACATCATTCCGCGCAACCAGTTCAATTCGAGCGGGGCGGCGATCCTCAACTACTTCCCTCTGCCCAATGCTGTTGGAGGACGCTCCTTGAACGGGAACACATACAATTACGTGGTCCAGAAGAGTGTTGACGTGCCGAAGCAGAGCCAGGTCATCCGTGTGGATTACAAGCCGACGGAGAAGGACACCTTCTTCGTGAACGCCCAATGGTGGACTGCGGATAACGAGGGATTCGACACTTCGGGCTGGCCCGGCGGCAGCAACAATCGATGGGGGATCAGCTCACACTACCTGTACAAGGATAACGGCATATCCTTCAACTGGGTGCGCCTGATCAGCCCGACCATAGTCAACGAGGTCTCGCTCGGTCTACGGCACGACTCCGAAGGATTCATCCCGTCCGACGGCGAGATCGAGCGCCTGACCAGAAGCGCATTGAATTACACGGCGCCCCAACTCTTCCCCGGCAACAACACGCTCGGGACTATCCCGCGCGCGACCGATTGGAGAGGCTTATCGCAAACGACGGTGGCCAACATCAACTGGCTCGATCGCTGGGGCGAGGTGGGCAACGATTACATCCTCCCGTCAATCTCCGATAACTTCACGCTCACTCGGGATAATCACACTTATAAGGCGGGAATCTATGTTGAGCGGATACGGAATGGCGAGGCTCCGGGAGGAAACTGGTCCGGGAGCTTCAACTTCCGCAGCGATGAGGGCGCCTATACCGCCGCACTCGGCAACACAGGCAATCCTTATGCGAACGCGCTCATCGGCAACTTCCGCAGTTACAGCGAGTCGTCGTCGCGTCCACATACCGATCTCGAGCGGCTACTCACCCAATGGTATGTACAGGATCAATGGAAGGCCACTCGACGTCTGACTCTGACCTACGGAGCGCGCATGGGCTGGTATTCACAATGGGCGCAACGCCGGCTCGACGCTTCGAACTTCGACGCGACGCGATTCGATCCGGCCAAAGCGCCGGTGCTCTATCGCCCGTTCTGCGTCGGCGGAACACCGGCCACAACCCCCTGCGCGAACGCCAACCGGCGCGCCATTGATCCGCGCAATCCCGCTGTGCTTTTGACCAATACCAACCTGGTCGGCACGTTCGTGCCCGGGAGTGGCGATAAGCTCAACGGCCTCGCGGTCGGGACCAATCCGAATGTTCCTCATGGATTCAAGGACCCGGCGCCCATCCAGTGGGAGCCACGATTCGGCTTCGCTTTCGACATTTTCGGCAGCGGCAAGACGGTGCTGCGCGCCCACGGCGGCATGTACCACAGCACGCGCACCGGCGGAGGGACGACGGGCGGCAATCTGGTCGGCAACCCGCCATTCCAACGCAACGTGACGATCGATTTTGGCTCGATCGACAGGCTGGCCGATCTTGTCGGCACTGCGCTGGAAAGGCCGGCCGGGATTAACGCGGTCGAGATTCACACCAAGACCCCGACCATCTACAACTTCTCGATGGGCATTCAGCAAGACATCGGGTATGGGACCATCGTCGAAGTCAGTTACGTAGGCTCGCTCGCGCGGCATCTCGGAGAAAGGCGCAACATCAACGGCGTTCCAGATGGCGCAAGGTTATTAGATTTGAACCCGCAGAATAGAAATCCTTTCGGCACGGGCGCCCTGGGCGATGATTTCCTGCGCCCGTATCAGGGCTATAGCGACATCAATGTGGTTATGGGTTCCGGCACGTCTAATTATAACGGACTGCAAGTTCAGGTCAGTCGCAGGTACGCGTCACGGTTCCAGTACGGCATCGCCTACACCTGGCATAAGACGCTGGATTACGCCAACGACGACTCCTCCGACGTCTCTTTCCCCCGCCCATACAAAGCGTTCAATTACGGCCCGGCTGACCACGACCAGACCCACATCTTCACGGCAAACTACATCTGGGACATCCCCGGCCCCGGACGACGTTTGGACAGCCGTTTGGTCAAAGCTTTGTTCGATAACTGGCAGCTTTCCGGGACCACGTCTTTCGTCACCGGCAGGCCGAAAGGAGTGAGCTTCAGTGTCGACACCTCTAATAATACCGGTACGCTCACGATCCCTGCCGGACAACCCTGTCCTTCAGGAAGCGTCCGGTCTTCGGCGACCCAGTGCGCAATCATTTCCGACTTTACCGGCGGCGAAGTGAATGCGCGCGCCTTCGTGCTTTGCGATCCGAATCGCCGAGTGGCGGACGCCCCAGACGGAACGCCGGTCCTCGTCGATGCGGCCTGCCTCGCCCGTCCCACGACGCGAGGGGAGTTCGGCAACGCGTCGAGAAACATGCTTCGCCGCCCCGGAGTTATCAACTTCGACCTGGCGTTTTTCAAGAACATTCGCTTCCGCGAAAAGGTAAGTCTCCAGTTCCGCTGGGAGACATACAATCTTTTCAACCACACGAACTTCGACGACATCGACACCAATCTGACCTTCGCTCGCGACGCCACGTCGAGCCAGATCGTGCTGTCCAATCTGCTTTTCGGCCAGCCGAACTCCGCTCGCTCGCCGCGCGTGATGCAAGGGTCGCTGCGACTCAACTTTTAGAGCGTGTATACAGTACCGCGCGCGTAGGGGCGGGTATTCCCCGCTCAACCGCCTTGATCACGAACGCGGGCGGGGAATACCCGCCCCTACGCGCGGTACTTACCAGTTAAGTCGGCCCCGGCGGGGCGATATGTTTATAACTGCAACACCACGCATTTCCCAAACTCCGTCAGGAGCGGCGCCTTCCGGGCGCCGCTCCTGACAATGCTAAAAACCAAAAGCTCTCCCAAAACTATAAACATCACGCTCCTGACGGAGCTGAAGACGACACGCTTCGGTCAATAACTGTACTTCAAGCTACGCATTTAGTTCGAAAGAGAGGAAGGGCGCAGAGATGCGAAATTCAACGACGAGATCAGTCCGTCAATCTGTTGTACTACAGGCAGTCATAGCGGCGCTATTGATCGGCGTGACAGTCGCTGTCGCCACTCGTTTCAAAGCCGCAGGACAGCAGCAATCGAATCAACAGGCGAATCAACAGGCGAATCAACAGGCGAATCAACAGGCGAATCAACAGGCGAATCAACAGGCGAATCAACAGGCGAATCAACAGGCGAATCAACAAGCCGGCCAGCAAACGAATCAACCGGCGACTCCCCCGCCCCGCCCCGCCATCACGACGGTCAGCCCCGAAGACGCCGCACGCGAGACGAATAACCCGCGAAGCAAATGGTTCCGCGAGGCCAAATACGGCTTGTTCATTCACTGGGGCCTCTACGCGATTCCCGCCGGGACGTGGAAGGGACAGCAGATTCCTGGCATCGGCGAATGGATCATGAACCGCGCCAAGGTTCCAGTTAAGGAGTACGAGCAACTGGCCGCGCAGTTCAACCCGGTCAAATTCAACGCCGAAGAGTGGGCGCAGTTGGCGCAAGACGCCGGAATGAAATACTTGACGATCACCTCGAAGCATCACGACGGCTTCGCGATGTTCAAGTCGCAGGCCAGCAAATACAACATCGTCGACGCCACGCCGTTCAAGCGCGACCCGCTGAAGGAGCTTCAGGCGGCGTGCGCCAAACGCGGGATCAAGCTCTGCTTCTACTACTCGCAGGCGCAGGATTGGCACGAGCCTAACGGCGCGGGCAACACATGGGACTTCGGCCCCGACGACCAGAAAGACTTCGATCAATACCTGCGCGACAAAGCGCTGCCGCAGGTGCGCGAGATCCTCACGCAATACGGCCCGCTCGGCATGATCTGGTTCGACACGCCGCGCCTGATGAACGAACAGCGCGCCGAGCAGTTCACGAAGATGGTGCGCGAGTTGCAGCCTGATTGCCTGATTAACGGGCGGTTGGGCGGCAAAGGCGATTACCGCTCGACTGGCGACAACCGCATACCAGATCAGGTAGTGCCCGGCGTCTGGGAAGTTCCCGCGACGATCAACGACACGTGGGGATACAAGAGCTACGACGACCATTGGAAGCAGCCGGCCGACATCGTCTTCAAACTGGTGGACATCGCCAGCAAGGGCGGCAACTACCTGCTCAATGTCGGCCCGACCGCCGAAGGCGTCATCCCGCAACCGAGCCAGGACATTCTGCGCAAAGTTGGGCAGTGGCTGAAGGTCAACGGCGAAGCGGTCTACGGCGCAGGCCCGACGCCCTTCGGCCAGGAGTTCGGCAAACTCAGCGAGACGAAGAAAGACCAACGCGGCCAACCGGTCTTCGAACAGGCGAAGGAGTGGCGCGTCACGACCAAGCCTGGCCGCCTCTACATCCACCTCTTTACATGGCCGAAGGAGTTCGCGCTTGAAGGCTTGAAGGGCAAGGTCACGAAGGCGTATCTGCTGGCCGATTCAAAAGCGCTGAAGTTTTCGCAGTCCGAGGGGAAACTGGTGGTTCAACTGCCGGACAAAGCCCCAGGCGAATTGGCTTCTGTTATTCGGCTCGATGTGAGCGGTGTAAACCCTTAAACGTTGGCGCCCCATCTGACCGGCCTTCCAACACATGAGTCGCGCTTCCGGGGCACGGTTTTTCCGATTTCGCGCCAGATTTGGATCGGCCAGATTTGGATCGGATTGCTATCAGCGGTCCGTGACGCTCTCCATCCAAGGCCGGAGGCTGTGGATGGAGCTTCTCGCTCAGGAGAATATCCGTATGACAAAACAATATCTACTATTCATTGTCGTCATCTCGCTCATTCTCTCAGCCGCCACGACGTTCGCAGGACTGGGCGCCCGGCGCCTGCTCTATACAATGCCCGACACAACATTCACGGCCATCGCCGACGGGCCGAACCGGAAGGGTGTCTACGTCCCTCCGTCCGGCGGCTTCATCCACGATTCGGCGGAAGCGCCCGTCACGCTCGAGTTCGGCCTGGCCTCGCTGGCCCGCGTCCAGAAGGCCCTCGACGCGGCGCGGGCCGCCGATCCCGTCTCGCCCATCGTCCTCACGCTGACAGGCGTCTACACCGTCACCGACATGCCACTCACGCTGCCGTCTAGAACCTCTCTCGTGCTGTACGGGACCTTGCGCGCCGACGAGGCGGCGACGGCCAAGAGCCTGATCGCGATCGCCGGCCAGAGCGAGGTCTCGGTGGCGGGCGGTCTGCTCGACGGCCGAGGCCTCCCCCTCGCGGGCATCCGCGCGGAGGGTTCGCGGAAGGTCAACATCGACGCGGTGACCGTCATTAACACCGGGCAAGACGGCATCGCGCTGGGCGGTCCTGGGAATGACGTGTGGAACAGCGGCTCGGCGATCACGCGGTGCGAGGTAACGGGCGCGGGCGGAAACGGGATCACCGCCGCCTCCATCACCCAGGCCCTCTTCATCGACAACCTCGTGCGCGGTAGCCGGGGCGCCGGCGTCGCGCTCGGCGCGGTCCACAGCTCGGTCGTGAACAACGTGATCGAGGGCAACGAGGTCGGCGTCGTGGTCGACGGAAGCGACGATCTCGTGGCGGACAACGAGTTGCGGGGCAATCGAAGAGAAGGACTACGCCTCGCCGCATCGAGCGCCGGCGTGACCGTGCTGCGCAACGCCGTGCTCGACAACTCCGGCTCCGGAATCGACCTCGACGGAAGCAATAACATCGTCTATGCCAACCGCCTGCGCAACGCGGTCGACCTCGTAGACCGCGCGGCCGCCAACTGGGTGGTGGGACGCGGGCGCTCGCTCTCCGCCCCCCTGAGCCGCTACTTCTACCCGCCCACCATCGACAACCGGCACTCCGAGCCGGTCATGAACGGGCGCAACCGAACGGACCTGGCCGTCGATGCGAGCGCGTATCCGACGATCGCCGACGTGCAGCAGGTTTACGACGCCGCCCGCGCCGAGCGCCCCGACGACGTCATCGTGCTGACGCTCACCGGCGCGTTCACCGTCGGCGGCGCGCCGCTCATCCTACAATCGCGGACGGCCCTCCTCCTCGACGGGATCATCGACGTTCCGACGACCTCCGGCGTGTCCGAGGCTATTCGCGGCGCCAACCCCTCCGAGTTCATCTCCGTCTCAGGAGGGACGATCGAGTTAAACGGCCGATCGAAGGAAGGCATCTTCTTTCCGTCGACCACGATGGCCTACGTCGACGGCGTCACGGTGAGACGGGGCGGAGAGAGAGACGTCCGGGCGGGCAAGGGGATGATCCACTTCCAGCGCGGCGGCGGATACGCGATCGTCCGCGGCAGCACGGTGGACACTAGCGGCGGGCGCTGCATTTGGACGCAGAACACCAACACACGCTTCGTCGTCCTCGAGAACTACTTGACCAACTGCAACCAGGACGGCGTCGATTTCGACTCGTCGACCCGCAACAGCGTGGCCCTGGACAACACGAGTGTCGACAACGTCCGCTACGGCGTGTTCATCGAGCAGTCGGCCTCCTTCAACAAGGCCTACGCCAACAGCGCCACCACGCGCGGCATCCCCGGCATACCGGGCCGGGGAGTGAACATCTACAACAACGCCACGAGCAGCGGGACCAGGGGCGTCACCGACAAGAACACTGCCTTCAGCAACCGCACGGACGTGATCGCCAACGGCCTGAGGGTGGGATCGATCTCGACCGCCACCGGCGGCGTCGCGGAGACCGCGCACAGCTTCCTCTTTAACAACATCGTCACGAACGTCCGGGGCGACGGGATCCTGTTCGACACGCAGTTCCCGCGCAGCCTCGAGAACTACTTCTCCCAGACGGCGCTGTCAGGGAACGGTCGCGACCTCCGGTACAACCCGGATCCCAAGCCCGACCCGTCGCAGCGCGCTACGCCGCCCGATTTCTTCAACCCGCCCTCGGCCGTGAATTTGGCTCTGCGCCGTTCCGCCACGGCCTCGTCGAGCGCGCCCGGTTCTTCTCCCGAGGCGGCCGTCGACGGGCTCGGCTACACGAGCTGGATTGCAGGCGATCAGGGCGAATCCTGGCTCACCGTGGACCTCGGGGGCGAGGTCTCCTTCGGGCGCGTGATGCTCCGGCGGACGCCGGGCGACCTCATCGCTCGCATCGAGCTGCAGGTCTCTCAGGACGGCGTAATCTTCACGGACCTGCGCGGCACAGCGCGCCGGATCGTGACCAACCGCGACGTGAACAACGTCTCCTTCGCGCCTGTGACGGCCCGCTTCCTGCGCATCCACGTCCGGGAAGTCAAGGGCGGTCCCGTCGGGTTCGAGGAGGTCTCGGTCCATCCGAAGTAGGCCGAAGTAGGCGCGGGAATCGCTCTTCCGCGCTACAAGATCTCTGAAGTTTTCGCTGTCCGATGGAAAATTTGTTGTGCGACTGCCGGACAAGGCTCCGGGCGAATTGGCTTCCGTTATTCGGCTCGACGTGATCGGCACAGTATCGCGCGCGTGAGCAAGCGGCTGACTGATTAGACGGCCGCTTGCTTACGCGCGCGGTACTGTACCGTATCCCAATGTCGCGCGACCTGATTTAACGCAGTTCTGGGCATAAGCGCTTCCCAACCAAGAAACAATGAAAAGGCGGCTAGCGATGTACCGTAGGTTGTCCAACCTGCGGATGCTTCGTAATCAAGCCGCTTGATGACAACTGAACGCTTCATTAATCAAGCATCCGCAGGTTGGACAACCTACGGTACATATTTCTAAGGAGGCTCCGCAATGCATCAGCCTAAGAAACGATTGCTAATCGCGCTGCTTGCCGCAGCGGGAATATTTATAGTCATCAAGGAAGTAGAAACATCTTCAACCGCAAAGCAGACAGGCCCGGGCTACATCTGGGTCGAAGCGGAGAGCGGTTCAATCACATCCCCGATGCAGGTTCTCGCTGACGCGGCCGCGTCAGGGGGTTCATACATCGCCGTAGCCGGCGGCAACAACAGCAACTCAAGCCCTCCGACCACCGGCGTTGCGACTTACAACTTCAACGCGACTGCCACAGGGACATACAAAGTATGGGCGCGCGTCATCGCGCCGACCACCTCAGACGATTCGTTCTGGATGAGGATGGATGGCGGCGCGTGGATCAGGTGGAATGAAGTATCGCTCGGGTCGAGCTGGCACTGGGACGATTTGCGCAATTCTGACGCCGGCAATGCGGTTGTCACATTCGATCTCTCGGCAGGAAGTCACACTTTCCAGGTCGGATACCGGGAAGACGGAACCTTGCTCGATCGCCTGCTGATTACCAATGACCTGACGTTCGTACCGACCGGAACCGGGCCATCCATGTGTGTGACGGCTACGGCCGGCAGCGCCTGGCAGAACACGCCGTTCAGCTCTCAGACCGGAACATTCACGGCCGAGTTCGACGTGACTCCTTCGGCGGCGCCGATTAACGGGATGGTGGGGCTATCGCAAGGGCCGGAGACAGGTTGGACGGGGTTTGCCGTGATTGTCGCTTTCGACACCACGAACCATTTCGTGGCGCGTAACGGAGGGGCATACCAGGCCGCCACTGTCATCCCCTACTCAGCCAATGTCTCGTACCACGTGCGCTTGGAGGTTAATGTTCCGGCGCATACTTACTCGGCGTTCGTGAGAACACCAGGAGGATCGGAACAGACGCTGGCGTCGAATTACGCGTTCCGAACCGAACAGGCTTCAGTAACGAGCCTGGATAGTTGGGGCGCTGGGCTGAATGCGACGCCGGCAGGATCGCTGACCGCTTGCGGTTTTACGCTCAATCCCACTCTGCCGCCGGGCGGATGTCTGCGGACTGTGTCGGTCAACAGCAATTCGACGCTCAGCGCGGCGTTATCGAACGCGCTGCCCGGAGATTGTATCGTTCTGGCGAACGGAAACTACGCCGGCTTTACGATCGGCCGGGACGCTACCGCCGCCAATCCGATCACGATCCGCGCCGCCAATCGCGGCCTGGCCAACATCACCTCCGGCATTATCCGCTTCAACCAAACTTCCTTCGTTACTGTCGAAGGGTTGAACATCACCACAGCCGGCGGCAGCCAAACGATTGACGGCTCGACGCAGAAGGTCGCCGTCTGGTTTGATGGCGCGGACAACTGCCGGTTGACTCGGAGCACACTCCGCCTCAGCGGCCACACCGGCGGGACTCATTGGGTGATGCTCGGCGGCAATAGTCAGTTCAACCGCATAGATCATTGCGAGTTCGGGCCGAACGGCGTGAGCGGTCATCTCATCTGGCCTCGAGGGAATCCGACCATCGCAGGAGTAACGCCCAACCCGACTGTAGACCGCGGGCCATGGTCGGACGGTCAGGGGCCATTCAATCCGAACATGGCCCGGAACACCCGGATCGATCACAACTACTTTCACGACCACCTCCCGACAGTGACCAACGGCGGAGAGACGATTGTCCTGGGCGGCATCGGGATGACCGGCGATTACCAGGACACCTTCACAGTCGTCGAATTCAACCTCTGGGAGAACTGCTTCGGCGACGGCGAGCTCATCTCGATCAAGACTTCGAGCAGCACGATTCGTTACAACACCGTCCTGAGGTCCGGTGGCTCTTTCGTCTCGCGGGCCGGCAACAAGAGCCAAATTTACGGCAATTTCATGCTTCAAGGAGGGCGAACCAGTAGCGGTGGCGTTCGGATCCACGAGAAGGATCACCAGGTTTATAACAACTACATCGAAGAGACCACGGGACAGCCCATGATCATCGGATACGGCGATCCGTATGACAGCTCGACTTTTTCACATGCGCAGGTCGTCCGCGCCAAGATCGTTCACAATACCTTCGTCAACTGCGGCGGCGACTTTCACATCGGAACCGCTCACCCGTTGCTGCCAGTCGATCTTGTAATCGCTAACAATCTTCTGCTGAACACGAATTTTTCAGGCCCATCGCCCCTTTCGGGCTGGGCCTATTCACAGAACATCATCTGGCCGAACAATCCGGGCCAGACCGGCTTTCTCGTCGTCAATCCCCTGCTCACTCTCGTGAGTGGCCTCCAGAAACTTTCATCATCCAGTCCGGCTATCAACGCGGCCAATAGTAGTTTCTATCCGTTCGTCACCGACGACATGGATGGCCAGGCGCGGAGTGGATCGCGAGACATCGGCGCGGACGAATTCTCCGGCGCGACGATCTTGCGGCGTCCGCTCACAACAGCCGACGTTGGTCCGAACGCTACTTGAGATTTCCCGTCGCAATGAACTCCCTGGGACCGCAGGTGCTCTTGGCTGTCTGGCTTAGGATCAGGGCATCTCCTGTAACCAAGCGGGCAAGGGCGTTTGCGATCCCAGGGATCAACACCAGTCACTCGCCGATTTGCGTACAGGCTGTGTGCTCATTCTCGGCGATCTTAGTATAACCAAGTAACAATATTCCAATCAGGAGGACATCATGAACAGATTTACCAGTCACACGCTCGGGCGTAGCCCATACATCCTATGTATGAGGGTTACGCTCCTGGCTGTTCTACTCCTCGGGCTTTCGGGCCTGGCGCTGGCTGCGACGCTGCCGACGGGTTTTGTTGAAACCCAGATTGTTTCGGGCCTCTCGGGCCCAACAGCAATGGACATCGCGCCGGACGGACGTATCTTTGTTCTCGAAGAAGGGGGGCGCGTTCGCGTCGTCAAGAATAATCAGCTTCTCACAACACCGTTCATTACACTCACTACCAACACTACTGGGGAGCGTGGAGTTCTCGGGATCGCCTTCGACCCCAACTTCACGTCCAACCGCTTCGTCTACCTGTACTATACCGCCACATCGCCGACCATTCACAACCGCGTCAGCCGCTTCACAGCCAACGGCGACGTGGCGGTTGCCGGCAGCGAAGTTCAGCTGCTGAATCTGCCTACCCTGGGGTCTGAATTCCATAATGGCGGCGCTATCCACTTCGGCAACGACGGCAAACTATACATCGCGACTGGTGACAACCGCGTCAGTTCAAACGCCCCGTCTCTCAACTCGCCGCTGGGGAAGATACTTCGGATCAATTCAGACGGATCGATCCCGACGGACAATCCGTTTTTCAACCAGACGACCGGCATAAACCGAGCGATCTGGGCGCGAGGACTGAGGAATCCGTTCAGCTTCGCGTTCCAACCTGGGACCGGCCGGATGTTCATCAATGATGTAGGAGAGGCATCCACCGAAGAGATCAACGACGGCATCGCCGGGTCTAATTACGGATGGCCAACCTGCGAGGGCGCATGTGGGATGACCGGATTGAGAGATCCGATTTTCCAGTACAGTCACAGCGGAGGAGCGTGCGCGATTGTAGGGGCTGCATTCTACAACCCGACTAATCCGACCTTTGGAACGGGTTTCGTCGGGAAGTATTTCTTTGGAGACCTCTGTGCAGGATTCATACGCCAGCTGGACCCCGCTACGCGGACGGCTTCGGGCTTCGCGACGGGCATAAGTCAGCTGGTCGATATAAAGGTGGAACCCAGTGGATCGCTGCTCTACCTGGCTAGAACCGGAGGCGTAGTTTTCCGAGTTTCGCGAACCGGATGCAATACGCCACCGACAATCGGAGTCCAGCCGGTTTCTCAGACGGTCTCGGCGGGAGCCACGGCGACCTTCAGCGTCCAGGCTTCCGGCTGCGGCACGCTTTCGTACCAGTGGCAGCGGGCCAATGCAGGTAGCGCCACGTTCAACAACATCGCCGGGGCTACTTCTCCGAGTTTCAGTTTGACGGCGGCGGCGACCGATAATGGCGCAAGGTTCCGAGTCGTAGTTACTAACAGCGCCGGATCTACGACCAGCAACGCGGCTACCCTGACGGTTACAACCTGCCAGCCGCCGGTAGCGACGATCACCGCGCCAGCGGTGGGAACGCTCTACTCGGGCGGACAGACGATCAACTTCGCCGGGACCGGGACTGATCTCGAAGACGGAACTCTTCCCGCAAGCGCGTTCACGTGGGAAGTAGTGTTCCACCACGCCGATCACACTCATCCCTTCATGCAGCCGACAACCGGTATCACCAGCGGCTCGTTCACCGTTCCGACCAGCATCGAGACGGATTCGAACGTATTCTTCCGGATACACCTGACGGTGAGGGACTCGTGCGGTTTGACGCACCACGTTACGCGGGACGTCCTGCCACGCACGGTTAATATCACGATAACGTCGGACCCGGTTGGATTGCAGATAACCCTCGACGGCCAGCCGAGAACGACGCCTGTTAGTTTCACCGGAGTAGTCGGGATAGTCCGTACGATCGGCACAAGCTCGCCGCAGACCCTGGCAGGCCAGACGTGGCAGTTCAGTTCCTGGTCTGACGGCGGAGCCCAGACGCACGTCATTTCTACTCCGACGAGCGACACCACGTTCACGGCGACCTTCCGGCCTGGAGGGCCAGCTCCATGCGTGACGGGGATGCCGGATGGAACGTTCCGGAACAGTCCGTTCGACTCTCAGACAGGTATGTTCACCGCTGAGTTCGACGCCACACCATCCGCGCGGCCGATCAACAGCACTATCGGCTTATCGAATGGGCCGCAAACGGCGCATACCGGGTTGGCGGCGATTGCGCGGTTCAACTCCTCGGGAAACATTGATGCGCGTAACGGCGGGGCCTATGCAGCTAACTCGACCATCCCCTACTCGGCTGGAGTGAGCTATCACTTCCGCTTGGTAATCAACGCGCCGCAGCACACCTACTCAGTCTTCGTTACGCCGGCGGGAGGAAGTGAGTTGACCGTAGGGACTAACTTCGCATTCCGCACAGAGCAGGCTACGGTTGCCAGTCTGAACTATTGGAGCGTCTGGGTGTCTACCACACCGGCGGGCACAGACACCGTGTGCGACTTCAAGATTTCGGGTCCAACTCCTCCTCAGTGCACGACGGCTACGGCGACTAGCGGTTGGCAGAATCAAGTGTTCACCTCTCAGACAGGTACGTTTACCGCTGAGTTCGACGCCACGCCATCCGTTTCCCCAATCAACAGTGTGGTCGGGCTGTCTCAGGGCGAACAGAATGACTACACCGGATTTGCGGCGATTGCGCGGTTCAACCCTTCGGGCAACATTGATGCGCGCAACGGTGGAGCCTACGCCGCCAACTCGACCATCCCATACTCGGCCGGAGTGACTTATCACTTCCGCCTGGTGGTCAACGTGGCTACACGAACCTACTCGATCTTCGTAACGCCGGCAGGAGGGTCTGAGATCACGGTAGGCGCTAACTTCGCCTTCCGCAGCGAACAAAGTGGGGTCACGAGCCTGAACTGGTGGGGGATTTATGTGAATCCCGGCATACCGGGCTCGACGACCGTCTGTAACTTCAAAGTCACTGGAGACGGTGGCGGAGGCGCGTGCAGCTTTTCGATCTCGCCAACGAGCCAGAATTTCACAGATGCGGCCGGGACCGGCAGTGTGAACGTCTCCGCGACCGCTTCCAACTGCGCGTGGACCGCAACCAGCAACGCGGGCTTCATCACGATTACAGCGGGGAGCAGCGGCGCAGGAAATGGCACGGTCAGCTACGCGGTAGCCCAGAACACTGGAGGCGCTCGCAGCGGCGCCCTCACCATTGCCGGCCGCACGTTCACAGTCAATCAGGCCGCCGCCCCTACCGGGTCGGCCGTGACGTTCGCAGGAGTACGCTCGTCCGGCTATGGCATCTCGCCGTTCCCCACTCAAGCGGGTTGGGTCAATGCCATGACCACCATGGCGAGCTACTTCCCAGGCTCTACCCCGACAGGCGTATGGCTCGTCGGCGAGGTGGATTTCGCCTCTACGGGTCAGCTCCTGGAGTTCCCCCGCCCCAACGATGGAGTTAACTACGGACCACTGATTATCTTTTCCAGTACCGACAAACACGAGCCGTACCTGGACTACTTTGACACTCACGGGATCAAGGTATTTCTCCAACTAGAGCCCGGCTTTGCCGACGTGCCCACCTTGATCGACCTGGTCTTGAACCGATACAAGCGCCATCCGTGTGTGATAGGACTCGGCGTCGACGTAGAGTGGTACAGGAATGCGAGTGAAGGTGGGACGAACGCGAGGGCGACCGACACGATAGTTCAAGCGTGGGACCAGAAAGTTAAGTCGCACAATCCGAACTATCAGTTGTTCGTGAAGCATTTCGACCTCGCCAGTCTGCCATCAGCGCCGTTTAGTAACGTGATCTACATCAACGACAGCCAGGAGCATGGGAGTTTCACTAATTTCCTGAGCGAGATGAAGCAGTTCGCTGACTTCTACTTCCCGAATACAGTGGGATTCCAGTTCGGGTATGAAACCGACAGGACTTGGTGGAGCTCGCTAGCCACTCCGATTCCCAAGACCATCGGCGATAGGTTGGCCTCTCAGCTCCGGTCCGGGCAAAACTGCATGAATATCTGGGTGGACTTCACCTTACGTGAAGTTTTACCTAGCCAATAAAGGTAGGACTGCGGTAAGCCAGAGCATACCATCAGAGACAGGCGGTGGCGCAACCCACGTCACCGCCTGTGGGTTTGGATGAGACTGTGGGTTTTGAAAAAGTGTCCCGACATTCGTGTTCTTCGTTTCTTCATGGTTGATTTCCTGGACTGTAGTTCCCGGCTTTTGAGCCGTGTATGTTCTTTGAAAGCGCTATTCGGGGCTACGCGCTCGAATGCAAAAAAATCCGTAACCCACAAACAAATCGGCGCCGCCGAGGCATCTTCTCTTATGGATGGGCAGGTTCATGGGCAAGTTTCATTAACAGAGATGGACCAGGCCTGATCGAGTTGTTCAGCAACAGTTCTTCGTTGCTCTGCTCGAAATACGTTATCGATCTGATAGACGTCTGCCTGATAACGATCTCATCCGGCTCGACGCCTTTCAAGTCCACGTGACGTGGTTGCCGTAACTTCGCGATTTCCGCTTCCAGCTAAACGATCCGCTTCTGCTGTTGTCAGCTCACATCTTGTGAGTAATTACCAGCGGAGTTTGCGCAGCGCACAGGAAGAGCGGCCGACGGCGCATGCCTTGCGCGCCGCGCCCCTGATAGCTCTCTAGCCCCAATTCTTTGACTTCGTCTCAGACCTTCAGGCAAGCGCGACTGCCTGGCCAACTCGACGGTCAATTCCGGGATCGTCCGCCCTTTTACATAGAGCATTGCGCCGACCAATACATTGGCGCGAGCTTGTGACGTTGCCGGCAGTCTGTTGATAGAGGCTCGTGGCGAAAACATATTACCGAGCCACATTAAGCGCCCAAAAACCGGGAACTACAGTTTCCAGGAGGAACATCAATGAAAAGCATCTTCGCATCCAGGTTGTTAAACCTCTCGTGTATTCTGTTAGCGGCCATTTCCTCTGTTCCGGTCTCTCTGCTTTATCTTGGAACATGGAATCCGGTCGCTGCGCTTCAGAGCGCCACATCATCCTTAGTCTTTCTGCAAAACGGTAGGTTGGTCTACAACACGTACGCCAATCAGGGGGAAAGCAATTCGGTCAATACAATCCCTGATTTCTCGTTCTGCGGGTATAAGGGCGGCGGAGTGGCGCTACCGTTCGTAGACGTCAAAAGGACGATCAGTCCCGTCTCGGGCGATAACACGCAGAACATTCAAAGCGCGATTGATTTCGTTTCCGGTCTTCCACAAGACGCAAACGGATTCAGAGGCGCGGTCTTCCTCAACGCGGGCACATACAACGTCAATAGCCCGATTTTTATCAGGACCAGCGGCGTTGTGCTTCGCGGGGCCGGACAGGGGACCAACGGCGCCATCATCATGGCCACAGCCGCTCAATCGTATCGAGTGGTCAATGTCGGCGTGGATCCGGAGCCGAGCAGCGCCACGCCGGAAGTCGCCGGAACCAACAGGCCGATTACTACCTCGTATGTGGCCACCGGCGCGAGAAGCTTCAGTGTCTCCTCCACGAGCGGTTATGCGGTCGGGGACAAAATCCTGGTCGTTCGCACGCCGAATCAAGCCTGGATTGACGCTTTGGATATGGCGCAGTTCGGGTGGACTCCTTCAGCATATGTGGTCAAGTACGAACGCAAGATCACCGCGATCAGCGGTAACGCCGTCACCATTGACGTCCCTCTAGTCCAGACGATCACAGCCAATTACGGCGGCGGCTATATCGCCAAGTACACCGCCGATCGGATCAACAACTGTGGCGTCGAGGACATTCGCTTCGATTCGATATTCTCCGGCTCCGAAGACGAGAATCACGCCGGGGACGCCGTCAGGCTCGCGTTTGTGGAGGATTCCTGGGTTCGCAACATCACGGCGGTTCATTTCCACCATGCCGCGGTGACGATCAGCAATTCCACCGTCAGATGCACAGTCCAGGATTCCGCTTGCAAGGATATGATCTCGATCGTTACCGGCGGCCGCAGATACCCGTTTCAAATCGAAGGACAGTCAGCATATAACCTGATCCAGAGGTGCTACACGGAAGACGCGCGACACGACTTCGCGACCGGATCGAGAGTGCCCGGCCCGAACGTGTTTCTGGACAACTATGGTCGCGATTCTTTCACCGACTCCGGCCCGCATCATCGCTATGCGACCGGAGAGCTTTACGACAACGTCCTGGCGCGCGGGCTGAAGGTTCGCAACCGCGGCGCTTCGGGCACAGGCCACGGCTGGGCGGGCGCGCAGCAGGTCTTCTGGAATTGCGAGACTCGGAGTACCAACAACCCGGGAAGCGACACAATCCACGTCGACAGCCCGCCGGGCGCGAAGAACTTCGGGATCGGCTGCGATGGCACGAACCAACTGGGCGCTGGTTTCTATGAAGATTTCGGCGCGCCCGTCACGCCACGGAGCCTCTATCTGCAACAACTCAAAGACAGATTGGGCCAAGTCGCGGTAGATAACATCGCGGCGCCGCAACAACAGGCCGGGTCTGTCTGGGACATACTCTTCAACTGGGCCGGTGAAGGCCGATCGCCGTTGGCGAATACCGGGCCTCAACAACCCGGATGCGCCACGGCTACGTCAGGCGGAAGCTGGCAGAACCGCTCATTCGCCAACCAGACAGGAACATTCACGGCCGAGTTCGACGCCACGCCTTCGGCCTCTCCCATCAACAGTGTGGTCGGGCTTTCGCAGGGCGCGCAGACCGCTTACACGGGGATCGCGGCTACTGTGCGCTTCAATCCGGACGGCAATATTGATGCGCGAAATGGCGGGGCCTTCGCTGCGGCGTCTACCATTCCGTATTCGGCCAACTTCACATACCACTTCCGTCTGGTGGTGAACGTGCTGGCCCATACCTACTCGATCTTTGTGGCGCCGGAGGGCGGGTCGGAGCAGGCGGTGGGCGCTAACTTCGCTTTCAGGACCGAACAAAGTACGGTCGCCAGTCTGAATAATTGGGCGACTTTTGTGAATTCCTCGTCGCCGGGATCGACCACTGTTTGTGACTTCACGATCTCCAGTGGGCCGACGTGTGTGACGGCCACGGCCGGCGGAAGCTGGCAGAACCGCTCGTTCACGTCTCAAAGCGGGACGTTCACGGCGGAGTTCGACGCCACGCCGCTGGCCGCTCCGACCGACACCGTCGTCGGCCTTTCGCAAGGCGCGCAGACCGCTTATTCAGGCTTCGCCGCGCTGGCGCGATTCAACCTGTCCGGCAATATAGACGCGCGCAACGGAGGCGCCTACGCCGCGGCCTCTACCATTCCATACTCCGCTAACGTGACATACCACTTCCGCCTCGTGGTGAACGCGCCGGCCCATACCTACTCGATCTTTGTAAGGCCCGCCGGAGGCGCGGAGCTGACGGTAGGCTCTAACTTCGCGTTCAGGACTGAGCAGAATACAGTCGCCAGTCTGAACAACTGGGGAGCCTTTGTGAATACATCGGCGACAGGCTCGTCGAGGGTTTGCAACTTCATGATCAACGGCGGATTGGCCGCCGTCCCGACGCGTGTCGAACGCAAATATGAACGCAGGAATACCGCCCGGTCATCTCTTCTTGCCCGTTCTTATCCGCGAATAAAGCACGCACAAAAGGGATAACTAAAAAGGAGGTCCATAATGAAAAAATCGACTAAGAAGAACTTCTCGTTAATCGGTTTTCTGTTAATCGGAATAACAATCGCCATCGGCGGCGTATGGGCGCCAGGAGTAAGCGGCAGTAACGCGGCGGGGCATGCCCCACTACAGATAGGATGCGTTACCGTGACTTCGGGCGGAGGATGGCAGAACTTCGCATTCTCTCCACAAACCGGCTCGTTCACGGCCGAATTCGACGCCACGCCATCGGCGAGGCCGATTGACAGCGTGGTCGGCCTGTCGCGTGGCGCGCAGACCGCCTATACCGGGTTCGCCGTCCTGGCGCGGTTCAACCCGTCGGGAAACATTGACGCGCGGAACGGTGGGGCCTATGCGGCTGCGTCCACGATCCCGTACTCGGCGAACGTGACGTACCACTTCCGATTGGTCGTGAACGTGCCGGCCCACACCTACTCGGTCTTCGTGAGGCCGGCTGGAGGCTCGGAGCTAACGGTCGGAACCAACTTTGCGTTCAGGACCGAGCAGAACACCGTGACCAGCCTGGACTGGTGGGGAACCGTTGTGAACGCCTCGACCCCCGGTTCCACGACCGTGTGCAATTTCACGATCACGAGCGAGACAGAGCCTCCCCCATTGCGCACGTTCCGTGTTTCGTCGCTCTCGTCGCTTCAATCGAGAATCAACTCGGCGATCCCCGGAGACCTGATCATCCTCACGAACGGCGTCTACACTTCAAGCGCGACCATCAACATTGACAGGCAAGGGACGGCCCAAAACCCTATCGTGATCTCGGCGGATACGATCGGAGGCGCTGAGATCACAGGCTCCGCCAGTTTCAGCGTGAACAGCCCGGCCGCATGGATAGTTATTCGGGGCTTCAGGTTGACCCATTCAATTGGAACAGTGCAGGTGCGCGCCGGAACCAGTCATTGCCGGCTCACCCGCAACGTTTTCCAACTCACGGGTACGGGGAGGTATCTGTTGGTCTCGGGTGATGACTGCGAGGTTGATCACAACACCTTCCAAAATAAAAGCACCCTGGGTCAAATGTTCTCGATTCACGGACCGGGCAGCAGCGGAATGGCGCAGCGCACCTGGGTCCATCACAACCTGTTCCAGAACTTCACCAGCGTCGGCGGTAACGGCGGAGAGACGCTCCAGGTCGGACTGAGCGGGAGAAGTCTTACCGACGCCCACACCCTGGTCGAAAACAACCTCTTCATAATGTGCAACGGCGAAAACGAGATGATCTCCAACAAGTCGAGCGCCAACACTTATCGCTACAACACCTTTCTGAACAGCACGTCCGGCGAATTGACGCTGCGCCACGGGAATGATTGCGTAGTCCATAGCAACTTCTTCCTCAACACTGCCGGGCTGCGCTTCTTCGGAGATGATCATCAGATTTACAGCAACTACTTCGAGGACTGCGATCCCGGCATCCAGATCGGCAACGGCGACGGCGAGGTCGCCGATGGAGCTCCGCTGACGAGCCACGACCGGCCCGACCGGGTGAGGGTCTCGTTCAATACCCTGGTCAACAACAATCGAAGCGTCATCATGCCCGGGAGGACAAACGGTCTGGGCGCGACCGACCTCGTATTCGGCAACAACATCATTCAAACCGACTCCGGCGTGATCCTCGATCTGGGTGGGCCGACGCCCAACGCCAGGTTCGAGGGGAATATCGTCTTCGGGGCGGCGCCGAACGGCGATATGCCTTCAAGCGGGGCGCGCCGCGTCAACCCCCAGCTCACGCAGGATTCTTTCAGCATATTCAGGCTGCTCTCAACCAGCCCGGCCATCAACACTTCGGTGGGATCGTACCCGGAAGTCGTCATTGACCTGGACGGGCAGGCGCGGTCTGGGACGAAGGACGTGGGCGCTGACGAATTTTCTACAGCGCCGGTCATTCGACGACCGCTCACGACTGCGAACGTGGGTCCCAATGCGCCATAAGCTCTGGATAAGCGCTGGGGTGGAAGTGATGAGGCGCCCTGCGAGTAGCTTACTCGCGCCCGTGGCGCCATCACAAGGCGCGAGTAAACTACTCGCAAGGCGCCTTCACACCGCAAAACTTTTATCCAAGCGCTCAAACCCAAAATCAAACTACAGGAGGAGTCAGCAAATGAAAATCACGCCAAAGAGAATGGTCGTTTTGATGTTATTAGCGATGATATCGGTCGTTATTAGTCTGGAGACATCATCGCACGCTCAAACAGTATTCAATGTGAAAAATTTCGGCGCCACGGGAAATGGGTCGACGATTGACACGCCGGCTATTAACCGCGCGATAGACGCGGCTAATAGAGCGGGCGGAGGAACGGTATTATTCCCCGCCGGGACTTACCTGTCAGGATCGATCCACCTGAGGAGCAATGTGACTCTACAGCTGGATAGTGGCGCCACTATCCGGGCCGCATCAAGTGGCATTGACGCTCCTGAGCCCAATTCATTTAGCCAGTTTCAGGATTTTGGTCACAGCCATTTTCACAACGCCCTGATCTGGGGAGAGAATCTTCAAAATATCGGCATAACCGGGGCCGGGACGATTGATGGCGATGGTTTGACTACTTCAAATGACGTCCCTTCCGGTCGTGGTGACAAAGCCATATCACTGAAGTTATGTATGGGCGTAAGAATTACAGATGTGACAATCAGGCGCGGCGGGCATTTCGCCATATTGGCCAATGGGTGCGGCGATATGACCCTCGCCCGTCTAACGGTCGCCACATCCAATGATCGGGACGGGATAAACATCATCAATTGCCGGAATGTGGAAATCTCTGATTCTGACATTCGGTCAAGTGATGACGCCTTGGTATTCAAGAGCGATTTTGCGCTGGGCCGAACGTTTCCCAGCGAGAACATACACGTCAGAAATTCCACGATCCTTTCAACAGAGAACAATGCATTGCAATTTGGCTCTGAGACTTGTGGGGACTTCAGGAATGTGACTTTCTCCAATATTACTATCCTGGGCGCGGGCAAGGCAGGAATAGGCGTCACGACCAATGATGGCGCTGTAATTGAAGATATAAGTTACTCGGATATCACGATGGTCAGGGCCTCTAGCCCGATCTTCATGAAGATATCCGATAGAGGCAACTGCCCTGGCTCCCCCCCGGTGGGCAGGATACGTAACATCAGGATTACGAACGTAACCGGTACTAACCTGATCCAACCTGGGGGTAATCCGGACTTTACGAGCACCATAACGGGGAAGCCCGGCATTCTGATTGAGAATGTTACGTTAACTAACGTTAGGCTTGCTGTCCCTGGAGGTCACCCGTCTTCCGATTCCAACATAGTCCCGCCTGAAAATGATCGACATCTACCAAGATTGCTCGGGACTCGCCCGTCTTATGGGTGGTGGTTACGTCACATCAGAGGGGTGACTTTTCGTGACTGTGAAGTTAGCTTCGATAGTAACGACGGGAGGCCGGCGTTTATCGCTGATGATGGCGCGTCAATAATACTTGATGGGTTCAGGGCGGAACGCGGCTCTTCCAGTCCCTACGATGTGGGCTTCAAGGGTGTGAATGGTTTTCTTGTAGCCAACGGCTCAACAACGAGCGGGTCGGCTCTCAGAATCCGCGCTGTAAATTCAACGCCACTCCCGCCGCCTGGCGGCGAATTCATATGGGTCGAGGCGGAGAACGCCCTTGTCTCGGCGCCGATGCAGGTGTTGAGTGACGCGAACGCTTCAGGAGGACGATACGTAACGGTGGCGGCGGGGAATAACAGCAAGACGAGCCCTCCCGACAGCGGACATGTAACGGTGGACTTCAGCGTGTCGGCTGCCGGAAGTTACAAGGTGTGGGCGCGAGTGATCGCGCCGACCGTCGAAGACGACTCATTCTGGGTAAGGATGGACGGCGGTAGCTGGATTAGGTGGAACGAGGTGGCGCTCGGTTCGAGCTGGCACTGGGATGAGGCTCACAACTCAGACGCCGGCGACGCCGTCGTTACATTCAATCTGGCCGCCGGAAGCCATACGCTAACATTTGCGTATCGCGAGGATGGGGCCAGGCTGGACCGCTTGCTGATTACCAACGACACAACATTTATACCTAGTGGCGTTGGTCCCGTGATGTGACATAGTCATCGGCGGTCGAAGAAGCGCTTTGTAACTTCCTCGACCGCCGACCGGCGTTATGGCTGTAGTACCAAGTAACATTGGTACGGTACCGGGAGCGGTAGCGACCGGGCGCCGGCGGAGAGAGCGCTTCGACGGGCGCCCGGTCGCTACCGCTCCCGGTACCGTACCGCCGCGTGTGCCAATGTTGTCTGGCCCGATTTAGATTGAACTATGGAAGACGTTGAAGGCCGATTCGACGGTCGAGGAGGCGCCTCGTAACTTCTTCGTCCGTCAGCCGGTGATCTGGCTGTGGTAAACAGCCGTAACAGCCCTATTAGGAGTAAAAAAGATGTCAGTGGTCAAATCAATCAAAGAAGCAATCATCGCAACTCTCGGGTTGCTGGCGCTGAGCTTGCTGCTTAGCGGCGTTTCGCTCGGTCAGATCAAGTCAGGCGTGATTACCGGGACAGTGACCGATCCGACCGGCGCCGTCATCCCCGGAGCCAGCGTGTCCGTGGTCAATATGGAGACCAACGTCGCGGCGACCGCGGTTACGGACGAGACTGGGAGCTTCACCGTTCCTTATCTTGCGCCTGGCTCCTATGCGGTCAATGTGGAGAAGCCCGGCTCAGGGTTCTCCAAATACATCCGGACGAACATTACCGTTTCGACCGCCCAGACTGTGAAGGTCGAGGTTAAATTGCAAACCGGCGTCACGACGGATACCGTAAGCGTCCAGGCGGACGCCGCCGAGCTGCAGACCAGCAGCGCGACCGTGCAAAGCGCCGTCAACCAATTGGCCGTCGAGTCACTGCCGAATATCACTCACAATCCTTTCTCATACGCCGCGCTGCAGGCCGGCGTCGTCCCGCGCGGCCTGTTCGGCAACACCCAGAACACGACTTCGTTCGGGATCGGGATTGACGGCCGCCGCCAGGCTTCCGCCGTCGGGATCAATGGCGGCGCGGCTTTTTCCAACGACATCATCCTGGACGGCGTGAGCATCCAGGGGTCGGCCTGGAACGAGACCGCCGTGTTGCCCAATCAGGATGCGCTGCAGGAGGTCAAAGTCGTCACCAACAACTACTCGGCGGAATACGGGCGCGCGCAGGGCGTGGTGATTTTCACGACAAAAGGCGGCAGCAACGAATTCCATGGGTCGGGTTTTTACCGGCTCAGGAATGAGGCGCTCAACGCCAATTCGTTCTTCAACAACGCCAACAACATTGCCCGCGGGCCGTTCAAATCAAACACCTTCGGCGGCGCCGTCGGAGGCCCCGTCATTCGGGACAAGGCCTTCTTCTTCGTCAGCTACGAAGGCTTACGCTTTCACAAAGCTTACGATTACACGTTGACCGTGCCGACGGCTGCGGAGCGCCAGGGCGATTTCAGCAATACTTATGTCAGCGTCAGCGGCAAGCCGGTACCGATCAAGATTTTCGACCCGTTCAACGCCACGCGGGCCAGCACAGGCTCGGGCTTTAACCGAGCCCAGTTTCCGACATTCACCGACGCGCAGGGAGTGGTCAGAACCAGCCCGCTCCCGCAAGCGCGGCTCGATAAATTCGGGCTGGCGATTCTCAATTCATACCCTCTGCCGAACCGCACGCCGGACGACATTTTCAACCGCAACAACTTCTTCCTGCGAGACAATCAGGAGTTCACCAAGAACAACATCAACTCGCGGTTGGATTATCGCTGGCGCAATCACAGCTTTTACGGAACCTACGGCTTTCAGAAGGGCAACATCCTGACGCCGCGCTCCTGGGGAGAGGACAACCCGTACTACAGCCGCAAGGAGTTCGTCGGCAACCATCAGCCGGATGACAATTACTACGTCGCGCTCGGCGACACGTTGGCGCTCTCGCCGTCGCTGATCCTCGACGCGCGCCTCGGCGTCAACCGCATCAAGGCCGACAACGAGGCGGACGCCTTCGACGATTACAACTATGACCAGTTCGGGATTCCTAAAGAGATTCAGGCGATCAACGCAATTCCAGGCGCGCCACCGCAATTCGCCCCTTCAGGGACGGTCAGCAACCTGAACAACGGCACGTCGCTGCACAAGAGGGAACGGCAAACCAACACCGATTTCAACGCCAGCATGACGTGGACGCGCGGGCGTTGGACGCATAAATTCGGCGGGACTTATCGGGTGCTGCTCTCCAATTACATTGACGTTGACGACTCGGTTCAGATTCAGACCGGACCGGAGTTTACGCGGTTCAATATCAATGCGGACGGCAGCACGAATGGGCTACCGCCGCTGACGGACCCCTCATTCGCGGGCCTGAGCATCGCTTCAATTGCGTTGGGCGCGGGAAATCTGAGAGTGACTCCGGGATTCGCAATCCGGCTGGCGCTAGCGCAGAAATATTACGGGCTGTACAGCCAGAACGACTGGCGCGCGACCGACCGGCTGACGTTCAACCTGGGGCTGCGCTGGGACGTCCAACCCGGGCCGACCGAGCGCTACGACCGGCTCAGCTCGATTGACCTGAACTCGAAAGACCCGCTGCTCGGCACGCCGGGCGCAATTATCTTCCCGGGCAATACCGTCTCGGGGCGCAATCTCTGGCAGACCGACTATAAGAACTTCGGGCCGCGTCTGGGCGCGGCCTACCAGCTCACCAACTCGATTGTGATGCGCGGCGGTTACGGCATCACCTACGTCCCTTCCAACACAGGCTTCAACGACGGGCCGGGATTTTACGGCGCCGCGTCGTTCACGCCTTCGGTCATCGGCAACGCTTACGGCTCGTCGCCTGCCGGCGTGGTAATCGCGCCGTTCTACAGCTCGGCGGTGAATCCGATTGTTGGGCCGGTCGGCCCGAACACACAAGACCCGCGCATCTATGGCGGGGCGCGCCGCTTCCCCTACAATTACAAGAACGGCTATGTCCAGCAGTGGAATTTCTTCTTGGAGCAGAAGCTGGGGCCTAACTGGATCGTGTCCGCCGGTTACATCGGCTCGCATGGCAGCCGGCTGCAGGTGGCGTTCGTCCCGATCAACAGCGCGCAGTTGGTTGATCAGCAATTGTTGACTTCGTGGCGGAACACATACATCGCCAGCAACGGCGGCACGAACCCGTCAACGCAGACAATCTGCAATCCTTTCCAAACCTTGCAAACGTGCGTATCCAAATCTGACGGCACGTTTGGCTCGGCCACCGGGCCGCTGATTCCGTATGGGAACGGCAACATCAGAAACCGCAGCATCGCTCGTCTGGAAGCCGCCTTCCCCTTCCCACTCGAAGGCGACAACATTCATCTCTCGTCGGGAGTCTCCGATTACAACGCGCTGCAGTTACAGGTGACGCGCCAGTTCGCCGGCGGGCTGCAAATGAGCGCGCATTACACCTGGTCGAAGCAGATGGCGACGAATCGCTACAACGCGCAGACGAATCAGGGTTATGCGGACGGCGGCGAGATCAATTATTTCTCCAATCTGCGGCCGGATCTGCAACATCTTAATCGCAAGATCACTACGAACGACATCCCGCACCGCGTGGTCGCCAACTGGGTCTACGATCTGCCAATCGGGAAAGGCAGTCGGTTCGATCTCAAACAACCAGTTCTCAACGCCGTCATCGGCGGCTGGCGCGTCGCCGGGTCGTTCACGGCCCAAAGCGGCTTCGTCTTCCCGCTCTCGAACGGCGGCACGAACCCGATCAACGGCCTGCCGGATCGTGTGCAAGGCGTCCCACTCGAGGCGCCCAAGGAATTGCAACGCTGGTATGATGGCAATACGCAAGTGACGCTTCCAAGTGGGCGCGTGATCAAACCGTGCAAGGGCTGTTTCCTCAAATACAACGTCGACGCCTTCGCCGGGCGTGTTGTGACCGGACCGAACGGCATTCCGATTCCCGATCTCTTCTGGTATGGCGCGTCGGCGGCGACTTTCGGCGACATGCGGAGCAACGCCACCTGGAACGTGAACATGTCGCTTGAGAAGTCCTTCAAAATGTGGGAGCGGGTTTCCGTCAACCTCGCCGCGCAGGCGACAAACCTGTTCAACAACACGCAGTTCAAGCCGGGGCTCAACACTTCCTTCGGCGCGACGGCGCTGCCGGCGACTATAAAGGACAACCCTACGCTGAACCTGAAGGTCGGCCAGTTGTTGGACACGCCGACGAATTCGACGAGTACGTGGGGCACGTATACGCAGAATACATACGACGCGCGCCAACTTGAACTGGTTATGAGGATCAGGTTCTGACCGTAAGCCTCATTTATTCGAGAAGAGGCGCGCCCGGCGTTTTGAAAGCGGCGCGCCAATGCTTTGCTGGGATGAGTTATTGTCTGTGGCGGTTAGCGAATGCGTGTAAGGTGTCCGGCGATTTGTTTACAGCGGTTTCCAGTTGCGTGTTCAGGAGCGCGGAGCGTTTGGAGCGCCTTGAGTCCTCGCCGCTTTAGTTTTCACACAACGCAAAGCGGCGAGGACTCAAGGCGCTCCAAACGCTCCGCGTCGTCGCGCTGCATACCCATTCCGAAAAGGCTGTAATCGACCTGTTTGTGGCCCTGTCCTATCAGGAGTCCAATCAGGAAAGGGGCGCGAGTAAACAACTCGCGCCACAGCACCTTGCGCCGCGGAGAAGGGCGATTTGCAACGATGAGATACGTCATGGTCAAGCGCACGGAGAATGCAATGTTGCGATTGGGTTTGGCTGTTTTGGCGTCGGTATGTCTGGCCGCCACGCAGCCGCAGAAATTCGACGTGGCCGCATTCGATCGTGATCGCGCGCTGAAGGCCGCGAACCATTACCTGTCCGAAGCGCCGATTACGATCACGGCTTCGAGCAGCCCGCGCAGCGCCGGCGGCGCGCACGACTTTTTTTCCGAGGGCGATTACTGGTGGCCGGACCCGCAGGATCCCGGCGGTCCGTACATTCAGCGCGACGGGATGACCAACCCGGATAACTTCACCGATCATCGCCGTTACTTGATGCGGTTGAGCGTGCAAGTTCCGGCGCTGGTCGCTGCCTGGAAGTTGACCGGGGATGGGCGATACGCCGCGCATGCGGCAAAGCATCTGCGCGCGTGGTTCCTGGACGAAAAGACGCGGATGACCCCTCACCTGAAATTCGCGCAGGCGATCAAAGGGCGTGTGACCGGCCGCGGCATCGGCATTATCGACACGATCCACATGGTCGAAGTCGCGCGCGCGATTGAAAAGCTGGAAGGGGCGACCGCGCTGTCGAAGGCGGAACGTACAGCGATCAAGCAATGGTTCGCCGAATACCTCAACTGGATGACAACGCATCCTTACGGCATCGAGGAGCGCGAGGCGAAGAATAACCATGGCGCGTGTTGGGTAATGCAGGTCGCGGCCTTTGCCCGGCTGACCGGCAACCAAGAACTGCTCGCCTACTGCCGCGAGCGATTTAAAACCGTCCTGATTCCAAATCAGATGGCCGCCGACGGCAGTTTCCCGCAGGAGATGCGGCGCACGAAGCCTTACGGGTATGCGCTTTTCAACCTCGACGCGATGGCGACGATCTGCCAGATCCTGTCCTCTCCTCAAGAGAATCTCTGGACGTTCGAACTCGCGGACGGGCGCGGGATGCGGAAGGCGATGGAATTTATGACGCCTTACATCCGGGACAAAAAGAGTTGGCCGCTCAAACCGGATGTTATGTATGACCAGGAATGGCCGATGCGCCATTGCGCTTTGCTATTTGCGGGGCAGGCGCTTGACAGGCGCGATTACATCGAATTGTGGAAGAGCTTGAAAGCTGACTCAACGGTCGAAGAGGTGATTCGTAACTTCTTCATCCGTCAGCCAGTGTTGTGGCTGTAGTAAGGGACCGTCATCGACTTCAAGGGAGAATACAATGAAGAATCTACGACAAAAACTGACGCCCGGGCTTACGCTGCTCGGCTTAATCACGAGCATGTTGATTGTCTCTGTCCAGGCGTCCGACTTCCCGGAGTTGGGCGTCGTCCCGCGCAACGGGGGCTTCCGGATGGAGGGCTATTGGGTGTGGTGCGGTTCGGTGATCAAAGGCGACGACGGACGCTATCACATGTTCGCCTCGCGCTGGCCGAAAGACATTACGTTCCATCCGGGGTGGATGACCAGCTCAGAGATCGTGCGAGCGGTCGCCGACCGTCCGGAAGGCCCATACGTCTTCCAGCAGGTCGTGCTGCGGGCGCGCGGGGCGGAGTACTGGGACGGACGTTCCACACACAACCCTTCGATCACCCGCCACGGCGACACGTACATCCTGTTCTACATGGGCAGCACGCACCCGTTCGATGATCCGCCGCGCGGCGTTCCGTTCGCGCTCACTGATCCGCGCTGCATCGTCGCCCGCTCGAACAAACGCATCGGCGTCGCCACGGCCAAGCGCCTCGAAGGGCCGTGGACGCGCTACGACCGCCCCATCCTGGAGACGAAGCCGGGAACCTTCTACAGCTTTCTCACCTCGAACCCGGCCCCGGTCGTCCACGACGACGGTTCGGTGTTGCTGATGTTCAAGGCGCGCCGGTACGAGGGCGAGAACTACAGCCAGATGATGCTGGGCGTCGCCCGCGCGAAACATTACCTTGGGCCGTATGAAGTGGTCGGTAAGGAGCCGGTATTCTCCGCCGACCGGTTCGGCGAGGTCGAGGACCCGTTCGTCTGGAAGACCGCGGAAGGCTACGAGATGATCGCCAAGGACATGACGGGCAAGATCGTGGGCGAGAAACACGCGGGAGTCCACGCGCGCTCGAAAGACGGACTGCATTGGGAGTTGGCGAAACGCCCCAAGGCCTGGACGCGCACGCTCCGTTGGGACGACGGGACGACGCAAGTCATGGGACAGCTCGAACGCCCGTTCCTGTTGATCGAAAACGGTCGCCCCACCTATCTCTTCGCGGCGACCGGAGACGGCCCTGGCGGCTTCGCGAATATGACCCAATCCTTCAATGTCGCGATTCCATTGGAGGGCCACTAAATCAGGCCAAGCAATATTGGGACGCTGGTACAGTACCGCGCGCGTAAGCAAGCGGTTGACTGATCAGTCAGCCGCTTGCTTACGCGCGCGGTACTGTACCAATCTTGCGTGGTTCGATTCAGAACAGTAGGACTTTCGTGAGCAATAATGCCGGTTGGCTTCTAATCACTTGAGATATTCAAAAGTATGCTATATGCGCTGGTCCATTATCCTGCGGTTGAGCTTGGCCCCATCAATCGCCTAAGGAGCAAGTATGATCCGCAATTCCGTCTGATTGCCCCGCACATCACAATAATGTTCCCTACGCCGGATTCTATTGGCGAGCGCAGCCTCGTGTCACATATCGAAAATGTTTTGCATCGTTGGGAACCATTCCCAATTCGCCTGAAGGGGTTACACCAGTCTTGGGATGAATACCTGTTCCTCCTGCTAAATAAAGGAGAGGGAGATGTAATACGTTTGCACGATGAAATATATACAGGATTGCTGTCTGAGTATCGGGACGAATTGAGGCCCTTCATCCCGCATGTGACGCTCGGCGCGTTTAGCGCAAAGAGCGAAGAGTACGCGCAGGCCTTGAAGGAAGCAGAGGAGTTGATGCTTAACTATGAATACATGTTGGACAAGTTACATCTGATAAAGATCAACGACGAGCGGTCGCAGATCGTATGGAGCAAAGAGTTCTTAATCACATGACGAACACAAAAATCACACGACGCGAAATCCTAAACCTCGCGCTGGCCTCGCCGTTGTTTGCGGCAATGCCCGACGCCGGTCAGGCGCAGACGGGGAAAACGAAAAGTCTCGACCGTCAGGCTCTCGTCAACGCGCCGAGCGCAGTTACGCCGGTCGGAGCCGACAACATCAAACAAGTCGAATTAGTCAGGCAATGGCGCGGGCCGCTCTGCCGCGCGCGTTTGATCAATCGCGGCAAAACGCCGGCGCGCGTAAAAGAGGTCACGCTCTTCGACCTTAAACTCGACCTGCCGCCGGCAACCACGCTCTACGGCGAAGGTTTCCAGATGTTGAGCCAAACCGGCGGCGAGGCTGGGCGGCCGGTTGACCTGGGCAATTACACCGACGCCAAACACTACAAGATGCCGCAGCCGGAAGGCGCGCGCGTCTTCTATGGTTTGGTGACGATGGCCCAGCCCGAAGGCGCCAACCTGCTGCTGGCCTTCACTTCGTGCCGCCGCTTTGCGGGTCAGTTCTATTTGCGGCCGAATTCGTTGCAAGTTGTCGTTGACACCGAAGGCTTGGAATTAAAACCGGGCGAGAGCTGGGAGTTGGAGGAGTTCACTTTCCGTTCAGGTCCGGATCGCGCGAAGTTGCTGGATGAACTCGCCCGGGCATTGAACGCCAATCATACCCCGCTCCGGTTCAAAACGCCGCCGACGGGCTGGTGTTCGTGGTATTGCTTCGGGCCGCGCGTGACGGCGCAGCAGGTGCGCGACAACCTGGACTTCATCGCCAAGAGCGCGCCGGGGCTGAAGTACATTCAGATTGACGACGGCTATCAACCCGCGATGGGCGATTGGCTGGAGACGGGCGCGGCCTTCGGCGGCAATATACAAGGCGTGTTGAAAGAGATCCGCGAGCGAGGCTTCGAGCCTGCGATCTGGGTCGCGCCGTTCATCGCGGAAGAGAAGTCACACCTGTTCGAGCAACATCCCGACTGGTTCATCAAGGACGCCGATGGCAAGCCCTTGCGCTCGGACAAAGTCACTTTCGGCGGCTGGCGTCGCGGCCCCTGGTACGCGCTCGACGGCACGCACCCGGAAGCGCAGAAACATCTCGAAATGGTCTTCCGCACAATGCGACGCGAATGGGGATGTACGTACTTCAAGCTCGACGCCAACTTCTGGGGCGCGATGCACGGCGGGCGCTTTCACGATCCACGCGCGACGCGCGTTGAAGCCTACCGGCGGGGGATGCAGGCGGTTCTGCGCGGCTCGGGCGATGGCTTCATACTCGGCTGCAACCACCCGATCTGGCCATCGCTCGGTTTAATCCACGGGTCGCGCAGTTCGAACGACATCAAACGCTCGTGGGATCGCATCGCCAGCACCGGCAAGCAGAACCTCTACCGCAATTGGCAGAACGGGCGTTTGTGGTGGAACGACCCCGACGCGATTGTGCTGATGGGCGACCTGCCGGTCACGGAATTTCAATTTCACGCCACGGTCATTTACGCCAGCGGCGGGATGCTGCTCTCAGGCGACGACCTGACCAAGATCGCGCCGGATCGTCTGGCGATGCTCAAGAAGCTGCTGCCGCCGACGGGACGGGCCGCCGAGTTCGCCGACGATTCATTGCGCGTCGGCGTCGTCAACCTGCCGGAAGCGCGGATGGCCTGCGTGTTCAACTGGGAAGACCAACCGCAAACTATCTCGGTCCCGCTGCCGCGTCCGAGCCGCGTCACCGATTTCTGGAGCGGCGAAGATTTGGGCCGACGCGAAGGCAGTATGGAAATCAAAGATCTGCCGCCGCGTTCGGCCAGGCTACTCGTCTGCAAATGAACATCCACCCTGGGTACGCATCGCTTCCAGCGTGCAGTCGTGAGTGGAAGACTCATTGGAGGACCGCAGCGCGCTTGGAGCCGGATTCGCAAGATTGCAAGCGATGATCGCTCAACGCAAGCAAGGCGACTTCGGGGAGTACGATTCTAATCAATAGGTCTTTCCCCACGACTGCACGCTGGAAGCGATGCGTACCCAGGGATTTTCGGAGGCAAAATGTCATTATCCCGACTGATTGTTCGGATCGCCTTTTTCGCCGTTATCTGCCACGCGCTGTCATTCGCGCAGCGACTCCCGCGTGAAGAGTGGGGCGCGCCGGGGGTCGTCGTGTCGCGCGCCGAAGGCAAATGGATCATCGCGGGCAAGAAAAACAAGGTCACGCTCAACGAATCTGACTTTGCGCTCAGCGTTCAGGCCGGACCGGCCAACTGGGCGATGGTCCCCTCGTCGGCCAAAGACATGCTGGTCAGGTCGCGCGGCGAAGAGTTTTATCTGCGGCTGGCCGACGCGCGGAAGATCGATATCGAGCCTTACGACACGGGATTCAAGACCGGCGTCAAGATCAGTCTTGGCGAGTGGCGCCACAACGGTTTGCTCAACAAAGGCGCGGAGCTTGATCTGCGGCTCTTCCTGACCGTCTGTCTCGAAGGCAAGGATGAAGAATCGGTCTTCGACGTCGCTGCGAACGAACGTGAAGCAGTCTTGAGACAACTCGATTGGCCCACGGCGCTCGACGCGCGCGAGGTGGATCATACGCTGCTCAGCAACGGCCGCGGCAATTTGCTGCCGCGCAACTGGCCCAAGGAGTTTCACCCGATCCGCACAATCACGCCGGAAGGAAAAGTGGCGCCGACCGACAAGAGCGTCGTTCAGAGCAACGTCATCGAGTCGTGGTCGATGTCCTGGTGGGGGTTTCAGAAGGGGCGCTCGGCGATGATGGTGATCGTCGAAACGCCCAACGACGCCGCCTACCAGTTTAACCACCCCGCAGGCGGGCCGACTGTGATCGGCCCGCGATGGCGCGCGACGCTCGGGCGGTTCGGCTACCCGCGAACGGCGCGGATGTGTTTCGTGGCCGAAGGCAATTACGTTGACCTGGCCAAGCGCTATCGCCGCTACGCGATGGACACGGGGCTGTTCGTTTCGCTCAAAGAGAAGATCGCGCGGACGCCGGCGGTCAAAGATTTGATCGGGACTCCGCTCACACGGCTGAGCATCCTCAGAAATCTGAAGCCGGACAGCTCGCGCTACGATCAAAAGAATCCGGAGAAAAACTACAGCCTGACCACTTTCGACGAGCGCGCGCGTCAACTGCGCGAACTGAAAGCGAAAGGCGTCGAACGATTGCACGTCGTACTGACAGGCTGGCCGCATCTCGGCTACGACCGACAGCACCCCGATGAATTGCCGCCGCCGCCACAAGCGGGCGGCTGGGAAGGGATGAAACGACTGGCCGACGCATGCCGAGAAATCGGCTACATCTTCACGCTCCACGATCAGTACCGCGATTACTACGTCGACGCGCCTTCATACGACCCGCAGTTCGCCATTCACGAAGAGGACGCGGGCAGCGAGCCGCAGGCCTTCCCCGGCACGCGTTTCGGCGATTGGAAGGAAGGCTACATTCCGTTCATGCGCCACTGGGACGGCGGGACGCAGACATTCCTCAACGCGAGATTCATGCCGGGGCATTTGATCAAAAACTACCGGCTGCTGTTCGAGCACGGCATCAAACCGCAGGGGAGCTATCTGGACGTGTTTGGTTATGTTCCGCCGGACGAGGATTTCAATCCCGAACACCCGGTGACGCGCACGGACGCGATCAACGCGCGGGCGCTCTGTTACAACTGGACGCGCAACAACCTGGGCATAGTGGGCACAGAAGCCGCGTGTGATTGGACGGTTCCCTACTCTGACATCTCTTCGCCTCTGGGGCCGGCCAAGTGCGTGACCGTGCCGCTCTTCAATCTGGTTTATCACGACGCCATCATCACGCCGTACAGGACGGGCGATATGCAGAACATCCTGTACGGCCTGTTGAACGGCGGCCTCCCGCAAGTGGGCGACCTCAAGGTCGACTTTGAGAAGAACCTGACATTGATCCGGCAGATGGCGGCGCTGCACGAGAAACTGGCTTTGATCGAGATGACCAAACACGAGTTCCTGGATAAAAACTATCGCAAGGAGCGGACGACTTTTGCGGACGGAACAACGGTGACGGTCGATTGGGACGCCAACACATTCGAGATTAGTCCCGAATTGAAGACTCCCTAGGCGCCCCATTCTCACACTCCATTCCACATTTTCACATAATGCGTCGGGCCAATCTGGATTTCCCAAAACGTGATGGGCTAGGATGGACAGACTAGAGCGGGTTGCGAATGCGCGTACGGATTTATTCTTCGTCGCGGAGCGACGGTTGAGATTAGGCCGGCGTTTTAACGCCGGTTGAGGTGGTAAATGATTATCCAGTCGCGGAGCGACGGTTGAGATTGTTGTGAGTTCGTCCCTACATTCACCCGTCTTTTCTTCGCCTCTTTCAACCGTCGCTCCGCGACTAGAGATTTCTCCCACACTCAGCGCCGGCGTTAAAACGCCGGCCTAATCTCAACCGTCGCTCCGCGACGAAGAATAAATCTGTACACTGATCTGATAACTGCTCTAATCCATTATTTACTGAAAAGGCTACTCGATGCGACTAAATCTTTTGTCTCAACTCATCCGCCTGTTCCTGGTAGCGTGGGCCGTCGTTGCGCCGGCCCAGACGCCACAGCAATCGACTTCGGCGCCCTCTGCGCCTTCGCGGGCCGACATCCTGCGAGGCGAGTATGGTCCCTGGCGGGCCAACAACGACCTGCTCTCCTACGACCTGGACATTCGCGTTGATCCGGAGAAGAAGTTCATCAGCGGAAAGAATACAATCCGCTTCAAGATGCTGAAGGACGACACGCGGATCCAGCTTGACCTGTTCGCCAACCTTAACGTGGACAAAATCCTGTTCGGTTCGAACGAGCTGAAATATACGCGCGAACTGGGGACGGTCTTCGTGGACTTTCCCGCGCCGCTTAAGAAGAACTCTGTGCAGACCGTCGAGTTCCATTACTCCGGCTATCCGCAGGAGACGGGGCGCTTCGGCGGCATCAGCTTTCGTAAAGACCCGGCCGGGCGGCATTGGATCACGACCGCCTGCCAGGGAGTCGGCGCTAGCGTCTGGTGGCCGAACAAGGATCAGCAGCAGGACGAAGTCGAAAACATGCGTTTGCGCGTCGCCATTCCCAGCGCGCTCACCGACGTTTCCAACGGGCGGCTGGTCGGTAAATCTGATCTCGGCGACGGTTATACGCGCTATGACTGGGCCATCAGTTATCCGATCAATAACTACTGCGTGTCGCTCAACATCGGCCATTACGAACACTTCAGCGACAGGCTGGGCGATCTGACGATGGATTTTTACTGCCTGCCGGAAAATCTGGAGAAGGCAAAACGCCAGTTCGCGCAGGCAAAGCCGATGATGGAGGCGTTTCAAAAGTATTTCGGCGAGTACCCGTTCAAGCGGGACGGCTACAAACTGATCGAGGTCCCGTACTCGGGGATGGAACATCAAAGCGCTGTCACCTACGGCAACCGCTTCGCCAACGGCTATCTCGAACGCGATTGGACTGGCGTCGGCGTCAGTCTGAAATTCGACTTCATCATCATTCACGAGAGCGCCCACGAATGGTTCGGCAACAGCGTCACGGGCAGCGACATCTCCGACATGTGGATTCACGAAGGCTGGGCGACTTACGCCGAATGCGTTTACGTCGAGGCGCTGTTCGGCAAGGAAGACGCGCTCAAGTACGTCAACGGCTACAAATCGAAGGTCAAGAACCAGCAGCCGATCATCACCACTCGCGGCGTCAACCAAACGCCTTCGCAGGACCAATATTTCAAAGGCGCGCTGTTCCTGAACACGCTTCGATCGGTGATCGATAACGACAGCAAATGGCGCCATCTGCTGCGCGCGTACTGCGACCGGTTCAAATATCGTAACATCATGACCGAGGACGTGGTGGCTTTCTTCAGCCGGCAGACCGGCAAGAATCTGACTCCGATCTTTGACCAATACCTCCAGCGCGCCGCGCTCCCGGCGCTCGAATTGCGGTTTCAGGAAGGCGACGGTAGCGTCTCCTACCGGTGGAAGACCGACGTCAAGGATTTCGCCATGCCGGTGAAAGTCGGAAGAAAGACGGACTGGCAGATTATCCAACCGACGACGGAATGGAAGACCTTGAAGACCGACGTCAAGAAAGAAGATTTTGAGGTCGCCACTGATCTCTACTACATCGACGTCATCAGGAATTGATCGATTGAAGCGTTTGCAAATAAAAGTCGAATACGGTCACCCAGTTGAAATGGCGACAGCCTTTGGAGTGCGGGCGCTCGGGACCGCTTTGGTAGTCATCCGAGGATCCTACAGACTTCAGGGGCAGGAGACGCGGTGGGCTTCCTTTCCATCATCGCCAGAGTATCGAAGCAGACTACCAAAGCGGTACCGAGCGGAGGCGCTCCAAAGGCTCCGCCGGTCTGATTTATGAACACGCTTTGATTGTTTTGGGAGGCATTATGCGCGCTAAGCTAGCGATCCTTTGTTGCATTGTTTCCGCCACGCCGTGGTTCGCTCAAGACAACGCCCGCCGCGATGATGAGGCCGCGATCCGCGAGGTCGTGAGTAAATACGTCGACGCGCGCGAGCGTGTTGACCCGAAGGCCGTCGAAGAACTGTTCACGAGTGACGCTGACCAGCTTGTGTCGTCGGGCGAATGGCGTAAAGGGCGCGACGCGGTGGTTCGTGGGACGATGGAGAGTTCGAGGAACACGGGCGGGAAGCGCGCCATTACCGTAGAGTCCATACGAATGTTAACGCCCGATGTGGCGATCGCCGACGGGCGTTACGAACTGACGGGGCTCGCCGGAGGCGCGACACGGAGTATGTGGACGACGCTGGTGTTGAAACGAACTGAAAAGGGGTGGCGCATCTCGGCGATTCGCAACATGTTGCCTGCCGCGCCGGCGACAACCACCGCGCCCGGCGTCATCAAGAGCGAGTTCATTTATGAAATCGCCCCGTTCCCGCAATGCCATGCATCGACCATCGCCGAATCGAAAGGCGGACTCGTCGCGGCGTGGTTCGGCGGGACGCGGGAGAAGCATCCGGACGTCGGCATCTGGGTGTCCCGATTGGAAGACGGCAAATGGACTGCGCCGGTGGAAGTGGCCGTCGGCGTCGAGTCGCCGGAAAAACGCTACCCGACCTGGAACCCAGCGCTGTATCAAATGAAATCAGGGGTGAAATTAGGGGCGAAGGCAGGGCCGCTGCTGCTCTTTTACAAAGTCGGCCCCAGCCCGAGCGAGTGGTGGGGAATGATGATGACTTCGGAGGACGGCGGGAAGACTTGGGGCAAGCCGCGGCGGTTGCCAGACGGCGTCATGGGTCCAATCAAGAACAAGCCAGTCGAGATTGGCGACGGCGAACTGCTCTGCCCTTCCAGTACTGAAGACAACGGCTGGCGCGTCCACTTCGAGTACACCGCCGACCTCGGCAAAACGTGGCGGCGCACTGATGCGATCAATGACGGTAAAGAGTTCGGCGTGATTCAGCCGACCGTCTTTTTCCATAAGGGAGGAAGACTCCAGGCGCTGATGCGCAGCCGCCAGGGAAAGATCGTTGAGTCGTGGTCAGATGACAACGGCAAGACCTGGGGCAAGCTCAGCGCGACGGTTCTGCCCAATCCGAACTCCGGGATTGACGGAGTGACGCTCCGAGACGGCCGCCATCTACTGGTCTACAACCACGTCGCTACGCAGTCCGGGAAATGGGGCGGACGAGCGCCGCTCAACGTCGCGATCAGCGAGGACGGCAGGACGTGGAAAGCGGCGCTCGCGCTCGAAACAGGCCCTCCCGAAGCGGAGTATTCCTACCCTGCGGTGATCCAGAGCGGCGACGGGCTAGTTCACGTCACTTACACCTGGAATCGCAAGAAGGTGAAACACGTTGTGATCGATCCGCTCAAACTGAGCCTGCGTGAAATGAAAGATGGGAATTGGCCGGAATAGGCTACGGGTCAGACCTGGAACGGTTTTCACATCGGTGTACGGGTTAATAGAACGCTGATGACGCAGATAGAGCGGATTGACGCCGAATCTTTTCTGGTTTTATCCGCGACGATCCGCGCCCGTCCGCGTCATCCGCGTTCTAATGATGTGTTCTTTGCCGCGAACCCCAATTGACGATCTCGTATACACGATTGAAAATCGATCTACGCGACTGTATAGGAATCCCTCGCCCTCTCCCGCAGATGCCCCTGAGACGCAAACGAACACCATCTCTTCACGAAATCTACTTGCGCCGGGGTTTGTGGAGCTTTCTTCCACACGTCTTTGGTCCACCGCCGGCGGCGCTGGATCTCGGCGAGCGCTTCAGCGACGCTCACTTCATGCTCGACCAGATAGCAGCCGAGGACCGTTCCCGTGCGACCGAGGCCTCCCAAACAGTGGACATAAACCGTCCGCCCGGCATCGAGCGCCTCTTCGATGGTCATCTGAATCTCGCGCATCCTATCAGTCGTGGGCACATCCATATCAGGTATGGGCAGACGCCGGTAAGCGACTCCCCGATCCCGGGACATCGCCTCTTCCTCGAGGAGCTGCGCGTACGGCTCAAGCCCTTCGCCTTCATCCGTCAGATCGAGAAAGAAGTTCACTCCTGCGTCCAGAAATGACCGCAGCTTTCGGCGGGCTTCGTCTTTTGTTCTCGCCCCCGGATACTCGCCCGCCAGCAATCTTCCGGGAACTAACCAATATGAATCGTTGATGGGTGTGTTGCTCATTTTTTTTATCCTCGAAATGGCCAAAACTTGGCCAATGACACTCTTGACCGGATTGCAGGGTAGACTTCCGGCCGTACTGAATCTCACTTTGTTATAGTTTTCGGGGTCGGGCGGGGAAGCCACGAAGAACTACGGGGATTGGGAAACGAATCAGGCAGGCAAATCCGTTTGGTGATCGAGACCTCCAAACGACTACCCCCGAACAGGGCAGTAGCAATCTTATTCACTATCAGAATCAGGTGCAAGAAAAATTTGCCTGTTTTTCATTTTCCACTCGTTATTTTACGTCTGTCATTCGCCATCGCGCCGGGGCGCAAATCCAGCGATGACAAATGACACCTATAGAAAAAGACGGCGGCTCGGCTGGGTTGGTTGCGACAAAGCTTCTTTGGAGATTGCTTGCAACTCGATTGTAACTCGCTCGAACTTTTTTGAGCCTCACCTCAGCTCGACCTTGTCCATTTTGTGATGTCATAACGCGATAGCAACATTGAAAAATATAAGGCGCCGAACATCGCCTCATAACCTATAGTTAATCGCTTGCTTAACCTGAAATTAAGTGATTAACGCTTATGCAGATAGGCCGTTCGCCACTCGGTTAACGGTTAAACGGGACTTTGTCCATACTGAGATCGGCGCATAGCGCCGATCTCAGTATGGACAAAGTCGATCTCAGGACTTATTTGTGTTGCGATAAGTACTTAAAAGTGACGGGGTCTGATGTTGAAAATCCCCGGCAGCCGCGCCAGTCGCGGCTGAAAGCGATCTTTGAGGCAAAAATGGAATAACACAGATGCAGGAACGGCCCTCGCCTTGTATCCTCACGCGGCGCCAACC
>WNFU01002492.1_pt1 | contig 63772 bp, 69 predicted proteins | sample 5400121 | NCBI WGS metagenome assembly WNFU01 (sample SAMN13153360, study PRJNA577476) | soil metagenome | isolation source: 100 cm soil or saprolite under grassland replicate 1 | place: USA:California | collected 2016-06-15 | reverse complement strand
AGGTGCCACAGGTCACCACGTTTCGGACGCTCGACTCCACGGCGCTCGAGGCGTTCCGCAGGGAGGCCGGCCTGTCGCCGCTCCCGATCGTCGTCCGGGCCCTGGCCGACGTGTGCAAGGACCATCGAAGCCTCAACGCTTCGTATCTGGCCGAGCAGGGCGAGATCTGGCTGCACCGGCGGGTGCACGTCGGCATCGCGACCGACACGGAACGAGGGCTCCTGGTGCCCGTGGTTCGAGACGTCGGGGACCGGACGCTCGGCGAGGTCGCGACCGAGATCCAACGGCTGGCCTCGGCCGCGCGCGACGGCTCCATCCGGATAGAGGAGATGACCGGTGGAACCATCACGGTGACGAACACCGGGAGCTACGGCTCGGAGTTCGGAACGCCCATCATCAACCGGGCCCAAGCCGCGATCCTCGGCCTGGGCGCCATCGCCCCCCGGGCGCTGGTCGTCGACGGGCAAGTGGTGGCCCGACCGGCGTGCACCCTCTCGCTGACCTTCGATCACCGGCTGCTGGACGGTGCGACCGCCGGCCGAGCGTTCGGGGACCTGGTGGCGACCCTGTCGTCGCCGGACCGGCTGGAGGCGCTCCCTCGATGAGGATCGTGTCGCTCCTGCCCTCCGCCACCGAGATCGTGTACGCGCTGGGCCTAGGCGACGACCTCGTCGGGGTGACCTACGAATGCGATTACCCGCCCGAGGCCACCTCCAAGCCGGTAGTGGTGAAGAGCGCGCTGCCCCAGGGACGGCCGCTCTCCTCTCGCGAGATCGACGAGGCGGTCCGGGAACGGATGGATCGCCAGGAGCCGATCTACGTCCTGGAAAGGGAGCTGATCCAACAGCTCGATCCCGACGTGATCCTGACGCAGGATCTCTGCCGAGTGTGCGCCGTCCCCAGCGGACAGGTGCAGGAGGCGCTCGAGGAGATCGGGGTGCGCGATGCGAAGGTGCTTTCGCTCGATCCACACACGTTCGACGAGGTGCTCGAAGGTATCCGGGCGGTGGGCACAACGCTGGGGAGGTCGGAGCGCGCCGACGAGTTCGTCGGCGCGCTCCGCGCCCGTGTCGAAGCCGTCAGGGCAAAGGCGGTCCGGCTTCCCTCGATCCGGGTCCTGTGTCAGGAGTGGCTAGATCCGCCGTTCGCCGCGGGCCACTGGGTCCCCGACATGGTGGAGACGGTCGGCGGGGTAAACCTGCTGACCGAGAAGGAACACCCCTCCCGGGTGGTGACCTGGCGCGAGATCCGGGATGCCAACCCCGAGGTCGTGGTGTTCATGCCCTGCGGCTACTACCTGGAGGAGGCGGAGGGGGAGGCCGTCCAGCTCTACCGAAACGCCGAGTTCGTCGAGACCCCGGCGGCTCGCGAGGGGACGGTGTTCGCGGTCGACGCGACCTCGTTCTTCTCCCGCCCCGGGCCGCGGATCGTCGACGGCCTGGAGATCCTGGCGTGGGCCGTGCATCCTCAGGCCTTCCCCGAGCCGCCGGAGGGATCCATCACCCGCGTCGAGCGGTAAGCGACGTCCGGTATCCTCCCGGCGATGAAGGGAGCGGATCAGGTGTCGCCGGACGACATCGGCACTCGCGTCTCGTTCCAGTTCGAGCTCCCCAACGGCTACGTAGGCGAGGTCGTGGGGATCCTCGAGGCCTACGATGAGGCGGCAGAGACGTATCTGGTTCGTAGGAAGGACGGCGAGCTGGCCCGGGTGCCGAGGCGCGGCGTGCGCTTCGGCAAGGTCGTCTCCCGCTAGGACTCGCGGAGGTCGCAGCCGATGGCCGAGGAGCTTCCCACTGCCTTCATCCGTCGCCGACTGGGAAACGAGGACGCGCACTACGGCGGCAACCTGGTGGCCGGGGCCAAGCAGCTCGAGGTGATCGGCGACCTCATCACGGAACTGGCTATGCGCTACGACGGCGACGAGGGCCTGTTCCGCGCCTACGACTCGGTCGAGTTCCTCCATCCGCTGTTCGCGGGCGACTGGATCGAGGGGAAGGGCCGGATCGTGTCGGTGGGGAACACGTCGCGAAGGTGCGAGTTCGAGGTATGGAAGATCGCTGGACCCCGGTCCGACGTGTCCGAGTCCGCCGCGGAGTTCCTCGAGGAACCCATCCTCACGTGCAGAGCGGTGGGGACCACCGTCGTGCCGAAGGACCACCAGCGCTTCCCGCACTGAGCCGTGCGGCGAAAGGAACCTAGCTGGCCTTCTCCAATCGGTGAAGGACGCCCAGCAAGTCATCGACGTTGAACGGCTTGGCTACGAACCCGACGGCTCCGAGCTCGGCAGCCTTGGCCCGGTCACGGAGACTGGCCCGGGCCGAGACCATGACCACGCGGGGGCGCTCGTCCTCGGGGAGGTCCCGGACCTCCTGGAGCACGCTCCAGCCGTCCATGACCGGCATCATGATGTCGAGCAGCATGAGCTGCGGATGGTGCTGACGGAGCTCGTCGAGCGCCGTCCGGCCGTTACGCGCCGCGAAGGTCTGGAACCCCTCGGCCTCCAGGCTGAACTGGAGCATCCAAACGACTTGAGGTTCGTCGTCGACGACGAGCACGCTCGTCTGCGGGGGCGCCTCCATCCCGGCTTCGAGGGTAGGCAGGCATGTCCATTGCCGGAATCGCCCGGGCGACCGTTTTTGGGGTGCCGGTCGAAGTAGACCCGGAGACACATGGTCGTAGTCATTCTTGGCTAGCGCAGAGAGAGTCCGGTTCCCACGCTCACGCGCCCGATCCCGAACGCCTGGACGCCGGCGTCGGCGGCCCGCCCGATCACTTCGTCCGCCCGATTCGCGGGCACCACGAGCATCATCCCCACGCCCATGTTGAACGTGGCGAACATGTCGTCCTCCGACGCGTCCGCCGCCGCCCGAACGAGCTCGAAGATCGCGGGAACGGGCCAGCTGCCGAGATCGATCTCGGCCCCAAATCCGCCGGGGAGGGCACGCGGCACGTTCTCCGGAAGGCCGCCTCCCGTCACGTGCGCGGCCGCGTGCACAAGGCCGGCGCGCGCGAGCGAAACGACGAGCGGCGCGTAGATCGCCGTCGGCTCGAGCAGCTCGTCGACCAGGGATCGGTGGAAGCCCTCCGGCACTGCGTCAAGCACCTGCTGACCTTCCACCAGGAGCGATGAACGGATCAGGCTGAACCCGTTCGCGTGCAGGCCGCTCGAGGCCAGGCCGACCAGCACATCGACCTCGCGCACGCGGTGAGGCCCGATCAGACCATCGTCGTCGACGACCCCCACGCAGAACCCGGCCAGGTCGAGCTGCCGCTCGGTCATCACGCCGGGATGCTCGGCCGTCTCGCCGCCGAGGAGCGCACACCCAGCACGCCGGCAGCCCTCGGCGATCCCCTCAACGATGGCCGCGGCCTCTTCCGGGACGAGGTTCCCCGTCGCGAGGTAGTCGAGGAAGAAGAGCGGCTCGGCCCCGGTGCACGCCACGTCGTCGGCGCACATCGCCACGAGGTCGATGCCGACCGTGGACAGGCGACCGGCCATCCGGGCCACCTCGAGCTTCGTCCCTATCCCGTCCGTGGCCGCAGCGAGGTACCGCCCCTCCCCCATCCTGAACAGCCCGGCGAAGCCGCCGATCCCCTCGAGGACCTCGGGCCGTGTCGCCCCCTTCGCCAGCTCTCGGATAAGCGAGACCGCTCTGGCCGCAGCGTCCAGGTCGACGCCCGCCCTTCGGTAGGTGCGGCTCACGACCTGGCGGGCTGCTCCAGAAGGAACTTGCCCGCGCCCTCGGGAACCTCGATCGGGTACTCGCCGTCGAAGCAGGCCCGGCAGAAGTCGTCCCTGGGAGCCCCGGTCGCCGCAACCATCCCATCGAGCGAGAGGTAGCCGAGCGAGTCGGCGCCGACGAACCGCCGGATCTCCTCCACGGACAGGTCCGAGGCGACCAGCTCATGACGAGTCGGCATGTCGATGCCGTAGAAACACGGCCACTGAATCGGCGGGCAGGTGATCCGGGTGTGCACCTCCGCCGCCCCGGCCTCCCGGAGGGCCTGCACGATCTGGCGGGTGGTCGTGCCTCGCACGATCGAGTCGTCGATCACCACCAGGCGCTTTCCCCGGATAGCGTCGGGGATCGGATTCAGCTTGAGCTTCACGCCGCGCTCTCGGAGCGACTGGGACGGCTGGATGAAGGTTCGGCCGACGTAGCGGTTCTTCATCAGGCCCTCGCCGTACGGGATGCCCGACACCTCCGCGTACCCCTGCGCGGCCGAGTGGCCGGTATCCGGCACGGGCATCACCAGGTCGGCATCGGCCGGCGCCTCGATCGCGAGGCGTCGGCCGAGCGAGCGCCGAACCTCGTGCACCGTGGCCCCGTGGATCCGGGAGTCCGCCCGGGCCAGGTACACGAACTCGAAGATGCACAGCGCCTTCCGCGGGCTCTCCGCGAATCGGGCAGATCGGGGTCCCCGGTCGTCGAACCTGATCAGCTCGCCCGGCTCGACGTCGCGGATGTAGGTAGCCCCGACGATGTCGAGCGCGCACGTCTCCGACGCGACGCAGTATCCGCTCGGGAGCCTTCCGATGGACAGAGGCCGTAGGCCGTGGGGATCGCGGGCGGCATAGACGCTCTGCTCGTCCATCATCACCAAGCAGAACGCGCCGCGCAGATCCGGGAGCACCGCCAAGGACGCGTCCCACAGGCCGACCTCCAGGCGGCCCGCCAGGATCCCGGCGACCAGGTCCGAGTCCGTGGTGGCCGCTGCGGTCCGAGGCGACCGCTCCGCGAGCTCCGCCGTGTTGACCAGGTTGCCGTTGTGGCCGAGGGCCAGCGATCGCTCGCCGTCGGTCTTGAACGCGGGCTGGGCGTTCTCCCAGGTGGTCGAGCCGGTCGTGGAGTACCGGGTGTGTCCGATGCCGAGATCACCCTGGAGGGTTCCAAGCGTGGCCTCGTCGAACACCTGTGAGACCAGGCCGAGCTCCTTGTAGACCAAGAGGTTCACGCCGTCCGAGACGGCCATGCCGGCCGACTCCTGCCCCCGGTGCTGCTGGGCGAAGAGGCCGAAGAACGTGAGCCTGGAGACGTCCTCGCCCGGCGCCCACACGCCGAAGAGGCCGCATTCCTCCTTCGGGCTCTCCGCTCCCACCTGTTCGGCGATGCTAACAGGGCCCGTCAGCCTGCGAGCAGCTTTGGGATCGCGCCTTCGTGGGCGGACCGCGCTTCCTCGACCGTGGTCTCCAGGAGCGAATCGAAGACCATCCCGGGTCCACCGGTCTCGCCCAAGCTCGAGAACGGCACGTGATGTGCCGACGCCAGCGCTTCCACGGACTCCGCCTTCTCGGGCGCCACCGAGACGACCGCTCGCGATGCCGATTCGGAGAAGAGCGCGACGTACCAGGGCTCGTCCCCGGGAAGCGAGACCGCGAATCCCGTGTCGCCGGCAAACGCCGACTCGGCCAGGGCGACGGCAAGGCCTCCATCCGAACAGTCGTGGGCCGAGGCCAGGAGATCACCCCGGGCCGCCTCGACCAACATCTGATGGAGCGAAGCCTCTCGGGCCAGGTCGAGGGCCGGCGGATGCCCGGACACGCTCCGAAGCACGACCTGGGCGAATTCCGAGCCCCCGAGCTCGGGAAAGGTCTCGCCCAGCAGGTAGACGAGGAAACCGGGACCGGGGAAGCCCGGCCGCACGAGGAGCCGATAGTCCTCGATCAGTCCGAGCATGCCGACGATCGGCGTGGGCCAGATCGCGGATCCGCCCGACTCGTTGTAGAAGCTCACGTTCCCCCCGGTCACGGGAGTGCCGAACCTCCGGCAGGCATCCCCCATCCCCCGGATCGACTCGGCGAACTCCCACATCACGGCGGGCCGCTCGGGATTGCCGAAGTTCATGCAGTTCGTGATGGCCAGGGGAGTGGCGCCCATGACCGCCACGTTCCGTGCGGCTTCGGCCACCGCGTGGGCCGCCCCGAGGTACGGGTCGAGATGCCCGAACCGACCGTTGCCGTCGCAGGAGAGCGCCAGGGCCCTCAACGTCCCCTCGATGCGGATCACGGCGGCATCGGTGCCGGGAGGCGCCACCGTGGAGCCCTGCACGAGCTGGTCGTACTGCTCGAACGCCCACCGCTTCGACGCCACGTTCGGCGAGGACAGCACGGCGAGGAACGAATCCCGTGGGTCGGTATCGACGGGGGCGAACGTGGGGTCGTCCTCCAGGATCTCGTGCCGCCCAGCCGGTCGCTCGATGCGCCGCTCGTAGACCGGTCCATCCGCCAGGGACCGGGCCGGCACATCCGCGACGACCCCACCCCCCATGCGGACCACGAGGCGGCCGCCGTCGACGAGCGTTCCTACGACCGCGGAGGTCAGCCCCCACTTCTCGCAGACCTCCTGCGCCTCGTCGAGCCGGGAGGGATCCACCACCGCGAGCATCCGTTCCTGGGACTCGCTCGTCAGGATCTCGAACGGCTCGAGGCCCGCCTCACGGAGCGGGACTGCGTCGAGGTCCAGCTCGGCCCCCAATCCGGCCCGGGCCGCGGTCTCGCTGGCCGCGCAGGTCAGCCCGGCTCCGCCCAGATCCTGCAGGCCAAGCAGCCGTCCGCCCTCGACGAGCTCCAGGCAGGTCTCGATGAGCAACTTCCCGGCGAAGGGGTCGCCGATCTGGACGCTCGGCCGGGCGTCCCCCGCCCGGTCCTCGATGGTTCGCGACGCGAGCACCGAAACGCCGCCGATCCCGTCCCGGCCGGTGGCCGCCCCGATCAGGAGCAACGTCGATCCCACCCGTACCTCGTTCCCTGTCATCAGCCGGTCGGCAGGCGCCACCCCCACGCACATCACATTCACCGTTGGGTTCGCGGAATGGGGCTCGGCGAAGCGGATCTCGCCGCCCACGGTCGGCACGCCGATGCAGTTGCCGTAGCCGCCGATCCCGGCAATCACGCCGGTGAACAGGACCCGGTTGCGCTCCTCGATGAGCGGCCCGAACCGGAGGGGATCGAGGAGGGCCACGGGACGGGCACCCATCGACACGATGTCACGAACGATGCCTCCCACGCCCGTGGCCGCCCCCTGATGGGGCTCGACGGCGGACGGATGCGAGTGCGACTCCATCTTGAACACGGCGGCCATGCTGTCCCCGATGTCCACGGCGCCGGCGTCTTGTCCCGGGCCCACCAGCACCTGCGATCCCTCGGTGGGCAGGGTGCGAAGGTGGACCTTGCTCGACTTGTACGAGCAGTGCTCCGACCACATGGCCGCGTACATCGCCAGCTCGGTTCGGTTGGGGTCGCGACCAAGCGTGGCGCGGATCCGGTCGAGTTCCTCGTCGGTCAGGCCCAGGGCCCGGTGAAGCGGTTGGTCGACCTTCACCTCACACCCTGGCGAGCGCGTACGCGAGGAGCGAGGCGAAGAGCGGTTGCCCGCCCGTGGACCCAACGTCGGGATCGACGGCGTGCTCCGGGTGCGGCATGAGCCCGGTCACGTTGCCCTGCGGGTTCCTGATCCCCGCGATCGAGTCCGCGCTCCCGTTCACGTTGTACTCGTCGTCGAGCTCGCCGCCCGGACCGCAGTATCGGAACGTGACCAGCGCCTCGGCCTCGATCCGCGCGAGGTCGTCGGGGGGAGCGGTGAACTGGCCCTCCCCGTGCTTCACGGGGATGCGCAGCACCTCGCCGGGGACCAGTCCCTCGGTGAGCGGGGAGAGCGAGGTCTCGACCCGCACGTCAACGAACCGGCATACGAACCGAAGCTGGCGGTTGCGGATGAGGGCTCCCGACAACAATCCCGCCTCGCACAGGATCTGGAACCCGTTGCAGATGCCGACCACCGGCCCGCCCCGGTCGGCGAAGGCCCGGATCTCGTCCATGATCGGGGCGAACCGAGCCAGCGCGCCGGTCCGCAAGTAGTCGCCGTAGGAGAACCCGCCGGGGAGGATGACAGCGTCCACCCCCCGAAGGTCGCGATCGGCGTGCCACAACGGCACGCCATCGCCACCCATGAGCGCAACGGCGCGAAGCGCGTCCCGATCGTCCAGCGAGCCGGGGAACGTCACCACGCCGACCCGGGGCGTGCCCGCGCTCATGGGACGTCCTCGAACCGAAGATCGGGGGCCGACGCCACGATGCGATAGCTCTCGATCACTGGGTTCGAAAGGAGCCGCCGCGCCATCTCGTCCACCTGCGAGATGGCGGCCGCTTCCGTCTCTGCGTCTACCACGAGCTCCACGTACTTGCCCACACGTACGTTCGAGGCATTCGTCCAGCCCATCGCGGGAAGGGATCCTTCGATGGCCTTTCCCTGGGGATCGAGGAGCCCCGGCTTCAGCGACACGACGACCCGGAATCGGTACTTCATCCCCGGTCCGGCACTCCCATGCGCTGACGGTACCAGTCGAACCGCTCGCCGGTGATCCGCTCGTAGGACTCCCGATAGGTGTGTGCGGTGCGCTCGACCACCCCGACCGGGAGGTCCGGGGGCGGTGGCTCGTGATCCCAGCCGCTCGTATCGAGCCAGTCCCGGACGTACTGCTTGTCGAACGACGGTTGGGGCGTTCCGGGCGCGTAACGGTCGGCCGGCCAGAAGCGAGAGGAGTCCGGGGTGAGCACCTCGTCCACCAGGATCAGATGGCCACCGGCGAATCCGAACTCGAACTTCGTATCCGCCACGATGATGCCGCGCTCCCGAGCGATCTCCGCCCCTCGCTCGTATATGCCGATCGTCAGCTCGCGGAGGCGCTCGGCCAGACCCTCGCCCACCAGGTACGAGGTTTCTTCGAACGTGAGCGGCAGGTCGTGCCCCTCCGCCGCCTTCGTGGTGGGCGTGAAGATGGGCTCGGGCAGTCGATCGGCCTCACCCAGGCCCGGCGGCAGCGGCACCCCGCACACCTGGCCCTCGGCCAGGTACTGCTTGAGCCCCGACCCGGTCAGGTACCCCCGGGCCACGCATTCGACCGGGACCATCTCCGCCCTTCGGACCAGCATCGACCGGCCGGCGAGGGAGAGGTCGCCCCGGAACGGCTCTGGAAAGTCCTGCCGGTCGGCGCTCAGGACGTGGTTGCCCACGAGATCTGCCGTCTTGCCGAACCAGAACTGCGAAAGTCCGCAAAGCACCCGCCCCTTGTCGGGGATGGAGTTGGGAAGGACGACGTCGAACGCCGAGATCCGGTCCGTGGCCACGAGCAACAGGCGATCGTCGCCCGCGTCGTAGATATCGCGGACCTTTCCCCGGGTCCGGAGCTTCGCGGCCTCGCTCACCGCTCCCCGCCCGTGGTCAGCTTGGCCAGCCGGTCGAACACCACGTCGAGGTTCTGCAGGTAGCGGCCCGGGTCGAACAGCGCTCCGACATCCTCGGCACTCAGCATCCGAGCCACGTCGGGTTGGGCCTGGAGCTCCCCCTTGAAGTCCTTCCCCTCGTCCCATGCGGCGGCCGCCGCGGCCTGCACGATCCGGTAGGCATCATCCCGAGGCATGCCCCGTTCCACCAACGCGAGCAACACGCCCTGCGAGTACACGAGACCGCCGCCGATGTTCAGGTTCGCCCGCATCCGCTCCGGGAACACCTCGAGCCCGTCGAGCACCTCCCCCATCTCGACCAGCATGAAGTGCAGCGCGGTGGTCGAGTCGGGGAAGACCACCCGCTCGGCCGACGAGTGCGAGATGTCGCGCTCGTGCCACAGCACGACGTTCTCTAGGGCGGGTTGGAGGTCGCCCCGGACCACTCGCGCCAACCCCGTGATCCGCTCGCAGCGAACGGGGTTGCGCTTGTGGGGCATCGCCGACGAGCCCTTCTGCCCCTCGACGAAGGGCTCCTGGACCTCCCGGACCTCGGTCCTGGCCAGGAGGCGGATCTCGGTGGCGATCGCATCGAGCGACGAGGCGAGGACCGCGAGGGCCGCCATGTACTCGGCGTGCCGATCGCGCGAGACGACCTGGCTGCTCGCCTCGGCCGGTCGAAGCCCGAGCTCACCGCAGACGTGCTCCTCCACCCGGGGGTCGAGGTGGGCGTAGGTTCCCACGGCACCCGACACCTTCCCCACCGATACCGCCTCCCGAGCTTGCCGCAGCCGCTCGCGGTCTCGATCGAGCTCGAAGGCCCACAGGGCGAGCTTGTGTCCGAAACTGGTTGGCTCGGCGTGCACACCGTGGGTCCGTCCGGCCATCACGGTGTCCCGGTGCTCCAGCGCCAGGCGTTTCACCGTGCCGAGCAGCCGCTCGACACTAGCGAGCAAGAGGTCGGCCGCCTGGCGAAGCTGAAGGGCAAAGCCCGTGTCCAGCACGTCGGAGGACGTCAGACCGAAATGGATCCACCGCCCCGCCGGCCCAACCGACTCCGCCACGCACTGGACGAATGCCGCCACATCGTGCCTGGTGACCTCCTCCAACTCGCGGACGCGCTCGATGGTGAAGGATGCGCGCTCGCGGACGGCGCGGGCATCCTCTGGAGGCACCGCGCCCAGGCTGGCCCATGCCTCGACCGCCAGGACCTCGACCTCCAGCCAATGGCGGAACCGAGCTTCATCCGACCAGACGGCCGCCATCTCCGGCACGGTGTAGCGAGGGATCATGGCCGCCCACCCCGTGGCAGGCGGGAGCCGGCCCTCACAGCCTGAGGCCCTCCGCCAGGTCGTCCTTGAACTTCCACAGCCGGGCCTGGATCTCCGGCTCGGCCACCCCCACGATCTCCGCCGCCAGCACGGCCGCGTTCACGGCCGCATCCACCCCCACGGTGGCCACCGGAACGCCGGCCGGCATCTGCGCCGTCACGATCAGGGCCTGCTCGCCCCCCATCTGGTCGCTGGCGATGGGGACACCGATCACCGGGAGCACCGTGCGCGCGGCTGCGGTGGCCGCCAGGTGGCCCGTGATGCCGGTGGTGCAGACCAGCACCTTCAGCCCACGATCGAAGGCCGTTCGCACGTACTCGTCCACCAGGTCGGGGTGGCGAGATGACGACATCACCCGGATCTCGTGGGGCAGCTCCAGCTTCTCCAGGATCGCGGTGGCCTGCTGCATGACGGAAAGTTCGGCGGGGGATGCGGCCAGCACGCCGACCACCGCGGTATCCCGTCTCATCCAGCCTCCGTCACGTCTGCGGCGATGTCCCCGCGAAACTGCATCCCTGGGAATGAGATGCGCGAACACGCCTGGTACGCGCGGTCCCGCGCCTCCTTCGCCGTGGCGCCGAGGGCACTTACCGCGAGGACCCGTCCTCCCGCGGTGACCACTCTACCCCGTCGTTCCGCCGTACCGGCGTGGAAGATGACCACGTCATCGATCGCGCTTGCTTCGTCGAGGCCATCGATCACGAAGCCGGTCTCGTAGGGCCCGGGGTACCCGCCAGAGGCCAGCACGACGGTGACGCAGACGTCCGGGGTCCACAGCGCCTTGTAGTTGCCGATGTTGCCCTCCACCGCGGCCAGCAGCATCTCACCGAGGTCCGAGCGGAGGCGGGGCACGATGGCCTGGGTCTCGGGGTCGCCGAACCGGCAGTTGAACTCGAGGACCTTGGGACCGTCCTCCGTGACCATGAGCCCGGCGTAGAGCAGGCCCGCGTATCGGACCCCCTCGGACTCCATCGCCCGCACCGTGCGGACAAGCACGTCGTCCCAGATACGCCGCTCCACTGCCTCGGTGACCCACGGCACAGGGGAGTAGGCCCCCATGCCTCCGGTGTTGGGTCCCGAGTCGCGGTCGCCGGCCCGCTTGAAGTCCTGGGCTAGGACGAGGGGGACCACCTCGCGGCCATCGGTCAGGCCGAAGGCCGAGACCTCTCTGCCCGTCAGATGCTCCTCCACCAGGACGACCGCCCCTGCCTCGCCGAAGGCCCGCTCGATGAGGCACGCTCGCAAGGCGGCGACGGCGGCGTCCCGATCTTCTGCGATGACCACGCCCTTGCCGGCGGCAAGCCCGTCGGCCTTGACCACGTACGGCGGCGCCAGCTCGTCCAGGTACTCGACGGCTTGGTCCATATCGGTGAACGACCGGGAACGCCCGGCGGGGATCCCATACTTGTGGCACAGCTCTTTTGCCCACGCCTTCGATCCCTCGATCCTGGCCGCAGCCCTGGTGGGGCCGAACGCCCGGTGCCCTTCGGCATCCAACTCGTCCACCAGGCCGTTCACGAGCGGCGTCTCCGGGCCCACCACCGTGAGGTCGATGGATTCCCGCTGGACCAGTTCGAGGATGCTGCGCACGTCGTCCGGATCCACGGGAACGCAGGTGGCATCCACGGCGATCCCGGGATTGCCTGGTGCGGCGAACATCCGGTCGACCGTCGGGTTCTGGGCCAGGCGCCACACGACGGCGTGCTCCCGCCCTCCCCCACCGACGACGAGGATCCTCATGCGACGGCCAGGCTCTGCTCGCGCGCCGGGCCGACCGAGACCACCCCGATCCGGACCCCGACCAGGTCCTGGAGACGTTCCACATATTTGCGGGCAGCCGGCGGAAGGTTGCCGAACGAGCGAGCCTCGGACAGCGACTCATCCCACCCCTCCAACTCTTCGTACACCGGCTGCGCCCGGTGGAACACGGACTGGTGCGAAGGGATGTCCTCGAACGTCTCGCCGTCCGCGACGTATCCGGTGCACACCTTGATCGCGCGGAACCCCGAAAGCACGTCGAGCTTAGTGAGAAAGATCTCGGACAGGCCGTTCAGCCGCGCCGCGTACCGAACCAGGACGGCGTCGAACCATCCGCACCGTCGCTTGCGTCCCGTGGTGGTGCCGAACTCCTTCCCCGCCTCCCCCAAACGCTCGCCGTCGCGACCCCGATCCTCGGTGGGGAACGGGCCCGATCCGACCCTGGTCACGTAGGCTTTCGTCACGCCGATCACGCGGTCGACCTCCATGGGTCCCACTCCGGCCGAGGCGAGGGCGAACCCGGCCACCGGGTTGGAGGACGTCACGAACGGATAGGTCCCGTGGTCCAGGTCCAGGAGCGTTCCCTGCGCCCCCTCGAACAGGACGTTCTCACCGGCTCGCAGGCCTTCGTAGAGCAGCCTGGACGTGTCGGCCACATGCGGTCGCAGTCGCTCTCCGTAAGCGCGATATTCCTCGACGATGGTGTTGGCCGAGAGCGGCAGCCGGTTGTAGATCTTGGTCAAGAGGAGGTTCTTCTCCTTCAGGACGACCTCCAATTTCTCCCTGAGGATCTTCGGGTCGAACAGATCCTGCCAGCGCATGCTTGCCGAGATGACGCTCGGTCACCTTCTCCAGCTCCAGGTGATAGGGCATGATCAGGTGCGCGTTGCCCGACACGACGAGGCGCGAGACGTCGATCCCCAGGCCGGACAACGTGTCCATCTCTTCCAGTAGGACGCCGGGATCCACGACCACGCCATCGGCGATGACCGAGGTCAGGTGGGGATACAGGATCCCGGAGGGGACGAGATGAAGCTTCAACAGTTGCCCTTCGGCCACCACGGTGTGTCCGGCATTGTTGCCGCCCTGGTACCTGACCACGAACCGCATGTGGTCGGCCAGGTAGTCGGTGACCTTGCCCTTGCCCTCGTCCCCCCACTGGGTCCCGACGACGATCGAGGCTGGCATGGCCCCCCCTGCTTATCGCTCCAGGCGGAACCGGATCTCCACGTGCGTGTGGTACTCGGTGATCTTGTTGCCGTCGACCACGGCCGAGGTCCCGAGGATGTCCATCCCCTCGATCCCGCGGATCGTCTTCGACGCCTCGTTCAGCGCCTGATGCGCGGCGTCCCTCCACGACTCCGAGGACACGCCGACCAGGTCGATCGTCTTGATGACCGCCATCGCGTCTCCCTTCTACCGTCCCTCGTACACCTCGACGAACCGCCGGTAGTTCGCGGAGATGCGGGCCGACGCATCCTCGCGCGTGGCCGTCCCATCCACGAACTCCTTCAGCGGGTTCCACCAGATGGTCCGACCGATAGCGAACCCGATGTATCCGGGAACGCCGGCGCCCGTTCGGAGCCAGTGGTCCACGGCGGACTCGTCGGCCCCCCGCCCGAGCACGACGCAGGCCACCGTGTCCCGGCCGCCCACCCGGGTCTGCGTGGCGATGGCCTCGCAGTCCTCCCGCCGGTCGATCCCCTCGATCTTCCAGACATCGGGCTCCACCCCGGACTGTTGGAGCTCGGCGATGGCCGCCCGCATGAGCTGGGGACGCAGCTCCTTGTCGAATCGGTCGGCGTCGTCGTCCACCGATCCAAGCTGCTCCTCCGTAGCGGGGACCAGGAGCTCGAACAGGAACTTCCGGCCCCGCTCATGCAGCCAGTCCGAGAGCTCTCGCAGTCGTTTGGTCTGGCGCTCGTTCATCGCCCCGTCGCCCGCCGGGTTGTACCGGACGAGGACCTTGGTGAAGATGGGGTCGAATTCCTCGATGTGCTTGCTGTATTCGTCGCCGTACTCGAAGTCGAATTCGTCCTGCCCCGACTTCTCCACGGGCATGGCCAGGATCAGCCCGTCCGCCTTGGCCTTGCGGGCGATCGCAGCGCCGAACTGCTCATCGACGAGCAGTCCGGCGCTCGTCCGGTCCGCCCCCTCGTCCAGGGCCCGGTGGAACCCCTCGAAGATGACGTGCTTCGCATCGGAGATGCGCTCGCCCTCCTGCGCGGTGGGCTCTCCCGTGACGCCGAAGAACTTCTTCTGGAACGAGCCGCGGTGGTCGAACGCCAGGATGAACAGGGGCCCGTCGTATCCGAGCTCCATCGCGATCCTCTCCTTCCTTCAGTCCCGCTCGAACGGGTTCACCGGTGTGAGCACTTCGACGGTCACCGGCTCCGCCTCCCGCCGGAAGGTCTCGGCGTCCTTTGGCGAACCGACGACGAACCCGTAGTGCATGGGCACCGCGATCTGCGGCGAGATCGACTTGGCCAGCCCGGCCGCCTCGGCCGGCTCCATCGTGAAGGTTCCCCCGATCGGCAGGAATGCTACATCCGTCCTCACCTCGTCGAGCTCGGGCACATGGTCGGTGTCCCCGGCGTGGTAGTAGGCCTTCCCGTCGAGCTCCAGGATGTAGCCCACCCACCGGTTGGCCTTTGGATGTTTGTCCAGTCGATCGGGATGCACGTTGTAGGCAGGCACGGCCTGCACCCTGATCCCGGAGACCTCGATCGAGTCGCCCGGCCCGACCGCGGAGACCTCACCCGAGAGCTCCCTGGCCACGTCGTATGGAGCGACGAGCTTGGTCCCTGCCCCGCTAAGCCGCTCAATCTCCTGCGGCTGGAAATGGTCGGAGTGGGCGTGCGTGATGAGGATGACGTCGGCTGGTGGGTCCTCCCCGGTGGTCCCCCACGGATCGATGTAGACCGTGAACCCGTCGCCGGCGAACCGTATGGCCGACTGCCTGAACCATGTGAACCGCTCGAGCATGGCCTCCTCCCCCCTCGGTCGGCAGGCCCTTCCCTGTAGTCTGGCAAATCGCCGTGTCAGCGCGCGAACCGGTCGAGGTCCAGGGCGGCCTTCGGGCCAGCCTCTCCCTGCTTCGCAGAAACCGCGACTTCCGACGGCTCTACGTGGCTTCCCTGATCTCGCTGGGGGGCGACTGGTTCCTGCTCGTCGCTCTGTTCGGGCTGGTCCTGCATTTCACGGACTCGGCCATCGCGGTGGCGCTGGTGATCGCCGTGCAGGACCTCATGTATTTCCTGCTCTCGCCGATCGCGGGAGTGCTGGCGGACCGGATCGACCGGCGGCGGTTGATGGTCGCCGCCGATCTGGCCAGGGCCGTGGTGTGCCTCGGGTTCCTGCTGATCCGGACCGACTCCCTGGTATGGCTCGCGTTCGTCCTGCTCGCGGTGATGGCCTCGTTCAGCGCTGCCTTCGAGCCCGCGTCGGAGGCCGCGCTGCCCAACCTGGTTGAGGAGGAGGAATTGGCCACGGCCAACGCCTTGTCGGGTTCGCTGTGGGGCACGATGCTCGCGGTTGGCGCCGCCCTCGGCGGCATCGTGGCCGCCGTGTTCGGCAGGGACACCGCATTCATCGTGGATGCGGTGTCCTTCCTCGCCTCGGCCTGGCTCATCTGGCGGATCCGGCGGCCGTTCACCGAGCAGCGCGCGGCAGAGGATCACGCCGGCGTCGGGGAGGCGACGGTGGAGACCATCCAGTACGCGCGGAGGGATCACCGGGTGCTGGCCCTGCTCGCCGTGAAGTTCGGGTGGGGGATCGCCGGCGGCGTCCTCGTCCTGATCCCGCTCCTGGCGCATCGCGAGTATCACGCCGGCGACGTTGGCATCGGGTTGCTCATGGCCTCCCGTGGGGTGGGTGCGCTGATCGGTCCGTTCGTCGGGAGGTCGGCGCTCGGGCCGCAGGATCGGCGTCTCTTCGGCGCCATCGCCCTCGCCCTGGCGATCTTCGGCCTCGGCTACACCCTTCTCGGGCTGGTCCCGGGGTTGTTGCTGGCCATGCCCACCGTTGCCCTCGCGCACGTGGGCGGGGGCGCGCAGTGGACGCTCTCCTCCTACGGGCTCCAGCGGATCGTCCCCGACCGCATCCGGGGACGGATCTTCGCCTTCGACGGGATGCTCGTGACGCTCACGTTCGGGCTCTCCAGCCTGCTGACGGGGTGGTTGGCCGAGTCGTTCGGCCCTCGAGTCACCGCTGTCGGCATGGGCGCGGTGGCCATGGGGTGGGCCGCCATCTGGTCGATGCTCACGACCGACGTTCGCCGGGCCACCATGCTCGAGGGCTGCGGAACGGCGACAGTCGAGAGGGAAGCGGCCTAAGGAGCGGAGCTTGCCGGTGGGGTGGGGTCGTGGGGCGGAGGTGGAGGCGGTGGCGGCGCCCCTCCCGTGGGGGACGGGGCGGCCGGCGAGGAAGCCGAACCGCCGGGCGCCCCGAACGAGACGGACGGGGTTCCGGGCGCGAAGCTCACCTGCGGCGGCCCGGCCTCCCGCAGGGTCTCCTCCACCTCGAAGAACTGCTCCTCCCTGAATCCGAAGCTCCGCGCGACAACGTTCGATGGGAACGACTGGACCCGCCGATTGAATTCACGCACATTCGCGTTGTAGAACCGGCGCGCGGTCTGGAGCCGATCCTCGGTGTTGGATAGCTCGGACTGTAGGGCCAAGAAGTTCTGGTTCGCCTTCAGCTCCGGGTAGTTCTCAGCCACGGCGAACAGCTGGCGCAGTGCGGCGACGAACGGTCCCTCCGCCGCGGCTTGCTCGGCAGGGCTGCCGGTGGCCGAGACCGCCGCCGCCCGGGCCCGGGTCACCTCCTCGAAGACTCCACGCTCGTGCGCGGCGTAGCCCTTCACGGTCTCGACCAGGTTAGGGATCAAGTCGTATCGTCGGCGAAGCTCGGTGTCGATGTTGGCCCACGAGTCCCTGATGAGCTGGCGTCCGGAGACGAACCGGTTGTAGGAGACGATGCCGAGGATGACGACGAGCGCCACCACGCCGAGGATGATCCACAGCCAGGCCATGATGACGTCCCTTCTGGAGTGATCCGGTGAGCGACGAGCTACAGCCTACCGGTCCGCTCCGGTCCCGTACAGCTCGACACGTCGCGCAGGGCGTGGCCGATGAACTCTCACCACCCCGAGCAGCGGAACTCCGAGTGCCGGAGTGAAGCAGGCGTCACGACTGATCCCGACCGCCCGGCACCCATCCTCGCCCACCGAGCAGGATCGCCGCCCCAAGCACGATCAGCAGGACCGGAAGCACGTACCGGGCCCGGAGGGTCCAGACGTCGAGCCGGTCCAGCAGGAAGGCGATCCCGGCCGCGATGAAGAACAGGCCCCACACGACCGCCGTCCGGTTCCCGCCCTCAGCCATGCTGGACGAGCACCTCCCCGATGCCCACCGACAGGTCGAGTGAGAACACGATGCGCTGACCCGCCGGCGCGATCGGGGTGACGTCCTTGTCGACGCCGAACCCCCCGTCGCTCTCGCCGAAGATCGTCACCTGGCCCATCCCCGCATGTCCGCGCACCACGGCCAGCTGGTCCGACGGCAGCTCCACGATGAGCTGGCCCACGCCGACACGTGCTCGGACCGGGCGCGCCGTGGCTGTAACGGGCACTGACACCCTCGTGAGGTCCAGCGTGAGCTGCCCCACGGCCAGGCGGTATTCGGATTTCACCGCGGAAAGGGACATGGGGCGCTCCGTCCGTTCACCCACCCCTCCTTCGAGGGGGATGTCCACGGCCGACGCGGCCGCCAGCACCACCGTGAGGACGATCCCGATAGTGATGAGGCCGCCCTGGCCGCTTTCGGACCGGCGGCCGGCGATCACCAATCCCAGCCCGACGGCGATCAGCGAGCCGGGCAACACGGCCTTCCACGGCACATCGCTGATCCCCGCGGCTTGCAGAAGCGCCGTTGCGCCGATCACCACCACAACGAGGCCCAGCACCAACCGTCCGGCGTGGAATCGTGTCGTGGGCGGCGGCGAAGCAGGAGGATCCGGGAGGTCGCTCATCGCTTCGAGGACGCCCGAACGATCAGGGCCACCCCCACCGCGATCAGGGCCAACGGCCACACGTACTTCCCGATCCTCGGAAGCGACAGGCCGAGCAACAGGATGACGCCGATCGCGATCAGGGCCCCGCCGAACACCAGCCGCGCCATGTCGGCGCTGGGTGGAGGGGCCTGACCGAGGTGCTCCCCCTCCTTCTCCTCGGGGATCAGGATCCATCCCAGGAGGTAGAGCAGGATGCCGCCGCCCCCCACGATCGCCAGCACCACGAAGGCGACCCGGATGAGCACGGGGTCGACGCCTAGATAACGTCCGATGCCGCCGCACACGCCGGCGATGACGCGGTCGGCGCGGCTTCGCCGAAGGAGCCTCGTGCTGCCCGGTGCGTCGGCCACCGGGCCACCCTACGGCCCGTCGGACGGGGCCTCAAGTCGGGACGTCGGAGCCTCGGACGCGCTCAATAGCCGCGGGCCGCTTCGGTCGAGCCGGCCGACCTCAGCTGACGGGCCCGGCCGAAAGACGGCGCCCGAGCTCCGCCCCGGCCTCGAGGAGCGCGAACAGGTCACGACGTTCCCGCGGCATGTACGTCAGCAGCATCCGGCCGTTCACCTCGAACGCCATGTCGCGCTGCTGCTCCATCCACTGCCTCGTGTCGTCGTCGAGGAGGCGGGTGGCGAGCCTTGCGTCCTGGGCCCGCACGTCGAAGGTCTCCCCGAACCCTCGGTCATCCACCTCGACGACGGGAAGCCGCCCCCGCTCTGCGAGCGGGGTGAAGAACACCTTCGGCTCGATCACGACCGGAGGGACGTCGCGCTCGAGTTCGAGCAGAGAGCAGGTGAACCGACGATCGCCGTCCTCTTCCGAGGTGTATCGGAAGTCGAACAGCTTCATGTCCTCGGCACGCCAGCTGCCCCACATGACGTGATCGACTCCCCCGGCGCCCGATCCCCGGCCCAGCAGTTGCAGCGGCAGCCCGGCCAGGCCGAACGGATCACCATCAGCGCCCTGCAACCCCAGCGCCCCGGGCTCCAGATTCTCCTTCACGGCCTTCTTGCGCAGGCTGAACCGGTAGGCCCCGTACCCCGAGGCCCCCAGGGCCCCGACCACCACGAGGCCGGTGGGCAGGGCCTTCAGGACGAGCGCGACCAGTGTGACCGCAGCGAGCAGCCCGATGACCAAGCGCCATCCCCTCATGGGACGAGTATCGGGACGGCGTGCGTCGCGCTTTACGCGCGCCGCACGCCGAACGTGAGGCCACCGTCCTCGGCATCGACCTCCACCTCGTCCCCCTCAAGGAGCTCGCCAGACAGCAGCTTGACCGCCAGCACGTCCTGGATCTCCCGCTGGAGGAGCCGTTTCAGCGGACGCGCCCCAAAGGTGGGGTCGAAGCCCTTGTTCGCCAGGTACTCGCGAGCGGCGTCCGTGATGATGATCACGAGCTTGCGACCCTCCAGCCGGCGCTGGAGCATGCGGATCTGGATGTCCACGATCTGCGCGATCTCGTCCCGCCCGAGCGGCTGGAACACGATGATCTCGTCGACCCGGTTCACGAACTCGGGTCGGAAGGTGGCGCGGACCTCGGCCATCACCTTCTCCGTCCGCTCTTCAACGGACGAGCCCGGATCGGTGAACAGGAACCCGCCCAGGTTCGACGTCATGATGACCACCGTGTTGCGGAAGTCCACCGTCCGCCCCTGCCCGTCGGTGAGACGGCCGTCGTCGAGCAGCTGCAGCAGCACGTTGAACGCGTCTTGGTGCGCCTTCTCGATCTCGTCCAACAGCACGACGGAGTAAGGACGCCTCCGCACCGCCTCGGTGAGCTGACCTCCCTCGTCATAACCGACATATCCCGGCGGCGCCCCGATCAGCCGCGACACGGTGTGCCGCTCCTGGTACTCACTCATGTCGATCCGAACGATGGCCCGCTCGTCGTCGAAGAGGAATTCCGCGAGCGCTCGCGCCAGCTCGGTCTTCCCCACGCCCGTCGGTCCCAGGAACACGAACGAACCGATCGGCCTGCTCGGGTCGGAGAGCCCGGCCCGGGTGCGGCGGATGGCGTTCGCAACGGCTTCGACGGCCTCGTGTTGGTCGACGACCCGTTGGTGCAGCTCGTCCTCCATCCGGATCAGCTTCTGCATCTCGGCCTCCATGAGGCGCGAGACCGGGATGCCGGTCCACGTCGAGACGACCTCCGCCACGTCCTCCTCGTCGACTTCCTCCTTCAGCATCTTGCGGTCCCGCTGGATCTGGGCGAGCTTCGCGTTCTCCTCGTCCATCGAGCCCGCCAGTTCCACGAGCCTGCCGTATCGGAGCTCGGCCGCACGCTCCAGATCACCGTCGCGTTCCGCCCGCTCGGCCTCGGTCCTGGCCGCCTCGATGTCGGAGCCGATCTTCCGGATCCGGTCGATGTGATCCTTCTCCCGGTGCCAGTGGGCCTTCATGGCGACCGAACCCTCCTGGTGGTCGGCCAGCTCCCGCTCCAGGCGGGCCAGCCGCTCCTTCGACGCATCGTCCGTCTCCTTGCGAAGGGCGGCCCGCTCGATCTCGAGCTGCTTCATCCGCCGCTCGACCTCATCGATCTCCGTCGGCATGGAGTCGATCTCGATCCGCAGCCGGGACGCGGCCTCGTCGATGAGGTCGATCGCCTTGTCGGGGAGGAACCGACCGCTCACGTACCGGCTGGAGAGCACCGCCGCCGCGACGAGGGCGGAGTCCTGGATCCTGACGCCATGGTGCACCTCGTACCGCTCCTTCAAGCCCCGAAGGATGGCGATCGTGTCCTCGACCGAGGGCTCCTCCACCAGGACCGGCTGGAACCTGCGCTCCAGGGCGGCGTCCCTCTCCACGTGCTTGCGGTACTCGTCGATCGTGGTCGCGCCGATCGCCCGGAGCTCGCCACGGGCGAGCATCGGCTTCAACATGTTGCCGGCGTCGACCGCACCTTCCGCCGCACCGGCACCGACGACCGTGTGCAGCTCGTCGATGAACGTGATGATCTGGCCCTCGCTCTCAGCGATCTCCCGCAGCACCGCCTTGAACCGCTCCTCGAACTCGCCGCGGTACTTGGATCCCGCGATCAACGCCCCGATGTCCAGGGCGACCACGCGCTTGTCCTTCAGCGATTCGGGGACGTCTCGGGCCACGATCCGCTGGGCCAACCCCTCGACGATGGCGGTCTTCCCCACGCCGGGCTCGCCGATCAGCACCGGGTTGTTCTTCGTCCTTCGGGAGAGCACCTGGATCACCCGGCGCACCTCGTCGTCCCGACCGATGACGGGATCGAGCTTCCCACGCCGCCCGAGGTCGGTGAGATCGCGACCGTACCGCTCGAGAGCCTGAAACTTCTCCTCCGGGTTCTGGTCGGTCACGCGCTGCCGGCCGCGCACCTCCGCCAGGGCCGCCAGCACCGCGTCGGGTTTCAGGCCCGCCTCGCGGAGCAGCCGGGCTGGGCCCGTGTCCCCCTCGAGGAGGGCCAGGAACAGGTGCTCGGTGGAGACGTATTCGTCGGTCAACTGCTTCGCCTCGGCGAACGCTCGCTCGAGCAGGATCCCTGTGGCCGGCGACACCCGAACCTCGGCGCCCTGCGCGTACACCTTCGGGATCCGGTCCAGCGCCTCGTCGACCTGGTCCCTGAGCGTGCGGGGCGAGATCCCCAAGCGATGCAAGAGCGGGTAGATCACCCCGTCTGGATCCGAGAGAAGGGCGAACAGGACGTGCTCGGGTTCGATCGACTGGTGGCTGCGGGCGACCGCCTGCTCCCGGGCCGCCTCCAGAGCGGCCTGTGACTTCATCGTCAGCTTGTTCGGATCCAACGGTCCCTCACTCCCTCGTATTCGCCTCGGTCATCCCGTACATCAAGCCGTCGGCGCCCCGCAAGGGCGATCAGCGAGACGGACTCCCGCTCAGCCAAGGGAACGTCGAGATCGTCTGAAGCGGCACGATCTCCACCGTCGCCGAGGACGGACCGAGGGCCACTGGGCGCCCCCGGCGAACCCGCCGGAGCTCGGCTTCGAGCTCCACAGCCCGCCGCCGAAGTTCTTCCAACTGCGCCTCGAGCTCCATGATCATCTTCACGCCGGCCAGGTTGATCCCCTGGCCTTGCGTGAGCTCCTGGATCATCTGCAGCCTGTCGATGTCTCGCTCGGAATAGCGTCGGGTGTTGCCCGAGGTCCGCTTGGGACTCAACAGGCCCTTCCGCTCGTAGATGCGAAGCGTCTGAGGATGCACGCCCGCGAGCTCCGCCGCCACGCTGATGATATAGACCGCTCGGTCCTCGGCTCGGTCGCTTCGATTCCCTCGCGCTGCCATCGACTCCGCTCCTCCCCTACGCCTCGACCCCGAGCCCCTTGCGCGGCGATTCCCGCTCCGCCTCCTTGAGCTGCTTCAGCAGGTGCTTCTCGTCGTGGGACAAACGCTGCGGCACCTCTACGTTCACCGTGACCAGCAGGTCGCCCTGGCCACCCTTCTTCGGCGCGCCCTTGCCCCTGATCCGGAAGGTCCTGCCAGACTGCGTGCCGGAGGGGATCTTGAGCCTCACGGCCCCGTTCAGGGTGGGAACGTCGACGTTCGCACCCAGGGCCGCCTCCGCGAAGGTGATGGGGAGCGCGAGGGTGAGATCACTTCCCTTCCGTCCGAACAGCCTGTGGGGCGCGACGTGCACAAGCACGTACAGATCGCCGGCAGACCCGCCCGGCGGTCCCGCCTCGCCGCGTCCCGAGAGCCGGATCCGGGCTCCGTCCCTCACGCCGGCCGGAACCCTTACCTGGAAGCTGCGCGTCGTTCGCACACTGCCCGAGCCACGGCACGTCGGGCAGGGGTGCTCCACGATGCGGCCGGCACCCCGGCACCGAGGACAGGTCTGCGACATCTGGAAGAACCCCTGGTTGACGCTGACCGATCCCAGGCCACCGCACTGGGGACAGGTGAGCGGCGTCGTCCCCGGCTCCGCCCCCGACCCCCCGCAGGTTGGGCATGGCGCGGGCCCCTGGATGCGCACCGGGACGGTGGTCCCACGCATGGCGTCATCGAAGGAAACCCGAACCTCCGTCTCGAGGTCGGCGCCGTGTGCTGCCGGTCGCTGCCCTCGGCCCCGGCCGGTGAACACGCTGAACAGGTCGCCCAAGTCGCCGACGTCGCCGACGTCGCCGAACCCGAAGTCCTCGAACCGGACCCCCCCTCCAGCTCCCGGGCGGCCCCCACCGGGGAAGCCGCCGGCCCCGAAGCCCGAGGCGGCCGTGTCCCGGACCTCGTCGTACTGCTTGCGCTTGTCCTCGTCGCCGACGACGTCGTAGGCCGCCGAGATCTCCTTGAACCGCTCCTCGGCGGACTTGTCTCCGGCGTTGGCGTCGGGGTGGTACTGCTGCGCGAGCCTGCGGTACGCCTTCTTGATCTCCGCCTGCGACGCGTTCTTCGCCACGCCGAGGACCTGGTAGTAGTCCTTGTCGAACCACTCACGCCGGACGTCGCCGTTCATCGGCGACCCCCTCAGCGCTCGTGCGTGACGCGCACGCCCGCGGGGCGGACTACCCGACCCTTCAGCACGTAGCCCTGGCGGAGGACGTCGGCCACCAGCGGATCACCCTCGCCCGAGCTCGATCCCATCAGCGCCTCGTGCCGCTCGGGGTCGAAGGGCCGTCCCTCCGCCTCGATCCGCTCGAGCCCCTCGGACTTGAGGGTCTCGACGAGCTTCGCGTACACGAGCTCGACACCATGGAGGAACTTTTCGAAGTCGGGCCTCTGCTCGGCGGCCATCAGGGCGAGCTCGAACTCGTCCAGCACCTCCAGGAGGCGGCGCACCAACGGCTCCGAAGCGAGCTCCACGGCGCGCGTCTGCTCTTTCAGGACCCGCTTGCGGTAATTGTCGAACTCGGCCTGCAGGCGCATCAGGTGATCCCGATACTCGGCGGCCTCTTGCTTCGCAGCTTCCACGTCCCTTTCGACCCCACTCGTCTGCTCATGGTCCGCATCGTCCCGGGGTTCCCGGGGGGAAGCTCCGGCCTCCTCCGGGGAGTCGCCCGAGACAAGGAAGCGCCTGCGGTCGGAGACCTTGACCTTCGGCCGGTTCACCCGACCTTCGTCGGTGCGATCCTTCTCGCCCATCACGTCGTCCTGACCGTGACCTTCTTGGGCTTGGCCTCCTCACGCTTGACCAGCTCGATCGTGAGGACGCCCTTGTTGAACGACGCCTCGACCCTCTCGGTGTCGGCCGTCGTCGGCATCGACAGGGTTCGCGAGAAGGCCCCGTATCGCCGTTCGATGCGCTGGAACGAGTCCTCCGTCGCATCCTTGTAGAAGAACTCTCGCTGTCCCTTGATCGTCAGCGTCGAGTCCTCCACGGACACCTCGACGTCTTCCGGCTCGATCCCTGGAAGCTCGACGGTCACGACGAACTTGTCGACAGTCTCGTAGACGTCCAGCGCCGGCACCCAGGAACCCGTTTGACCGGACGGGGGCTCGCCGCCGCCGTAGGTTCGGCCGAACAGACCGTTCAGCTCGTTCTGGATCGACATGAGATCGCGGAACGGATCCCACCTCTCGAGCATCGACATCTACGAAGCACCTCCTTCGTCGACGACCTCGCCCTCGACGACGTCTTCCTCGCCGCCATCGGGCGCGCCCCCGGCCGCGGCCTGCTCCGGTCCGGCCTGGGCCTGCGTGTGCTGATACATGGCCTGGCCGATGCGCTGGAAGACCTGCATCGTGGCCTGGGTTGCGGACCTGATCCTCTCCACGTCCTCTCCCTTCAGCACCTCCTTCAGCTCCTCGTTCGACTTGGTGAGATCCGCGCGGTCACCCTCGGGCACCTTCTCGCCCCACTCCTGGAGCGACCGGTCGATCTGGTAGCTGAGCTGGTCCCCGGCGTTCCGGGCTTCGGCCGCCTCACGCCGCGTGTGGTCCTCGGCCGCGAACTTCTCCGCGTCCTTCACCATCCGGTCGATGTCGTCCTTCGACAGGGCCGTCCCACCCGTGATGGTCATCTGCTGCTCCTTACCGGTGGCCAGGTCCTTGGCAGAGACGTTCACGATCCCGTTCGCGTCGATGTCGAACGCCACTTCGATCTGCGGCATGCCGCGGGGCGCCGGCGGGATCCCCATCAGGTGGAACTTCCCGAGCGAGCGCACGCCCGGCGAGAAGACGGTCTCGGCCTCGCCCTGAAGGACGTGGATCTCGACCGTGGTCTGGTTGTCGTCCGCGGTCGTGAAGATCTCGCTCTTGCGGGTAGGGATGGTCGTGTTCCGCTCGATCAGCTTGGTGAAGATTCCTCCCTTCGTCTCCACCCCGAGCGTGAGCGGCGTTACGTCGAGGAGCAGGATGTCCTTGACGTCGCCCTTCAGCACGCCCGCCTGGACGGCGGCGCCGACCGCGACGACCTCGTCGGGGTTCACTCCCTTGTGCGGCTCCTGGCCACCGGTGAGCTTGCGGACGAGGTCCTGGATCATCGGCATGCGTGTGGCCCCGCCGACCAGGATCACGTGGTCGATGGCCGAGACGTCCTTGCCCCAATCCTTCACGGCCTGGCGGAACGGGCCCTCCGTTCGCTCGACCAGGTCGGCCGTCATGCGCTCGAACTCCGACCGGGTGAGCTTCATCTCCAGGTGCAGCGGACCCTCGGCCGTCGCGGTGACGAAGGGGAGGTTGATCGTTGTCTCGGCCACCTGGGACAGCTCGATCTTGGCCTTCTCGGCGGCCTCCTTCAGCCGCTGGAGGGCCATCCGGTCTGCCGCTAGGTCCACACCGTGGGCGTTCTTGAACTCCCTCACCATCCAGTCGATGACCCGCTGGTCCCAGTCGTCACCGCCGAGGTGCGTATCACCGTGGGTGGCCTTGACCTCGAAGACACCTTCACCGATCTCCAGCAAGGACACGTCGAACGTCCCGCCGCCCAGGTCGAACACGAGGATGGTCTGGTCGTGCTGCTTGTCCAGGCCGTAGGCGAGGGAGGCCGCCGTCGGCTCGTTGATGATCCGAAGGACCTCCAGGCCTGCGATCTGGCCCGCCTCCTTCGTGGCCTGGCGCTGCGCGTCATCGAAGTAGGCGGGGACGGTGATGACAGCCTGTGCGACCGAATCGCCGAGATAGGCTTCGGCGTCCCGCTTCAGCTTCGTCAGTATCTGCGCCGAGATCTCCTGGGGTGTCCATCGCTTCCCGTCAACCTCGACGTTCCAGTCCTTCCGGCCCATCTCGCGCTTCACGGAACGGACGGTTCGGTCCGGGTTGGTGATGGCCTGACGCTTCGCGACCTCACCGACCAGGATCTCGCCGTTCCTGGAGAACCCGACCACCGATGGCGTGGTCCGGGAGCCCTCCGCATTGGGGATGACCACCGGCTCGCCCGCCTCCAGAACGGACACCACGGAATTGGTCGTCCCCAGGTCGATTCCAACGGCTCGTGGCATGAGCGAACCCTCCTGGGTGCGTCCTTGATCTGATTCGAAGGATAAAGTCTGAGTCCCCTAGTGTCAAGGTTGAGCGTCGCGGACTGAGATCGGGCGTCGGATTCTGAGCCCGGAACCCGGTTGGAGGTCAGGGGCCCTCAAGTGCCAGAAAGCGGTCCGGAGGCCCCATGACGGGGGGAACCCTGCCGTCGGTTCCGCGTATACACTCGCCACTTGATGCTCCTGCCGGCGGCGATCCTCCTGGCCCTCGTTGCCGCGGCCGCGGGACTCTTCGCCCGGCGGGCCCGCCTGCTATACGGGCTGGTGCGCCTGGGCCGGCCCGTGGATCGGACGCGCGACGTTCCGGTCAGGCTGGAGCGCGAGGTGACGGTGGTGCTCGGCCAGCGAAAGCTGCTCCAGCGCCTCCTGCCGGGGGTGATGCACGCCTCCATCTTCTGGGGGTTCCTGGTCCTTCTGACCACGATCGCCGAAGCGATGGGGCAGGCGGTGGACTCGGACTTCGCCCTGCCGCTGATCGGTCGAAGCGGGTGGCTCGGGCTGCTCCAGGACCTGTTCGCCCTCCTGGTCGTGGTCGGGATCCTCATGGCCTTCGCCATCCGCAAGATCCAACGGCCGGAGCGGTTCGTGGGCAGCCACATGCAGGAGGCGGACCTCATCCTGGTGTGGATCCTCGGCATCATGCTCACGCTCTTCGCGCTGAACGCGGTCAGGATCGCCCGAGGCATCGCCGAGGCCCCCCCGGCATGGACCCCCATCTCGCGCGGGCTCGCGCGCGCGTTCGAGCCCATGACTCCGGCCGTGCTTCGCCTCTACGAGCCGTTCTTCCTGTGGACGCACCTCCTGCTCATCCTGGGGTTCCTGGTCTACATCCCGTATTCCAAGCACCTGCACATCATCACCAGCTCGATCAACGTGTTCTTCTCGAACACCAAACCCAAGGGGTACTTGACTCCGCTCCGAATCGATGTGGACGCGCCCGACTCCGACCAGATCCGGCTCGGCGCCGCGACGGTCGAAGACCTCACGTGGAAGGAGGCCTTGGACCTCTATGCGTGCACCGAATGCGGGAGATGTCAGAGCGCGTGCCCGGCATGGAATACCGGGAAGCCGCTCTCGCCAAAGCTCTTGATCATGAACCTCCGGGACCACCTGTTCGACGAAGGGCCGAAGATCCTCGAGGCTGGAAGGACATCCAACGATATCCGCAAGACCTCGCTCGTCCCGGAGGTCGTGGACGAGGAGGTCGTGTGGGCCTGCACGACGTGCGGCGCGTGCATGCAGGAGTGCCCCGTGGACATCGAGCACATCGACCACATCGTCGACCTCCGTCGGAACCTGGTGATGGGTGAGTCACGGTTCCCCCCAGAGTCGGCCGCGCTCCTTCGGAACTTGGAGACCGCCGGGAACCCGTGGGGTCAGCCCCAGTCACAGCGCGCGGCGTGGGCCGAGGGGATGGACGTGCGCCTGCTCGGCCCGGGCGAGCAGGCTCCGGATGTCATCTACTGGGTGGGGTGCGCCGGCTCGTTCGACGACCGAGCCCGCGGAGTTTCGCGCGCCGTGGCCGGCCTCCTGCGGGATGCCGGACTGTCCTTCGCCATCCTCGGCCCGCAGGAGCTGTGCACCGGCGACCCGGCTCGCCGCATCGGGAACGAGTACCTGTTCCAGACGTTGGCGGAGCAGAACGTGGCCACACTGGACGGCTCGGGAGTCACGAAGATCGTGGCCAACTGCCCCCACTGCTTCAATACGCTCCGCAACGAGTACCCGGACTACGGTGGCCGGTATGAGGTGCTCCATCACACCCAGCTGCTCGCCCAACTGGTCGAAGACGGCCGCCTCCGGCCAACGGGGCAGGTGCGAGCGCTGCTCGCCTATCACGATCCCTGCTACCTGGGGCGGCACAACGGCGTCTACGAGGATCCGCGGGAGCTCCTCGATTCGGTCCCCGGCCTGTCGACCGTTGAGATGCCCCGCCACGGGAGCCGGGGCCTGTGTTGCGGGGCGGGGGGAGCCCGGATGTGGATGGAGGAGCGGATCGGCAAGCGCATCAACCGGGAGCGCATGGACGAGGCCGCCTCCACCGGCGCGGACATGGTCGGCGTTGCCTGCCCCTTTTGCCTCGTGATGTTGGATGACGGAGCCCGGGCTCGGGGCGACGGGACGGAGGTCGCCGACGTCGCGCAGGTCCTGGCCATGTCGACGTCGGGGAATCGTCTAGTCCCTTCGGAGTAGCCCCCTCCCCGACGCTCCGGTTCTCTCGGACCGACGGGTTCGCGCTCGTCGAGCCCTCCGATCGCCCGGCACGCGGGCTTTGCCTCCCGGCACCGGTTCAAGCGCGCCCCCGAACCGTCCGAAGGAAGAACTAGACCGAACGGCTTGGCTTGGTCGAACGGACGACCCCCGGTGTCGTCCGCGATGTCGAGGGCGAGAGGCAGGCAGCACGACCGCGGCCGTGCCGGCCGAGAAGGAAGGGATCGGGTGGAGACAGCTGTCGTCCGCGAGGCTGACGAAGCCGCCGAATGTCGGCGCCTCGCCGAGCTCTTGAACCTCGACGCCGTGGGCATCATGCGATCGGGCGCGTCCTCTCGCAGGATCGCCTGGTGGGCCGCGCCCGGGTCGGGACCGCTCCCGCTTCACCTCGACGACGTGCTCGAGGGACGGGCCGAGCGCTGGATCGCATGCCCTCGCGGTGAAGACCTGGTGTTCGCCCGCATCACGCCGAAGTCTTCCGTCCGCTCGGTCGCCGCTTTGCGAGGGATGCTGTCATCGCTGGCGGGCCGGAGGCCCTCGGCTTCGGACGGTCTCGACGACTCGTACGCGAAGGAGCGAACCAGGTGGGCCTACGCCATCCACGACGGCCTAACGCAGGTGGTGACCGCGTCGGTGCTCGAGCTGGAGTGGATGGCCAGGCGGGTCGACCTGGACCCCACGCAGGCCACGGCGGCTCTGGCCGAAGCGGCGACCGAGCTCCGACGAGCCCTGGAGGAGATCCGGCGGATGTTGGCCGCCCTGTCGCCCGATGGATCGCCGGAGGACGGATCGCGCGAGGAGGAACCGCTCGAGCTGGTCGTGCAGAAAGTGCTGGAGCGGTGGCGCCTCCCCGCCTCGTGGTCCATCGAAGGCGACGTCGGCGCCGTCCACGGTCCGATCCTCCAGGCGGCCTCGTCCGTCATCCGGGAAGGGGTGGCCAACGCGGCGAAGCATTCAGCCTCCAAGGACGTGGCCGTGAGGGTGCAAGCGACGCCACAGCGCGTCGAGGTGCAGATCGAGGACCGGGGACAGGGCTTCCAGGCCTCCCCGGAGAAGCGCGGGGAGGGCCATCTGGGTCTGGAGATGATGCGACGCCTGGTGGCGGAGGTGCGCGGCACCCTCGACATCGAATCGTCCCCTGGGCGTGGGACTCGGGTGGTCGCCCGACTACCCGTCGACGAGCAAGGAGACGAACCTTGAGGATCATGATCGTTGACGATCACGCGCTGGTGCGTCGCGGCATGGCTCACGTCGTGCGCGAATGCTTCAGCGAAGCGGACGTCGAGGAGACTGCCGGGGCGGACGAGGCCCTTCGGGTGATGGAGGCCAGCCCGGTCGACGTCGCCCTCGTCGATGTGCGGATGCCGAACACCGACGGCCTCGAGCTGCTCCACGACCTTCGGACGAGATGGCCCAAGGTACCCGTGATCGTGCTGACCACGTTCGACCATGCGCATTACGTTCGGCGAGCCTTGGCCGAGGGGGCCGCGGGGTACCTGCTGAAGGACGCGACGCCGGAGGACCTAGAGCAAGCGATCAAGGTGGCGATCTCGGGTGGCGGCAACGTCCTGTCGCCCAGGGTCATCCAGAACCTGTTCGACGCCATGGAGGTGGGAAGCGGCGACCAGAACGAGCCGCACGGCCGTCCGTCGACCAGCCTCACGCAGCGAGAGACCGACATCCTGGCTCTGCTGGCCGAGGGAAAGAGCAACCGAGACATCTCCCGGGCCCTGTTCCTGTCGGAGAAGACGGTGAAGGCGCACCTCGCAGCGGTCTTCCGGAAGCTCGGCGTGAGCAACCGCACGCAGGCCGCTATGGCTGCGGTCTCGATGGGGATCGGTCCCACGCCGTTCGCAATGGACCCTGAGGACGTCGAGCCCTCCAACGCAACCACGCGGCGGTGACCTTCCCGTGGTCACCGGGATGCCGGCGGCGGTGAGGAGTGCATCCGGGTGTGCCCGGACGGGCTGGGGAATGGCTGGGGATGGAGGACTGGCGCCCGCATCGCTGAGCGGGAACGGGACGGCCGGAGGCGGCGGATAGATGGAACGGAAGCAAGGTCTGATGGGCGGCTTCCTCGGCCAGAAGGGAGAAGACGGATCCGAGGGCCGCGACGCCTCCTCCGACGCCACCGAGGGCTCCGAAGCGGGTAGCTCACCTGCGAAGGGCAAACAGGTGGACGCGTACGAGGAGGATTGGTACAGAAGCTTGAAGGCGCTCGCCGAACGACGCGCCCAGATCGCCGAGGAGGACGAGGAAGAAGTCCCCGCCGAAGCCCACCCGCAGGAACAAGCCTCCTCCGAGCAGGAGCCGTCCGCGCCAGAGGAGCCCGAGCAGCCTGCCGCCGAGATCCCCGAGCCGCCCGCGCCAGAGGAGCCCGAGCAGCCTGCCGCCGAGATCCCCGAGCCGCCCGCGGCGGAGATCCCGCAGCCTGCCGCCAAGACCTCAGAGTCGCCCGCGCCGGTTGGACTCGAGCAACCTGCGACCGATGTCCCGAAGCCTTCGGCCGCGGAGATCCTGCAGCCTGCCGCCGAGACCTCAGAGTCGCCCGCGCCGGTTGGACTCGAGCAACCTGCGACCGATGTCCCGAAGCCTTCGGCCGCGGAGATCCTGCAGCGACGGCTGGCTGCGTTCAGGGCGGCTCAGCCCGAGGCTCCCCACAGGCCCGAGCCCGTCGAACCGGATCGTGCCGTCGCGGCCGAGCCGGGCGAACCTGCCCAAGCCGTTGAAGCTGTCGAAGCCGGCGCCTGGAAAGCCGAAATTGCGCCCATCCAGGCGTACGGGCCGCCTCCAGAGCCGGCGTTGGAGACCCAGCCGGAGTCCGCGGGCCCTTCGCTCACCGCTCGCGATCCGGACGAGCGGCGCCGTGCCCTCAGGGAGCTCATCGAGCGGGGCCCGGGCGATGGCGAGCTGGAGCAGGTCGTTGGCTTGTTGCTCGACCCGGATCAGGAGGTCCGCCGGCTGGCCCTGGAGGTCCTGTCGGGCCGGGCCGACCGCGTGGACGACGCCACCATCAAGCAGGCACTCATGGACCCGGCCGACGAGGTTCGGGCCACGGCGGTTCGCCTAGCCGTCGAACGTGGCTCTCGCGATCTCGTCCTGCTCGCTCCGTTGGTCGCCGCGCGCCGCTGGCCGCTCACCCAGGCGGCAGCGCTTGATCTGCTCCCCGACCTCCTGGCATCGACGTCCACTCTCGGTGAGACCGAGCTCGATCTGCTCCTCACCTCGCTCGGCGAGATGGATCCCCCTCCCACGACGGCAGAAGGCACTTCGATCGCACGGCTGAGCCGGGCCGTCGGCATCTCGAGGCTGGTCGGTAGCCTGTCGCTGCCCGACGTCCGACGTCTGGGGGCCGTTCGGATCCTGGTGGAGGGCGAAGAGGCTCCGGAGATCCTCCGCGCGCTGGCCACCCTGGTCTCGGACCCCTTGGACGAGATCCGCGAGGTCGCGGAGGTCGCCGCCGACGCCATCGCCCGAACCGACGAGACCGCGGTCGGCGGATCGGAGTTCACCGACGATGCGGCCCTTGCTCCCGTAGACGCCGAACGCATCGCGTCACTCGCCCGCTCGTTGCAAGACGCCGACGAGGCGGTCCGCTACCTGGCACGGTCGAGCCTAGGAGGGGTCGAGCGAAGCCGTGTCCTCGCGTGGGCACGCGAGGCCGTGCGTACCGGTGACGTGGAGATGGCTTCCGCCGCGGCGGAGACCGTGGGCGCGCTCCGCCTGTACGAGCTCGGGTTGGACATCCTGAACCGGGCGATGGAGCTTCCGCTCGAGGCGCGCGAGCCGTTCCTCAAGGCCCTCGCGCGGGTGCGGCTGGAGGACCTGATCGGCCTCCTGGGGCAGGTCGATGAATCTCGCAAGCCCGAGGCGATCCGAGTGCTCTGGAGCTCGTCGGGTCCGACCGTGATGCCCTACCTTCGGGGACATCTCGACGACTCCTCCGTTCCGGTCCGCATGGCGGTCCTGGAGGTGATGGGTGAATCCGGCGACCCAAGCTACGTGGACGTGTCGCGGTTCGTGCTGGAGACCGATCAGTCGGCGCCCCTTCGAGCCGCAGCCGTCCACGTGATCGCGCGGGCCAACATCGAGACGTCCGCTGCCATGACCCGAGCGATGGCCGATCTCGACCCGGTCGTTCGGGCGGCGGCCCTCGATGAGCTCACGGAGACCTTGGGTCGGGAGGCCGATCCTTTCCTTCTCCAGGGATTGACCGATGGCGAAGAATCGGTCCGGCGCGCAGCCATGAACCAGCTCGCTTCGAGGGAGGACAACGATCACGAGTTCGTGTGGTCGGCCCTTCGCCAGTGCCGACCCGAGGAACGGAACGAGCTCGGCTCGGTGTTCTCCCACTCCAACCCGGCCGCCCTGACCGAGCTCGCGCTCATGCATTACGGCTCGCCCGACCAGGAGGAGCGGGCGCTCGCCCTTGAGCTCGCCGGATGGACAGGGAGCCAGGCCTGCCTCGAAGCATCGATCCAGTCCCTCCAGGATCCCGTCCCCGCGGTTCGGGCGGCGGCGGCGTCGGCTCTCGGGCGCCTCCGCGACACATCCGCGGTGCAAGCGCTGGGCAATGCGATCGAAGACTCGTTCCCCGAGGTTCGGGTTGAGGTCGTGCGAGCCCTGGGCGTCATCGACGACGAGGCAGTCCTCGGCTTCCTGGTGACTGCGCTCCAAGACGCCGATCCAGGGGTGCGAACGGTTGCCAGCGAGGTCCTCACTCAGTGGAGCTCGCCCGCGGTTGCCAAGCGGCTGGCAGGCGTGCTGGCCGTTCCCAACCTGCGGGATGCCGCCACCGACCTCCTGAGAAAGATCGGGCCGTCGTCGCAGGAATTGCTCATCGACGTGTTGCTCCATGGGACCCCCGAGGTGGTGCCAATCGTGGGTAGCTTGCTCCGGGACGTCGTCGGGGTTGCCCGGCTCGCGGGACGCCTCGGCTCCACGGAAGCGGATGCGCGGTTACGGGCGGTCGAGGCCATCGGAGCGATCGGTGGGCCCGAGGCCGTCGACGCCCTGATCGGGGTGCTCTCGGATCCGGACGAGCGGATCCGGCTCCGCTCCACGCAGTTCCTGGCAATAATGGGGGATCCGCGTAGTGCGGATGCGATCGTCGCGGCCGTACTCAACGACCCCGTGCCGGAGGTCGTGGCCGCGGCCGAGGGAGCTCTGTACCGGCTGGGCGTCCGCTCGGGCGACCCCCAGATCGGCTGAGAGGCGCGCCCGAGTCCCGGCTTCAGCGAGATCCGAGCTCGCCGAACTCCTCGAAGAACCGGCTGGCCGTTGGGCCGCGCTGCCCCTGGTACTTGCTCCTCGCCTCGGTGGATCCGTAGGGCCGCTCGGCGGGGGTGGTGAGCCGAAAGAACGAGATCTGTCCGATCTTCATCCCCGGGTAGATCGTGATGGGGAGGTTGGCTACGTTCGACAGCTCGAGGGTGAGATAGCCGTCCCATCCTGGATCCACGTACCCGGCGGTCGAGTGGATCAGGAGGCCGAGTCGTCCGAGAGAAGACTTCCCCTCCAGCCGGGCCACCATGTCGTCGGGGATGGCGACACGTTCGAGGGTCGACCCCAGCACGAACTCCCCGGGGTGGAGGATGAACGGGTCCGGGTCGGCGACCTCGACGACCTCAGTGAGGCCGGGCATCTCCTTCTTCACGTCGATATAGGGGTACCGTGAGTTGGCGAACACCCGGAACCGGTCGTCGACGTGGAGGTCGATCGAGGACGGCTGGATCGAGGCCGGGTCGAACGGGTCGATCTCGATGCGGCCCGATTCGATCTCCTTTCGGATGTCGACGTCCGAGAGGATCATTGCCGCGATGCTACTGGGTCGAACCGGACGCCTGCGTCGTGGCTCACCCCGCCGCCCGCTGTGAGATCTCGACCCACCGCTCGAGCGCTCGCGTAGCGGCCCCGGAGTCGATCGATTCGGCCGCGGCGGCCATCCCGTCCTTGAGGCGGGTCGCGCGCCCCGCCACCTCCAGGGCCGCGCCGGCGTTGAGGACCACCACGTCGCGCGGGGGTCCGTGCTCGCCGGCGAGCACGGATCGTGCGATGCCGGCGTTCGTCGCGGCGTCGCCCCCTTTCAGGTCGGCATCCCTCGCCCGGGTGATTCCGAGATCCTCGGGGTCGAACAGCCGCTCCTTCACGTCGCCGTCAGCGGTCTCGTAGACCGTGGACGGCCCGGTGGTCGTGAGCTCGTCCAGGCCGTCCTGGCCTCGGAAGACCTTGGCTCTGACCCTCCGCCGGGCCAGGACCTCCGCGATGAGAGGCAGCATCCGCAGGTCGGATACCCCCACGACCTGGGCGTACGGCCGGGCCGGGTTCGTGAGGGGACCGAGGAAGTTGAACGCCGTGGGCACGCGGAGCTCCCGGCGGACCGGTGCCGCATGCGCGGCGCCAGGATGGAAGACGGGGGCGAACATGAACGCGATCCCCGCCTCGGCAAGGCATCGCTCGACCCCTTCCGGTCCGAGGTCGATCCGAACGCCGAGGGCTTCCAGCAGGTCCGCCGACCCGCAGTGCGACGAGGCCGCTCGGTTGCCGTGCTTGGCCACGACGACCCCGGCCCCCGCGGCCACGATGGCGGCGAGCGTGGAGATGTTGAACGTCTCCGAGCGGTCACCTCCGGTCCCGCACGTGTCGACGACGGGCTCGGTGGACCGCACGGGCTGGGCCATCTCGAGGGCGGTGCGCGACAGGCCCTCGATCTCGTCGACGGTCTCGCCCTTCGTGCGAAGGGCCATCAGGAATCCGCCGACCTGGGCCGCTGTGGCGCTCCCTTCCATGATCGCCAGCATGGCGCGGGCCGCCTGCTCCGACGAGAGGGATTGCCCGCCGGTAAGCCGCATGAGAAGGGCCGGCCAGAAACTGGGGTCCTGCGCGGCAACCTGGTCCTGCATTGGAGCAGGAACGCTAACAGGTCGTCCAGAGCCGGAAGCCCGAGACCGCGCACGAACAGAGCCCCCGAGGCCTCGATACACTGGCCGATCGAGACCGGCGACCGGCCGGTGCGGCGTCAAGCGGGCGTGGTTCAATGGCAGAACGTGAGCTTCCCAAGCTCGAGACGGGGGTTCGATTCCCCTCGCCCGCTCCATCCAGGTAAGCCGGGGTGCACCTCGCTCAGGCAGCACCTCCCGCCTTCATGCCGAGGATCGTGGGCGCGGTGGGACACAGGTCGACGAGCGGACACACCTCGCACCTTGGCCGGCCTGGCTTGCAGATCTCCCTGCCCAAGCGGATCAGGCCGACGTGCATCGCGACTCGGATCTCTGGCGGCGTGATCGACTCCAGGATGTCTTGCGCCTTGGCCGCGGACGACTTCGGCCCGATCAGGCCCAAGCGGCTCGCCACACGATGGACGTGCGTATCCACGGGGAGCGCCGGACGATCGAGCGAGAAAGCCAGCACAACGGCCGCCGTCTTCGGCCCGACCCCTGGAAGGGAGGTCAGGTAGTCTCGCGCCTCCGCGTCGCTCATGTGGCCGAGGTGGGACAGGTCGAGATGTCCCTCGCGTTCCTGGATCGCGCGCAGGATGGCCAGGATGCGTGGCGCTTTCACGTTCGACAAGCCACCCGAGCGGATCGAGGCTGCGACCTCCGACGGGCGAGCCACGGCCAGCGCTTCCCACGTCAGGAACCTGGCCCGGAGCGATCCGTAGGCCCTGAAGCTGTTGGCGTCGCTGGTGTTCTGCGAGAGCACGGTGAGGATGAGCTCCTCGAGCGGATCGCTGCGTCGAGGCGGATCGAGCAAGCCGAAATGCCGCAACAGCCGACGGTGGATGGCGCGGACACGGCGTGCATCGGCCGTCATGCCCGGCAGCGTATGGCAGGACAGAGCTAGGCGGAGGCCGGCGCGTAGTTCCGGAACTGCGTGAGATGCGGAAGGAAGGTCACGGGGACCGTATCGGTGGGCCCGTTCCGGTGCTTGGCCACGATCAAGTCGGCGAGTCCCTTCTTCGCCGGATCGGAGTCGTCGCGATGGATGAACATGACGACGTCGGAATCCTGTTCGATGGCACCAGATTCGCGCAGGTCCGAGAGCTGGGGACGCTTGTCCTGCCGTCGCTCGGGGTCCCGGTTCAGCTGGGAGACAGCGATGACTGGGATCTTCAGCTCCTTGGCCAGGAGCTTGAGGCTCCTGCTGATCTCGGCGATCTCCTGCTGGCGGTTGTCCACCCTTCGGTGGTGCGACATCAGTTGAAGGTAGTCCACGATGATGAGACCCAGGCCCTGCCTCCGGGCCGAGAGCCGCCTGGCCTTGGCCCTGATGTCGACGATGGTGACGTTGCCCGAGTCCACGATCGAAAGCGGCGCATCGTGCAAGACCTCCGCGGCCTGGACGACCCGCGACCAGTCATCGGCGCCCACGCGCCGTCCCCGGATCCGGTCCCAGGGGACCCCGGCCTCGCCGCACAGCAGACGCATCCCGATCTCCCACCTCGACATCTCGAGTGAGAACATCGCCACGGGCACCCGAGACTCGACCGCTGCGTTCCTGGCGACGTTCGTGGCGAACGAGGACTTCCCGACGCCGGGACGGGCCGCCACGATCACCAGGTTCCCCGACTGGAGGCCCGACAGCAGCTCGTCCAGGTCCCGGAACCCGGTCGGCAGGCCGGCGAAGGCGGATTCCCGGTTCTGGATCTGCTCCAGGTCGGTCATCGCCTGGTCGACCAGCTCCCGGAGGGAGGCGACCTGGTCCTTCTCGTCGTGGCGGGCCACGTCGTAGATGCGCTGCTCGGCTTCGTCGGCCACCCGCTCCGGATCCTCTGGAGCCGAATACCCCATCTCCATGATGTCGCCCGCGGCCTGGATCAGCCGCCGCAGGAGCGCGTGCTGCGCGACGATCCGCGCGTAGTTGCCCGCCGCGGCGGGTGTCGGCACCTGCTCGACGAGCTCGTGGATGTACAGGTGCCCGCCGACCTGTTCCAGTACCCCGCGCCGCCGGAGGTCCTCGACAGCGGTGATCGCATCGACCGGATCACGTCGGCGATGGCCTCCGTCGAGAGCATCATGGCGCCGAGGACGGACTCCTCGGCTTCCAGGTTGTGGGGCGGTACCCGTTCGGGCCGGAGACGGCGGACATCGTCAGCTCTCGTCGCCAACGATCCCCCTCTCCCGAACCCGCGGCGAGGAGCAGACGGTAGACGCCCGTCTCCCACGAGGGAAGGGGAAATCGGGTGTGAACAACTCCGCTCCAGGTGGGATCCGAAACTTTGTTGTCAGACTCACCTCCACCTGCCACTGGACCTGTGGAAAACGCCGTGGAGACGTGTGTACAACGCGATAGTGACACATCTGTAATTTGGCAGGTCAGGGACGTCCGGGCGCGCACAGACGCTGTCATGGCCGCAGTCGGGGTGCATGCATCGAGGATGGTGGGTTCCGGCGCGAGGGGAGGGACCTCGCCCGGGCGTCGCCGGCTTACCCGCATGGAGGGTTAGCCGTCGACCTCAGCACATCCCCACTACTCGGCGGGTTCGACCTCGACCGGGACGACTGGGTCCACATCCGTGAACAGGTGCACTGTGACCTGGTGGACCCCGACGCTTCGGATGGGCTCGTCCAGACGGACGTCGCGGCGGTCGACCTTCACCCCCGTCTGGCGTTCGATCTCCTCCGCGAGCTCGGCCGCCGTCACGCTGCCAAACAGGCGACCTTCCTCGCCCACCCGGGCCCTCACCTTGATCGGGCTCGCGGTCAGCCGATCGGCAACGGCCTGGGCCTCCGCCTGGGCCTGGGACACCCGGGTGGTGTGGGCCCGCTTGAGGCTCTCGACGTGCTTCACGCCGCCCTTGGAAGCCCGGACCGCCAGGCCCCGGGGCATCAGGTAGTTGCGGGCATACCCGTCGGCGACGTCGACAACGTCCCCCGGCATACCGAGTTTGTCGACGGGCTTCTGGAGGATGACCCTCATCGACTGGAGTACGGAAGGAGCGCCATCTCGCGCGCGTTCTTGACCGCCACGGCCACGTCCCGTTGATGCTGGGAGCAGTTGCCGGTCACCCGTCGGGCCCGGATCTTGCCCCGCTCGGAGACGAACTTTCGCAACGTCATGACGTCCTTGTAGTCGACGTACTCGATCCGGTCCTTACAGAAGATGCAGACCTTCCGCTTCTGCTTCTTCTGCCAGGCCTTCTCTTCCTTTTCTTTTCTTGGTGGTCGCTTCTTCGTCTTAGGTGGCATCCAGTGGCGTCTCCTCGTCTGAATTCTTGCCTGCGCCGACCGGGGCAGGGGTCTTGGCCGACCAGTCGCCACCGGTCTTCCCGCCCTGTCGCTCGATCTTGGCCGTGGCCCACCGAAGGCTCGGCCCCAGCTCGTCGGCCTCGATCTCGATCACCGATCGCCGCTCGCCTTCGGGGGTCTCCCATGAGCGCTGGCGGAGGCGGCCCACCACGACCACGCGCGAGCCGCGGGTGAGGGACTCGGCAGAGTTCTCGGCCAGGGTCCGCCATGCGTTCACACGGAAGAACGACGTGTCGCCGTCCTTCCAGCCACCACCCTCGTCCCGGATCCGGGGCGTGACGGCCACCGAGAAGTTCACGACGGCCGCACCGTTCGGCGTGTACCGAAGCTCCGGGTCGTCCGTGAGGTTCCCGACGATCGTGATCTGGTTGTCGCTCGCCATCTCCATCACCTACCTGTCCGTTTCAACCCCCCGATGGATGGCCTGCCGGGGAGGGGGAAGCACCTAGGCAGCTCTCTGGACCACCTTGAACCGCAGCACCTCGTCGGCGAGGTGCAGGCTCCGCTCGAGCTCGGCGATCACGGACGGCTCCGCCGTGAACGCCACGACGACGTAATAGCCCTCACTCTGCCGGGCTATCTCGTAGGCCAGGCGCCGCCGTCCCCATCGATCGACCTTGCCCACTTCGCCCCCCGCCTGGGAGACGATCTTGGTGATCCGATCGATAACCCCGCCGACGACCGAATCGTCGGCTTCGGGGGGAACGATGAACATCACTTCGTAGGACCTCAGGTCCCCACCTCCTCTGGTCTGGACGGCCCCCACCGGGAGCAGGACGTGGCTGGCCTCCAGAGTTTACCGGGTCGACCGGCGGTCCATCCGCGAGCCTCCGGCACGTCCCCACTGTTCCACCGTCGCGACCCTAGCACCGGCCACCGACAGCCACCCGGGCAGGCCGGAAGGTGGCGCATCCGCCGCGGGTTACACTTTCAGAGCCGTGCACTCATGCGGTAGGAGGCGCGAGCGATGACCGTTACCGTCCATGACCTACGTGGATGGAAGGCGGAGGGCAGGCGCTGGGCCATGCTCACCGCCTACGACTTCCCCACCGCCCGGATCCTCGACCAGGCAGGAATCCCCGTGCTCCTCGTCGGCGATTCACTCGCTCAGAACGTGCTGGGCTATGAGAACACCCTGCCGGTGACCATGGAGGAGATGCTCCATCACGTCCGCGCGGTGACCCGAGGCGCGCGCGATGCAATGGTCGTGGCCGACATGCCATTCCTGTCGTACCAGGTCTCCGTGGAGGAGGGAGTCCGAAACGCCGGCCGATTCCTGAAGGAGGGCGGGGCCCACGCGGTGAAGCTCGAGGGCCCCCAGGTCGAGCTGACCCATCGCCTGGTGGAGCTCGGTGTGCCGGTCATGGCGCACGTCGGCCTCACCCCGCAATCGGTCCACGGGATGGGAGGCTATCGCGTGCAGGGCCGGGGTGAGGAGGCCGCGACGCGGATCATCGACCAGGCGAGCGCCCTCCAGAAGGCCGGCGCGTTCTCGATCGTCCTGGAAGGCGTCCCGGCAGAGCTCGGAACGCGGATCACCAAGCACCTGCACATCCCCACCATCGGCATCGGGGCTGGGCCGGGGTGCGACGCCCAGGTCCTCGTGATCACCGATCTGCTGGGACTGTCGGAGGGCAAGCCGAAGTTCGCCAAGGCGTACGCCAACCTTCGTGAGGAGATCGCGGCGGCCGCGGGAGCGTTCGCCCGCGAGGTCCAGACGGGCATGTTCCCCGACCCCGAGCACTCATACGAGTAGCCGTCGCGGGTAGCACGTCCGGAGTCTTGGCACGCCTTCCGGGCCAGGCAGGCAGAAGGCCCTACACTCCGCCTCGGTGAGCGACACAGCCGGCGCCTTCCTGTTCGGCGTGGGGGCGGGCCTCATCGTCTTTGCCGTCGTCGCCTTCGTGTGGGCCCGAGCCCGCAAGCGCCGTAGCGCCGCACCGGCGGAGGACGCGGAGCGCCGCGCCGACCTGATCTCGAAGATCGGGCACGAGCTCCAGAACCCCATCATGTCCGTGAAGGGCCTCGCATCATCGGGCATCCACCTCTACGAGGCGATGAGCGACGACGAGCGACTCGAGTTCTTCCGGCTGATCGACGCGGAGGCCAACAGACTCAAGCTCATCGCCGATGAGATCTCGACCGCCCTTCGGATCGACTCGGACCAGCTCAGCTACCAGGTCCGAGAAGAGGATCTGGGCGCCTTGGTGCAGGAGGTCGCGTGGCGCACCCCGAGCGGGCAGCACGCGATGGTGGTGGAGGTGGAGGACGGCCTCACCGTGCGGCTCGACCGAACGCGTATGTCCGAGGTCATCGTCCACCTGCTCGACAACGCATCGAAGTTCTCTCCACCCGACGCCCCCATCGAGGTCCGGGCGTACAGGTCGCCGGACGGGGATGCCGTCGTGGAGGTTGCCGACCGGGGCCCGGGGATCCCCCCCGAGCTCTGGGAGGAGGTCTTCGGAGAATTCAGCGAGTGGCGCCCGCCCGGGTACGAGGAGACCCCCGGCGCCGGGCTCGGCCTATTCATCTGCCGGGCGCATCTCAAGGCTATGGCCGGGCGCATCGATATCGAGGACGAAAAGGGCACGGGTACCATGCTCAGGGTCACGCTTCCAGGAGGGTGACGTCGTGTCGAGCGATGCCAACCTGCAGACCACCCTGCTCATCTGCGACGACCACAAGATCCTGACCGACGCTCTGGCCATGGTGGTGGAGCGGGACGGCTCCCTCCGGATGATCGCCTCCCCCGTTCACGTGCCCGAGGAGGCCATCGAGCTTTGCCGAGAGCATCAGCCCGATGTCGTACTGATGGACATCGTGTTCAAGGGCCACATGGACGGCATCAAGGCCACCCGAAAGATCAAGGAGGTTTCGCCCGCGACGAAGGTGGTCATCATGACGGCCCACGACGACGACCGGCTCTTGGTGGAGGCGGTCGAGGCGGGGGCCTCGGGGTTCCTGGGCAAGGACGAGGCCGCCGGCGAGGTCCTCTCGGCGGCCAAGGCTGCGGCCGAGGGCGAAGTGCTGATCGACCCTGTGACCCTGAGCCGGCTCCTGCACCAGGTGTCGATGGAACGAGAGGCTCGCCGCGACGCCGAAGCGCTCCTCGAGGAGCTCACCGACCGCGAACGGGAGATCCTGCAACTCCTGGCCGAGGGTATGCGGAACGAGGGCATCGCCCGCAAGCTCTTCATCAGCCCCCAGACCGTCCAGACGCACGTCCGGAACCTGCTGGCCAAACTCGGGGTGCACTCCAAGCTGGAGGCCGTAGCCTTCGCCGTTAAGCACGGCTGGATCTCGATCTAGGCGGCGCCGGGCCTCCGCCGCGTACCCCAAGCCGGGTACCTGCTTCTACCCCTCGCGCGGGATGCAGCGGATCCCCCACCCTGCGAAACCGAATGGTGATCCTGACCACGAGAGCTCGTCGCTCTCTCGTCATCTGGGTGGCGGACGCCGGCTCGGCATTGCGCGCACAGGTGACCGCGGGGCCGCCTGCCTCTCGGCGGCCCCGCACCCATGTTCGGCGTGGCGGCCACCCGTTGCGGCGGCGCCCGGGCGGATAATCGGCCTCGTGGCGCCGCCCGCGAAGCAGATCGGACTGGTGCTGGTCATGGCCTGCCTCGCCACCACGCTGGCGCTGGGGATCGCCCTGAAGGCTCCCTGCGCCGGCGGCGACTGGGGCGACGGCCGGCAGTACCGCTCGTACTGCTATTCGGACGTCGTGGCCATATACGGAACCGAGCAATTGACCGGAGGCCGGCTCCCCTACCTGGACGCCTGCGTACCTGATGGAGACCAGGAATGCGACGAGTACCCCGTGCTCTCGATGTACACCATGCGCGTGGCCGCCTGGATGTCGAGGGGATTCGCCGGATTCTTCTACTCAAACGTCCTGCTGCTCTCCATCGCGGCGTTCGTCGTGCTCGTGTGCCTGTACCTACTAGTGGGGGCCCGGGCGCTCTACTTCGCGGTCGCGCCGACGCTTCTTATCTACGGCTTCATGAACTGGGACCTGCTGGCGGTCGCGTTCGCCACGGCGGCGACGCTCGCCTACCTGAACCGGCGCGACGTCTGGGCCGGCACGCTGCTCGGCCTGGGAGCCGCGGCCAAGTTCTATCCCGCCCTCATGCTCGTGCCGTTCGTCCTGGGACGGTTCCGGGATCGCGAGCCGGACAGGGGGATCCATCTCGCCTGGGCAGGCGCCGGTGCGTGGGTGGCGGTGAACCTGCCGTTCGCGCTGGCTGCGCCCAAGAGCTGGTGGGAGTTCTTCTCCTTCAACCGTGACCGTCCGGCCGACTGGGACAGCCTGTGGTTCGTCGCCTGCCACCGTCTCACCGGCAACCTGTACTGTGGCCACACTCTTCTCATCAACATCTTCTCGATCGTCCTGTTCGCGGCGGCCTCGATCCTGCTGTACCGGCTCCGACGCAGGGTCGTGCCGGAATTCCCCCGCTGGACGTTCGGGTTCGCCCTCCTGGTGGCGTTCCTGCTGACGAACAAGGTGTACTCCCCTCAGTACGGGCTGTGGCTGCTCCCCTGGTTCGCCCTGGCCCTGCCGAACCTTCGCTTGTTCGCCGCGTTCGAGGCGGTGGACGTGGCCGTGTTCCTGACCCGGTTCTCCTGGTTCGGTCGTTACACGGGCGTGGGCGGGCTTCCCATCGGCGCGTTCGAAGTGGCCGTCCTGGTCCGGGCGGCCATCCTGGTCTGGTGCCTGGTCGCCTGGGTTCGCCGGCCGGAATCGGAGGAGGTACGCCTGACTCCCGCCCCCGCGCTGGCGGACGTTTCCGCGTGAGGCCCGAGTCGCGGGAGGGGATCCGCTACAGCCTGACGGTCTTCATCGCGGTGCGCCTGGGGCTGCTGATCCTCGGGCTCTTGGCCGTCGAGCTATTCCCTCCACTCAAGCCTGTGTCGGTCCCCGGCTGGCGGGCGCACCCCCTTCCCGACCCCGGATGGCAGAACGCATTCACCAGCTTCGAACGGTTCGACGCGCTGTGGTTCTTGCGGATCGCCTCGGCCGGGTACCGGGCGGGTGACGGGAGCGCAGCCTTCTTTCCGCTGTACCCCCTGGCTATCCGGTCGGTCTCGTGGGTCATGGCGGGCCATCCGTTCGGCGCCGCGCTCTTGGTCTCGAACGCCTCGATCGCCGGCGGGCTGTGTGTGCTGTATGCCCTGACGGCGTCGGAGCGCTCGATCAGGACGGCACGACGGACCGTCTTGCTCGTCGCGCTGTTCCCCACATCCTTCTTCTTCTTCGCTCCCTACAGCGAGTCGTTGTTCCTGCTCCTGGCGGTGACGACCTACTGGGCGGCGAGATCCAGGAGATGGGCTGCAGCCGGCGCCGCCGGGGCCCTTGCCGCCCTGACCAGGAACGTCGGTGTTGTGCTTGCGCCGGCCCTACTCGTGGAGGCCTTCCACCAACGGACTGAGGGTCGCGGGTCCGCCCTGCCGGGCGTCGGAGCGGCCGTGGCGGTCGCGCTCGGCACGCTTGCCTACCTCGCGTATTGGTGGGCGAAGGTAGGCGATTGGCTGGCCCCCCTGGCCCAACAAGCCAACTGGCAGCGCACGTTCTCCTGGCCGTGGGCCACCCTTGCCGACGGCACCCGGGATGCCGTCCGGTACCTGGGGACCCCGAACGGGGGGTACTGGCTGATCGACTGGTTGATCGTTGTGCCGATGGTCAGCGCATCGGTCTGCGCCCTGCTCCGGTACCGGCCCTCGTATTCGGTGTACCTGTGGGGGGGGCTGCTGGTCCCGCTCTCGTTCGTGTTCGCCGACCGCCCGCTGATGTCGATGCCCAGGTTCGTTCTTCCCTTGTTCCCGGCGTTCTGGGCTTTGGCGGAGCTGACCGAGCGATGGCGCGTCCCCCAGAAGGCCGTGGCCGCGGCGGGGGCCGCCGGGCTCGGGCTCCTCGTGGTGCTGTTCGTGAACTGGTACTACATCTTCTAGGAGCCGAGGCGGGTTCGTGAAGCGACGGTACGGAGAGCCTGCGAAGAGGTCCTAGAAGCGCCTATGTGCCAGCCAGCACGCGGGTGGTCTGGGAGAACGCTTCCAGGGCTGAGTGGACGACCAGGAAGACGACGAGCGCCGCAGCCGCGGCGAATGCGATCCGCAGGACCTGGAGCTGAGTGTTCACCCCGTGCCTTCCCTTCTCTCGGCGTCTCCCCCATTCGGGGGATCTTTCTGTCACCCGAGGGTAACAGCGGACCCTCGTTCCTGGGATAGGTCTTTCGGCCAAAAGAATTCACCCCCGTATGCCAGCTCCTCTTACTGTCGACGAAACGGGAAGCGCTTCCCGCGCATGTCATCCGATCGCGGCTCTGAATCACGAAATGACCGAGATGCTCTCCCGCTCACCCGGTTAGCAGCCGGATAGCAGGCCGAACCTCTCCCCTGGTCAGGGGCTCGCCAAGATCGTTACTACACCTTTGGGCCGGCCGGGCCGACATATAGGATGGGCCAGGGAGTCGGGCAGTGGGCGGAGGGAGCCTGGGGTGACCATACGGGTAGGCATCGCGGACGACCACTCGCTGGTCCGGCAGGGCCTTCGCCGGTATCTCGACATGGCAGACGGCATCGAGGTCGTTGGTGAGGCCTCGAACGGCCAGGAGCTCCTCGACCTCGTGGAGCAGCAGAAGCCGGACATCGCCCTGGTCGACATCCGGATGCCGGAGATGGACGGCCTCGAGGCGGCCAGGCTGATCCGCGACCGCTTCCCCAAGGTCGGCGTGATCATGCTGACCGCGTACGACGACCGCCAGTTCGTGGTTGAAGCCGTTCGCTCGGGAGCGCGTGGCTACGTGCTGAAGGCCCGGGACGCCGAGCACCTCATCCAGACCGTCCGCCTGGTCGCCGGGGGCAACATGGTCATCGACCCCCAGCTCGTGGTGGCCCTCGCGGAGGAGCTGTCCCAGGCCAAGGAGCGCGACCGCAAGGCCGAGACGCTCACGGCGCGAGAGATCGAGGTCCTTCAGCTGCTCGCGTTCGGACACACCAACCGGGACATCGCCGAGCGGCTGTACATCTCGCCCGATACGGTGAAGACCCACCTCGAGCACATCTTCGAGAAGCTGGGGGCGTCCGACCGCACGGCGGCGGTGGCCGAGGCGCTCCGCCGGCGCCTCATCGAGTAGCTCGGCCGGGGGACAGCAAAAAACCGTCCTCCAACCGGCCTAGGCCGCGTCCCCCGAGTGACTCGCCATGCGGGTGATGGAGTCGAGCCTTCCTCCGAGGCAACATAGTGAGCCGATGATGTCGACCGAAGCCGCCCGCCGCCGTTCGACCTGGTTCGTCCTTGGCGTCCTCGGCGCCGCCATGGCCGGCGTGGTCACCACTCATCTCCTCGATGACGTCTCCCTGGTCGACGCCCACGGCCTCCACGACGCGGTTCTCGCCGCGGCCTGTGTGCTGTCGGCGGGGGTCATCCTGTGGCGGGTGCGATCGGCCGGCCTCCTCCGGAGCCTGCCGTTCCTTGCGTTCGGGATCCTGGCGATGGCCGTCGTGGCCATCCTGTTCATGCTCAACGACTTTCGCAGCGGCATCGAGTATTCACCGAGCCCGTACGACTCTCTCTTCCTGCTCATCGGGGCCATCTTCTTCATCCCCATCGAGATCGAGTACCGCCAGCACTTCCGGAAGGAGCTCCGTGGCCAGATCGCGGCCGACGTGGCCCTCGCCGCGGCCTCCATCGCCGTCATCTTGTACCTCGCGCTTCGCCCCGCCCTGGCGACGTCGATCGAGTCCCTGTCGGCCGCGGTGTTCGCGATGATGGTGGCCACGGCGCTCACGGCTTACGGAGCCATCGTGCTGTGGGTTCCGTCGCTCGCCCACGTCGGGCAGTTCTGCACGATCGCCGCCTTCTCGGCCGGCGGGGTGGTCTTCGCCGAGCAATGGGTCCGGGGGACGTACACCTCGGGACGGTCCGGGGTGGACCTCCCCCTCGCGCTCGGAGCGCTGGGGCTGGCGTTCGTGGTCACCGCGGCTCCCCGGCGGATGGGCGATGGCCAAGTCGCTCAACCCTCCCGATTTGGCCGCGCGGTGCTGACGACGGTGGCCGTGGCGACCGCATGCACCGCACTGGGACTGGTCGCGGCCATGAAAACGACTTCGGTCATCGGTCCCGTGCAAGCCTCCGGACTGATCTACGTGCTCGGCGTGGCCGTCGCGGTTCGGATCCTGGTGAACCAGCTTCGAAGCACCCAGGCGACGCGCGATGCGCAGGATGCGCTCGAAGCCAAGGAGGCGGCGCTGAGGGAAACCGATAAGGCGCTGGCTCGCCTCCAGCGGGCGAACGAGACGCTTCGCGAATCGGAGGAGCGCCTGCGGCTGGTATTCGAGGCGGCGGTTGACGGCATCGTGGAGCTGGATCACAAGGACGTGATCGTTCGGGCCAACGAGGCCTTCTGCAGCATGCTCGACCTGCCCCAGAGCATGGTCGAGGGCCAGCCCTGGGCGGCCCTCGCCGCCGCGATCGAGGCCGACGAGTCCTTCACCGCCCTCCCGTCGACAGGCCAGGGGAAGCTCCTCCTGCAGGAGGGAAACGCCACCTATCTCGAGGCCCGCACCTCGGAGATCCCTGGCACCCCGCCGAGGCGGCTGCTGCTCGTGCGTGACGTCTCGGCCCAGCGCGTTGCCGACCAGACCATCCGCTCGCTGTTCAAGTTCCTCCAGGACCGCGACGAGGACCGGACCCGGATCATGCGCCGAACCAACGCGGCCATCGAGAGCGAGCGCAACCGCATCGCCCGCGATCTCCACGACGGGCCGGTGCAGGGCGTCTCAGCCGCTTCGCTCTCGCTCGAGGCCGTGCTCTTGATGCTCAAGGCGGGCGAGGATGGGGAGGGGATGGAGGTCCTAACCAAGGTCCGCCAGGAGCTAGCCGAGGAGGCCGACAACCTGCGCCGCCTGATGGCCGGCCTTCGCCCCCCCCTGCTCGAGGAGCGGGGCCTGGTGCCCGCTCTCCGGGAGACCGTGGAGAAGTTCGGCCACGAGAACAAGCTCGACGCCGAGTTCGCCGCCCAGGGGGTCGGTGAGGTCCCGCAGGACCTGGAGACGCTGGCCTACCGGGTGGTGCAGGAGGCCCTGTCGAACGCGGGCAAGCACGCCGAGGCCGCGCGGATCGGGGTCGCGGTCGAGGCCGTCGCCGGCCAACTCCGGATCGAGGTCACCGACAACGGCGTGGGCTTCGACGCAGCCAAGGCCCGGGAGTTCCTCCGGATGGGCCGGGTTGGCCTGGCCTCCATGCGCGAGCGCGTCGAGCTCGCCAACGGAACGTTCATGGTGCATTCCACCCCGGGACGGGGGACGACGGTCGTGGCCACGCTCCCACTCGAGTCGGTACCCGGACCCCGAGCGTTCGCCGTCAACGAGGCCTCGTAGGCCCGTCCTCACCCTCCCGGGCCACGCGCCGCAGCGGCGCCCTACGGCGACGGCGTCGGCAGAAGCGTTGGACTGGGCGGGAGGGACTCGGTGGGCGAAGGGATCGGGCTCGGCGACGGGGAGGGCGTTGGGGACGGGGTCGGCGTGGTCTTCGGGCTCTCCGAAGGCGAGGGCGGGGGTGGAGGCGTAGGAGCCCCCGTCGAGTACCCGTCGAACGACGGCATGGTGAAGTCCTGGACCGCCATGCGCTCCGTCGCCTTCAGCATGAAGTCGTGCCAGATGAGAGCGGGGATGGTACCGCCGTACACGGCCGAGTAACCTTCCACGTTCTCCAGAGGGATCTCGCCCTTCGGGTACCCGACCCACACGCAGGTGACCAGCTGGGGCACGTAACCGCAGAACCACGCGTCGACGTAGTCCTGGGCAGTGCCGGTCTTGCCGGCCGCCGGCCGGCCGATGCTCGCGCTCGTCCCGGTCCCGTAACGGATCACGTTCTCGAGCGCGTAGGTCACCAGGTCGGCGTCGTTGGTGGAGATGACCCGCTTCCCCCGGCCGCTCGTCGTCCGGTCGAGGACGGTGCCGCTCGCATCCCTGACGACATGGACCGGCGTGGCCCACCGCCTGACACCTCGTGCCGCCAGGGTGGCGTAGGCGTTGGTCATCTCGAGCGGCGACACGGCCTGGGTGCCGAGGGTGATCGAACAGTAGGCATCGAGCTTGGAGCGGATGCCCATCCGATGGGCCGCGTCGGCGACCGCATCGGGGCCGACCAGCGAAGTGACCTGGGCGAAGACGGTGTTCACGGAGTAGGCGGTCGCGGTGGCCAGGCTGAACGTGCCGCTCTCCTCGTCACTGGCATTGGACAGGGTCCAGGGCTTCCCGTCCGTGTAGCACCGGGGATCCTGAATGGTGATGGTCCCTGGTCCGTACCACCGGGAGGACAACGAGACATGCGCCTCCATGGCCGCGGTCAGCGTGAACGGCTTGAACGCCGAGCCGGCCTGCCTTCCTGTCCCGCCGTATCCCTTCTCGCCCGATAGTGCCAGGTTCACCTGTGACTTCTCCCAGTTGCGGCCGCCGTACATCGCCCTGACCTCGCCGGTCGCTGGGTCGATGGCCACCACTGCCGCCTCCGGGTCGCCAGGGGTGTTCAGCCGCGCCGCCACAGCCTCCTCCGCCGCCGCCTGCATCCGGGGGTCGAGGCCGGTGATGACCCTCAGGCCGCCACCGAACACCTGGGCCTCGTCGTACTTCGCGATCAGCGTCCGCTTCGTGTAGTCGAGGAAGTAGCCGAGCTTCGGCGGGAAGCTCAGGTTGCCGTCGGAGGGATGGGTCCGGACGTCCTGGAGCTTCAGTCGAGCAGCGCGCTCCGGAGAAATGGTACCGAGCGCCGCCATCCGGTCCAGGACGTAGTTGCGGCGGATCTCGGCGTCCGCGGGGTGGTCGATGGGATCGAATAGCGAGGGGCTGGAGATCAAGCCGGCGAGGGTGGCCGAGCGGATCATGTTGAGCTCGCTCGCGTGGATGCCCCAGTACGCTTCGGCCGCCGCCTCCACGCCGTAGGCGCCGTGCCCGAAGTAGATCGTGTTCAGGTACTTGGCCAGGATCTCGTCTTTGGAGTACGTGCGCTCCAGCTTCATGGCGAGGAGAGCCTCCCGGATCTTCTGGGTGAACGTGCGGGGCGGGACCACGTACGTGGTCTGGCCCGTCTTGGGGTCGGTCTCGAAGTGGCCGGCATAGACGTTCTTCACCAGCTGCATGGTGATGGTGGACCCGCCCTGGACCACCTCGTGGGCGATGAGGTCGTTCCAGGCTGCTCGCATGACCCCCAGGGGGTCGATGCCGGAATGCTCGTAGAACCCCTGGTCCTCGGCGGCGATCACGGCGTCGCGGAGGCTCTCTGGCATCCGGTTGAACGGGACGATCGTGCGGTCCACGGAGGCGTGGAAGGTCCCCAGAACGTTGCCGTCCCGATCCAGGATGTAGGTGGTTTGCAGCGGCGGCGCGGTGTCCGGCAGGTCCAGCCTGGAGTACACGAACAGGAGCGTGGCCAGCAGCAGGAACAGCAGGACGAAGGGCGCAGCGGCGAAGGCCCACCAGTACCGGCGGAGGAACCCTCGCTGTTTCGGGGGCTGCCGCGGGGTGCGCTTGGGGCTCTTCGGAGCCCGTTCAGGGGTTGTCTTGACGGCCAAGCCGGGGCGATTCTACCCAGGGGGTCTGCATCTCACTCCAGGTAGACGCGGCTTTGCGGTGCGGGGTTTCCCCTGGGCGGGTCGGTCTACCCGGCCTCGCGGGCCACGAACGCCTCGGTCAGGTGGTTCCAGGCGCAGTCGCGGCACACCTCCACCACGTAGCACCACGCGTTCCGGTGCCTGGTGGCCAGTGTCAGGCCCTGATCCAGGGTCCACACCCGGCCGTTGTTCGCCCGGAGGCCGTCGGCGTAGACGTAGGCCAGCAGCACGAGCTTGGACTTGCCGCACACCGGGCAGTCCCGGCGGGTCTCCTCTCCCACGTGCTTGGCCGCCCGCATGAGCTCGGGGTGGGCGTCGCAGATGTCGGCACGGGACCGAAGGCCGACCCGGACCTCCCGGAGGAGTGCCCGCTTGGCCAGCGTGTAGTCCACGACCCCCAGAAGGGCCCGCCGGCCCCTGGCCATCTGCCGTGGGTTCTGCATGGTGCGGGCATTGTACGCCTGACCTCTGACGTGAGGGGTTCGAGGATCCTCCGAGCCTGTCTCCGAACGCCGCGGGCGGTTAGGTGGCGGGATCCACGACAGCGCGGGCTCGCGCTTCGACGCTCCGCCCACCTCCGATGGTCGACAGGTACCCCACGGGCACCCGGACCTTCACCGTCGCTTCCAAGGTCCCGACCGCGCATCGACACTCGATGAGCTCGGCGCCGTTCCGGGCGGCGTATTCCGAAGCGGCATCGGCCGGTTCGCGCTCGGAGGGCAACGCGAGTTCCTGCGCGGCAGCCAGGGCTGCCGCGTCGGCCGCGGATTGAGCCCTCGACACCGCGACGAGCGCCTTGGCCAGGTCCGCCGCCCCCAGCCCGAGGATCAGGGTCATGGCCACGAGCGCCGCGACCACGATCGTTACCGACCCTCCCTGGCGGTTCACGGGAACTCCTGGCGCATGGCGGTGGAGGCCTCCAGCCCGACCTCCGAGGGGAAGAACAGCCCGGCCAACGGGACCGCGATCCTCGCCTCGTAGCCCATGGTCACCTCGACGGGCCGGCCGAGGCCGCCGGTTCGATCCACCGTGACTTCCACCCGCGTCGGATCGAGTCCCGGCGCGGCCTCGAGCGCGACCGACCGAACGGCACCGTCGTCTGGATCGACCACTGCTTGTCGAGTGCCTGCTCGGGCCGCCTGCACCAGGAGGAGCTGATCCCGGGCCACCTGGTCGATGATGTTGTCGAAGAAGGCCGGGAGCTTGCCGGAGGAGCGAGCCCAGGCGATCAGCACGACGGCGACCGCCGCAGCGGCCAGGATCACCAAGGCGTACTCGGCCGTCGTCTGGCCGATCTCCCGCGCAATCCGCGTTCGCATGCGGATGTAGAGCGCAAGCAACATGACGTCACCTCCCCTCAACCGATCGATCGCAGTGCACTGATCAGGATCGGCACCACCGTGAGGAGGAGGAACGCCGGGAGCACCAGGAACACCAGGGGGAACAGCATCTTGACCGGCGCTTTCCGGGCGCGCTCGGTGGCAGCCGAACGTCGTGCGTCACGGACCTCGGTCGCCAGCTCGGAGAGCGCGGCAGACAGGGACGACCCGAGGGATTCGGCCCGGGCCAACGTGGCCACAGCTCTTCGCAGGTCCGGGAGGGGCAGTCGGTCCGAGGCGCTCCGAAGCTCGTCGCGCCACCGCGCGCCTAGGTCCACGGAGTGGATCACATCGGAAAGCTCCTCCGAGAGGGGGCCCTCCGTCGAGTCGATCGCGCGGCGGAGGGCGAGCTGGCCCGAGAGCCCGGCCGAGGATGCCGCAGCGAGGAGATCGAGCAGGAGCGGCATCTCTCGGTCGGCTCGCTGGATGCGACGGCGAGCGAGCCGGGCGAGCAGGAAGTCGGGGAGCAGGAGACCGCATCCGGCCAGCACTGGAGCGAGCGATGCGCCGGGCCAGGGCGCAGACAGCGCCACCACGGCCAGGAGGCCGGCGGAAAGCACCTTCGCCCCCGCCACCTCGTCCTCCGTGAACGCCACACGGGCAAGAGCGATCCGCCGGACGGTGGCGGCTCTGCCCGGAAGGCGGCGGATCAGGCGAAAGGCGCCGAGGCGCGCAGCGATGCGCCGAAGCGTTCCGCCCGACCCGTGGAATGGCAGAGCTCCCAGGCGAGAAGCGAGCGTTCGGTCCGCCGTCGTGGTGGCCGCCGCGGCGACCAGCACTGCCGCCGCGGCTGCCAACACAGGAGCGAGGTACGCCTCCATCACCCTTCCACCCGAAGCAGCCGGCGGATCCACAAGAACGCCGCGCCCTGCATGAGGAGACCGACCACGATGCTCGTGGCCCCGGTCGATGAGTGATAGGCGGCTGCGATGTCGCGTCGCGACGTGACCGAGAGGAACAGGAAGAAGCCGATCGGCAGGAAGCCCAGGATCGCGCCGGACAGCCGAGCCTGCGCGGTCAGGGATCGAACCTCGCGCGCGGCGGCTTGCCGATCTCGGAGGGTGCGGGCCAGTCGATCGAGAACCACGGGCAGATCGCCACCCGTCCGGCGCTGGAGGCTGAGCACTCCCGCGATCAGCCTGGCCTCGGGGACGCGGACCTCCGCAACCCAACCGTCCAGGGATCGTGGGAAGGGAACCCCCAGTGAAACTCGGTCGGCGAGCTCGCGGAGCGTGGTCCCCAGCGGAGCACCGACTTCATCCGCAGCAAGCGAGATGGCCTGGAGCAACGACAGACCGGTCCGGAGGCCGGCGGCGATCACCGATACCGCCTCTGCGAGCTGCTCCTGCATCCTTTCCGAGCGATGAGCCACCCTCCGCCGAGCCCGAACGGCCGGGATCACGATCGCCCCTATCCCTCCCATCGCAGCGCCCGGGAGGCCGGCCACCCAAGCACCAGCGACGATGCCTCCGAGCGCGCCGACCGATCGAAGAGTTGCCCCACGAAGCCGACGTGGAGCGCCCGGGTGCCGTTCGCGCCCAATGACTCCTGCTCTGGCTCCGATGCGCTCTCGCTCCACCAGATCTGCCGCCACTGCGGCGAACACGCCGGGCAACGAGGCAAGGACCATGGCGGCCACCTCGGGCCTCATCCGCCATCCCCGGTCCCGACCTCCAAGGTGCCCTCATCTGGCCCCAGAGCGAAAAGCCCCTCGGGGATTTCCTCGCCGATGTCGGCGAGCTCGAGCGCCAGTTCGGGGACCACCCCAGTCGACTCGAATAGGCCATGAGTACCGAGCCGGGGACGGAACCGGAACAACGGGGTGAGGACCGGTTGCCCGTCGTGGACCCCATCGACGGTCGCCACTTCGAGAACCACTCGTCGTCCGCTCGGCAATCGGGCCATGTGCGCGATGACGTCGATGGCCGAAGCCACCTGCGCGCGCACGTGACCGACCGGCAGCCCGACGTCCGACATCATCGCCATGGTCTCCAGCCGCCAGAGCAGATGGCGAGGTGAGTTCGCGTGAGCGAACTTTCTAGAGTGGATACCTCCTGAAGGAACTGGAGTAGGGGCGGGCGAAATGAGCGCTGGTTCCCGCCGGAAACGACTTCCTGGCGCTGGCGCGAGTACGTCTACGCCGTTGCTGCCCTCTGGCGCGCTCGATAGGCGCATACCAGCTCCCGTTTCCACTTGACGCCACGGATATGAGGGAGCAGCTATCCGAGAGGCAATGGCCTTACGGGTGATTCCTCCCGCGGTATTCTTCGTCCAAGCCGAGCTAGCTCGGAGCGGAGCCGATCTCGAGCGTGCCAGGAGCGACTGCGATGACGTACCCACCGAGCGACTCCCTTCCCGCACACGGTTCCGATCGCGATCCGTCGGGCCTTCCCCCTGCGCCGGACGAGCAGGCGGGCTCGCCGTTGCCGCCCTCTCCAACTCGGCGGCGTGCGACAAGAGGCGTAGCCGTCCTCATCGCGTCGGTCGCCCTCCTCGCCGCACTGGTCATCCTCGCGATGTCCGCGGGCGAGGACGAACGAGCGCGCTCTACCGCGTCGCCGAGTGAGGAGGTCCTGCTCCGGGACGACTTCTCCGACCCCGCCAGCGGCTGGGGTGAGCACCGTACCAATCGGATGACGGCGCGGTACGTCGACGGCGTGTACCGGTTCTCGCTCAGCCGGCCCATGGACGACGCGGAGTGGTTCCTCAGCGGCTCCCCGGTGCAGGGGGTCAGTGTGGAGGCGGACGTGCTGCCCGTCGGTGGCATGGCGGGAGTTGCCTGCAGCGCCAGCGAGGCCTCCGGCCAGTACTACGCGTTCATCGTCCGCGCAGGAACGGACTACTACGCGATCCTCAAGGTTTCGAAGTCGAACGGTGGACATGCCATCGCTGAAGGCCATAACACGGCGATATCCGGATCGGCGACCGACCACATCAGGGCTGACTGCGTCGCCGGCACGCCGGGGGAACCGACCGATCTGACGATGTGGGTCAACGGTTCCGAGCTGGCGCATGTCGAGGACGCGACCGGTTTCGCGTCGTTCGATGCGATGGGTGTAATCGTGCTGAGCCTGCGGACGGGCCACATCCATGCCGACTTCGACAACGCAGTCGCACGCAGGGTGTCGTAAGCGATCTTTGCGCAGGCGTAACAACCCCTAGGCGTCGAACGGGGGGCGGAAGTGTCGCACGTCGGCTGCGCCATCACCACTGCCTCTGCCGAAGATAGGCGAGGACCACGGCCTCGGGGTCGTCGGTGCCCTCGATACCCTCGACGCGCTGCGAGAGCCAACGACCGAAGGCTTTCTCTTTGCGGGAGTCATGGGGATAGCAGGAGCAGCGATGATGCTCCCTCTCGTTCGTTGACTGCGAGGTCGCGAACCAGCGGCGATCACCGCGACGCCCGGCCGAGAGCATGTCGTTTCGTGACGAAAGCGAGACCGACCTGGTCGCCGGTGCCGCTTCCCGCCGGAAGCGACATCGGTCATAGTGGCCGGGGTATCGTCTTCGACGTGGGCGACAGCCACCTGCGCGATGTCCCCTCGCAGCTCGACCCCGGAGCGCGTGACGCCGCTGGCATGCGCGCGGCAATGGGCCGGTTCGATGGACGCGTCGCGCTCGTGACGGGCGCGGGTAGCCCCCAGGGCATCGGGTTCGCGACCGCCCGGCTCCTCGCCCGCGAGGGCGCATCGGTGGCGATCACCTCGACCACCGATCGAATCCGCGAACGAGCCGAGGAGTTGGGGGAAGGGAACCCCCATGGCCAAGTGGCCGATCTCACCGACGAAGCCCAGGTGCGGGGGCTGGTCGACGGGGTGCTCGAGCGGTTCGGGCGGATCGACATCCTTGTGAACAACGCGGGGATGGCGCAGACAGGCATCGAGGCCCGCTGGGCTCGGTTCGTCGAGCTGCGGGCGGACGCCTTCCGCGTCGACCTCGAGTTGAACCTGCTGACTGCGTTCCAGCTGACCAGAACTGTGCTCCCTGGGATGCTCGAGCGGGGGTACGGCAGGATCGTGATGGTGTCTTCAGTGACCGGCCCGCTTGTCACTAACCCGGAGAGCGCGGGCTACGGGGCTGCCAAGGCGGCGATGGACGGGCTGATGCGCACGATCGCGATCGAGAACGGCTCGAGCGGGGTCACCTGCAACTCGGTGCAGCCTGGGTGGATAGAGACCCGGTCGCAGACGCCGGAGGAAGCGACCGCCGGCTTGCACACGCCACTCGGCAGGAGCGGTCGGCCCGATGAGGTCGCGCAGGCGATCGCGTTCCTTGCCTCCGAGGGCGCGAGCTACATCACTGGTCAGACGCTCGTGGTCGATGGCGGCAACACGATCCAGGAGTACAAGGGTCCGCGGGAAGGCTGGTACTAGGACGCTGCGCGAGGGAGACGCGGGGGAGTCGCTTCGTGACGAAAGCGACACTCAGCAGTCCGGACTTGGATCGTCAAACGCGAGAAGCTTGCCGGTCGCCGCATCGACGATAACGGCGTAGCTTCGCGGAACGCAGGAGCTGCCGGATGGTGCGTGGTACACCACCGAACGGAACGTCACCCACCATGCGGGCACCGAGCGTCCTTTTGCAACGGCCTCCGGCTTTGTCACAGCGATCGGCCCGTGGGTCGTGACGTGATGCGACAAGGCGACAGCCTGAGCCACGAGGACCGCCTCTTCACAAGAAACGCGTGTCGGGTGCTCTGGCTCCTTGCAGACCGGGTTCACGTCGATGGTCTGTCTTCTCGAGGAGCACGAGACCGTGCCGACAAGCACGAGGACAGCGAGAACGGCGACGAACGGCTTCACACAACGAAATGACCGCGTCGGCAAGGCATCGGTTCTCGCGAAATCGGAGAGTGTCGCTTACCATCGAAACCGACGTGTGACTCAGCCCTCCTGACTCGGACGGCGTTCCAGCTCACGCGGCGCCCTCCATGATCAGGACCGCCTCTGGCCCCTCCAGCGTGCCCCACTCGTAGAGGACGGCGCCGACGGCGACCGTGGCGTGGACCGACTTCGGCTCCCGCAGGATCGACTCCGCGCGCTTCCTGGCGTCGTTCAGCCAATGGCCCTTCCAGGCCTCCTCGTTCCCGCGGCCGGCGCGGCGCCACGCCTTGTCCGCGTAGGCGCGGGCGGCGTCCCAGTCGGACGCGCTCCAGCCGGAGCCGGCGGCGAAGTTCGCGCCGAGCGCGCCGGTCGCGCGGTCGGACAGCGAATCCATGGGGTCGCGGAGCGTCTGCGGCCCCGTGAGCTCGCTCTTGACCCAGCCGTAGCAGCCCGGCCCGCCCTCGGCGACACGCGCCGGGTCCACCGTGGCCGTGACGATCACGAGGCCCAGCCGCCAGTCCAGGACGAGGTGCGCGGCCTCGTGGGTCGCAGCGCGGCGCCGGGCGTCCAGGTCGTTCACCGGCCCTGCCCCCTCCTGAGCGTCCTCAGGTGCTCCCGACAGAGATAGCCCTCATCCTGCTGCGCCAGGTACCTCGTCTCCGCGCACGCTCCGACGCGGCAGATGCGGCCTCGGGGCCGAAGGGCTGAGGCGTGACCCCGGCCCCGGACCGCGGTCCTCCTGCTCATCGCCCCGCGAGCGCCTCGATGATCCGGTCGAGCCGGGAGATGATGAAGTCCATCCTTGCCGTCAGCCGCGACTCGAGCGCCTCCAGCTCTCGCCGGGTGACGAAGCCGTTCGTCTCCGGCGCGGCCTGTCGGGTCTCGTCGGCGATCCGGACGCCCTCGTCCCCGCCGGGGACGATGAGCTCCAGGCTGCCGATCACCTCGCCGTCTTGCATCTACACCGCCTCCAGTAGGTTGATGTGCTTCGCGTACTTCCCCTCCGTGACGGCCTCCTCGGCGTCATCTATGGCCGCGTCGGCTTGCCGCAGGGCGCGCTCGGCCTGCGCCACGAGGGCCAGCGCGATGGTCTTCCCGGCCCAGCCGTCGGGCATCTTGGCCGCCCGGTGCCTGACCGCGGCGATGCGCTGCTCGCGGCCGCCCATCACTGCGCCCAGACCCCGCCGCCGACCGTCCTGCGGAGGGTCAGCGCCTCGTCCGGCGTGAGGGCTTCGCCCATCCAGATCCGGTGGAGGCGCACCAGGATCTCCCCGATGGCCTCCTTCTCGGCGTCGAGTTTGCCCTCGACCATCTTCTTCAGGCGGCCCGGGTCCAGCCTGAGGGCGGTGCCGAGCTGGGTCCCGAGGACGCCGTCGATCCGCTCGGACTCCTCCCGCAGCCGGTGCGTGAGCTCCTCCACGGCGCTCTCCAGCTTCTCGAGTCGCGCCTTCTCGGCCTCCAGCGTCTTCGCCCGCTCGGCGACCTGACGGCGCGCCTCCTCGGTGCTCCCGGCCTCGCCGGCGATCTCCCTGGCCTCCTTGAGGGCCGCCTGCGCGGCCTCCTTCTCCTTCCTGGCGAACTGCCGGTCTGCCTCCGCGTCCTTCCTCAGCTGCTCGGCGGCCTGCCTGGCCTTCTCCGCGCGGCCCTCGGCGCGCCTCGCCTCCCAGATCCTCTCGTCCGCCCCGTTCATCGCGGCCTCCGCCGCGGCGCGCTCCAGCCGGACCTTCGCGGCCTCGGCGCGGAGGGCGTGGGACGCGTCCTGCTCGGTGGCCCGCCTGGCCGGCTGCGACGTCCGCAGCTGGATGCCGGCGGACTTCGCGATCTCCTGCAGGCCGCGTACGAGCTCGTCGTCCGTCTTCGGCGGGGCGATGCCGCGGGAGGCGGTCTCGAGCTCGGCGACTAGCTGAGCGTCCGTCTTCATCGCGACGTCCCGGTCAGGTGCTCGGCGTTCGGGACGCGCTCGGCGCCGGTCACCCCGGAGTAGAGCTCTCGGGTCACCCGGATGAGGTTGTCGGCCGCGACGGTCTGCCCGGCCTCGAGCAGCTGCACGGCGGCGTCCTGGACGGATGTGATGACGCTGGCCACGTCTTCGGCCGGCAGTCGCCCGTTCGAGACGTCCACCAGGTCCCTCGCGGCCTGCATCAGCGCCGCCTCGGTGTCCGCCAGCCCTGCGCCCTGGGCCCTCGAGGCGGTCTCCGTCAGGTGGGCCGCGGCGGCCTGTAGCACCTGCGCGCTGGCCGCGGCCTCGGTGAACGCTTCCACGGCGGGTGACTTCCTGCTCTCCAGCCACTCGGAGATCTGCGCCTGGACCGGCTGGCCGTCGGGTGCGTCCAGCACGTCCGCGCTGAACGCCTCCGCCGGGCCCGCCTGCGTTGGCGCGTCGTCCTTGACGGCGAACCGGCCGTCGAACTCGGGGATCGGGCGCCTCCCGACGACCTCCGCCGACGGCGCCTGCTTCGGCCGCTCTGCGCCGGGCGCCTTGCTGGCGAGGTCGGCGAGGTACTCCTCGTAGGTCTCCGCCCACTTGAACATGGAGGCCAGCGCCTCGTAGGTCTCGCGGTCGAGTGGGCCGGACTTGTACTCCTGCGCCTTGGGGGCCGGCACCAGCATCTGGTCCAGCAGCTCGCTCATCCTGGCCATGGCGGCCATCTGCCCGGCGCTGGCCCGCGACTTGACGGAGAGCAGCCTGGTGTGCCGGTTGGCGCCGGAGACCACGATGCTGACCTCGAGCAGCTCGACCTCCGCCAGGTGGTTGACGCCGTCCGCGTCCTTGAACTGTTCGTGGACCGAGTACCCGATGGAGAACTCCTGGATTGACCCGTCTAGCAGGCCCTCGTAGACGCTGACCGCCCTGTCCTTCGCCAGGTTCAGCTTGCCGTCCACGACGAGGCCCTCGCGGGTCTCGGCCATGGAGGTCAGGACGCCGACGGCGTTGGTGGGGTCCTCGACCCCGTGGGTCCAGAAGACCGGCGGGAACCGGCCCTTGCCCCGCCAGTCGGCGATCGTCTTCGTGAACGCGCCCTCGTCGACCACGTCGCCCTGCGCGTCCGGATCCCCGCCGAAGGTGCTGACGAGCGCGGTGAAGGTCCCGCTGCCGTCGGTCGGGGCCTTGGTGATGATGCCAGTCGCGTACTTCACCCGCGGTTCCACTTGCCTACTGCTCCGGTTCGGTGTCTCCCCGCCTGGGGTCGTTCAGCCCCAGCTCGCGCGCCCAGAAGTCGCCGTCCTCGCCGAAGACCGCGTCGACCTGCATGGCCAGAACGGGGTCCGACGGGTCGAGAATGAGGACCTTGAACGCGCTGAACTTGATGCGCCGCCCCGCCTTGAGGGCAGCCAGGTAGCGCTCCGCCGAGGCGCGGGCGGACCGGGCCATCGGGTCATCCCCGGCGACCTGGGCCGCCCGCTCGGCCAGCGCGACAAGGGATCTGCGCGAGGGCGAGGGACCTTGGCCTTGTGCCACGGCGAGCGCCCGCCGGAGCGCCCGATGGGCCTCCTGCGGCGTCATCTTCCGAACGCGCCTGCGCTCGAACATCCTGCCCCCTTGTCGGTCCCTATCTCTATTGTGCCGCGGTGCCTGACCGGCGCGAACCGGACAGGCCCCCTCCGGGCAGCCGTTTCGGGCCCCACGGCGGCCCGTGGCCGCGCCGGGTGGCCTGGCCTGGCGGTTCCCAGGCCTATCGGGGCGGGGGTCCCGAAACGGGCCTGCTGTTGAAGACGCTGTCCTCGTCCTGCCACCACCCGCCGCCCAAGTGCGTGATGCCGGCCCTCTCGAGCTCCTCGTGGGTCATCTGTTCCGGGTCGTAGACGGGTGGCCTCGGGTGCCAGGGGTGGGCCCTCGGTCCGCGGCGGCAGCCCGGGACGCCGCAGTTGGCCTTGCGCCTCGGCCCCTCGTCAGCGGCCTGCGGCCGGCGGAGGGGCATGCTACCTCCTCCCCCAGCGCGCGTTGGCCGCGGCCCTGGCCTGGCGCTGGCCTGGCGTGTCCTGCGGCGGGAACAGCCGGCCGACCAGGATGGCCAGCAGCTTTCGCTGCCCGGCGAGCGCGGGGATGGACGGGTTGACGGCCACGGCGCCCCTCGCGTTCAGGATGGACACGCCCTTGTCCTTCACGTCGGCCTCCAGCGCGGCGATCAGGTCGAGCGTCTGCAGGACCTGTTCGCGCAGCAGCTCGTCGCCCTCGTTGTCGGGGTCGAGGGCCTCGATCCTGGCGCGGAGGTCGGCGGTGCGGGCTGCCCCTGCGCTCGATTCTCCTTGCTTCCTAGCGCCCATGTCCCTCCATGTTCGTGCCCGAATATCCATGCTCGTGGTCTTGCTGGGCCACTCCGGCGGACCCTAGGAGCACGGTCAGACGAAGGTCGAAGGCCCTTACCCCAGTCACCCCCGCCCTCCTTGGCCAGGGTCCCGTTCGCGCTCCCTCATCTGCTCCACCAGCGCGAGCACGGCCCACGCCAGGGCAAGCGGGCCCCTGACCTCCGCACTGTAGCCGCGGTCGGCTTGCTCCAGCAGCTCCCTCGCCCTCTCGGCGGCGTCGCCCATCTCATCCGCGTCCGGTCAGTCCCTCTCGATCATCCGTGTGAGCCTGTTGCCGCCGAGGTTCTCGCCCAGCCGCCCGACGGTCACGCCGGTCACCCGGCGCTCGCCCTGCACGGTGACCTCCTCCAGGTCCCCTCCGTCCCTCTCCAAGAGCTCCCGGAACCGCGGCCAGAACTTCTTCGCCGAGACGGGCCTCATCCCCATCGCGTCCGCCCATTCCTTGTAGGTGGTGTAGACCAGCTTCCTCGACACCTGCCCGTTCGGGCTCGGGCTGACCTCCTCGGCGGTCCAGGCCATCACCGTATCTGCCCACTGCCTGTACTCCTGGACTGACTCCCTGACGGACCGCGGCAGGTCGAACCCTCCCCGCTCCCTCAGCCGGATCGCCCCGCGGACGGCCTTGACCAGCGCGCCCTCCAGCTCGGACCTGCGCGTCAGCCTGTCGCCCAGCTTCGGGTCCGCGCGCCTCTCACCCGGCCCAAGGTCGGCCGAGCCCTCACGGAACGTGGCCGAGAACGGCAGGGCGACCCAGCGAGTGAAGAAGGCCTCCGTCTGGTCGTGGGTCGCCGGCCACTCGTTCGCGGAGAAGACCAGCGTGGCGTACGGCTCGAACCTGAACTTCTGGCCGTACTTCCGCTCGGCCGTTATCAGGTCGCCGCCGGTGATGGTCTTGAACGCCTCGCTCTTGGCCACAGGCCTCGCGTCCAGGTCGCCTGCGATGTTCGCCAGCTTCCCGACCAGCTCGGCCTTCGCGAACTTGTCCTCCGACAGCTCCTGCAGCGTGACCGAGGAGACGTTCTCGTGACCGAGCAGCGCCTTCCACACCTTGAGGGCCACGCTCTTCCCGTTGCCGCCCGGCCCGATCAGCATGACTGCGCGCCGGAACCGCTGCGTCGGCACCAGGCTCATCCCTATGGCCTCCCAGAAGAACCCGACCGCGTCGGCCGGCAGGACCTCGGAGAGGAACGCGTCGATGGCCGGGCACTCCGCGCCGGGGACCCACGCGACCGGGAGCCGGTGGAAGAAGGCCTCGCCCGATGGCGACTCCCGCAGCGTCAGGTCGTCGAGGTCGAGGAACCCGTTCGCGACCGGGAGCCTGTTCTCCGGCGGCGCGGACCCGTCCAGCTCCACTGGCCCGGCCTTAAGGTAAGCCAGGACCTCGGCCAGGTGCCGCCTTCGGAACTTCTCCCGGAGGAAGTCCTTCACGTGCCACTCGACCGCAGTGTCGCCCCACGGCCGCCAGATCTCACGGTCCTTGACCCAGAGCTCCTTGTCGAACCCCTTGCGCAGCTCGACTAGTCGGGCGATCTGCTCGGCCAGGCGCGGCGGGACGAACTCCCTGCCGTCGAAGTACCTGGCGCGCCTCTCCTCGTCCTGGCCGGTCATCAGGGCATCCACCTGGGGTCGGGCTCGAGTCCCGCCTCCTGGAGCATCCGGAGGTCCCGCTCGGTGTACGGCTTGCTCTTGCGCGGGTAGCCGTCGCGGGTCAGCCCGGCCGCCAGGTTCCTGAGTCGCCAGGCCTCCTGCGTCCTGTCGCCCCTGTTGGATCGGCGGTAGACACGCCAGGCCTCCCGGCAGGCGTCGCACCTGCAGCCCGACGTGTAGGTCCCCGGCTTCCCGTGCTGCCTCATGGACAAGATTATACCACAGGTGCTACCAGCGCTGGGCCTGCAGCTTAGTCCACCAGGCCGAACGCCTGCCCCGCGAACTCGGGCCGGGGTGCGCAAGGTGCACAAGGTGCACGTCCCTATATCCCTTCCTTATAACTATCTCTCGTCGCAGGGGTTAGGAGTAAGGAGAAGTGCACCTTGTGCACCCCCGAGCACGGATCCCGGGCCCCGAAGCGCACCCTGGGAGGATGCGGGAGGGCGAGAAGAGCGGCTGGGGCGGGCGGAACGTTCCAGTGGAAGCGCGATTCTACCTCGGGGCACTTGGGGCACTTCGGCGGGCAGCAGCCGGAGTGAGCGATTCTACCTAGGGGGTGAGGGCGGCCCACAGGGCCAGACGCTCCGCCCAGGCCGCGCCCATCAGGCCCCCACGATCCAGCCCTGCCGGAGCAGGTCGGTCCGCGCGCCTTCGTCCCCGGACTTGGCTGCCGCCATCTCGGCGTGGAGCCGCCCGCGGTTCTCGAGCATGAGCCGGTGGAGGGTCGGGCTGGCGGCCTGCAGCCGCTCCTCCCACTCCGCGACGGGCTCGCCA
>WNFU01000599.1_pt1 | contig 63884 bp, 65 predicted proteins | sample 5400121 | NCBI WGS metagenome assembly WNFU01 (sample SAMN13153360, study PRJNA577476) | soil metagenome | isolation source: 100 cm soil or saprolite under grassland replicate 1 | place: USA:California | collected 2016-06-15 | reverse complement strand
GCGGGCGGCGTAGGCCTTCAGCGTCTTGTAGACGTAGCGGCCGCGGGCATCCTGGTTCCTCATCCCGTAGGCCGCGCTCAGATCCGCCTGGTCGCGCAGGTAGATGACGAACGAGGCCTTCTGGCCGGCGGCGGTGTCCTGCAGGACTCTGCTCTCGATCTTGGACTGGTTGTTGCCGGGCGCGGTCGATCGTTCAGCCGAGCCTCCCGTGGCTAGAACCGGTGAAACGCCAGCGATCAGCGCGGCTAGTGCAAGCGCGACGCCGAGCGGCGCAATGCGTGGCTGTCTCCCCTTCTCTCCACCCATCGGGCTCTCCCCCTCGTGAACGGAAGCAGTTGGCGCATGACGTTAGTGCGTTTCGACCTTTTCTACAAGGTTCGGGGTCGCTGGAAGTACGATTCTTCGCCGTGGCCGACGAGAGATTCTCGACGGCGGGCTGGTGCCGGAACCTCGTCGAGGCCGGGGGCCTGCGGCCCGGTGAGCGCGTGCTCGTCGTCGTCGACGAGCCCCTCGCCGAGGAAGGCTCCGAGCTCGCCGCCGCCGTCCGCGACGCGGGCGGCGAGCCCCAGCTCGAGCTGTGGGTGGGCGAGCGGCCGCTCGCGAAGCCGCCTCCCGCCGTCGCCGCGGCCGCGGAGCACGCGGACATCTACTTCTTCCTCGCCCAGGCTCCCCGGCCCGACGAGGCCGGCGCGCGCATCGCTCTCAACGAGATTGCGCGAGCCCACGGCGGGCGTGCGATCTTCCTCGGCTTCGTCGACCGCGAGCTGTTGACGGGCGAGCTCTCCCAGCCGGCGCCCGACCTGGGCGCGGCGGCGCGGAAGCTGCTCGCGGACGTCCAGGGCTCCGAAAGCGTCCGCATCCGCGGGCGGGCCGGCACCGACCTCACGGTCCGCGTCAGCGGGCGCGGCTGGCTCACGGACGCGCTCGCGCTCGAGCCCGGGGGCCTTGCGAACTACCCCGGCGGCGAGATCTTCGTCTCTCCGCTGGAGGACGGCGCCGACGGGGTGCTCGTCGCCGACCTGACGGTTCCCTATACGGTCGAGGGCCTGGTCGACGAGCCGGTGACGCTTCAGTTCGAGGGTGGACGCGTGCAGTCGATCGAAGGCGGCCGGGCGGCCGAGCTGCTCCGCGAGCTCGTCGAGCAGGCAGGCCCGAGCGGTCGCGTGATCGCAGAGCTGGGCATCGGGCTCAACCCGACGATCTCGCCGCGCGGCCACATCATGCTCGACGAGAAGGCAAGTCGAACTGCGCACGTCGCGATCGGGTCGAACATCGGCCCCTACGGCGGCACGAACGAGTCGACGATCCACGTGGACTGCGTCTTCGCCGATCCGCAGCTCGAGGTGGACGGCCGGCCCGTGGACATCCCGGTTCCCTAGGAGCGGGGCCGGAGCCCCGCCCCTAGCTCCCCCGTCTACTGGGCGGCGACGGCCGTCGCCGCGAACTGGCAGCGGTTCGTCCCGGCCAGTGAGAACTCCTCGTTGAGGAAGGCGACGCTCACCGTCGACGAGCCCGTCGGCGTGCGGTAGAGGATCGTGCCGGCGACGTCGTCGTCGGCTGAGCCCATGACGTCGAAGTCGTCGGTCGCGTCGAGGTCGTCGTCCTCCCGGTAGACCGCACCCGTATCGTCGACGGCGGCGACGTGGACGCGCGCGTTGTCGAGGGTCGAGCGGGCGGTGATCGTCGTGTCGCCCGCGCTCGAGCACGCGCCCCGCAGGATGAGCCCGCCGTACGTGAGGATCGTCGCCACGGGCGTGTTGGCCGGCACGTCGAAGTTGACCTTCGCCGCACCGGGGCCCGGCACTCCCGGCGGTCCGGTCGAGCCCTGCGGCCCCGTGAGCCCCTGCGGCCCCTGCGGCCCCGTCGGGCCGACCGGTCCCTGCGGCCCTTTCAGGCCACGCTCGCCGCGCTGCACAGGCACGACGGACGCGGGCAGCTTCGCGTTCCTGCCGAGCGGCACGAGCCGCCCGGGCTTCGGCGTGCGCGAGGCCTTGATGCCGTTGACCGCGCCCGCGTTGAGGGCGAAGGCGGCGACCGCCCGCCCGGCTGCACCGCCGACTGGGGTGACGGTGAGCGCCGCGAGAGCGAGCACCGCTCCGACCAGCGCGGTGATGGTTCGAGTCTTTCCCACGAGAGACCTCCTCGATCGTTGGGGTCGAGTCGGTCTCCTCAAATACACGCCCGCGAGCCGCAGCGGGGGCCGCGCGCGGCTCTCGGCACGCTTTCGACACAGAGGAGTCACGAAGCCGCGGGGGTACCATGAGTCTGTGAGCCAACTCACCCCCGAAGAGCGCGCGGCGCTCCTCTACTACCAGTACGAACCGCCCGAGCCGGTCCGGCACGAGCCGCGCTTCCGCCTGCTGCGCAAGCTCCTCGCCCCCTTCGCTGCGATCGGCGCGCTCGTACTCAAGTTCGGCGGCATCCTCCTCAAGTTCAAGTTCCTGCTCTCGATGTTCGCCTCCGCCGGGGTCTACATCTGGATCGGCGGGGTGTGGTTCGGCGTCGGGCTCATCGCCCTGCTCTTCGTTCACGAGATGGGGCACGTGCTGGAGGCGAAGCGGCAGGGCCTGCCCGTGACCGCGCCGCTCTTCATCCCCCTCCTGGGCGCGATGATCACGATGAAGCAGATGCCTCAGGACGCCTGGAACGAGGCCAAGGTGGCGATCGCGGGGCCGCTACTCGGGTCGGCGGGCGCGCTCGCCCTCTGGATCGCCGGCGAGGCGACCGGCTCGCGGCCGCTGCAGGCGATCGCCTTCCTCGGCTTCTTCCTCAACCTGTTCAACCTCCTGCCGGTCGTCCCGCTGGACGGGGGCCGCGTCGTCGCTGCCATCCATCCCGCGATGTGGCTGGTCGGCTTCCTCGGCCTGCTCGGCCTCGTCTTCGTGCGGCCGAACCCGATCCTGATCATCATCCTGATCCTCTCGGGCTCGGAGCTCTGGCGCCGCTGGCAGCTCCGCAACCACCCCGAGCTCCAGTCGTACTACCGGGTCCGGCCCTCGCAGCGGGTGACGATCGCGGTGCTCTACTTCGGGCTAGCCGTCCTGCTCGTGATCGGCATGGCCGCGACGCACGTCCCGCGAGACTTCTAGTCGCGATGGACGACGAGCGCCTCCTCTCGTCGAGCCGCGACGATGCGCTTCCGGGCAAGGTCGTCTCGATCGCCGAAGAGTTCCAGGCCGGATTCGCCGCGGTCGATCGGATCGACCGGCCCGCGGTCTCGATCTTCGGCTCGGCGCGCGTGGACGAGGCCTCGGAGCCGTACCGCGTGGCCCGCGAGGTAGGCAGGCGCTTCGGCGAGGCGGGCTGGGCGGTGATCACCGGCGGCGGCCCGGGCGTGATGGAGGCCGCGAATCGCGGCGCCAAGGAAGCCGGCGGTCTCTCGGTCGGCTTCAACATCGAGCTCCCGCACGAGCACGGCTCGAACGCCTACCTCGACATCGCGTACACCTTCAAGCACTTCTACGCGAGGAAGGTCTGCTTCGTGAAGCCGGCGGAGGGATTCGTCATCTTCCCGGGCGGCTTCGGCACGCTTGACGAGCTCTTCGAGGCGCTGACGCTGATCCAGACCGGCAAGGCGCGGAACTTCCCGGTCGTCCTCTTCGACACCGACTACTGGGCCGACCTCCTCCGCTGGATCCGCGGCGAGCTGCTCGCCGACGGGATGATCTCGGCGGACGACCTCGACCTCCTGTACGTGACGGACGACCTCGCCGAGGCGGTCGAGATCGTGATCGAGTACTACGAGCGGCGCGACGCCGAGGTGCCCGTGGAGCCGAAAAAGGCGGACGCGCAGTGAAACGGCGCGACCTGCCCTCGGTCGACGAGCTGGCGGGGAGCGTCGACGACCCGCTCGCCGTCGAGGCGGCACGAATAGTTCTCGCGCGGGCGCGCGAGGAGATTCAGGCCGGCGCGGAGCCCGGCGACCTCCCGGCCCGGCTGCGCGCAGAGCTCGAGGACGCGCGGCGGCCGAGCCTACGGCGTGTGCTGAACGCGACCGGTGTCATCGTCCACACGAACCTGGGCCGCGCGCCTCTGGGCGAGGCGGCGCTCGATCGCGTGCGCGAGGTGGGGCGCGGTTACTCGAACCTCGAATACGACCTGTGCGCGGGCGCGCGCGGTTCCCGGCAGGACCACGTCGCCGGGGTGCTTCGGCGCCTCACCGGCGCCGAGGGCGCGCTGGTCGTCAATAACAACGCGGCCGCCGTGCTGCTCGCGCTCGCAGCGCTTGCCGAGGGACGCGAGGTGATCGTGTCGAGGGGCGAGCTGATCGAGATCGGCGACGGCTTCCGCATCCCGGACGTGCTCGCGCGCTCGGGCGCTCGGTTGGTCGAGGTCGGGACGACGAACCGAACGCGAGCGGCCGACTACGAGCGGGCGATCGGGCCGGACACGGCTGTCCTGCTGCGCGTGCACCAGTCGAATTTCCGCCTCGTCGGCTTCACGGAGCTCCCTTCGGTCGGTGAGCTCGCGGGCGTCGCGCATCGGCATGGATTGCCGCTGGTCGACGACCTCGGCTCGGGTGCGCTCGCGCGGGTCGAGGACGAGCCGTCGGTGCGCGCAAGCATCGAGGCGGGTGCCGACCTCGTCTGCTTCTCAGGGGACAAGCTGCTCGGCGGGCCGCAGGCGGGGATCGTCGTCGGAGCCCCCAAGCTCGTCGAGCGGCTGCGTCGGCACCCCCTCCAGCGGGCGGTGCGTGCGGACAAGCTGACGCTCGCGGCGCTCGAAGGCACGCTCGCGCTCTACCTCGATCCGGAGCGCGCGGCGCGGGAGGTGCCGGTGCTGCGGATGGCGAGCGAGGTCGCGGAGGCGGTGCGGGCTCGAGCCGAAGGGCTGGCGGAGCTCGTCGGCGGAGAGGTGGAAGAGACCGTCGCCCGAGTCGGCGGCGGCGCGCTACCGCTGGCCGAACTGCCGAGCTTCGCCTGCGCAGTCGAGGAAGAGCTCGCCGGGCCGCTTCGCGCGGGAGAGCCGCCGGTCGTCGGCGTCGTCCGCGACGGGCGCCTGCTCCTCGACTGCCGGACGCTGAGCGACGCCGAGGTAGAGGAGGCGGCCACAGCAGTCATGTCCGCCCGAACCTCCCTCTCAGTGCCGGTACCCCCGACCTCCTCCCCACCGCGAGCCTAGCGGGGAAAGGCGCACGCGTGGGTGACGGTTCTGTGCCGAGTCTGACCCTCGGCACCGCCGGCCACATCGACCACGGGAAGACCTGGCTCGTCCGCGCGCTGACGGGCAAGGACACCGACCGGCTGCCGGAGGAAAAGGCGCGCGGGATCTCGATCGACCTCGGCTACGCGCCGCTCGACCTCCCCGACGGCCGGCGCCTCTCGGTGATCGACGTCCCCGGCCACGAGCGCTTCATCCGCAACATGGTCGCGGGCGCGACCGGCGTCGATCTCTTCCTGCTCGTGATCGACGCGACCGAGGGTGCGCGACCCCAGACGCACGAGCACCTGGCCATCCTCCGTCTGCTCGGCATCGACGAGGGCGTCGTCGCCGTGACGAAAGCGGACACGGCCGATCCGGACGAGCTCGAGCTCGTCCTCGACGAGGCCCGCGAGCTCGTCCCCGGCGCCGCGGTCATCCCCGTCAGCGCCAAGACGGGCCAGGGCCTCGACGAGCTCCGCGCCGCCCTCGCCGCCGCAGCCGACCGGCGCGAGCGGACGACTCTCCTCGGCGCGACCCGGCTCTACGTCGACCGCGTCTTCACGCTCCGCGGGATCGGCACGGTCGCAACCGGCACCCTCTGGTCCGGCTCGATCGGCGAGGGCGACGACCTGCGCGCCGAGCCTGCCGGCCTCGACGTCCGCGTCCGCAGCGTCCAGGTGCACGACCTGCCGGTGAAGCGTGCGGCCGCGGGGCAGCGTGTCGCCGTGGGCCTGCCGGGAATCGAGCGTCACGCCCTTCGGCGCGGAGACGCCCTGGTCGAGCCGGGCACCTACCCCCTCAGCTACCGGCTCGACATCGAGCTCGAGGAGCTGGAGCCGATCATCGACCACGCTCGCCTGCACGCCCACCACGGGACGGCCGAGCTGCCGGCCCGCGTCGTCCGCATTGGCGAGCGCTACGCGCAGCTCCGCCTCGCCGCACCCGTCGTCGCCGCCCGCGGCGATCGGGTCGTCCTTCGCGGGCAGACGACAGTCGGAGGCGGCCGCGTCCTCGATCCTGCACCGCCGCGCACACTCGATCCTGCCCGTGTCGAGCTGCTGGCGCGGGACGACCCGGCCTCGATCGTGCGGGCTCTCGTCCACGAGCCGGTTCGCCGCGCCGACCTCGCCGCGCGCGCCCTCCTCTCCCCGCCCCAGCTCGACGAGGGTCTGGCCGCCGTCGAGCGCGTGGGCGACTGGCACTTCTCGACCGAGTGGCTCGACCCGCTTCGGCGGGAGGCTCAGACGCGGCTCAAGCTCCGCGCGGAAGCCGCGCCGCTCGACCCCGGCCTCCCCGTCGGGGAGCTCCTTCCCGCCGCGTCGTGGGCGGACGCGATCGTCCCGCTTCTCGGCCTCGAGCTGCGAGGGGGCAAGGCCTACCTGCCGGGCACTGCCGCGGCCCTCGGCGACCGGGCCGCTGAGGCGGAGGCACTCGAGTCAAGGCTCCACGAGGCTGGACCGAACCCGGTTCCGGTCGACGACCGCGAGCTCGCGCGGTTCCTGGAGGGCGAAGGCCGGCTCGTCCGCGTCGGCGAGGGGCTCGCGATCGGCGTCGCCGCCTACGACGAGGCCCGGCGGGCGCTCGTCGAGGAGTGCGAGCAGGCGGGGCGGATCACGCTCGCCCGCTTTCGAGACCTCCTCGGCATCTCCCGCCGCCGCGCCCAGCTCCTCCTCGAGCGCTTCGACGCCGACGGGCTGACGCGCCGCATCGGCGACGAGCGCGTGCTCAGGCGCTCTGCGGCACGACGTCCGACTTGAGCTTCAGGGCGAACGACTGAAGCGCACCTCGAAGGTGCAGGCCTCGTCGCCGCGGTGCATGCACGTGGGCTCCTCGATCGAGGTCGTCTCGCCGTAATGCCGGGCGGTGCCCTCCGTGAGGCCCCGGAGCAGAACGCAGAGCTTGCGCGGGGACGAGTAGGCGATGAAGACCCCGTCTTCGCCGTGCTCGGAGACGCTCAGGTGCGGTGGGCGCGCATGCGGAATCGTGGCGCGAACCAGCTCGTGAATGCGCGTCTCAACGGTGAGCAGGAAGTCGCGGGCGGACGGCTGGATCGAGAAGAAAGCCGGATAGAGGCGGGCGAACGTGCGCTCGGCGGTGAAGACGCCGAAGCCGTAGAGCAGCTCGCTCGAATCGGCCCCGGTCTCCTCGCAGGCGCGCGAGACGAGGTCGAAGAGCCGCTCGTCGTCGTAGGCCTCACTGAGTAGGTAGACCGGCTCGCCCTTGAAGAGCTTCTCGACGGCTTCGGGCCCATGCTCGGCGCTCACGTAGTCGCGGAGGCTCGTGAAGATGACGCCATGCACCCTTACGACTCTAGACCGCCGCTACGATCGCGGCCAGGGAGCGGCATGGGCCCGGTGGCCCAGCCGGTCTTCAAAACCGGTGAGGTCTGGTAGCCCCAGGCTGGGTAGGTTCGACTCCTGCGCCGCTCCGTTGCTCTGAGAAGTTGCCGATTTGCAGCAAGAAAGCTTTCTTTCTTTCTTGCTCCACTGAGGCGTCGGAGTCGTTCGCCCTCGCCGGCAAGACGCCTTCAAAGTTCACGGCTGACTGTCGCGCGACTGTCGCGCCGACGTCCGACGCGACCTCTACCGTGGCGCTCCTTGGCACACCACGCCGGCATCGAGATCCGTCACGGCAAGCGGTGCCGTTCCCGGTCAGGCGGTTCGTGCAGCTGCAGGCCGACCTACCAGGCGAGCGTCTGGAGCGCCGTCGAGCGGAAGCGGATCCGGAAGACCTTCGCCACCCTCGCCGAGGCCAGAGCGTGGCGCTCAGAGGCGCAGACGGCCATCCGACGAGGGACGCTGAGGGCGCCGAGGCAGGTGACGCTTCGCGACGTGGCCGAGACGTGGCTCGATGGCGCGAGGGCCGGGAGCGTCCGCAACCGCTCAGGAGACCGCTACAAGCCGAGCGTAATCCGAGGCTACGAGACGTCCCTCCGACTCCGGGTCCTTCCAGAGCTCGGCAATCGGAAGTTGTCGGAGATCCGTCGCAGGGACGTCCAGGACCTCGCCGATCGCCTACTCGGTCAGGGGCTGGACCCGTCCACGATCCGCAACACGCTCATGCCCCTCCGCGCAATCTTCCGGCGCGCGCTCGCGCGCGGTGACGTCGCCGTCAACCCGACCCGCGGCCTCGAGCTCCCTGCTGTCCGTGGCAAGCGCGACCGGATCGCGCCGCCGGAAGAGGCCGAGGAGCTACTCGCCGCGCTTCCCGAAGGCGATAGAGCGCTGTGGGCGACGGCCCTCTACGGCGGCCTCCGCCGTGGCGAGCTCCAGGCGCTCCGCTGGGACGACGTCGACCTCGCGACCGGCGTCATCCGCGTCGAACGAGCATGGGACGTCCGGGAAGGCCCAATCGAGCCGAAGTCTCGCGCGGCGCGGCGGAGAGTCCCGATTCCGGCGATCCTGCGCGACTACTTGGTCGAGCACCGGCACGGCCGCCCCGGCGTCCTCGGCCACGTTTTTGGGCGCCCGGATGGCAAGGCATTCGACGGTCCCACGGTCGACGCCCGGGCCAAAGCCGCGTGGCGCCGAGCCGGTCTCGAGCCGATCACACTCCACGAGGCGCGACACACCTTTGCAAGCCTGATGATCGCCGCCGGCGTGAACGCGAAGGCGCTCGCCACCTACATGGGGGGACGCGTCCGTCACGATCACCCTCGATCGCTATGGACACCTAATGCCGGGCAACGAGGGCGAGGCGGCCGCCCGGCTTGACGCATACCTCGCGTGCGCGCGTGAGCCAGGCCGCACGGCTAGCTTGACGTAGATTCGCGCCTACTCTGCACTCCAACGCCGCATGAGAAGAAGCGCCAGGAGGCGCAGGATCCCGCCGGTCGTGGTGCCGCTACTCGGATGGCGCGACGTCTGCTCGCCGCGCGACGAACCGATTCGCAACAGCAGCCGGTAGCGCGAACTCGCGATAGCTGAGTTCAGGCGGCGAATCTTGCTCGTACGCTGCCGCCTCTGCGTCGGGGAGATCGATCACGATCCAGACAGCGTCCTCGTTTGCTTCACCCGGGTCAGGCCTATCCACGAAGAAGAGTTCCCCGTTCGGCAGTCCATCGCCCCGCACTGCGCGTTTCGCTTCCTCGGGGCTCAAAGGTGTATAGACCAGCATCTTCGGATGGTACGGGCGAGTCGACGCTTAACGTGCTAGCCGCACAACGTCTCAACAGCTGATAGCACGCGAGACGCAGATGCATCCATGATGCATATGTGCCGTCCATGCTATTCCGGTGGCGTCAGACCGAAGCGAGTTCACGGACGGGCGCCTCGGGCGGACCCGTCTCGAAGCCCATCACGAGTCTTGCTTCGAGAGCCTCTGCGAGGCGTTCCAGCGTTGCGACGCTCGTGCGATGTTGACCTGACTCGATGCGTGAGACAGCGGAGTGGCTGGTCCCCATGCGCTCGGCGAGTTGCTCCTGAGTCAGCCCGAGGTCGGCCCGGCGCCGGATGACGAAACGCGCGATCGCCTCGTACGACGCCAGGCGTTCTTGGGTAGCGCGATACTCACTGCTGCTGCTGCGCGCTCGCCGGCGACGCGTCTCGGACACGGACATCCCGACAGGGCTGACGTCCGACTTTCGAGAGCTCATGGCTCGTAGCTTATCAATATTGGTAAGCTCCGTCCTAGCTCAGAGATCGCCGGCAATGGCTTCGACGATCGCTCTTGCATGCTCCAGAGCTTCGCGGACCTCCGCGACGTCTACGTGGAGCGCCTCGTACTCGCTCTGATTCCGGAGGTCGCGCAGCGCGTCGAACTCGTCGAGATGCGCGCTGATGTCGAGGTGGTCGAGAGCGGCCAGTGCGTATTCGCCTGTCTTCGCATGGGCGCCTGCGCCTCGCGTCACGCGATAGCCGCGCGAGCGCATGTGGGCCGCGATCGCCTTCCTCATGGCGTCGTAGAGCGCCGTGAAGGCGAGCGTCGAATCCTCGGCCATGATCTTCTCTGCGGACGCGATGTGGCGGCGAGCAACGTCGATTTCGGCCCGCGCCGTCTCAGGATCAGGCGCAACCGGTCGGATCTTCTTCTCTGCGAGGAGCCCTTGGACGTCAGCCTCAGTCATCGGCGCTCTCCATGAGCGGGACTAAGGGCTGCTCCTTGATCGACCTGATGAATCCCGTCGCGTCCGACTCCCAGTCCTCCTGCGAAAGAACCGTCGGATTGACCTCGAACCCGAGCTCCTCGCCCGCCTCGCGGCAGAGGCGAGCGAGCTTGCGTCTGTCCGGTTTGCCCAGGATCAGAAGGTCGATGTCGCCGGGTGCCTCCCCCCGCTCCCCCGTGTATCGACTTGCCCACGACCCGTAGATGAACGCGGCCTCGACGCCGGCGAGTCTCTTCAGCCTCTCTCGCAGGACCGGCACGGGCCCGAATGCCTTGAAGACGAGACCCGAGAGCTCTGGGTAGAAAGGCGACTCCTCGTTGGGCCTGACGAGCCTCGACCCCCCAATGCGCTCGCTGGTCAGGATTCCCGCCTCATCGAGCCGCTCCGCCTCGCGCTGAACCGTGGCCGGATCGAGGTCGAGCTCGCGTGCCAGCTGGTTGAGCGAGAGGCGCTCGTCCGGGTGGAGGAAAACGCGGGCGAGCAGGCGGGCCTGTCCGCGGGAGCGAAACAGTGGAAGTAGCAAGGGAGCTTCAGTTCGCATATTGCGTATAACGCGATAAGTATTGCGTTTTACGCATCGATGCGCAAGGCCGCCTCCTGTCGCCTATCCGAACTGTCGCGCTGACTGTCGCGCCGCAGTCCCGTGCTCGCGGCAATCGCTTTATCCATCACACGTCGGTAGCCGACTCCACCGGCTCTTCAAAACCGATCGCCATCGGCCTGCTCCTGCGCCGCTCCGTTGGGCGAAGCGTCTCGCTCGGCCCGAACCGGCTTGGAATCGGATGACAAATGCGGGATGATGGCGAGGATGACCGTAAAGGTCATGCCGTCAAGAATCGGCATTAGACCAACGGTCAAGCGAACTCGGCTTTTCGGGTTACCGGCGTTCCTCGCAGTTGTTGCGATCTTCGCGTTCCCAAACGCGGCCGGCGGGGAGCTCAACCCGGTCAACGTCTCGCGAGAAGGGGCATCGGGCTCGGCGCCGCGGATCGCGTCCGATGGAGCCGGCAACATCGCCGCAGTCTGGCGCGAAGTAGACGGCGACACGTCGTCGATCCGCGCGGCGTTCCGGCCAAAGGGCGCGCCCTGGGGCCCGGCACAACGGATCTCGCTGCCGGCTGCGGCCACGGAGGGACCGAAGCTGGCGATGGACCGGTCCGGCAATGCAGTCGCCATCTGGCACTCCTCGAGCGGCGGGCAGAACAGCGTCGTGCAGGCGGCGGTCCGGCCGGCCGGCGGCAGCTGGAGCGCGCCGCAGGACCTCTCTGCACCCAGCGAGGCCGCCTTCAACGCGGATGTCGCGGTCGCGGCCGGGCGCGTAACTGCGGTCTGGACGGTGTTGCACGACTGGCGCCCAGTCGTCCAATCCTCGAGCCGGATGATCGCCGGCACGTGGGCGGCGGCGGAGACGATCTCCGGGCCGATCGGCAGCGCCTACGTACCTGTGGTCGCGATGGACGAACAGGGTGGCGCCGTTGCGTCCTGGCAGTGGTGGGACGGCGCATACCGGGTCGTACAGGCCGCCTCGCGGCCCGCCGGCGGGAGTTGGTCGACGCCGGAGGAACTCTCCGGCCCCGGTCGGAGCGCATCAGCCCCCAGGGTCGCGATGGATGCGAACGGGAACGCGTTGGTCGGCTGGATCCGCTCGAACGGATCCTGGGCGGCGGCGCAAATTGCATCTCGCCCGGCCGCCGGAACCTGGGGCCCTCCGCAGAACCTCTCCGAACGGGGCGGCAACGCGGGGTCGATCGACATCGCGATGAACCGTCGCGGCGACGCGGCGGTCAGCTGGATACAACACCGGCTCTCGGCAAACGCGGACCTCTGGTCGTCGTTCCGGGCAGCTGGAGCGGCGCGGTGGAGCCGCGTTCCGGTCACCCAGTCCTGGAGTGGGCTGCAAGCTCGAATTGCTCTTGACGATGGGGGGGACGCGACGACGGTCTGGGCCGGGTCGATGACGATCTCAGCATCGTTCAAGCCCGTGGGCGAACCGTGGCAGGATGACTATCTACTTTCGGGCTTCGATTCCCCTGCCGCGCGGCCGGCCGTTACGACTCAGGCTCCGCACAACGCCACGGCTGTCTGGGTCGTATCGGAAGAGGCGCAGGACCGGATCCAGGCCGTCTCATACGACGTCGACACGTCCGCGAAAGAGGCCCAGGACGACGAGGGCGACGAGGACGAGGACGACGACGAAGAGGACGAGGAGGCGGAGGGCCCGGGTGTGCCGGGGGAGAAGTTCCAGGGCACCCCACTCGCAGACACCCTCGTCGGAACGCCGGGGAACGACGTCTTCTTTGGCTACGGCGGCAACGACTCGATTGACGGCCGCGGCGGGCGTGATGTCGTCTACGGCGGTCCCGGCAACGATCGGATCGTGGGCGGCGACGGGAGCGACCGAATTTTCGGCGGAGCGGGCCGCGATCGGATCGCCGGCCGTCGCGGGAACGACGTCCTAGACGGCGGCAGGGGCCGAGACGTCCTCAGCGGCAACGCGGGGAACGACGTCTTCTTCGGCTCCGGCGGCAACGACTGGATCGACGGTGGCCACGGGCGCGATGTCGTCAACGGCGGCCTCGGCGACGATCGCATCATGGGCGGGAGAGGCGCCGACCGACTCTTCGGCGGTACCGGCGACGATCTGATCTTCGGCGGTCGCGGGAGCGACGTCCTCACCGGTGACCAGGGCCGAGACGTCATGAGCGGCAACTCGGGTAACGACACCCTTCGCGGGCGCGACCGGGGTCCTGACCGCGTGTTCGGCGGGAGCGGCCTCGATCAATACCGGCTCGATCGCTGGCTCGACCGGGCACGCTCCATCGAGTCGCGTCTCTAAGTCGCTGCGCGCCGAGTCCCGGCCCGAGAGCTCGGCGACCCCGCCGGACTACCGGCCGGCGCGGAGATCGAGACCTACGTACACTCGGCCGCGTGGACGAGCGGCACGAGCGCATCGCCAAGAACGAAGTGGTGTTCCGGGCGGCCAACCTCGAGATCAAGCACGCCGAGCAGCAGGAAGGCGGCGGAACCGACCAGCTCTTCGAAGCTCTCTGTGAGTGCGGCCGGGAGGCGTGCAGCGGCGTCATCGCCTTGACCGTCGCCGAGTACGACGGCGCCCACTCCCAGGTCGACCGCTTCGTAGTCCTGCGGGGACACGAGAGCCCCGAGATCGAGAGGGTCGTCGAGGAGCGGGCGGGCTACTTCGTGGTCGACAAGTTTGGCGAAGCCGAGGACATCGTGGAGGACGAGTCGGGCTAAAGCCACCGGCCGGCGGCGCGGCGGAGCGAGGGCGAAAGAGCCGGAGAGCTAGGCTGCCTGCCGTTGCGCCCGGCGGGCGCGCGCCTTCGCCGCCTCGAGCTCGCGGTCCTTCGGCGACGCGGAGGTCACGAGCTCGCCGAGAAGGCGTCCTGAAGCGGCTGCGACGGCGTCGACCGCCCGCTCGAACGCATCCGCGTTCGCCCGCGACGGCTTCGTGAAGCCGCTGATCTTGCGGACATACTGCAGGGCGGCGTCGCGCACCTCCGCTTCCGTCGCCGGGGGCTCGAGGTTGTAGAGCATGTGGATGTTTCGGCACATTGCGAGAGCCTATCCTCGTCTCACCGGCTCGCGTAGGGTCGCCGCGTCGAAAGAAAGGAGATTCAGATGAAGGGACGCCTGCCGACCGTCCTCTCCATCACAGCTGTCCTCATCGCGGTCGCCGGCTTCACGCCGCTCGGCGAAGCCGCCCGCAACGCCCTCCCGAAAGCGAAGTTCGCGTTGAACGCCGACAAGGTCGACGGTATCCACGCTTCCCGGGCGCCGAAGGCGGGGCGCATTCTCGCCCTCGGGCGGAACAAGAAGTTCCCGGCGTCGGTGATCGGCACCGGGCCGCCGGGGGTCAGCGGGCTCGAGATCACCACCGCGGCCAGTGCCCAGGATTCCTCGACCTAAGCTCGCGTCGTGATCGAACGGGTCTGCGTCGTCGGCGCCGGGGTGATCGGCAGCCTCTACGCCGGCCACCTCGCACGCGTGGCCGAGGTCACCTGTCTCGTCCGGCGCGGCGAGCATGCCCGCGCGTTGAACGAGCAGGGCCTGCGCGTCTCCGGAAGACACCATTTCGTTGGGCACCTGACCGCAGCGACTACCGCGGACGACCTGCCCGAGCCCGACCTCGTCTTGCACTGCACGAAAACGACTGCGCTCGCGGATACCGAGGTCGACTACGTGCTGGACACGCCGACCTGGCTCGGCCCCTACGAGGCGACGCCGTTCGAGACGGTCGACGAGATTGCGCACCTGCTCGCCGATGCCGGGTTGAAGGCGGAACCCCTGCGGGACGTGCGGCCGGCCCAGTGGTCGAAGCTGATCTTCAATGCGACGGTGAACGGCGTCGCCGCCCTCACCGGCCTGCCCCACGACTTCCATTTCTCCGACTCCGAGCACTTCGGCGACCTCGTCCACGAGCTGATGGACGAGGGGAAGCGCGTCGCCGCCGCGGCAGACGTCGAGCTGCACGACGATCCCTGGGAGATGAACGTGCTCGCCGCTCGGCGCGGCAGCGCCCACTACCCGTCAATGCTCGAGGACGTCGAGGCGCGCCGCCCGACCGAGGTGGAGCTGATCAACGGCTCTCTGGTGCGCGAGGCGGAACGTCAGGGCATCGACGCCCCGCTCCAGACCGCGCTCTATGCGCTGGTCAAGGGACGGGAGGCCTCGTACTCGTGAGGGTGGCGATCGTGGGCTGCGGGGCGGTCGGCTCACTCTTCGCCGCCAACCTCGCTCAGCTCGACGATGCCGAGGTCTGGGGCTACGACCTCGCCGCCGACCACGTTCGCGTGATCAACGAGCGCGGCCTGCGGCTCACGGGCGCGGGCGAGGTCGTCGGCCGCCTGCGGGCGACGACGGATGCGGCGGAGCTCCCGCCCTGCGACTTCGGCATCGTGGCGACGAAGAGCATGCATACCGAGCCTGCGATCTCCGCCTGCGCCCACGCGTTCGCCGAGGGCTGCGTCTGCTCGGTGCAGAACGGGGTGGGTAACGAGGAGGTGATCGCGGGACACGTCGAGCGAGTGATCCGCGGGACGACCTTCCCGGCTGGCCGGATCGTCGAGCCGGGACACGTCCAGTGGGACGTCAAGGGCGACACGACGATCGGCCCCTTCGAGCCGAGCCCGGCGCCGGTGGCCGAGATCGAGCGTCTCGCCGATGCATGCACGCGGGCCGGTCTTCCGACCGAGGCGGTTGCCGACGCCCGAGGGCCCCAGTGGCGGAAGGTGATCTTCAACGCGGCAACGAACCCCGTCGGCGCCCTCACCGGCCTGACGCACGGCCGCGTCTGCGAGAACCCGCTTCTGCGCAAGCTTGTGAGCGCGCTCGTCGACGAGGGCAAGGCCGTCGTCGCCGCGCAGGCGATCGAGCTCGACGCCGACCCGGAGGAGCTGATCGACCACGCCGCCAAGCCGGACGTCGCCTACGACCACAAGGCGTCGATGCTCCAGGACGTCGAGGCTCGCCGCCAGACTGAGATCGACTACCTGAACGGCGGCATCGTTCGCTTCGGACAGCAGCACGGCGTCGCCACGCCGCTGAGCGCGATGATCACCGCGCTCGTCAAGGGACTGGAGGCGTCGTGGTAAGAAACTCGTCTCTCGCAGCCTGGCTCATCCTTCTCGCGCTGGCTGCCGGTTGTGATTCCGACCACTCCCGAATCGTCGTCTCCGCGACCGGCAGCATCGGCAAGCTGCACATGGACCAGAGCGACCGGGCCGCGGTCATTGCTTTCGCCGGTCGACCGGACGCGGAGAAACGCGGCCGCGGTGTGGCGCCGTACGACGCGCTCGGCTACGACTGCGGGAGCAAGCGCAGCGAGCAAACCTACCCTCTCGTTCCAGATCCGTACGGCCCGCCGGAGTGCCGGACCGTCTTCTGGATCGACGTCCCGAGCGGCAGGCTCGAGAACTTCTTCACCTCGGACAGCCGCTACGTAGAGGCTCACGGTGTCCGCATCGGAATGCCGACGGCTCGCGCGGAGCGACTCCTACACCGGCGTCTCTTCGAGGGCTGCTCGACGAACTTCTACCTACCCAGCGCAAGAGATCGAACGCTCACGATCGCGTTTAGAGGGGGAGTCGCGCCGCACTGGAGGCACGTGATCGGCGGTCACGTCTTCGCCTTCGTCCTCCACAGCCGCCGGCGCGATGCATACGTCTTCGACTGCCTGTGATGCGAGCGCCGGACATCGAGCGGCGTTACCGACTCGTGCGCGAGGCGATGGCCGAGCACGAGCTCGACGCGGTCGTCGTCGCCGGCAGCGAGTACACGGGGTTCGAAGGCGCGGTCCGCTACCTCTCGGGCTTCCTGATCGTCCACCGCTACGCGTACGTGCTGCTCCCGCGCGAGGGTGACCCGTCGATCGTCTTCCCGGCGGAGGCGCGCTACGTCGGTGAGCACGGGCAGACGTGGATCGAGGAGCAGGTCTTCGCCGACCACCCGGGGGAGTGGCTCGCCGAGCGGCTGGCCGGGCAGCGGGTCGGCGTCTACGGCCTCGACTACGTGCTGACGGTTCGCGACTTCGCGGCGCTGCAGAGCAAGGTCGAGCTGGTCCCGTGGGACGCCGAGCTCGACGTCGCCCGCGCCGTCAAGAGCGAGGCCGAGCTGGAGTCGGTGCGCGAGAGCGTCCGCATCAACGTCGACGGCTTCCACGCCTTCCACGAGGCGTACGCGCCCGGGAAGAGCGCGGCCGAGGTGCTCGCGCCGGCCGAGAGGCTCTTCGTCGAGCGCGGCTGCGGCCGGCAGACGATGAACATGGTCCTCGTCGGGCCCGAGTTCGCGATCGCGCGCGGCGACACCATTCTCGGGGAGCTCTGCATCCCGTCGCTCGAGATTGCCGGGCCCGGCGGGCACTGGGTGGAGATCTCACGCGCGATCGGAAGCCCGTCCGCGGAGGTCGGCCGCATGCTCGAGGCCTACGAGGAGTACTTCGAGGCGGCGAAGACGGCAATGCGGCCCGGCGCGTCCGCGCACGACGTCCACCGCGCTGTCGCGAAAGGGTTCGCCGAGCGCGGCTACACCCTCGGCCACGTGACGGGCCACTCGATCGGGATGACGATGATCGAGCATCCGAAGGTCGGCGAGGGCGTCGAGACGGAGCTCGCGGAGAACATGGTCTTCTCGATGCACCCGCACGCGATCTCGGCCGACGGGCGCGAGTGCCTCTACATGCAGGACACGTGGCTCGTCACGAAAAACGCAGGCGAGCCCCTCGCGGGCCTGCCGATGAGGATTTTCTAGCTTGATACGCGCCCGCGATAAGTAGAAGATCCCGGCACGCGCTCTGGGGAAAGGAGGCCGAATGGCTTACCAGCTGGAAGGCAGCCTCTTGGAGGTCTGCACCTGCAACATCCTCTGTCCCTGCTGGGTGGGCGAGGATCCTGACGGCGGCAAATGCGACGGCCTGTTTGCGTGGCACGTCGAAAAGGGCAGCGTGAACGGGACGGACGTCTCGGACCTGACGTTCGGGTTCGTCGCACACATCCCCGGCAACATTCTCGAGGGCAACTGGAAGATCGTCGTCTTCATCGACGACCGTGCGTCCGAGGAGCAACAGCAGGGGCTGATCGACGTCTGGACCGGAAAGCTCGGCGGACCGGTCGCCGACCTCGCGCAGCTCGTGGGGGAGGTGCTCGCTGTCGAGCGCGTCCCTATCACCTTCACGGTCGAGGGTGTGAAGGGCACAGTCAAGTACGGTGACGTCGCCTCCGCGAAGCTCGAGCCCTACACGGGAGCGACCGGCGAGTCGACCGCGCTCCACGACACGATCTTCACCACGATTCCGGGCTCTCCGGCCTTCGTGGGGAAATCGGAGAGCTACAAGGTCGACCTGCCCGACTACGGCTTCGACATTGACCTCCAGGACCACAACGCAGTCCAGGGCAGCTTCCGCTTCGAGGCCTGACGGCGGAGGAGCATTCGCGGCGGGCGGCGCTCGACTGGCGCCGCTCGCTCCGCGGGTCGACGACCGCAGGGTCTTCACCGCGCTGCTCGTCGCGCTGATCGGACTCACCTGGCTCGCCCTCTGGGTCTGGGGACGATCGCCGTACAGCCGTTTTCTCAGCCACGAGGAGCTGGGGCAAGTGGGCGGCTTCGGCGACCAGTACCTGGTCGTCGTGGGCCTCTTCGTGGCCGCGTGGACGCTGATGACGGTCGCGATGATGCTTCCGACGAGCCTGCCGCTCGTGGCGCTGTTTTACGCCTTCGTGCGGAAGCGGCCGCATCAGCTCCGGCTCGTCGCGCTGCTCGTCGCCGGCTACCTCGGGGTATGGACGCTCATCGGCGGGCTCGTTCACCTCGGCGACCGCGGCGTCCACGCGGCGGTCGAGCAGAGCGGATGGCTCCAGGCCAACGCGTGGGGCATCTCGGCGGCGACCTTCGCCCTGGCCGGCGTCTACCAGTTCACGCCGCTCAAGTACAGCTGCCTCGAGAAGTGCCGCTCGCCGTTCAGCTTCATCATGGAGCACTGGCGCGGGGGCCGCGAGAGCACGCAGGCCCTCCGGCTCGGAGTGCATCACGGCCTGTTTTGTATCGGCTGCTGCTGGTCGCTGATGCTGGTGATGTTCGCGGTCGGCGTCGGCAACCTGGCCTGGATGCTGATGCTCAGCACGGTAATGGCAGTCGAGAAGAACATGCCCTGGGGCCGGCGGATCAGTGCGCCGGTCGGCGTTTGGCTGCTCGCTCTGGGAGTGGCCGACGTCGCGCTCGAGATGTAGAGGAATCGGCGGCGAGCCCGTCGCCGGACTTCCTATGTGGATCTACGCTAGGTAGCGGTCGAGATGAACCTGAACCGCGGATTCACCCGCCACGCGGCGGGCATCCTCACCAGCGTCGCGGCGGTCGCGCTCGTGACGGGCGCCATCTTCGCGCTCGAGCCGGTCGCGCCGGTGCTCAGCCTCGGCGTCCTCTACGTCTTCGCCGTCCTGCCGGTCGCAGTGCTCTTCGGCCTTGCCTACGCGCTGCCGGTCTCGATCGCGAGCATGCTCGCCTTCAACTGGTTCTTCCTGCCCCCCAGGCACACCTTCCGCCTCAGCGACTCGGAGAACTGGGTCGCGCTCGCCGTCTATCTCGTCACCGCCGTCGTCGTCAGCGGGCTCGCCGCGCGCTCACGGCGCCGGGAGGCAGAAGCCGAGCGGCAGGCGCGCGAGGCTTCGCTGCTGGCTGAGGTCGCCGGCGGGCTTCTCGAGAGCAGCCAGGTTCAGGACGAGCTGCGGGACATCGCTGCCCGCGTAGCTCGCGTGCTGGGCTCCGGAGGCGCCCGCATCGAGCTCGACTCCGTGCGGCGGCCAGAGGGGCACGAGTCGGCGCATGAGCTTCGCGCAGGGGATCGCAACGTCGGTCGGCTCTTCCTGGAAAAGGAGCCCGACTCCGAGGTCGCGGGTCGACTTCTGCCCGGGCTGGCGTCACTGCTCGCCGTGGCGACCGACCGCGAGCGACTCGGACGACGCGCGGTCGAGGCGGAAGCTCTCCGCCGGAGCGACGCCATCAAGACTGCAATCCTGCGCGCGGTCAGCCATGACCTGCGCTCGCCGCTGACCGCGATTCGAGCCGCGACCGAAGGACTGGAGAACGCGTCGCTCGACCTCAGCGAGGCCGACCGCGCCGCTCTGCTCGCCACGATCGACTCCGAGGCCAAGCGTCTCGACCGGCTCGTCGCGAACCTGCTCGATCTCTCCAGGCTCGAGGTCGGCGCGGCGGAGCCCCGGCCCGAGCTCTGGACGGTCGAGGGGCTCGTCGGCCAGGCGCTCGCAGAGCTGGGGCCCGGCGCCGAGCGAGTCTCGGTCTCGCTCGCAGCCGACTTGCCGCCGATCGAAGTCGACGGCGCTCAGATCGAGCTCGTGCTCGTCAACCTGCTCGACAACGCGCTCAAGTTCTCTTCGGCTCCCGACCCGGTCGAGCTCCACGGCGAGAGCGCCAACGGTGAGGTGATCGTGCGCGTGTCCGATCGAGGACCGGGACTGAGTGAGGTCGAGCTGGAGCGGATCTTCGAGCCGTTCGAGCAGGGCCGGGCCGCGAGCAGGGGAACCGGTCTCGGGCTTGCCATCGCGAGGGGTTTCGCCCAGGCAAATGGCGGCCGGCTGCGGGCCGAGTCGGTTCAAGAAGGCGGGGCCTCTTTCGTGCTCTCGCTCCCGGCGTCGGCGTGAGCGGCGCGCGCATCCTCGTCGTCGACGACGAGCCACAGATCCTGCGCGCCCTGGAGACCACGCTGCGCGGAGCAGGGTACGAGGTCGAGACCGCCGCCACAGGAGAGGACGCGCTCACCCGGGCTGCGGTGCGGCCGCCCGAAGGAGTCATCCTCGACCTCGTCCTGCCCGGCAAGAGCGGCGTCGAGGTCTGCCGCGAGCTGCGCGAATGGACCGAGGCGCCGGTGCTCGTCCTCTCCGTCGTGGGCGAGGAGCGCGACAAGGTCGCGGCCCTGGACGCCGGCGCCGACGACTACGTGACGAAGCCTTTCGGGATGGACGAGCTGCTCGCCCGCCTGCGGGCGGCGCTTCGGCGCGCGGGCCCGGGCGAGCCCGTGCTCACGATCGGTGAGCTCGAGATCGACCTCGACAAGAGCGCGGTTCGTCGCGACGGCGAGCTCGTTCAGCTGACGCCGCACGAGTTCGAGCTCCTCAGGCTCTTCGCCCTGAACGAGGGCAAGCTGCTCACCCAGCAGACGATCCTGCGCGAAGTCTGGGGAGCGGCCTACCAGACCGAGTCGCACTACCTGCACGTCTACGTCTCGCAGCTTCGCCGCAAGATCGAGCGCGACCCCACGCGGCCCCGGTACCTGCTGACCGAGACCGGGACCGGCTACCGGTTCGTCGGACCCAAATCTTGAGTCCGCCCTGAGGCGCCCCGACCTAGCGTGAGGGGGTGGCCCAGCACCAGCTTGCGCTCAAGCGAACGCTGATCGGCCGTCCGCGAGCGACCGGCGAGATGGGGGAAACCCTGCTCTCGAAGAAGCTCGCCCTGCCGATCTTCGCGTCCGACCCGCTGTCGTCGGTCGCCTACGCAACCGAGGCCTCGCTTGTCGTGCTGATCGCAGCCTCGGCAACCTCAGGCCATCTCGTCCTGCCGATCTCGATCGCGATCGCGACCGTCATGGCGATCGTTGTCGTCTCCTACATGCAGACAGTCCGGGCGTACGAGACGAGCGGAGGCGCCTACGTCGTCTCGAGGGAGAACCTCGGCCAGATGCCGAGCCTCGTCGCCGGTGCGGCCCTTCTCGTCGACTACATCCTCACGGTCGCCGTCTCGGTCGCCGCGGGCGTCCTCGCCCTGACCTCGGCCGCGCCATCGCTCCGGGGCCATGAGGTGACGCTCTCGCTCGCCTTCATCGGCATTCTCACGGTCGTCAACCTGCGAGGGGTCCGCGAGTCGGGCATTCTCTTCGCGCTCCCGACCTACGCGTTCGTCGCGGCTATGTACGCGATGGTCGTGACGGGCGTCGGCAAGTGCGCGCTCGGCGAATGCCCTCAGGCGCAAGCGCCGCACCCGGTCGCGGCCGGCGCGGGCGCCGTGGGCGTGTTCGTTCTCCTCCAGGCCTTCGCTTCCGGCGCGGCGGCACTCACCGGTGTCGAGGCGATCTCGAACGGAGTGAGCGCCTTCCGCCGGCCCTCAGGCAGAAACGCGGCCCGAACGCTCCTTGCGATGGGCATCATCGCGATCAGCCTCTTCATCGGCGTCTCCTACCTCGCCGTCGAGATGCACGCGCGACCCAGCGAGAGTGTCTCGCTCATCTCCGAGATCGCGCGCGCGACCTTCTCCGCGTCGTCGGCGTCGTCGCCGATGTACTTCGCCGTCCAGGCGCTGACGTTCGGGATCCTCGTCCTCGCCGCCAACACTTCGTACCAGGGCTTCCCCCGGCTCGCCGCGGTGCTCGCGCGCGACCGCTTCTTCCCGCGCCAGTTCGTCAACCTCGGCGACCGCCTCGTCTACTCGAACGGGATCATCGTCCTCGCCGGGATCGCCTCGCTCCTGATCTGGGTCTTCCACGCGAACGTGATCTCGCTGATTCATCTCTACGTGATCGGCGTCTTTACCGCCTTCACGCTCTCGCAGGCGGGGATGGTGCGCTACTGGGCGCGGCGAAAGGAGCCCGGCTGGCGACGAAGCGCGTTCGTCAACGGCTTCGGCGCCGTTGCGACCGGCGTCGTCACGCTCCTCGTGATCCAGGCGAAGTTCACGGCAGGCGCGTGGATGGTCGTCGTCGCGATCCCGGTGCTGATCGCGTTCTTCCTCTCGGTAAACCGCCATTACCGGATCGTCAGCCGTCGCCTGCGAGCAGGCACAGCCGCAGTGAAGGCGTCCCCGACGGCGACGAACAGGGTCATCGTCTACGTCGACAGCCTCGACCCGGCGACGAAACTCGCCGCCTGGTACGCGGAGCAGATCGCCGGACGCGATTATCACCCGGTGTGGGTCGAGGACGGTCGCCGGCGACCCGATCCTCGTGGCCGCTGGTGGGACTTCACCGGTGGAGGGGCGCGAATCGAGCCGTTACAGGCGGTCGAACGACCCGCGGACGCGGTCCTCGACTACGTCTGGGCGCTACCCCGCGGAGAGTCGAACTTCCTCACGGTCGTCGTCCCGGAGTTCTTCGAGCGGCCTTCGCTGCTCTCGGCCGTCGTCCGCCGCCGGACGACCTTCTCGCTGAAGCTGCGCCTGCTCTCCGAGCCGGGGATCGTGATCACGAACGTCCCCGTCGTCTCCGGGGGCGAGGCATTGGCGGAACCGAGGCGCGCGGCCGTGCGCGTGCTCGTATCCGAGGTCCACGCCTCCTCGCTGCGGGCGGTGAACTACGCCCACTCCCTCCACCTGCCCGACACGAAGGCCGTCTTCTTCGCCTTCGACTCCGACGAGGCCCGGAGGATCGAGCGCGACTGGCTCCGCGAGGGAATCGGCCTCCCGCTCGACGTCATCGAGGCTCCGTATCGCGACCTCGGCGACCCGCTTCTTGCCTATCTGCGAGAGATCACCGCCGATCCGGAGACCGTCGCGTCCGTCCTCATGCCGGAGCTCGTGTTCTCGGGCTCGCGCAAGCTGCTGCACAACCAGCGCGCCCTCTACATCAAGCGGCTGCTCCTGTTCGAGCCGCGCGTCCTGCTCTCGAGCGTCCCCTATCACCTGCCGTGAAGATCCTCGTCGCCTACGACGGCTCGCCCCATGCAAAGCGCGCACTCCTCCACACGGCAGAGCTCGTTGGGCGTGGCGGCACCATTACCGTGGTCAATGTCATCCCCACGCAAGCGGTCAGCTCACGGCTCGAGACGGTGAGCGACGGCGAGCGGGATCGCCAGCGCTCAGTCCTACGCGAAGCGCGGGCGCTCCTCGCGGAGCAGAAGATTGAGATGAAGCCGGTAGCGGCCGTCGGGGATCCGACGACGGAGATCCGCGCGGCGGCCGAGGAGAGCGGGGCGGGCATCGTCGTCGTCGGCCGAGGGAAGGGGACGCGGCGTCTCATCCACGGCTCGGTGAGCACGAGGCTCGTCCGGCGGGCGCCCTGCGACGTCCTCGTCGTGCACTGAGCTTCAGGCCGCGGCGAGCGTTCTCGGCGCCAGCGTCAAGACCTGGAAGCAGCGCTCGAAGGCGGCCTTGTCGCCCTCGATCGACGCTAGACCCGTCTTCAGCGCCTCCCGCGGGCTGAGCTCTCCGCCGGCGAGCCGGAAGAGCATGGGCATGTCGATCTCGATCGTGACGTCGGCGTCCTCGACGGCGCCCACCGATGCGTGCATCCGCCCGTCCTCGAGCTGGACGGAGAACACGTCGCCGTCGATCTTCAGCACGTAGGTCTCGGTCAGCCCACGCGCGGCCTCGTGCATGAAGAGCGCGGCGAAGGCGTTGACGCCCCACTCTGGGTAGAGCTCGTCGTCCGGACCGGGCGGCCCCAGCGAGCGCGCGCCCCAGCGGGCGAGCGCGTAGAAGACCTCCTCCAGCTCACGCCCGTAGTCCGTCAGCTCGTAGACGGTCGAGGCGGCGGGCGGAGGGAGCTTGCGCTTGGCGACGATGCCGGCTTCCTCGAGATCGTGAAGCCGCCCGGCGAGGATGTTCGTCCCGATCCCAGGGAGCCCCTCGAGCAGGTCCGTGTAGCGCTTCTGGCCGTGCAGGAGGTCGCGGAGGATCAGCAGCGCCCAGCGATCACCCACGAGGCCCAGGGCGTGGGCGACGGGGCAGTACTGCTCGAAGGGCTTCGTCATCTGCTTGCGATTCTACCGCATATCCTTGCGAATGTGAAGGGTAAACTTGCAAAAGAAAAGTAGATCGTGTAGTTTTGCAAGCGCCCGTGAAGCCCGACGAAAGGATTTGACAGATGCTCGCCTCCGCCGAACGGAAGTGGTTCGCGCTCGCGCTCCTCTGCGCGGTGCAGTTCATGGTCGTGCTCGACATCGCGATCGTGAACGTCGCCCTCCCCTCGATCCAGACCGACCTGGGCTTTTCCCAGGAGAACCTCCAGTGGGTGATCAGCGCCTACGCACTGCTCTTCGGCGGGTTCCTCCTGCTCGGCGGGCGGCTGGCCGACCTCCTGGGCCGGCGACGCATCTTCATCGCCGGGACGATCCTCTTCACGGTCTCCTCGCTTCTGGCCGGCCTCGCGTGGAGCGAAGGCTCGCTAATCGGTGCGCGCGGGCTCCAGGGCCTCGCCGCAGCAATCATCTCGCCGGCCGCGCTCTCGATCCTGATGACGACGTTCGCCGAAGGCAAGGAGCGGAACGCGGCCCTCGGCGCCTGGGGCGGTGTAGGAGCGTTCGGCGCCGTCGCGGGCGTCCTGCTCGGCGGCGTCCTGACCGACGCTCTCAGCTGGCAGTGGATCTTCTTCGTCAACGTGCCGATCGGCCTCGCGGCCCTTGGGCTCACCCCGCTGCTGCTCGGCGAGAGCCGTGACCTCCGGGCGCGCAGCTTCGACGTGCCGGGCGCCGTCACGGTCACCGGCGGCCTCGTCGCTCTCGTTTATGCGATCACGCAGGGACAGAGCAACGGCTGGGGCTCGGCGGCGACGATCGGCGTCTTCGCCGTCTCGGCCGCCTTGCTCGCCGCGTTCCTCGTCTGGGAATCGCGCGCGGCCGAGCCGCTGATGCCGTTCTCGATCTTCCGGCTGCGCACGGTGACGGGAGCGAACGTCGCCGGCCTCATCCTCGGCACGGCCATGTTCGCCATGTTCCTGATGCTCACGCTCTACATGCAGCAGGTGCTCGGCTATTCGGCGATGAAGACGGGCGTCGCGTACCTGGCCGTCGCCGCCACGGCGATCCTCTGGTCGGCAGTCGCGGCGCAGCTCGTCAACCGCGTCGGCGTCAAGCCCGTGCTCGTGACCGGGATGGCGTTCCTGACGACCGGGCTCGTGTACTTCACCCAAGTCTCGGTCGGAGGGTCCTATCTCGGTGACCTCCTCCCCGGCTTCCTCCTGATCTCGGTCGGGCTGGGCTTCTCGTTCGTGCCGATCTCGATCGCGGCCCTCGCCGGCGTCCGGGATATGGAGGCAGGCCTCGCTTCGGGCCTGATCAACACTTCCCAGCAGGTCGGGGGCGCCGTTGGCATCGCCGTGCTCTCGACGATCGCCACTACGCGGACCTCCGACGAGGTCGCCTCCGGGACCGCACTTCCGTTCGCGCTCACGGACGGCTTCCAGGCGGCCTTCATCACCGGTGCTGCAATCGCCCTCGTCGGCATACTCGTCGCGCTCTTCGTCGTGCGCCGGGAGGACTTGACTCCTCAGGAAGCCGCCGACGGAGAGCCCGCCTTCGAGCTCGAGGCCGCCTAGCACTGCGACCCGTTAGCTTGCGCTCGTCGTGACGAACGGCGAGCGCGAGCAGCGGGTCACGCCCCTAGAGCTCTTCTTCGACCTCGTCTTCGTCTTCGCGATCACGCAGGTCACGAGCATGCTCTCGGCCGACCCGACCTGGGGCGGGGCCGGCCGGGCGCTGCTCGTGCTCGGCGCGCTCTGGTGGGCCTGGACCGGCTACGCCTGGCTCACGAACACGGTCAACCCGGACGAGGGCGCCGTTCGCCTCGCGATCCTCGGCGCGATGGGGGCGCTGTTCGTCGTCGCGCTCGCCGTGCCGGAGGCCTTCGACGACGACGGCGTCCTTTTCGGGGTCGCCTACTTCGCCGTACGCCTCCTCCACATCGTCCTCTTCGTCCTCGCCGCGCGAGGCGACCGCGACATGCTCCGAAGCGTCCTGCGACTTGGGATCGGATCCACGATCGGCCCGGGCCTCATCATCATCGCGGGCTTCACCGACGGCGCGGCTCAGGCTGCCCTCTGGACGATCGCGCTCGCCCTCGACTACCTCGCCGGGGCCCTAAGCAGCGGCGGCTGGCGCGTGTCGCCCAGACACTTTGCGGAGCGACACGGGCTCATCGTCATCATCGCCCTCGGCGAGTCGATCGTTGCCATCGGGGTGGGTGCCAGGGCCGTGCCGCTCGACACCGGCGAGATCACTGCGGCCCTGCTCGGGATCGCGGTCGTCACCGCCCTCTGGTGGGCGTACTTCGATGTCGTCGCCCTCGTCGCCGAGCGCAAGCTGTCCGAGCTGACCGGAGTCGCGCAGGCCAGCCTTGCCCGGGACAGCTACAGCTACCTGCACTTCCCGATGGTGGCGGGAATCGTGCTCTTCGCCCTCGCCCTGAAGCAGACGCTCGGGCACCTCGGCGACGAGCTCGAAACCGTCCCGGCATTCGCCCTCTGCGTCGGCCCGGCGGTGTACCTGCTCGCCCACGACGCCATGCGCTTCCGCACCTCGAGAACGTACAACTGGAGGCGAGTCCTGGCCGTCGCCGTCCTGGTTGCATTGATCCCGCCGGCGCACGCGTGGCCCGCCCTGCTAGCGCTCGCCGCGGTCACGGCCGTTTGCTGGGCGCTGGTTGTCTGGGAGGCCCTCCGCTACCCGGACACACGCGCGCGCATCCGGCATGCCTCGTAGGAGGGCTTGGCGAAACGCAGCGCTGTGCCGTCGGGCCGCGCTGCTCGCCCCGAGGCCGCGTCCTCAGTCGCGCCGATAGCGAACTGCTATCGGCGCTCCCTGCGTCCTTGCCTCGGAACGACCATCGCACCCCGACGACGAGCGACGTTCCGCCAAGCCCTCCTAGTCCCTGCGGAGCATGTAAGCCAGAAGCGCCGAGTAGTCCTTGGCGCCCCAGCTCGCCTCGTTCGCCTCGGCGAGCCACTCCCTCACGGCTTCGATCACCTTCAGCTCCATGCCGGCCGACTCCAGGATCAGGTTCGCGTCCTTGAGGGCGAGGTGGAGGGCGAATCGCAGCGGATAGTCGCCGCTCTCGATCGCGGGTCGCCGCCGCTCCGCCTGCGCTGCGACCGGAGTCGCCGAGAGCACCTCGAACGCTGCCTCCTGGGACAGGCCCAGCTTCTGAGCCAGCGCGAGGGCCTCGCCGAGGACACCGAGGACACCGAGGAGCGTCGAGTTGGCGACGAGCTTCGCCGCCGTGCCTGCCCCGACCGGGCCGACCAGGATGACCGAGCCGAGGACGGAGAGCAGCGGCGTCCAGCGCTCGACGAGCTCGTCGGGGCCGCCGGCGAAGACCTTCAGCGTTCCGGCTTCGACCTCGGTCAGGCTTCCGAGCACCGGTGAGTCGAGCAGTCCCGCGCCCGTCGGCTCGAGCACCGATTCGAGCCGCGCGGTGGCGGCCGGCGAGACCGTCGACATCTGGATCACGGTCGTCGCCTCCGAGGCTCCTGCAACGACGCCGTCCGGCCCCTCGGTCACGCCCTGCAGCGCCTCCGGGTCGGCGACCATCGTGATCACCGCCTCGGCTCGGCGCGCCGCGTCGGCGGGGCTCTCGGCCGCAGCCGCGCCCAGCTCGACCAGCGGCTGCGCCTTCTCGATCGTCCGGTTCCAGACGACGAGCTCGTGACCGGCGTCGAGGAGCCGGCGCGCCATGCGGCTCCCCATCCCGCCGAGCCCGATGACGGCGACCGTGCTCAGGCGCCCGCGAGCTCCCGCAGCTCGTCGTCGGTAACGAGGCCTCGCTTCTCGGCGCCGCGGCGCTTGACGGCTTCGAGCAGCTTCCGCTGAGCCTCCTCGTCGAGGTCGAGACCCAGCTCCGCGCACTTGATTCGGATCGAGTCGATGCCGCTCTTCTTGCCGAGCACGATCGAGCGTTCCGCGCCGACCAGCTCGGACGAGTACGGCTCGATCGACGGCGGGTCGTGGAACTGGCTGGCGACGGCGCCGCTCTCGCGCCGGAAGAGGTTCTCGCCGACGAGCGGCTTCCACGGCTCGAGCTCGTAGCCGGAGAGCTCGCGCACGCGGTCCGAGAGCTCCCGTAGGCGCGCGAGGTCGAGCTTCGTCTCGACGCCATACAGGGCGCGCAGCGCGAGCGCGACCTCGCCGATGTTCGCGTTGCCGGCCCGCTCTCCCATCCCGTTGACGGTGCCGTGGATCCAGCGGGCGCCGAAGCGGACGGCCGCGATCGCATTCGCCGTCGCGAGGCCGAAGTCGTTGTGGCCGTGGAAGTGGATCGGGAGCTCGGGGCCGAGCCGCTCGCGCGTCCGCCCCACGAGCTCAGCGACTGCGTCGGGGCTCGCGACGCCGATCGTGTCGACGACGACCACCTCGGCCGCGCCCGCCTCGACCGCGGCCGCGTAGGCCTCGTCGAAGAAGGCCGGGTCGGCGCGGGTCGAGTCGACGCCGAAGTAGGCGACCCTGATCCCGTTCTCAGCCGCGAAGGCGACGGCCTCGCGGATCCGGCGCAGCATCTCCTCGCGCGAGACGCCGAGCGCGCCCAGCTTCAGGTCCGAGATCGGCGACTCGATCACGCTCGCATCCACGCCGAGCTCGACGAGCGCCTCGACATCGGCGCGGACGGCGCGCGAGAAGCCCCAGATCTCGGCCGACAGGTCAGCCTCGACGATCAGGCGCACGGCCTCCCAGTCGTCCTGCGAGACGCGTGGGAAGCCCGCCTCGATCCGCTCGACGCCCGCCTCGGCGAGGCCCCGGGCGATCTCGAGCTTCTGCTGCGGATCGAGGACGACGCCGACCGTTTGCTCTCCGTCGCGCAGCGTCGTGTCGTAGAAGCCGACCTCTGCCTCGAAGGCGTAGGGCCGGTTGACCTCACCTGTCCAGATTTCAGCCATTGGCGAGAGCTCTTTCGATCTTGACTCGGCCATCGTGCAATACCGGCTCGCCGTGTGACACGAGGACGTGGTCGACGGGGAGATCCAGGAGTCTAAGAAGCGATTCGTCCAGTGCCTTCCTGTCCTGGAGGGCCGGAGAGATGCGGAGGCCGAGCCCGCCGTCGACGCCCATCAAAAACTCGGCGACCACGAGCGTCCGGTGCGGGCGAAGAAAGAAAGCAACCTCCCCTTCTCCGATGCCCTCAGGAATGAAGAGCTCGATACCCGCAGGCAGCGGCCCAGACTGAGAAGGGCGCGAGACTCGACTTCGACCCGCCTCGTGGGCCCAGACGGTCGCGCCATAGCGCCTGGCGATGACCGGCGCGCTGCGCTCGTGCCACGGCGCGGTGAGGAGGACGGCGACAGGCAGTCCAAGTCGGTCGATGTCCTCGTCGAGCGCCTTCCAGAAAGTGGCCTCCTCACCGGCCGGAACCAACGGGTCGATTAGAACCGTGGCATCGGGCGCCTCGTAGTAGACGGAGTTCACGTCCTCCGGCCAATGTGTGGCGCCCCGCCACTTTGGGTGGGGCGCAGTCCAGAACCAGAGCCCCGGAGCGATCCGTCGAACTTCCATCAGCGGAAGTCGTCGGGGAACGAGCCAAGCCGCTCGGCCCCGTCCGCCGTGATCAGGAAGTTGTCCTCGAGCCGCAGGCCGCCGCCTCCCTCCCAGTAGATCCCCGGTTCGATTGCCAGCACCATGCCGGCCTCGATCGTGCCACCCCCGGCCTGGTGCGCGTAGGGCGGCTCGTGGGCGCGCGCGCCCACGCCGTGGGCGACCGGGTGCGAGGGCTGCCCCGGATACCCGGCTTCCTCGATTCCGGCCCGGATCAACCCGTCGAGCTGGGCCAGGCTCGCGCCCGGCCGGCAGTGGTCGACGGCAGCGGCGTAGACGGCGAGCAGCTGGTCGAGCAGCCGGTCGTACTCGGGCGCGAGCTCGCCCGGGCAGAGGTTCTTCGTGTGGTCGCACCAGTAGCCGTCGGCGCAGACCCAGATCTCGAAGAGGGTCGGCTCGTTCTCCTGCACCGGGCGGTCGCCGGTCGCCGTGAAGGTACGGATGCCGGGGCCCGACCAGACGAGCGAGAAGCCGTGCGCGAGCTCGACCCTCCCTTCCCAGCCCGTGCCCTGGCCGTGGACGAAGCCGTTCCAGAGCGCGCCCGCCTCGCTCTCCTTCATGCCCGGCCGCACGTGCTCGCGGCAGTGCTCCATCGCCGCGGACGCGATCTCGTTGGCGACGCGCATCCGCTCGATCTCCTGCTCGGTCTTGATCGCGCGCGCCTCGTTCAGGAGAGGCGTCGCGTCGGCGGCTCCGGGGAAGGTGTCGAACCAGCCCTGCGTAAAGGTCGTCGGCTCGCCGACCATGCGGTCAGCGGCCTGCGTGCCGAGCGAGAGCTCGAGGCCGATCCGCTCGTAGCCCCTCGCTGCCTCCCGTGCCAGATCGAGCGCGCGCGCCGGCGGCGGTCGAGGATCCTGCACGTCGTAGCCGGCAAAGAGGCGAATGTCGTCCGTCCAGGCGTTTCGCTCGGCGTCGGCCTGCGAGGGCTCGAGCGTGATCAGCGTCGGCTGGCCCTCGCAAGGGAAGACGACGACCTCGTAGCCCTTCATGCCCCAGTAGTTGGAGAGATAGAGGACGTTGTCGGGCGCGCGGACGACGAGCGCGTCGAGGTCCGCGTCCGCCATCAGCCCCCGGACGCGGTCGAGCTTCGCGTCGTCCCGCTGCCAGCTCATCCGGGCGAACCTAACCGGTTCGGTCTCTCCCGTGATCGTTTAGGCCCGCGCCGCTCGCGCCGATACAGAGAGTGATGAATCACAGCAATTTCCCCTGGAGCCCTCTCGGGACGCTGCTCGTGGAGAAGGGTCTCCTGAGCAGCGCCCAGCTCGAGTGGGCGCTCGCCGGGCAGCATCGGAGCGGCCGCCTGCTGGGTGAGATCCTCGTCCAGTCCGGCTACGTCTCCGCGCTTTCCCTCTCGTTCGCGCTTGCCGAGCAGCACGGCGTGGAGCTGCGACCGGCGAGCAATTCAGCCACTGAGACCGATCCAGAGCCCCCGCCGCGGACCGACGCTCGCTCCACCGGCTCGACGGAAGACCCGACCTGGCGCCCCTTGGGAAGACTGCTCGTGGAGAGAGGGTTCGCGAGCAGGACCGAGCTCGACTGGGCACTCGCCGAGCAGGAACGAAGCGGCCGCCGTCTGGGCGAGATCCTCGTTGCGGCAGGCTTTCTCTCCGGTCCTTCGCTGGCGCTCGCTCTTGCCGAGCAGCACGGCGTCGAGCCGGAAACGAGCCCGGAGCTCCTTGCGGGCCTCCAGACTGTGATCAAGCCGCTTGCCTCAGGACAGCCGGTCTACCGGGTGCGTGCAGTTGTCTACGAGCCGCGTTACGAAGTGCAACAGGCTCTCTACGAGAGCACGAATCTTCTCGAGGCGGCGGACTTCGCGTTCGAGTTCGTCGAAGGCCACGAGCCGGAGGGCGTCGAGATCCAGCGCGCACGCGAGGGAGAGAGCGAGACGGTCTGGACCTACAGCAAGAGCCGGGCCGCGGCGGCGGCCGCCTCGCGCGACCGCCTGGTCGACACCTTCGGCTTCGACCCAACGCGGTGGGGTGCTTCCACTCAGCCCGGGCCTGACAAGACGCCCTAGCCGACCAGCTCGCAGTCGTACTTCTCGAAGATCGCCTGCATCCGCTCCTCGCCGATCTTGAACTTGAGCGTGCCCTCGAGCACATACCAGGTGAAGATGGAGCGGCGCCTGGAACTGCGGCGGCCCCGGCGGCGCGCCCGGATCGGTCCACTCGGCGATCACGAACGATGAATCGGCGTCTCCGAGCATCCGGTCCTTGAGTGGCTCGGCGATCACGACCCGATGCTAGTGCGCGACACGCTCCAACGGAGCTTGTACGTCTGACCAGTCCGGTGCAGTATGTGTGACGCGCGCGGCAAGCGCGCCGAAGAAAATGCAGTCACCTGCGGTCACCTCGGAGAAGCCGAGCGAGCTGCTCGAGCGCTCGCGCCAGCTCTCCGCGCTCGGCGACCACCTCGAGGCTGTCCAAGCCGAGTCTCGCGGGCGGCTCGTGCTCGTCGGAGGCGAGGCGGGAGTCGGCAAGACCGCGCTCCTGCGACGCTTCTGCGACGAGCAGCGCTCTTCGGTGCGGATCCTGTGGGGCAACTGCGACGCGCTCTTTACGCCGCGTCCCCTCGGGCCGCTCCTCGACGTCGCCGAGATCACGGGCGGCGAGCTCGAGGAACACGTTCGGGGCGGCGCCAAGCCGCACGAGGTGGCCGCGGCGCTCACGCGCGAGCTCCGGAGCCGAGCGCCGACGATCCTCGTCCTCGAGGACGTGCACTGGGCAGACGAGGCCACGCTTGACGTCCTCAGGCTGCTCGGTCGCAAGATCGAGGCAGTTCCGGCGCTCGTCGTCGCCAGCTACCGGGACGATGAGCTCGATCGCACCCATCCCCTCCGGATCGTGCTCGGCGACCTCACGACACGTCAGACGGTCGGCCGTTTGAAGGTCCAATGCCTCTCGCCGGGGGCGGTGGCGAAGCTCGCCGAGCCGCATGGCGTCGACGCTGACGTGCTCTATGGCAACACGGGCGGGAATCCCTTCTTCGTCACCGAGGTACTCGCAGCCGGGGTGGAAGAGATCGCGCCCACCGTGCGAGACGCCGTCCTCGCTCGCGCTGCCCGCCTGAGCCCGTCGGCGACAGCTTTGCTCGAGACGGTCGCGGTCGTGGCCCCACGGGTCGAGCTCTGGCTCTTGGAGGCGCTCTCCGACGGGGCCCTCGACGACCTCGAGGAATGCCTTAGCTCGGGGATGCTCGTCCATGAGCCGGAAGGCATCGCGTTCCGGCACGAGCTTGCCCGCCGTGCGGTAGAGGAATCCGTGCCGCCGAATCGCAGCATCGTCCTTCACCAAAAGGCGCTTGCAGCGCTCGCCTCCCCGCCGACGGGGGATCTCGATCTCGCCCGACTCGCGCACCACGCCGAGGCGGCGCGAGACACGGAGGCGGTTGTGCAATTCGCGCCGGTTGCGGCCGAGCGCGCAGCGTCGCTCGGCGCGCATCGGGAGGCAGCCGCACAGTACGGGCGTGCGCTGCGGTTCGCGGACGGCCTGCCGCTCAAGGTGCAGGCCGAGCTCTTGGAACGCCGCTCGTACGAGTGCTACCTCACCGACCAGTTCGCCGACGCGATCGAGGCCCAGAAGAAGGCGCTCGAGCTTCAACGGAAGCTGGCTGATCGGCTCGCGGAGGGAGCCGCGCTCTGCACGCTTGCGCGGCGCGTCTGGTGTCTCGGCCGGACGGCGGAAGCTGCGGAGGCCTGCGCGCAGGCTGTCGCTCTGCTCGAGGAGCTCCCGCCTGGGCGAGAGCTCGCGATGGCCTACGGTGTCGCCTCGGCGGTCTGCACGAACATCGAGGATGCCGACGGAACGGCGTCGTGGGGTGCCCGCGCGCTCGAGCTTGCAAGGGATCTCGACGACACCGAGATCCTCGTCTACGCCCTCAACAACATCGGCACGATGAAGCTCCTGCGTGGAGACATGGAGGGCACAAAGGCGCTCGACCGAAGTCTCCAGCTCGCCCAGAGCGCAGGGCTGGAGGACCACGCGGGGCGAGCGTTCATTCACTTCGGCTGGGTGATTGCCCGTACTCGCGCGTACGCGCTGGAAGACCGGCTGACGGCAGGGATGGAGTACTGCAGCGAGCGTGGGCTCGATCTCTGGTGGCTCTATCTGCTGGCATACCGCGCCCGCTCCGAGCTCGACCGAGGGCGCTGGGACGAAGCCGCCGATTCCGCCGGATTCGTCCTCGGCAATCCTCGCGACGCCGTCCTTCTCCGCACCATCGCGCTGGTCGTGCTCGGGCTCGTCCGGGCCCGGCGCGGCGATCCTGAGGTGTGGCCGCTGCTCGACGAGGCGCTCGCCCTGACAAAGCAAGGCAAGGAGCTCCAGCACATTGCCCCTGTGGCCGCGGCGAGAGCGGAGGCCGCCTGGCTCGAGGGCAAGGACGAAGCGATCGCCGCCGAAACCGAGGAAGCCTTCGACCTCGCGGTGAGGTGGCGGTCCTCGTGGGCGATCGGCGAGCTCAGCTATTGGCGCTCGCGCGCAGGCGTCCAGCCACAGATTCCACCCGGTGCAGCAGAGCCGTATGCGCTTCAGCTGGCCGGCGACTGGGCGCAGGCCTCGGCGGCTTGGACGAAGATCGGATGCCCTTATGAGGCCGCTCTTGCGCTCGCCGACGCCGACGAAGAGGGCGCGCTCCGCCGCGCCCTCGACGAGCTGCACGCACTGGGCGCGCAGCCTGCGGCCGCGATCGTCGCGCGCCGCCTGCGTAAGCGGGGCGCGCGCGGCCTTCCGCGAGGGCCCCGTCCGATGACGCGACAGAACCCGTCGAACCTGACGCCACGGGAGCTGGAGGTGCTGGGGCACGTCGCCCAAGGGCTCAGCAACGCTCAGATCGCCGAGCGCCTCGTCCTCTCCGAGAAGACGGTCGACCACCACGTCTCAGCGATTCTCCGGAAACTCGGCGTCCGCACGCGCGGCCAGGCGAGCGTCGAGGCCGTGCGGCTCGGGCTCTCGGCCCAAGATCGGTAGCGCCATCGCCCAATCTGGGGAGGTCTCCCGATGCGCGCGGGGCCGTCCCCGCAGCAACCTTCAGGCGAGAACTGCGACCGAAGAGGAGGAGGCTGTGGACGAGACGTACCGCATGCTGGGCAGGGAGCACCAAGCTGATCTCGACCGCCAAGCTCGCACGCGCAATCTCGCGGCGACCGCGCGTGTAGCGCGGTCGACTCCCGTGAACGCTCCCGCGAAGCTTCCGTGGCGAAGGTGGGTCCGGTTCGTTCCTTCCCGGCTCGCCGCGCTCAATCGCTGACCCTCTTCCTCCCGACCAGAAAGGAGGGGAGATTCCGCGATACGTCATCGAGCGCACGTTTCCGGACGGCTTGCAGATCCCGGCCGGGGCCGAAGGGGCTGAGTTGTGCCTCGCGGTCGTCGAGCGGAACACGGACGAGGGCGTCACCTGGGTGCACTCGTACGTGAGCGAGGACAGGACGAAGACCTTCTGCGTCTACGACAGCCCCAGCCCGGAGGCGATACGGAAGACGGCCGCCCGGAACGAGCTCCCGGTCGACCGAATCACGCAGGTCCGCGTGCTCGACCCCTACTTCTACGCGTAAGGAGGAAGACCCATGCGTCGCATCGCAATCATCATCGCCTCGCTCGCCGCAGCCGCGGCAGTCGCCGCCGCCACGGCTCCCCCGGCCCAGGGCGTCAGTCAGGGGCAACTCGAGAACGCGGGCTGGGACTGCCCGTTCGTCCTCGGCGCGATCCACTGCGCCCCGCCGGGCGGGCTCGCACGCGTCCTCTCCGGGGAGGCCGAGACGATGTCGTTCCTCGTCTTCCGCACGAGCGACGGCCAGTATCTCGGCACCGAGCACATCGTTCGGGCCACCTCTTCCAAGGCCAGCCCTGCCCGACCGACCCGCCCAGCCGGCAGTACACGCACCTCCTACCGCTGATCGGCCTGGACTACTACGCCTGCCATCGCTACGACAGCTCGTTCTGAAGACCTACCCCCCTCCCGGCCGCCGGCGGGTGAGAACCGACGGCGGCCGAGTGGGGGCGGCTACGAGCTGACGCGGCGTGGCGCAGGCTCGCCGTGCGCCTCAGCCCAGGAGACGACTGGGTTTCGAAGCACTCCGATGCGCTCGATCTCGGCCTCCATCACGTCCCCGGGCTTGAGGTAGAGCGAGGCCGCGTCCTCGCTGAACCCCGCCACGCCGGACACGGTCCCCGTCGAAAGCACGTCGCCTGCGCTGTAGCCGAGCGGCGAGTAGTGGGCGATGATCTCCGGGATCGTCACGGACATGCGGCCCGAGTGCGACGTCTGGCGCACCTCGCCGTTCACGCGCAGCTCCATCGCCAGGTCGTGCGGATCGGGGATCTCGTCCGGCGTCACGATCCACGGCCCGAGCGGGCAGAACGTGTCGATCGCCTTGCAGAACGAGAAGACGCCGGACTCCATCTCGCGGCGCTGGATGTCGCGCGCGGTGATGTCGTTGAAGATCACGTAGCCGCCGATGTAGTCGGCCGCCTCCTCCGGGCCGAAGTGCTTGCCGGCCTTGGCGACGACGACCGCGAGCTCGAGCTCGTAGTCGAGCTCCTGCGTCAGGTGCTCGGGGTAGACGACCGGCTCGTCCGGCCCGACGATCGCGTCGACGTTCTGGAAGAAGACGATCCAGGGCGCGATCTTGTGCGACCAGCCGACGCGCTTCGACTCCTCCTCGTGCTCGCGGAAGTTGCCGGCCGTGTGAAAGAACTTCCTCGGCACGATGGGCGCGCGGAGCGTGACGTCGGCGAGCGGGTAGGTCTCGCCCGTCGCGCGCGGCACCTCGCCGCGCTCGAAGTACGTGCGCATGTCTGTGACGTCGAGCTGGACGACCTCGTCGCCCTCGATGCGCCCGACGAGCCCCTCGCCGAACGTGGCGAGCTTCACGTTGCGATTCCCTTGCCGCCGACCGGGGTCAAGCGGGACTTGCTCCGCGAGCTCGCACTCGGGCATGTCGCTGCGAACTTGGTCATGCGCCGCAGACTCTCATCGCCGTCCGCGCGTACACCTCCGCCGTCCTGACGAGGCCGTCGACGGCCAGGTTCTCGCCGAGCTCGGCGTCGGGCAGCCCGCTCGACGTCCCGTAGTTGACCGTGGCGATCCCGTAGCGGGTCAGCACCGACGCGTCCGAGAACCAGCGGACGACGTCGCGCTCGGGCGGCGCGCCGAAGACCTCCGCGTGGGACTCGTCCAGAGCAGCCACGAGCGGATGCCCTTCCTCGATCTCCGCGCCGGGCGCGGTCACGTAGACCTCGGCCTCGACCCCGTCGAGCGACCGCGCGAACTCGAGCGCCTCGCGCCGCGCGTCGGCCATCGGCACGTCCGGCGGCACGCGCAGGTCGAGGAAGAGATCGGTGCGGTGCGGGGTTCGCGACGCGCGCCAGCCGAAGCCGCCCTCGATGCCGCCGACGTTCGCTACCCCGCGCACGTCGCCGTAGCTCATCCGCTCCTCCCAGCTCGGCAGCCATTCGAGCACCGCGTCGAGCACGGGGCGCATGCGGAGGATCGAGTTCTCGTCGCGGCGACCCTCGCTGAACGCCGTGTGGATGAACGGCCCGTCGGTCGAGAGCCGGAGCCAGAGCGAGCCGAAGTGCGCGAGCACGAGCTTGTTCTCGGTCGGCTCGCCGAGGATGCACATGTCGGCGGCGCCCCCGTGCGAGACGAGGTAGCGCGAGCCGGCTGCGTAGCCTCGGAATTCGGCGCCCTCCGCGTCGCCCTGCTGAGTCTTCTCGATCTCGCCGGAGACGGCAGCGATCAGGACGTCGCCGCGCAGCCGGACGCCCGTGTCCTGGAGCGCCCGCACCGCCTCGACGTAACAGGCGAGCGCGCCCTTCATGTTCGAGATGCCGAGCCCGTAGATCCTCCCGTCGCGCTCGAAGCCCTCCGGCTGGAACCCGGGAATGTCGCGGAGCCAGGGCTCGCGGCCCGAATACGAGGTGTCCAGGTGCCCGTTGAACATGAGTGAAGGGCCGCCTCCTGCGCCGGGCCAGGTGGCGAGGACGTTCGCCCGCCCGTCCTCGACCTGTTGCCACTGCACCTGAAGCCGGAGGTCGTCGAGCACGTCGCGCATCAGTTCCGCCGCCGCCTGCTCCGACCCGGTGAAGCTCGGCGTCGAGACCAGGCGCAACGCGAGGTCGACCAGGCGCCGCTCGTCGATCCGGATCTCGCTCAAGCGCCGAGCTCCGCGAGCCAGGAATGGCCAGGATGGGCGATCTGGAGCGCCTCGGCGAGCCATCGTCGCCGCTCCGGCCCGAGCAGCGGGAGCACGGCCGCAAAGTCGGCCTGGTCTCTCGCCCTGTGGGCGTGCTTCGCTTTGTAGAGCAGGACGATCTCGGGACGGCCGTACGGGATCCCGTCGTCGGTCCACTCGATCACCTGCTCGTAGGGCAGCCGTATGCGCTCGTCGCGTCGGCAGATCCACGTGTCGCCGTCCGACGGCTCGCGGAAGACGTCGAAGCGCCACAGGCCGGTGGCCGGCTCGCGCACCCAAGTCTGGTGGGTTTCCTCGAGCCGGTCGCGGGCCTCTGTGAGCGGAGTGGCTTGACGGGGACCCGTGATGACAAAAACCTCGAGCCCATCGAGAACCTCGGCGACTTCGTCGAAACGGCTGTTCGGCACCGCGATCTCCAGGTCCTCGTGCTCCCGGCGCTGCCCGCCGAGGAAGAGGTCGATCGCCCACCCCGCGGCGACGTACCACGGCGCCTCGACGCCCTCGAGGAGGCTTGCCACCCGCTCGGGCCGCCAGGCATCCCACTTCGACACGTCGGGGTCGATCGGGCCCTCGATCCGGGTCTCAGGCGGCACGCCCTGATCCTCTCAGCTATCAAATTCGTGCGGCGCTCCGGACCGGAACGCCGCACGGCGGATTGAGTGGGGCCTACGGGCGGTACTGGTGCTCGAGCGAGCAGACGGTGTCGATGTTGACGTGCATCCGGAACCCGGTGTCCAGGCTCTCGTACAACTTGACAGGCCTTTCGCCGTTGACGAGCTGCGCCAACTGCGAAACCGTGATCACCTTCGAGGGGAACCCGCTGCTGTCGAGTGCTCCCCCGCTGGTGAGCACAGTGACGTGCGCGGTCGTCGGCACCAGGTACGTCAGCAGGCGGTGACCCTCTTCGACGACGTAGTTGTCGTTCGGAACGTCACTCGACCCGGTGTCCTCGAGCTTGGCGCGACTCGCCGTCACTCCGCTGAGAAGCCAGGCAGGATCGAACCGCATCTCGAAGCTGTCACCCTTGGGGGTGAGCGACTTGATGTGACCGTACAGCGCGACTGCGTTTGGGCCGCACGGGCTCGGGGCCACTGCCGGCGACGCCGAGGATGGCCCGGATCCGACCAACAGGATGGCGGACGCGATAGCTGCTGCGACAAGAATCGCGATAGTCGCGGGGATTACGAGTGAGCGCTTCATGTGATGCCTCCCTTTGCTTGTTGTCGCACCCCATCGTGCTCGCCGCCCGAAACACCCCCGTCACGGGCTCGTAACGGTTCTGACACAGCTGCGCTCCCTATCGGAAGTGCGGCAGCACCTGCTCGCCGAAGAGCTCGAGCTGGCGGTGCCGGTCATCGCCCCAGAGCTCGAGCATGACGTGCGTGCAGCCCGCGTCGCGGTACTCCTCGATCGCAGCAATGCAGTCGGCCGGCGTGCCCGCGATCGGCTTGCAGCGGTCGAGGAGTGAGTCCGTGACCTCGGCCTTCGCGGCGAGCCGCCCGCCCCGCTCCATCGCCTCGGCGACCGGGCGTAGCTCGTCCATCTCGATGCCCGCGAGCTCGAGCAGCGTGTCGGCCGCGCCCTTGATGTTCTGAAACTTGTTCGCGAGGTACATGGCCGCGATCTCACGGGCGCCGTCGCGGTCATCGCCGATCGATGCGATCACCGTGCAGCCGATGTCGATGTCGGCCTTCACGTTGTCGCGCGTGTAGCGGACGAAGGCGGGTGTCGTGATCGAGGGCGTCAGGCAGCCGTCGGCGATCTCGCCCGCGAGCGCCTGCATCTTCGGCGCGGTCGCGGCGACGTAGACGGGCGGCGCGCCGCGCGGCGTGTGTGCCTCGTCCTGGAGCGCCGGCACGTCCGCGCTCCACCGCTCGCCCTCGTAGGTGAACGCCTCGCCGCCCAGCACCCCGCGCACAATCGCAACCGCATCGCGCATCGGCCCGAGGGTCTTCTTCGTCTGCATCTGAGCGTTGTTGAGGAAGATCTTCGAGGTGCCGAAGCCGAGCAGGAAGCGGCCGGGCCCGGCAGCCTCCTGGACGACGCGGGCATCCATCGCCGCCTGCACGGGGTGGCGCGTGAAGGGGGAGATGATCCCCCAGCCGATCGTGAGGCGCTCGGTCGCCTTCGCGATCAGGGCCGAGGTGACGGTCGAGGAGCGCGCCTCCATCCCGTGCTTGCGCCACCAGGGATAGGCCTCGGCGAGCCAGATCGTGTTCATGCCGACCCGGTCCATGACGCGTGCCGACTCGATCATCTCCTCGAGCGGCTCCATCGTCAGCTGCATCACGCCGATCCGGAACGGCGGCGGCACGGGCCGATCCTTTCAGTTGGCGGCCCCTCGTTCTAAGCTACGTTCGCTTGTTTGCGGTGATGGTCGATCTCGGCTGGCCATGGTGGGTGACGACGCTCATCGCCGCTGGCGTCGCACTCGTTGCGGCCTTGGGCTTCGTCCGGATACGCCGAACGACGATTCGGACGGTGGCGGCCCTCGTCCTGCTCGAGGCGATCGGGATCGCCGTCGTCGCCCCGTTCGTCATGGATTCCGACGACACGAGCAGCGGGCCTGCGATGGCCTCCGGCAATCTCAGCAGCACCGAGTTCGCGCAGCGAGCCGACGCGAACTGCCGTGAGGTCAGCGAGTTCGCGGCCGCCCTCGGCAACCCGAAGACACCTGCTGGCATCGAGCGGCAGATGGATCGGTTCTTGCCCGAGTTTTGGCGGGGCTATGTCGCACAGCAGGACCTGCAAGCCCCGACGGATCAGCAAGGAACCGCCACGCAGTGGATGCATGCGATGGCGGCGATCGGGCGGGACTTCGAGTTACTCCGCGCCGCGGCCTCCCGCCGAGACGCCAAGGCGATACAGCGCGCGAACGCGAGCGCGGGCGCCCACGCGACGGAAAGCGCTCGGCTCTCGAAAGAGCTCGGCATGCAAGTCTGCTTCCAATAAACCCGCTCAGGCTTCGATCGAGAACGCGATTACCGGGGCCTCCTTGCCCTTGAGGTCGAGCTCCCGCCGTTCAGCGTTCGGGTACACGTCGGCAACAGCCTCGAAAGTCGCGGCGTCGACGAGGACTTCCCCTGCCGCAGCCTTGGCCGTGAGCCGCGCGGCCAGATTGGTGACGTCTCCGACGGCGGCAAAGTCTTTGTAACCTCCTCCGCCGACATTGCCAACGAACTCCTCGCCGCTCGAGATCCCCACCCCGACGTCGAGCGAGAGCTCGCTCCCCGGTCCGACGGCTTGCAGGAGCGATCGGCCCGCCTCGACCGCATTCCGCCTGTAGCCCGCGCCGGCAAGACCGGGGACGAACAGCGACATCACATTGTCGCCTTCGATCTGGCCGAGCAGCCCCTCGTGCGAGAGCAGGGCAGCCGAAGCGGTTTCGTAGAACCGGTTGACGAGAGCCGGCACCTCTGCCGGCAAGAGCCCCGCTGTCAGCTTCGTGTAGCCGCGCACGTCGGCGAAGAGCACGCTGAGCGGGACCACGGCCCCGCCCTTCGGTGCCCACTCAATTCACCGAGCACAGACACTGGGGTTCCTCGCTGACGGCGAGTAGCCGATCCACCGAAGCACTCCCGAGTACGGACCGCTGAAGGGGGCATTGCAGAACTTGCAACGCCACGGGCTCGGGATGAGCGCGAACGTCGCTCGGTAGAGCCGCTGCAGCCTTGCGAGCGATGAATCCCCGCGCAGGATCCGCTCCCAGCGTGGGTGCATCTGCACGATGCCGGGCGCGATTTCCGGCCGTCTTTTACGAAGTGGCATGTGCGCCTCCAAGGGACGGGTACAGGCGTCCCAGCCTAAATGACCTCAAGCGCGCGCTGGTGCAGGGACACCCTCGAGCCGTACACTCGCTTTGTGCAGATTTGCCCAAATTGCGGCGAGGAGAACCCCGACCGCTTCCGTCTCTGCGGGTTCTGCGGGGCGCAGCTCGCGCCGCAGCTCGCCCCGCAGGAGATGCGGAAGACGGTCACGATCGTCTTCTCCGACCTCAAGGGCTCGACGAACCTCGGCGAGGCGCTCGACTCGGAGTCGCTCCGCGAGCTCATGACCCGCTACTTCGAGGAGATGCGCGAGATCCTCGAGCACCACGGCGGGCGCGTCGAGAAGTACATCGGCGACGCGATCATGGCCGTCTTCGGGCTGCCGCGGATCCACGAGGACGACGCGCTGCGGGCCGTGCGTGCGGCCGCTGCGATGCAAGAGTCGCTGCGGGCTCTGAACGAGGAGCTCGAGCAGCGTTGGGGGGTGCAGATCGAGAACCGGACGGGGGTGAACACCGGGGAGGTCGTCGCCGGCGATCCGGGGGCCGGGCAGCGTCTCGTCACCGGAGACGCGGTCAACGTCGCCGCGCGGCTCGAGCAGGCCGCCCCCCCGCTCGAGATCCTCGTCGGCGAGCCGACGTACCGGCTCGTCCGCCATGCCGTCGAAGTGGAGCCCGTCGAGCCGCTGCCTCTAAAGGGGAAGTCCGAGCCCGTGCCCGCCTACCGGCTGCTCGCGGTCAGGGAGGCCGAGAGCGTCGCCCGCCGTCACGACCGGCCAATCGTCGGCCGCGAGAGCGAGCTGGCGCAGCTCGAGGCCGAGTTCGGCCTGGCCGCGGCCGCGAGTTCGTGCCGGCTCGTCACGATCGTCGCCAACGCCGGCGTCGGGAAGTCGCGGCTGATCGACGAGCTCGGCCGCGCCGTCGGCGCCGAGGCCCTCGTCCTTTCCGGCCGCTGTCTCCCCTACGGGCGCGGCCACACGTACTGGCCGCTCGTCGAGATCTTCCGCGAGGCCGCCTCGATCCGCGACGACGATCCTCCCGACCAGGCGATCGAAAAGCTCTCGAGCCTCCTCGGCGGCGCCCAGGACGTCACCGACCGCATCGCCTCTGCGATCGGGCTTTCAGGCGCCCAGTTCCCGCCCGACGAGCTCTTCTGGGGCGCCCGCAAGGCGCTCGAAGCGCTCGCCTCCCGCGCTCCGCTCGTCATCGTCTTCGAGGACATCCACTGGGCTGAGACGACGCTCGTCGACCTCATCGAGCATCTTGTCACCGCCGTGGTCGACGTCCCGCTCATGCTGCTCTGCGCCGCGCGCCCGGACCTGCTCGAGCAGCGCCCCGAATGGGGTCAGGCGGGAAGCCTGCTCGCGCTCGAGCCGCTCTCCGAAGACGAGAGCGCGCGCGTGATCGAGAACGTCCTCGGCGCAGGCCTCGTACCCGAGGTCAGCCGGCGGATCGTCGACGCGGCCGAGGGCAACCCGCTCTTCGTCGAGCAGCTCCTCTCGATGTTGATCGATGACGGCGTCCTGCAACCCGTGGACGGAGGCTGGGAAGCCGAGGGGGACCTGAGCGACCTCTCGGTGCCTCCGACGATCAACGCTCTCCTCGCCGCCCGCCTCGACCAGCTCAGCCGCGAGCAGCGGGCCGTGATCGAGCCCGCATCGGTGATCGGACACGTCTTCGACCAGTCCGCGCTGGCCGCGATCGTGGAGGAGCAGGTGCGAAGCGACCTCGAGTCTCACCTCTCGACGCTCGTCGACAGGCAGTTGATCCAGCCCGAGCCCTCGGTCGACGACGAGCCGAAGTTCCGCTTCCACCACATCCTCATCCGCGACGCGGCCTACAACGGAGTGCTCAAGCGCGTGCGGGCGACGCTCCACGAGCGCTTCGCGGACTGGGGCGGCCGGGTCAACCGTGAACGTGCCCGCGAGACCGAGTACGACGAGATCCTCGGCTACCATCTCGAGCAGGCGCACGACTACCTGTCCGAGCTCGGCCCGTTGGACGAGCACGGGCACGAGCTTGCCGGCCGGGCCGCGGGCTATCTTGGGTCGGCTGGCCGGCGCGCATTTACGCGAGCCGACAGGCCCGCCGCAGCGAACCTGCTTCGCCGAGCGGTCAGTCTCATGCCCGTCGAGGATCCGACCCGGCTCGAGTTGCTACCGGACCTCGGCGAATCACTCATGGACATCGGCGAGTTCGCGTGGGCGGAGATGTTCCTCGACGAGGCCGTCGCGGCCGCCGCGGCAGCGGGAGACGCTCGCCTGGAAGCCGATGCGGTCCTGACGCGGCTGCTCGTGCGCCATCACACCGTCGACGATCTCGAACGCTGGCGGCAGGAGGTCGAGCGCGAGGCCAACCGGGCGATCGAGCGACTCGAGGGCGATGACTCGGCCCACGCGGTTCTCGCGATGGCTTGGTACCTACTCGGTTTCGTCCACGGCATCGTCCTCCGGTACGGTGACGCGGCGGCGGCGGTGCAGCATGCTGTCGAGCACGCGCAGCTGGCAGGCGATACGACGCTCGAAGCGAGGAGCGCTACCGCCTACACCCAAGCGGCCCTGCACGGGCCGATGCCTGTGCCCGAGGCGATCGCCCGTTCCGAGCGCCTGCTCTCCGGAGGGCTCGCAAACAGGCGCTCGGAAGCGTATGTGCTCTGCGTGCTGGCGCACCTCCGCGCCATGCAGGGTGACTTCGACGAGGCGCGCGACCTCTATAAGCGGGCGCGCGCACTCTTTGAGGAGCTCGGCGTGGCCGTTCTCGCTGCCGCGACGTCCCTTGAGTCGAGCGCAGTCGAGATGCTCGCCGGAGACCCTGCCCAGGCCGAGCAGGAACTCCGTCAGGACTACGAGACGCTGACGAAGATGGGCGAGAACTACTTCTTGCCCCTGCTCACCGCGCTCCTCGCGCGCTCGGTGCTCGCCCAGGGACGCCACGAGGAGGCCGCCCAGATCGCTGGGACGGCCAGCCAGCTCGCCGCCGAGGACGACATTGAGCCGCAGGCGCTCGCGCGCAGCGTCCGGGCGCGGGTCCTTGCCTCCGAGGGCACGCTCGATGAGGCCGAGCGTCTCGCGCGCGAGGCGGTCGAGCTCATGCGCCAGACCGATGCGCCCGTGAAGCAGGGGGACGCGCTGATGGACCTCGCCGAGGTCCTCGTCAAGAGCGGGCAGATCCGCGCCGCTCAGGCCGTCGTCGAGGAGTGCAAGGTGCTCTACGAGAGCAAGCAAAGCACCGTTGCGCGCGCTCGCGCGGAGGCGCTACTGGCCGAGCTCTCGCCCTCGATCGCCTCGAGCTAGCCGCCCCCGCCGGTCCAGCCCGGGTCGCGCCCCGACCAGTTTATGAACCACGTCACCGACCTCTGGCGGGCGAGGTGGTCCGTGAAGCACGGGTCGGGCGTCGCGCCGGAGCCGGTGCACTCGGGCACTTCCAGCTGATCCGTCTCGCTGGTGAAGATCAGGGGCAGGTTGTTGAGGCCCGTGCCCCGGAAGACGATCCTCAGCTTGATGGGGGTGGTGATCGGGAAGAGCGCGGCGTTCGTGGTCACGATCTCCGTCACGCACGTGAAACCGGGGAGGCACTCCTCCGTCGGGTTCTGGCGCGGGCGCTCCGAGATCGAGATCGGCGTGCAGAGCTCATCCGTCTCGGGGACATCGGCCACCGTCTCGGAGTCGCCGGCGCCGGGCTCGGTCTGGATGGTGCCGCCGTCGCTGCCGACGCACTTGCCTACGCGGTCGGGCTCCTCCGTGGGATCGGCCGAGATGACGTCGGTCGTTCCGTCAGGCGCCGGAACGATGTTGATCCGGCCCGGATTGCGGGGGCCCTCGTAGAAGATCAAGTCCGACTCGACCGTCGCCAAGCCGAGGTCCCCATCTGTCTGGAGCTCGACTGACTGGCTGATGAGGGCGCCGTTCGTGATCGTGCCCCAGTCGCAGCTCACCGTCGTGCTGTTGGGCTGCGTGCAGACAGCCGGGTCCTGATCGATAAGCGTCCAACCATCGGGAACCGTGAACCGGACCGAGGTGTGGACGAGCGTTCGATTGTCGATGTAGTGCCACTGCGCCTTGACGAGGACGCTTGAGCCCGCGTCGACGATGCCCGGCCCGAGCGACGACTGGACCTGGTCGAACCGTGGGTCGTCCGCACGACCGGCCACGGCGAAGGCCGCGGCCGCGACAAGCGCGACGAGGAGGACGAGTGCCGTTCGAGTGCCTGCTTTCGTGCCCAAGGTTTTCCTCTCCTTTTCCGCAGAGCCGCATTGTCGGCGCTCACTCCCTGCCGACCGTGGCAGGAAGCCTGGCACAAAAGCCCTCCACTGGTCAACGGGGTTCGGGCAGTAGGCCGCCGGACACTCCAAGTCCCGGCCGACCGCCTCACCGACCCCAACCACAGACCGATCAGCCCCGGACGACGACCCTCGGTGGCCCCGGATCGCAGTCGCGAGGTTACGCCGAGGGGATTACGCCGAGTTGCTGGAGCATTGACAGTGTGTCCAGTTCCTGCCAGTACTCCACGATCCGCCCTCCGGACATGCGGCAGATGTCGATGCCTGAGACGGTCACCCGCTTCCCTGTGGGCGGGATTCCCATCAGCATCCCGCTCTGGATGCCGGTGCCGGTCCACCGCGTGGAAACACGGTCGCCTTCGGCGACCGTTGACTCGATCGTGATCTCGAGGTCCGGCACACCGCTCCGCATCCACAAGATCGCCTGCTTGAATCCCTCGATGCCGTCCGGCTGGCCCGGCAGCGGAGAATGGTTCACGACATCCGGCGTCATGATTCCGTCAAGGGCGTCGGCGTCGTCGCTGTTCCACGCGTCGTGATAGCGGCGCCTCACGCTCTTGTTCTTCTCTGACACTGCGTCCTCCGTACTCATCGAAGTTGCTAGGCCGGAGCGAGACCGAGTTGCCGCATCAGTCCAAGCGCATCCATGACCCCCCACCGCTCCACGATCCTGCCTCCCTCGATCCGGAACTCGTTGATCCCTGTCATGGTGAGCTCTTTCGCGTCAGCGGGGGCGCCGAAGAGGGCGTCGCCGGTATGCGTGCCTCGCGCAGTCCACCGCTGGACCACCCTGTCGCCCTCGCCGAAGAGATCGTCGTTCGTTAGGCGCAAATCGGGAACCGCACCGCGGAATGTCTTCACGATCGTCAGCGGCCCGGCGATACCCTCGGGAATGCCGGGTATCGGCGGCGCGTGTACGACGACGTCAGGATGGACGAACTCCTCTTCTGCTTCGTACCGTCCCTCGTTCCAGATCGTCTGGAAGTACCTCTGGACAAGCTGCTTGTTCTCTTCCACCGACATGTCGCGGGAGCCTAATCGCCAACTGCCGAGTCGTGCAACTGCGTCCTGCCACGCGTACGAGCCGCGGGGGCCAGTCGGGCGGGAAGGAGCTACTGGCTCGGAATGCGGAGGGTTCGGAGCCGGCACAGGCGCGTGCTCAGGCCGAACGCCCGCGAGATCGGGGTAGACGGTCGGAGCGGACACCTCGCAGATTCTTCCTAGATCATCCTTTGGGCCATGGCAGAAAGGCCCATCTCAGCCGGCCCCCTCCCGGATCGGATCCGACACCGGTTTCCGATTTTCGAGCGGCTCGTCTACGTCAACAGCTGCTCCCAGGGCGCGCTCTCGGACGCGGTGCGCGAGTCGTATGAGCAGTACCTCGACGACTGGGAGGAGAAGGGCGCGCCCTGGGAGTACTGGGTCGAGCGCACCGAGGCGGCGCGGGCGGCCTTCGCGCGGCTCGTGAACGCCGATCCGGACGAGATCGCGGTCACGACCTCGCTCTCGGCCGGCGTCAGCGCGCTCGCGAGCGGGCTGCGCTACGCGAAGCGCTCGAAGGTCGTGACGACCGATCTCGAGTTCCCGACCGTGGGCCAGATCTGGCACGCGCAGGAATCGCGCGGCGCGCGGGTCGTGCACGTGCCGCTCGACGGATTCGAGCGAGCGATCGACGAGGACACGGCGCTCGTCTCGATAACGCACGTCTCGTACCGGACGGGCGAGATGATCAACGTCGAGGAGGTCGTGAGGCTGGCGCACGAGCGGGGCGCCTTGGTGCTGCTGGACGCGTACCAGTCGGCCGGCTCGGTGCCGCTGGACGTGAAGGAGCTCGGCGTCGACTTCCTGTCCGCGGGCACCGTCAAGTACCTGCTCGGCTCGGCGGGCCTGGCGTTCTTCTACTGCCGGCGAGAGCTGTTCGAGCGAGCGTGGCCGACCGCGACCGGCTGGTTCGCCGACCAGGACATCTTCCAGATGGACGCGTGGGACTACTCCCCGTCGCCGACCGCGCGGCGCTTCCAGTCGGGCACGCCGCCGATCCCGTCGATCTACGCCGGCATCGCGGGCATCGAGCTGATCCAGGAGATCGGGATCGAGGAGACGCGCGAGCACGTGCTGCACCTGAACGCCCACCTGGTCGCGGGGATCGACGAGCTCGGGGGCACGGTCGTGACCCCGCGGGAGCGCGAGCGGCACGGAGCGCTGATCTGCGTGCGGTCGAGCGACGTGAACGAGCTCGTGGCAGCGCTAGGCCGGTGGGGCATCGTCACCTCGGAGCGCGACGGCAACGTGCGCATCTCGCCGCACGCCTACAACTCTCTCGAGGACATCGACCTGGTGCTCGAGGCCCTCGCCCGCCACAGGCACCTCCTGACCTAAGAGGCTAATCACCCATTTGGAGCACGACGACCCGCCCTGGAGCCGCCTACTTTTGACATAGAGAGGCGGTCATGGCTGCGGCAAACGATCATTCGACTGCGTCCGGCTCACGCGCCGCGCGCGCGCGGCGCCTGGAGCGCTTCGTCCTCGTCCTCGGCGTGTGCCTGCCCGTCCCGCTCTGCGCGGCGACCGGTCTGTCTCTCCCACTCCCGGGAACAGTCGCACGGCTGGCCGCCGCACTCGTCCCCTTCGCGGACGCGGCGGGGCTCGAGGCGGACCAGGCGCTAGCGCGGGGGGCAGGCGGCTCGATCATGCTTGCACTCGGCGAGCGTCGCGGGACCCTGTCCGCTCAGTCGGCGCACGGAGCCCGCGAGGGCTCTACGGCCGAGCAGGCGGAAGGCGGGACGAGCCAGGATCGCGAGACTCCCGCGCCGAGCGCGAGCCAGCCCGGCGGGGAAGCGAAGCCGAACCCCGGTCCTGCGCAGAACGAGCCCGGTTCCAGCCCGGCCGGTGAGGAGCCGAATCAGAATCAGGATCCCGGCCGCGCGCCGCCACCGCCACCGCCGACACGGCCGCCGCCGCCGCCACCGCCACCGCCGCCGCCACCGCCACCGCCGCCGCCACCGCCCGCCGACCCGACAGATCCTGTTAAGGACACGGTCGACCAGGTTCAGGACACGACGGACCCGGTCGTCGACGAGGCCAAGGACACCGTGGGCGACGTCGTGGGCGGGATCATCCCGGGCGGCAACAGATAGACATGCCACCCAACCCGCCGCCGGGAGACCCGGGCGGAGACGGCCCGCCGCGCCTCGTCCTCCGCTTCGCCGTCTGCACCGCCGTTGCGCTCGCGTTCGCCGCGGGCGCGATCCTCCTCGTCGTCCGGCATTTCGACACCATGCAGGCGGAGCGCTCGGCCACGTCCGAAGCACGCGTGATCGCGAGCACGTTGCTGCGCGGGTCGCTGCGCGCGTCGGACTTCGAGCGCCCCGTCGCCGAGCCCCGCCGATCGGCGCTCGACAGGCTGTTCGCGAACCACGTCCTCCACGAGGGCGTGCTGCTCGCGACGCTCTACGCCCAGGACGGGAAGGTGACGTACAGCACCGATCACCGGCTCGTCGGCACGCGGACCCGGCCCGAGCATGTCCGCGAGGCGCTCGCCGGCTCGATCCGCGGCGACGTGACGACGCTCGCGAAGAGGAAGACGCTCCGCACGTACGCGCCCGTAGCCGTTCGGGGCGGCACCGGCGCAGTCGCCCTCTTCCAGGACTACGAGCCGATCGCGCGGGCGGCGAATGCGACGTTCCTGCCGGTCGCCGGCATCTTCGAGCTCGTGCTGATCGTTCTCTTCCTCGCGCTCGTACCGATCCTCCGCCGCGTGACGCGGCGGATCCGCCGCCAGATGGCGGAGATCGAGCACCGGGCTCTCTACGACCAGCTCACCGGCCTGCCGAACAGGGCCCTCTTCCGCGACCGGATCGAGCACGCGATCCTCGCGGCGCGCCGGGAGAAGGGCTCCGTGGCCGTGATGCTCCTCGACGTCGATCGCTTCCGGGAGATCAACGACGCGCTCGGGCACGACACGGGAGACCTGCTCCTGCAAGAGCTTGGTGCCCGGCTGAAGGACGAGCTGCGGGCGGGCGAGACGTTCGCGCGCCTCGGCGGCGACGAGTTCGGCATCCTGCTCCCGGCGGGATCGGTCGAGGAAGCGATCCTGGTCGCCGAGCGGGTCCATACCGCACTCGAAGCGCCGTTCGCGCTCCGCAGCCTCCCGCTCGAGGTGGCGACGAGCGTCGGAATCGTCGCGTGTCCGCAGCACGGCGAGGACGTGGACACGCTTCTCCAGCGCGCGGATGTGGCGATGTACGTGGCGAAAGACGCTCACGCGGGAACGGCGGTCTACGACGCCGAGCAGGACACGAACGACGCATCGCGACTCACGCTCGCCGGCGAGCTCCGGCGCGCGATCGAAGACGGGGAGCTGGTCGTCCATTTCCAGCCCAAGGCCGAGCTCGCGAGCGGCCGCATCGTCGGCGTCGAGGCGCTCGTGCGCTGGCAGCACGAGGAGCGCGGGTTGATCCCACCGAACGAGTTCGTGCCCATCGCCGAGCGGACGGGGTTGATCAAGCCGCTCAGCCGCTATGTGCTCGCCGCGGCGCTCAACCAGTGCCAGGCCTGGAACGCGGCCGGCCTCGACCTGCACGTGGCGGTGAACCTGACGGTCCCCGACCTGCTCGATCTCGAGCTGCCCGACCGGATCGCCGCCCTCCTCGCGGAGACGGCTGTCCGAGCGAATCAGCTCGAGCTCGAGATCACCGAGACCACGATCCTCGCCGATCCGTTCCGCGTCCGCCAGGTGCTCAACCGCTTGAACGAGCTGGGCCTGGGGCTGGCGATCGACGACTTCGGCACGGGCTACTCCTCGCTCGCCTACCTCAAGCGTCTACCCGTGCAGACGATCAAGATCGACCGCTCCTTCGTCATGGGCATGTGCGAGGACTCGAGCGACGCGACGATCGTCCGCTCGACGATCGACCTCGGGCGAAACCTGGGCCTCGACGTCGTCGCCGAGGGGGTCGAGTCGCAGGAGGTGTGGGACGCGCTGCGCGCCCAGGGCTGCTCGCTCGCGCAGGGCTACTTCATCGGGCGGCCAATGCCCGCCGAGGACCTGGCCGGGCTGCTCGAGGAGCGCGCGGCGTACCCCGGCGGCGGCGCGGCCGCGGCCGCACGCGGCTAGGCCGCAGGCGAGTTCAGGTGGGGGTTCCGCCCCCGAGAATGATGCTCAGCGTCGAGAAGTCGATGTTGCCGCCGGACACGATGCAGACGATCTTGCCGCCGCCCGCCCGGCCCGACAACGCGACCGCGGGCGCGAGCGCCCCTGCACCCTCGGCGATCACGCGCGCCCGCTCGGCGAGCAGGCGAATCGCGCCGGCGGTCTCGTCGAGCGAGGCGATGTGAGCGCCGTCGAGCAACGGCTCGCCGAGGGCCCACATCTTCGGTAGCAGTGCCTTCGAGCCGGCGCCGTCCACGAACGACTGCTGGTACTCGATCTCCTGGGGTGTTCCGGCGGCGAACGTCGCGTTCAGCGGCGCGGCCGTCTCGATCTCGACCCCGAAGAACTTCGTCTCGGGCCGCTGCGCCTTCACCGCACTCGCGATACCGACGAGCAGCCCTCCGCCGCCCCACGGCACGAGCACCGCGTCCGGGTCCGGGAGGTCCTCGAGGATCTCGAGGCCGATTGTGCCGTTGCCGGCCATGACGTGCTCGTTCTCGACCGGGTGCAGGAAGAGACCGTCGACGCCTTCGACCCCGTAGTTCTCCATCGCCTGCCACCACTCGTCGAAGGGGAGCTTGATCACCTTGCCGCCCAGCCGCTCGATCGCCGCGACCTTCGTCTCCGGCGCGTGGTCGGGCGCGATCACCGTGCAGGGGACGCCGAGCTCCCGCGCTGCCCACGCGACACCCTGCGCCATGTTGCCCGCGCTCGCCGTGACGAGGCCCCGGGCCACGTCCTTGCGCGGAGCTCGGAGCGCGGCGTTGTAGGCGCCGCGGATCTTGAACGAGCCGATCGGCTGCAGGTTCTCGAGCTTCAGGTAGATCTCGGCCGGCGCCTCGGGCGCGTGCAGCCGGACGAGCGGGGTGCGGACCGCCGTGCCCGCGATCGCCTCGCGCGCGGCCCTGATGTCCGCGAGGTCGATCAGAACGCGACCTCTGTGCCGGCACCGGTCTGGCGCGCTCGGTGGACGACGTACTCTGCCGCGGCGAGATCCTCGACAGCGAGGCCGAGCGACCGGAAGACCGTCAGCTCGTCGGATTCCGTTCGGCCGGGCGCGGCGCCGATCAGCACCTCGCCGATCTCCGCCCGGATGTGGTCGGGGCCGATCGCGCCTGACTCGAGCGCCTCACGGTAGTCGCCGGCTTCGGCCTCGGCCGATTCGCGCCGGTCGACGAAGAACGACGAGTCGGCAATCGTCGCGGTGTCGAGCTCCCGCATCACGGGCGGCCGGCCGCCGATCACGTTCACGTGCGCGCCCTCCTTCAGCCACTCGCGCTCGAGCACCGGGTCGGGCGAGCTCGTCGCGGTGACGACGACGTCCGCGCCACGCACAGCTTCCTCAGCACTGCCGACCGCCTCTGCCGCGGTCTCGTCGGCGAGCGCGCGCGCGTGCTCGACGGTGGGGCTGTAGATGCGTACGCGCTCGAAGTCGCGGACGAGCCGCAGCGCCTCGATATGCGAGCGGGCCTGAACGCCCGCGCCCAGCACGCCGAGCACGCGGGCGTTCTCGCGCGCGAGGAGGCGCGTGGCGACCGCCGAGACCGCCGCCGTACGGATAGCCGTGATCGCCGAGGCGTTCATCACTGCGCGCACTTCGCCGGTCTCGCCGTCGAAGAGCGTCACGGTCCCCTGGTGGGCGTCGAGTCCGCGCTTCGGATTGTCCGGGAAGACGCACACCGTCTTCAGCGAATAGAGCGGCGATTCGCCGGCGCGGTGGGCCGGCATCAGCCCGATCAGGCTCGGCTCGTCCGCCGGCTTGACCACGAACCGGAGCGGCACATGAACCTCGCCGCGGGCGAGCGAGGCAAGCGCGTCTGCCATTGCCTCGATGCAGCCCTCCATGTCGAGCAGCCGCTCGACGTCTTCCTGGCTGAGCACGAGCACCGACATGGACTTAGCAACAGTCTGTTGCAAAGTACGCCGAGGTCATGGAAGGAGCGACGCTAGCTCATCGCGCTCGGCAGGCGTGAGCTCAAGGTCGAGCGCCGCCTTCGCGGGCGCGAGATGTTCCGGCCGCCGCGGGCCGACGACGACGGCCGTGACGCGCGGATCTGTGAGCAGCCAGGCGACGGCGAGCGTCGGCATGTCGACTCCACGCTCGGCGGCAGCGGCTGCGAAGCGATCGAGACCGCGGTAGACGGCTTCGTCGTCGAGGTGCAGGTACGGCTCGGGCCGCATCGTCATGCGGGAGCCGGGAGGAGGCGGCTCGCCGCGGCGGTACCTGCCCGCCAGCCACCCCCCCGCCAGCGGGCTGAACGGCGTGAAGCCGAGCCCCCTCTCCGCGCAGAGCCGAAGGACGCCTCCGACTCGCGGTCGAGCAACGAGTACGAGTTCTGCACCCACTGGACGCGGCCGAGTGCCTGCTCGAGCCACCGCCGGTCGACGTTGCTCGCGCCGATCGCGCGAACCTTCCCGGCACGCACCACGTCGTCGAGGGCGTCCAGCGTCTCCTCGAGCGGCGTCTCGGGATCGGGCTCGTGAATCAGGTACATGTCCACCTGCTCCACCCCGAGGCGCATGAGGCTGCCGTCGATCTGCCGCAGGATGCGCTCGCGCGACAGCCCGCGGTCACGCGGATCGCCTTCGACCGAGTGGAAGACCTTCGTGCTGAGGACGACATCGTTTCCGGTCCGCTCGCGCCAGCGGCCGATCCAGGTCTCGCTGCGGCCTCCTCCGTACGCGTCGGCCGTGTCGAAGACGGTGATACCGAGCTCCCAGGCCGCATCCATCAGGCGGTTCGCGTCTTCTTCGCTCTCGCCCTGACCGAAGAACCGAGGGGCCGAACCGATCCCGCCGAAGTTGCCGCAGCCGAGGATGATGCGCGAGACCTCGAGGCCGCTCGCGTCCAGGGGCCGCGTGATCATTCGGATGATCCTCTCAGACGATTCGCGCGGTGCGAGAATCGCAACATGCCAGGATTCGTGGTCTCGGAGGAAGCGGTCGAAACTCTGCACGAGGACGGCGACACGGCCGCTGTGCGAGTCACGATCGACAGCAGCTCCGGCTCGGAGCGGCTGGAGCAGCAGGTCATCCGCTTCGCCCCTGGCCGCTCGAAGTCGCGCACGCTCGACGGAGCCCAGCAGGTCCTCTACGTCGCCGCCGGACAGGGAACCCTGCTCGTCGAGGGCCACGCGCACGACCTCGAGCCCGACACCGGCGCATACGTGGCAGCGGGGGAGACCTACGAGATCGACAACCCGGGGCCCGACGAGGTCATCGTCGTCGCCGTCGGCCTCCCGCAAGAGAACGGGTCTGCTCGCCCGCCGGAGCGGCGCACCGTCCGCCACGCCGACCGGCCCACGCTCCCCGCGGGAAGCGAACGCCGCTTTCGCTACCTGGCCGACCACGAGGTCGGATCGCACGACGTCACGCAATTTCTCGGGGTGATCGACCCGAGTCGGGCGCCGGATCACGGCCACGTCTACGACGAGGTGATCTACGTCGTCGAAGGCGAGGGCACGCTCCACCTCGATGGGATGCACACTCCCATCGGACCCGGCTCCTGCATCCACCTGCCGCCTCTCGTCGAGCACTGTCTCGAGAACCACGGCCCCGGCCCGATGCGAGTGCTGGGGGTGTTCCACCCCGCCGGCGACCCGGCCGGGCGAGTCTAAGGAAAACCAATCGAGTCGAGCGTACGTCTAATAGGACACAACCAAGAGGGAGGAAAGGATGAAGAAAGGCTTTCTAGTAGTTGCGGCCCTGGTGGCCGCGCTCGCCGCAACCGCGGTGGCGTTCGGGGGCAACAGCCCCGATCGCACGAGATCGACGGCAGGTCCCGCCGGAGGCCAACAGGCTCTGATCAGCTGTGGCAGGACGCGGACGATCGGCTTCGCGGCCCCGATTACGGGCCCAGCCGCCTCGCTCGGACAGCAGATGCAAAGGTGGGGTCAGTTCTACGTGACGCGCTACAACAAAGTGCACCAGAAAAAGTTCCGGCTCGTGGTCGGCGACACGCAGCTGCCGGATACGGCGCAGGCGATCCAGGTCGCCGAGCGATTCGCGTCCAACTCGAAGATCCTCGCCGTCGTCGGCCCGGCGGGTAGCCAGGAGGTGCAGGTCTCGACGGCCCCGCTGCGCGCCGGCGGGCTCGGGAACATCTCTGGCACGGCCACCCGCACGACCCTGACGACGGACGGCACGCGGAAGGGCTACTTCTTCCGCACGGTCCCCAACGACGAGCAGCAGGGGAGGAGGGTCGCCAATTACATCCGCGTGAATCTGAAGGCGCAAAGAGTCGTCGTGATCGATGCGCAAAACAGCTACAGCACCGGGCTCTCGGACACGGTCGAGAGGATCCTCCGGAGCGCGGGGCTCACGGTCCAGCGTGAGTCGGTCAGCGAAGCGAACACGACCGACTTCTCGTCACTCATCGCGCGGATTCCGGCGAACACGCAGGTCGTCTACATCCCGTGGCAGCTCGCTCCCAAGGCGCAGCTCTTCGGCCAGCAGCTCCGTGCTGCCGGCAAGCAGGCGACCCTGTTTGGATCGGACGGGCTCTACGACCCGGACAACTTCAAGATCCCGGGCTCCTACGTTTCGGCCTTCCCGGTCGACTTCCGCAGCAGGATCGTCAAGCTGTACAAGCGGGGCCCCGGAGGCGGAAAGACCGACCTCTTCGGTCTACCGACCTTCGTGGCAGTCGACGTAGCCGCCAGGGCGATCGACAAGGCGTGCGCGAACAGAACGGCGACGCGGTCCGAGGTGCGGCGTTTCATCAGTCAGACGAACATCCCGAAGGCGCAGTCGCTGCTCGGCTTCCGAGTCAGATTCGCTCAGCGACTCAAGCTCCCACTCGGCCCCGGCGACATGGCAAACCCAGCCAACTACATCCTCTACCGGATCAACAACCAGGGCGTCTACGTTCGGGTCGGCTGATCGGCTCGAAAACGTGACCTAACGCGTGCGGCCCATCGACTCGGTGGGCCGCACGTCGTTCTGAGAACCTTTCCCGCCTGTGGAGCTCCCGCTCGGCCTCGACACGACACTCTTCGTCCAGCTGACCGTCAACGGCCTGACCCTGGGCAGCCTCTACGCGCTGATCGCGCTCGGCTACTCCATGGTCTACGGGATCCTCAAGCTCCTGAACTTCGCCCACGGCGACGTCTACATGGTGGGAGCGTTCATCGGCTACGGCGTCCTTTCCGCGTTCGGCGGGCCGCTCTCGCCGAACATCGCCATCGCGCCGCTGATCGTGCTCATGTTCCTCGGCGCGATGCTCGGCTCCGGCGCGCTCGGCGTCATCATCGAGCGCTTCGCCTACCGGCCGCTGCGCGAGGCGCCGCGGATCGCACCGTTGATCAGCGCGCTGGGAGTCGCGTTCTTCCTGGAGAACAGCATGCTGCTCCTGTTCGGAGCCGATTTCCGGAGCTACAACTCGTTCGTGCTCGGTTCGACGAACCCGAGGGTGTTCGAGATCGGGCCACTGTTCAAGCCGGTCTTCGTCGTCGCCGGCGTCAACGTCCAACTGATCCAGCTGATCGTTCTCGCGACGACCGTCGGGCTGATGGCCGCGCTCACCGTGCTCGTCGCGCGCACGCGGATCGGGAAAGCGATGCGCGCGACCGCCTACGATCGCGAAGGGGCGGCGATGATGGGCATCGACGTCGACCGCGTCATCGCCTCGACTTTCTTCATCGGCTCGGTGCTCGCGGGCGCGGCGGGCGTCATGTTCGGCCTCCTCTTCAGCCAGATCTTCCACCTGATGGGCTTCCTCGCCGGCCTGAAGGGTTTCACCGCGGCTGTTGTCGGCGGGATCGGCAGCATCCCCGGAGCCATGCTCGGCGGGCTGCTCGTCGGGCTCACCGAGGCGTACGCCACCGGGTACCTGGGCGGTCGCTGGTCGGACCTGACCGTCTTCTCGATCCTCATCTTCGTCCTGCTCGTGCGTCCGACCGGCCTCCTCGGCGCACGCGCGATCCAGAAGGTGTGATGGATTCCGGCGGCAGCATCCCGGAGGACCGGCCTCGCGTCGGCGTCGACGACTGGGTCGCAGAGCACGGGGAGCGGGTCGAGCGCAGGACCGGGCTAGCCGGGCTCGTGGAGCGGGCCTTCGGGTTCGTGCCACCCTCCGCGCGGCTTGCGCTCTTCGCCGCCTTCGCCGCCACGCTCCCGCTCTGGATGAACCGCGGCGACCTCTTCGTCTACGGCATCTTCACGCTGCTTTACACGCTCCTCGGCCTCGGGCTGAACGTCGTCGTCGGCTACGCCGGCCTGCTCGACCTCGGCTACATCGCTTTCTTCGGGGTCGGTGCGTACTCGTACGCCCTGCTCTCGTCGGAGCAGTACGGGATCCACTGGCCGGCCGCGGCCTCGATCCCCGTCGTGGTGATCGGCACCGCGCTGCTCGGCCTGGTGCTCGGCATCCCTTCCCGCCGGCTGCTCGGCGACTACCTGGCAATCGTGACGCTCTTCTTCGGCCAGGCGTTCGTCGTCTTCGTGAACGTGGCGAATCCGACGGTCCACGGCAAGGGCCTGACCGGCGGGCCGAACGGGATCGCCGACATCGATCCGCTGCAGTTCTTTGGCTACGAGCTGACGTCGAGGACGCAGCAGTTCTACTTCCTGCTCGGCACGGTCGTCCTCGTGCTCGCGGGGCTCCATTTCCTGAGCGAGTCGCGCACCGGCCGCGCGTGGCGCGCGCTCCGTGAGGACCCTCTGGCCGCGGAGGCGATGAGCATCCCGGTCAACCGGCTGAAGCTGATGGCATTCGCCTTCGGCGCGGGGATCGCGGGCCTCGCCGGGTGCATCTTCGCGTCGGTCCTCACGGCCGTCACGTCGGGCAACTTCGATGTTCCGCTCCTGATCACCATCTACGCAGTTGTCATCCTCGGCGGGGTCGGCAGCCTGACCGGCGTCGTCCTCGGAGCAGTCGTGATCAACGTCTCCTTCCAGTTCCTCGCGCCGGAGAACCCCCAGAACAACGCCCGGATCCTCTTCTACGGTGTGATCCTGCTGCTGCTCGTGCTCGGCCTGCGCCCGTGGTGGCGGCTCGGTGCGGTCGTCGGCGGCGTCGTCGCCGTGGGCCTGGCCACGCGGGTGATCGTCGAGGCCGTGGCGCCTTCGTGGGCGGGCGGGGCCGTCGTGGAGGGCGGACGCCTGGGAGGCGCGATTCAGGACTGGGTGGTGATCCCGACCGGGCATAGCCGCTTCGGCAACTTCGCCTACGTCGCGCTCGTAGTCGCTGTGCTCGTCCTCACGCGGCTGCGCGGCTGGGTCCGGACCGCCGGGCTCGTGCCCGTCGTCTATCTCGCGGCGATCGTGTGGGAAAACAGCTTCGTCGAGCAGCCCGCGGTCGCGCGTTGGATCCTCTTCGGCTCGCTCCTCGTCGCGCTGATGACCGTGCGCCCGCAGGGCCTACTCGGGACGCCGCGGGTGGAGATCTCCTGATGGCTGAGAAGCAGCCACTGTTCGAGCTGAAGGGGCTGACGAAGTCGTTCGGCGGGCTGAAGGTCGTCGACGAGCTCAGCATGCACGTGGACGAGGGCGAGGTCGTGTCCTTGATCGGGCCGAACGGCGCCGGCAAGACGACGGTTTTCAACCTCGTCACGGGCATCTACGCGCCCGACGAGGGCGAGATCGTCTTCGACGGGCGCAACATCGCGGGGCTCGCGCCGCACACGATCACGAAACTCGGGATCGCCCGCACATTCCAGACGCTGCGGCTCTTCCTGAACATGAGCGTGAAGGAAAACGTGATGGCGGCGGCCTACGGGCATACGAGGGCGAGCGTCGTCGAGTCGGTGTTCCGCCTGCCGCGCGCGCGCCGCGAGGAGCGGGAGGTCGCGCGGATGGCCGAGGAGAAGCTCGCGTTCTTCGGGCCGCGGCTCGTCGGCTACCGGCTCGAGCAGCCGGCGTACAGCCTCTCCTACGCGAACCGGCGTCGGCTCGAGATCGCGCGCGCGATGGGCGCGAACCCGCGCCTGCTCCTTTTGGACGAGCCGGCGGCGGGCATGAACCCGGTCGAGACGCAGGAGCTGACCGAGCTGATCGGCCGCCTGCGCACCGAGGGCGGCTACACGATCCTCGTCATCGAGCACGACATGCACGTTGTCGAGGGCATCTCCGACCGTGTCGTCGCTCTCGACCACGGCGTGAAGATCGCCGAGGGCTCATTCGAGCAAGTGGCGACGAACGAGCTTGTGATCGAGGCCTACCTGGGACTGCGGGCGACGGCCTGATGCTGCTGCGGCTTTCGGACGTCGACACGTACTACGGGGAGATCCACATCCTCCAGAAGCTCTCGCTGGAGGTGGGCGAGGGCGAGCTCGTCTGCCTGCTCGGCGGCAACGCCTCGGGGAAGTCGACGACGCTGAAGGCAATTTTGGGGCTCGTGCGGCCGCGGCGCGGCACGGTCGAGTTCGAAGGCGAGGACGTCACGGAGCGCCGGACGAGCTACCGGATCGCGCGCGGAATGGCGATCGTGCCCGAGAACCGGCGCCTCTTCGCGCCGATGACGGTGCTCGAGAACCTCGAGATGGGCGCGTACCTGCGGAAGGAGGGAAGCAGCGAGGCGCTCGAGCGCGTGTTCGAGCTCTTCCCGGTGCTGCGCAACCGGCGCAAGCAGCTCGCGGGAACCCTGAGCGGCGGTGAGCAGCAGATGGTCGCGATGGGCAGGGCGCTGATGTCGGAACCCAAGCTGCTGTTGATGGACGAGCCGTCGATGGGGCTCGCCCCGATCCTCGTCGAGCGGAACTTCGAGATCATCAAGCAGGTGCACGAGGCCGGCGTAGCCGTGCTGGTCGTGGAGCAGAACGCGAACGTCTCTTTGGCGATTGCCGACCGCGGCTACGTGCTGCAGACGGGGCGAATCGTGCTCGCCGACACGGCCAAGGCCCTGCTCGCCGACGAGGGTCTGAAGAAGGCCTATCTTGGACGATAAGCGCTCGATGCTGATCGCGCAGCTCTCGGACGTCCACGTCGGAGGCTCCCGCTATCGGGAGGACCTCCTCCGAACCGCGATCGGCGAGATCAACGCCGAGAAGCCGGATCTCGTCGTCGTCGCCGGCGACCTCACGGACGAGGGCTTCCCCGACCAGTACCCGGTTGCCCAGAGCGAGCTCGAGGCGATCGACTGCGAGCAGGTCGTGCTCGTCCCCGGGAACCACGATGCCCGCAACGTCGGCTACCTGGGCTTCGAGGACACGTTCGGTACGCGGGACACGCGTCTCCGGCTACAGGCAGACGGCCTCGACGTCGCCCTCGTCGCGGTCGACTCGTCGAAGCCGGACATCGACGAGGGCGAGATCGGTCGCGAGCACTACGGCTGGATCGAGGAGGGCTTCGCCGGCGAGCCCGACCTGCGGCTGTTCGTCTGCCACCACCACCTGGTGCCGGTGCCTGGCACCGGCCGCGAGCGCAATCAGGTGCTCGACGCGGGCGACGTGCTGTCGCTGCTGCGCCAGCTGGGCGTCGATCTCGTGTTGTCCGGGCACCGCCACGTCCCGTATGTCTGGCCGGTGGCGGGGATGTTCATCGTCCATTCCGGCACCGTCTCGACGCTGCGCACACGCGGCTTCCCGCACCCGGCGTACAACCTGATCCGGATCGAGGGCGGGCGGATCGCGGTCGAGCTCCGCGTCCCGGGCGGCGAGCGGCGGAGCCTCGGCGAGTACCCGCGCGACTGGCCCGAGGAGCTCTCCGGCCGCCGCAACGATCCCTTCGTTCGAGCCCAGCGCGGCGCCTCGCTCGCGAACGACTGAATGCAAGCGCCGAGTAGCTCAGGGCTCGCGGCGATTCTCGCCGGTGTGCTGATCTTCGCGGGACAGGCCGGGGAGCTCGCCTTCGGGCCGCTCTCGGACGCCCAGGGTGCGGTCGTAGTCACGCTCTCCGGTCTCGGAGTCGCGGCTCTCGTCGTGGCGATCTGGCGCGTGGGCGCCCTCGTCAGCACGAGGATCGGCCGCATCGGGTGGCGCATCTCGGTCGCCGGGGTCGTGTTTCTCGGCCTCTTCGCGGTACAGGCGCTCATCACAGTGGCCCTGACGGGCGACATCCCGGGGAACTTCGCGCTGTTCGGCCTCGGCTTCCTGCTCCTCTTCGTCGGTCACCTGCTGATCGCGCCCGGGCTCCGCGACACCCTCGGGCGCGCCTGGATGCTGCCGCTCGTCGGCGCGGCGGGCATCCTCGTCGCGATCACCCTGGATGTCGATCCGATCCACGACATCGGCCTCTTCGTCTTCGAGGGCGCGTGGGTCGCGCTAGGCGTCGCGCTGCTCAAAGGAGTACAGTAGTTCCACTGGCCCTGTGGCCAGAACCCCGGCCGAAGCCCGAAGCCCGCCGACGCGCCTAGCGCGCGAGGCGACGAGCCCAGGCGAACAGAGTTCGACTAGCAGGGCCAGTATCTCTGCCGGCGTAGAGATGGAGTAGCTTTCGGGGCGATGGCCGTCGAAGTCGAGATCGACCTCGCAACGCTCAAGAGCGAGATCAAGAAGACCTACGCGCGCGTCTCGACCAAGCCCGAGGAGGATTTCGTGTTCCCCACGGGCCGCGCCTGGGCCGAGGATCTCGGGTATCCCGCGGAGCTCGCCGGTGTGCCCCAGCTTGCCGCGGAGTCGTTCGCGGGCGTCGCCAATCCCTTCTCGCTCGGCAGGCTCGAGCCCGGCGAGCGCGTGCTCGACCTGGGCTGCGGCGCGGGAACGGACTCGCTCGTCGCGGCCCAGATGGTCGCCCCCGAGGGACACGTCGTCGGCATCGACATGACGCGCGAGATGCTCGACAAGGCGCGGCGCGCCGCCGGCGAGATGGGTGCCGAGAACGTCGAGTTCGTCGAGGGGGAGGCCGAGCAGCTTCCGTTCGCGGACGCGAGCTTCGACGTCGTGATCTCGAACGGCGTCATCGACCTCATCCCCGACAAGGACGCGGTCTTCTCGGAGCTCCACCGCGTGCTGGCGCCGGGCGGGCGGATTCAGATCGCCGACGTGACGATTCAGCGGCCGGTGAGCGAAGAGGGGCGGCGGGACATCGACCTCTGGACCGGCTGAATTGCCGGGGCTCTGCTGGAGGCAGAGTACGCGAAGCTCCTCGAGAAGCACGGGTTCGAGCGGATCGAGTCCGGCAACCTCGTGGCGACCTACGCGCGCTCGAAGTTCGAAGACACCCGGCGGAAGGCGATCAAGTTCGGCGCCCATGGGACGACGACGAAGGCGTTCAAGCCGGGGAGCTGATTTGCGATTCGGCTAACGCGGTCACTCTCTCGGAAGAGGTCAGCGTGACGAAGCGCATGCCGCTCGTTTGCCCGCTGTGCGGGACGAGCAAGCCCAAGTAGTCCGTTAGCGCCCCCGGCCCAGAAGGCCGCGCAGCGACTCGTCGAGCTCACGCCGGGCCACGAGGCCCTCTCGGCGCAGGTACATGACGGCGAGGATCATCGCCACGAGCGCGAGCTGGGTCAGTCCGGTCAGGCGGTCGATGTCAAGGGGGCCGAGGTGCACGCTGTTGTCCTCGTACGGCCGCAGCCACTCCTGCACGAACGTGACGAGCCCGGCCCCGAGGACGGCGCCGCTGACGGTCGCCATACCGCCGAGAATCAGCATCACGATCACCGCGAACGTCGGCGCGAGGAAGAAATTCGTCGGCGAGACCGTCCCCAGCCAGAAGGCGAAGAGCGCCCCGCCCGCCCCGCTCAGCGCTCCGCTCAGCACCCAGGCGCGCATCCGCGAGCCGCGGACGAAGACGCCGACCGAGGCCGCGGAGAAGGCGTCCTCCCGGCTGCCGCGGAGCAGTAGGCCGGTCTTCGAGTCGCGGAACCAGCGGGCGATGAAGACGACGAGCACCGCCACGCCGAGCGTGCGGCCGAGGGTCGCCTCAGGCGGGATCGCGTAGAGCCCGCCGGCGCCGCGCGTAACCCCGATCCAACCGCTGAAGACGACGTCGGCAATCAGCAGCAGCGACAGGATCGCGATCACCGCGCTCGCCCCGTCGAGACGCAGAATCGGCAGGCCCGTCACGAGCGCAACCAGGGCGGCGACTGCCGCGGCCGCCGCCGTCGCCTCGACGAAGGAGAGCTGCGCGCGGTCGAGGAAGCCCGGCAGCCCCGTCAGAAGGGTCGGCTTCAGCGCGGGGTCGATGGTGAGGATCGCGGCCACGTAGGCGCCGACCCCGACGAAGGCCATCTGCCCGAAGGAGAGGATGCCCGAGTTGCCGGAGAAGGTCTGGAGCGCGACGACGAAGACGACGTTGATGAAGAAGAGCGTGATCTTGGTCTGCAGGCCCTCGTCCGCGACCAGCCAGCCGTAGCCCGCAACGAGCACGAGCACCGCGGCGGGCAGCGCCGCACCGGCCGCCGCCTCCGCTACCCAGGAGCGACCGAGGTGTTTCATTCGAGGCCTCGCGCCCGACCGAAGAGGCCGGCGGGCCTGACGAGCAGGATCGCGATCAGCAGGCTGAGCACGAAGGCGTCGCGAAACTCGAGCACGCCGTCCGGCAGCGTCGCCTGGAAGATCACCTCGGCGAACCCGAGCACGAATCCGCCGACAACGGCTCCCGTCAGGCTGCC
>WNFU01000639.1_pt1 | contig 63951 bp, 60 predicted proteins | sample 5400121 | NCBI WGS metagenome assembly WNFU01 (sample SAMN13153360, study PRJNA577476) | soil metagenome | isolation source: 100 cm soil or saprolite under grassland replicate 1 | place: USA:California | collected 2016-06-15 | reverse complement strand
AAGAGGTCGACCGAGAGGCGCGTCAGGGACACCCACCCGAGGGCGAGCATCATGAGCGACATCATCAGGATGAAGACGGGGTTGCGGAGCGCGAGGCGCGTGAGCCACATGTGCGAGGGTCCCTAGTTCTTCGCGGCGGCGAGGTCGGCGCCCGTGAACGGGTCGACGTTCCGCTGGGCGCGCACCGTCGCGCCGTCGGAGAGGACGTCCATGCCAGCGGTGACGATCTCGTCCTGCTTCCCGAGCCCCTCCGCCACCTCGAGCCAGTCGCCGCCGTCGACGCCGACGCGGATCGCGACGCGGCTCACCTTCTCGCCTCGGAGCACGAACACGTAGCTGCGGTCGTTCGAGATCTGGACCGCCGAGGCCGGCACCACGACCGCGCCGCTGTGCACGTCCGTGACGATGGCCGCGCGGCCGTACATCCCGGGACGGAGCAGCCGGTCCGGGTTCGGCACCTGCACCTCGGCGTCGAGCGTGCGGGCGACCGGGTCGAACGCCGGCGAGACGCGCACGACGCGCCCCGACAGCGGCCGCCCGGGGAGCGCGTCGAGCTCGAGCCGCGCCTCCTGCCCGACGCGGAGCCGCACCACGTCGCGCTCGTTCACGGGGACGAACACCCGCAGCACGTCGAGCCGCTGGACGGTGAGGATCGTGCCCGAGCCCGCCGTCGGGCCGACGAGGCTGCCCGGATCGAGGCGGCGCACCGAGACCACCCCGTCGAGCGGCGAGACGATGCGCATCTCGCCAAGCCGGGTCGCGAGCGCGTCCACGTTCGAGCGCGCCGCCGAGAGGCTCGCCTCGGTCGCCTCGACGTTCGTCTGGTTCTGCTGAACCTCCTGCTGCGACACGAACCCGGTGGGGGCGAGCCGGTCGGCGCGCTCCTTGTTCGCGCGGGCGAGCGTGGCCGACGCCTGCGCCTGGGCGAGGGCGCCGCGCGCGGCGGAGAGCTGGTCGGGCAGGTCGGAGGGGCGGACCACCGCGAGGAGCTGCCCGCGGCGCACCCGGTCGCCGCGGTCCACGAGGACGGCGTCGAGGTACCCGAGCGTCTTCGCGCCGACCTCGGCCTGCTCGATCGGGCGCAGGTCGACGGGCGAGCGGATCTCGACCGGGACGTCCGCGACCTTCACCGCCGCGACCGTGACCGCCGGGGGCGGGCGGGCGCGAGGGGCCGCGTCGTTCTTCTTGCAGCCCGCCGCGAGGAGGAGCGCCGCCGCGGCGAGCGCGGCGCGGGAGGTGGTCGTCATGTGAGGCCTCGTCGTCATCGAGCTCTTTGCGGCCGCGAGCGGGCTCTTCCCTGTCGCGGTGGTCACGGCGTGGCGGCCGGGCGAGCGCGCGGTCGGGCAGGCGCGCGCGGGCGGGGGGGTGCGATCGCCACGTCCGGGCGCGGCGCGCGGTCGTGGACCGCGGAGAGGATCTTCACGAGCGCCGCGCGCGTGGCGGCCCGCTCGGCGCTGGTCAGCGCGGAGTCGACCGCGCCGCGGATCTCGCCCGCGACCGGCAGGAGGGAGCCCGCGAGCTTCTCGCCCGCGGCGGTCAGCTCGAGCCGCACGCGCCGCCGGTCGGCCTCGTCGCGCGACGCCCGCACCCAGCGCCGGCCAGCGAGCGTCCGGACGACCCGCGACGCAGTCGCCTCGTCGACGCGGAGCCGCGCCGCGAGCTCCGCCTGCGAGTGGCAGGGGTGCTCGGCGATGCCGACGAGGAGCCAGAACTGCTGGACGGAGAGCCCGAGCGGCGCGATGCGCGCGAGGAGGAGCTGGCGGAGCCCGCTGCGGACCGCTGCGACGAGCAGGCCGATGGGCTCCTCGCCGGGCACGGATGGTTTCGCCATCAACGGTTGATACGTCAACGGCTGCGCCGCGTCAACGTTCGCTCGGGCGTTGTCGAGCCGGGTCGCGTCGCGTACGGTCGTGGGCAGGGAGGCGTCGTGCCCGTCGAGTGGAGCAGCGGCCTCGAGATCGGCGTCGAGGTCATCGACACGCAGCACCGGGAGCTCTTCGCGCGCGTGGCCGCGTTCGAGGCGGCGCTCGAGCGAGCCGACACGGCGCGGATCGCCGACACGTTCTCCTTCCTGCGGGAGTACGCGCTCGTCCACTTCGCGCGCGAGGAAGAGCTCATGCGCGACGCGACCTACCCGTGGCTCGACGACCACCGCGCCGCCCACGTGCAGTTCGTCGCCCGGCTCGCCGCGCTCGTGCGCGAGCGCGAGGCGAAGGGTGCGAACGCCTTCCTCGGCCTGCGCGCCCGGAACTGGATCGTGGTCTGGCTGCTCGACCATGTCGGAGGGAAGGATCAGGCCCTCGGGCGCTACCTGCGCGCGCGCAGCGGAAGGGCGCCGCGTGGCGCGGCGAGCTCCTGAGGGCCCGACCGACCCTCACCACGGCTCGGCGCGATCGAGCTCGACCCGCTCCACCTGCCACTGCGCGTACGGGAACGGGGCGCCGTCGATGAGCCAGCTCGCACCGAGCCGGAACGGCACGCGCACGCCGTCCACCTCGCGGAAGTCCTCGCAGGTCCCGGTGAACGGAGTGAGGACGCCCTTGCCGCCCACGTCGCGGAACCGCTCCGCCGTGAACCGCCCCGGGAGCCCGTCCGGCCCGAAGTGGAACGTCGCCGACACCTCGCGCCCGCCGACCCGCAGCGTCGCGCGCGCGCTCGTCGCGTCGAGCGGCGCCCAGGTGACGTAGCGCGGGTCCCGGAGCAGCGTCGGGATCCAGGTCGCCTCGCCCAGGAGCCGGAGCAGCGCCCCCTGATCGAGCTCGGGCCCGCGCGCGTCTGCGAGCGTGAGCGTGGATGCCGCGCGCACGAGCATGTTCCCCTCGCCCGCGATGGCGCGATCGCGTCCGTCGATCCAGACGCCCGCGGCGGCGCGGATGCGGCCCCACCAGACGAAGCCGGGCGGGTCCGCGGTGAGGTACTGCTCGCCGCGGATCGCCATCGGCGCGCCGCCGACCTTGGCGAGGAACGTGCCGCCGTGGCGGAGCCGCGCGGCGCGGATCGGGGCGCGCCGCGCCGCGCCCGAGACCTCGAGGTAGCGTCGCACCGGCGCGGGGAGCGACTCGAGCGCGACCGGCATGGCCGGCGGCGCGGGCGCCTGCGCGAAGAGCGCACGCGCCTCGCGCGCGACGCGCCGCTCGAACCGGAGCCCCTGCACGTTCACCACGAGTCCGAGCACGCCCACCGCCGTCACCGCCGCGAACGCCGCGATCCAGAGCATCGTCTTCCTCTCCCTGCGCACCGCGCCTCCCCGCGGGCGCACGTCGGTCACGCCCTCGCCCGGCCCGTTCAACCACGGTCGGGCTGCCGCGTCACCGCGCTTCTTTTCGCATGTCCCTCGCTCCGGGGCGCCGGCCGGCGCGTCGAGATCCACCCCTGATCCCGGGACAATGACCGCTTGCGCCCCATCCGCGACATGGAGCGCGGTCGATCCCGCGCCGAGATTCGTTACAATCTCTTCTAGAAGTGCTGAACCACCAAGGAGGTCGTGATCAAAGAGCCGTCGCAGTCACAGACATGCTCGAAGTCACGCCCGGCCACGCCGGGATTCCGCTCGAACCGAAGCGAGCGTCAGCACCCATAGGCGAAGAGGCCCGCCCTGCGGGCCTCTTCTGCTTCCGGATGTGCTCCCAGCGCATCCCCGTGGCGCCGCGCCGCCTCGCTCAGCGCACCTTCACGCCGAACGAGAGCCCCTCCGCAGTCGGCAGCATCGTCGCGCGGAAGCGCCCGCCGCGTGCGAGCCGCTCGTTAAAGGCACGGAGCGCCGCCATCGCCTCCGGCGACTCGCCTGCGGGCCGCGCCTCGTGCACGTGGCCGAACCCGAAGGTGTTGTCGGCGAGGAGGAGGCCCCCGACGCGCAGGTGGTCCTCCGCCCAGGCGAGGTACCCGGGGTAGCCGGTCTTGTCGGCGTCGAGGAACACGAGGTCGAACGGCCCCTCCGCCTCGACGGCGCGGAGCTTCTCGGCCGCGCGGCCGAGGTGGATCCGGACGCGGCTCGCGACCCCGGCCCGCTCGAACGAGGCCCGCGCGACCTCGGCGTGGCGCGGCTCGAGCTCGAACGTGTGGAGGAAGCCCGCCTCCCCCATGCCGCGCAGCAGGCAGACGCCGCTGTACCCGCCGAGCGTCCCGACCTCGACGGCGCGGCGCGCGCCCGCGGCGCGGGCGAGCACCTCGAGGTGGAGGCCGTCGAACGTGCCGACCTGGATCGCGGGGAGCCCGGCGGCGGCGCTCCGCTCGCGGATCTCGCGGAGCAGCTCGTCCTCCGGCCGGTACACCGACTCGGCCCACGCGGCGAGCGCGGCGTCCCCTTGGCCGAAGCCCTTCACGGGCGGCGATCCCATCGGCGAGCCTCCGCACGAGAGCGTCACGGAGCGGCCGCGAGCGCGCCACGCCCGCGCGGGGGCCGCGGGCGACGGCCTCGTTGGCGGGCGCGACGGCGACCGTCAGTGCGCCTGGGCGTCGGGCGAGACGTCCGACGCCTCGCGTGCCGGGCGACCCGCCGACGTGCCCTCGCGCAGCCTGCGCAGGATCGCGTCTGCGAACGCGGGGAGGTCCCCCGGGTTCCGCGACGTGAGGAGGTTCCCGTCCTCGACGACCTCGCGATCGACCCAGCGGGCGCCGGCGTTCAGGAGGTCCGTCCGGATCGACGGCCACGACGTGAGCGTCCGGCCCTCGGTGACGTCGGCCTCGATGAGCAGTGACGGCGCGTGGCAGACCGCGGCGACGAGCTTGCCCTGGTCGAAGAACGCGCGCGTGAAGGCGACCATCGGCAGGCTCGTCCGGAGCTTATCCGGCGAGTATCCGCCCGGGATGACGAGCGCGTCGAACTCGTCCGCGCGCACGTCCGACGCCGCCCGCTCGATGGTGAACCGCTCCTTCCCCTTCTTGCCCGTGATCTGCTTGCCGGCCTCGAGCCCCACGAGGACGACCTCGTGGCCGGCCTCGCGCAGCTGGTCGTACGGTTGCCGGAGCTCGACGTCCTCGAACATGTCGTCCGCGATCATTGCGATGCGTGCCATGGGACGAACGATGGCGCCGGACGGCGGCGGCGAGCACCCCCCGAGACACGCTCCCGTCGGGGGGGCGCCCGGGCGCGGCCGCGACGCGACGCGCCGTCCCGCTCCCGGTGGAAAGGGCGCGCGGGCGCGGCGTATGCTCCCCCGCATGGACGCCGTCGAGGATCGGGTCTTCGCGCGCCTCGCCTCGGGCGACGTGGCGGCCGCCGCGAGCGCGGCGATCGAGGCGTACGCCCCCGCGGTCCACGGCTACCTCTGCACCCTCCTCGACGAGGACGACGCGCACGACGCGCGCTCGCAATGGGCGGAGGACCTCTGGCAGGGACTGCAGGGCTTCCGCCGCGAGTGCTCGCTGCGCGCTTGGTCCTACCGGCTCGCTTGGCACGCGTGCTGCCGCCTGCGTCGTGATCCGTACCGCGCGCGCGGCCACCGGCTCGCGACGAGCCTCGCCTCGCGCCTCGCGGCCTCGGCCGCCGCGTCCACGATCGCGACCGGAAGCCGCCGCGCCGGGCTCGAGCGGCTGCGGGCCAGGCTGCCGCCAGAGGATCAGACGCTGCTCACGCTGCGCGTGGACCGCGAGCTCGACTGGGACGAGGTGGCGGCAGTCCTGTCGACCGAGGGCGCGGACGTGAGCGCGGTGGCGCTGCGCCAGCGGTTCACGCGGCTGAAGGCGCGGCTCAAGGAGCTCGCGCGCGACGAGGGGCTCCTCGAGGAGACCTGACGGGGGAGACGTGACGGACGGCGCGCTGCCTTCGAAGACCGGCTCGACGGCCGCGCTTTCGGCGCTCCTCGTCGAGCTCGCCGCTCCGCCGCCGTTCGCCGCGCTCCCTGCTGGCGCCGGCGGGGGCGGGGGCAGGCCGCCGCGGGCTGCGTGGGTGCCGGGCCGGCGCGTGGGCCGGTTCGTGCTCGTCCGCGAGCTCGGGCGCGGCGGCTTCGGCGTCGTCTGGGAGGCGTTCGACGTCGACCTCAAGCGGCGCGTCGCGTTCAAGGCGCTGAAGGCGTCGGCCCGGAGCCGCACGCCCGCGACGGACGAGCTCCTCCGCCGCGAGGCGGAGGCGGTCGCCCAGCTGCAGCACCCGCACATCGTGACGATCTTCGACCGCGGCCTGTGCGACGAGGGGCCGTACCTCATCCTCGAGCTGCTCCGGGGCGAGACGCTCGCGGAGCGGGTGGCGCGCGGGCCCGTCCCCGCCCGCGAGGCCGTCCGCGTCGCGCTCGCGATCGCGCGTGCGCTCGTCCACGCGCACGCCGCCGGCGTCCTCCACCGCGACCTGAAGCCCTCGAACGTGTTCCTCACGGCGGACGGCGGCGTGAAGGTGCTCGACTTCGGGCTCGCGCACGTCTTCGGGGTGGGTGCGCCCGCGCAGAGCGGCACGCCCGGGTACATGGCGCCGGAGCAGCTGCGCGGCGGGCGCGAGGACGAGCGGACGGATCTCTTCGCGCTCGGCGTCCTCCTCGAGGAGCTGCTCGGGCCGCGGCGGCTCCGCGCCGTCCTCCCGGTCGCCGCGCTCGCGGCGCGCTGCCGCGCCGAGGACCCCGGTGCCCGCCCGACCGACGCCGCCGCCGTGGCGCGCGAGCTCGAGGAACTCCGCGACGCGCTCGACGCGCCGGCGGCCCGCGCGCCGCACCCTGCCGCGCCGTCGGCGCGCGCCGTCGAGGCGCTCCGTCACCTCTTCCTCGGCGAGCAGTGCTCGAGCCGGCCCGTCTTCGGCCAGGACTGTGCGCAGCACTACCGGCGCGCCGTGGCGCTCGACCCGACGCTCGCGGTCGGCCACTACCAGCTCGCCGTCTGGATGCGCCGCTTCGGCGGGAGCCGCGCAGCGCAGCGGTGCGTCATCGCCCGCGCGCTCCGCCATCACCGCCGCGCCCCCCCAGCGGAGCAGGTGCTCATCCGCGCGTTCGCGGCGCACGTCGCGGGGCGCGACGACGACGCGCTCGCGCTCTTCCGCGAGGCGACGGAGCGCTGGCCGGAGGACCCGCGCGCCTTCTACGAGATCGGGGACCTCCTGCGCCACCGCGACGAGCTCGGGCTCGCGGTGCCGTACCTCGAGCGCGCGGTGGCGCTGAACCCCGACCACGGCTGGGCGCCCGGGCAGCTCGCCGAGGTGCTCGGCGCGCTCGGGCGCGACGAGCCGCTCCGCGCCTGGGTCGAGCGCTGGTCCCGCGCGCCCACCCCGCCGAACCTGCACGCCCTCTCGATCGCCGAGGGCTGGCTCGGCGATCCGGACGCCGCCGCCGCGGCGGCCCGGCGCAGCATCGCGCTCGGGGCCGGGCTCGTCGCGCAGCAGGACCTCGTCGGCGCGGTCGGGTTCGCGGGGCGCTACGCCGAGGCCGCCGAGCTCGCCCAGGGCTTCGCCGAGCCGGGGAGCCCGATCAGGCGGATGGGGTTCTACACGCTCGCCGCCGTCGAGGCATACCGCGGCCGGCGCAGGGCGGGCCTCGCCTGCCTCGACGCGCTCTCGCGCGCGCTGCCGGAGGTCCTCGGTGACGCGCTCTACCTTGCCGCCCGCGCCGACTACCTCCTCGGCGACGGCAGCGCGGGGCCGGTCCTCGAGGAGGTCGCGCGGCTCGAGGCGGTCGATCCCCGCGCCGCGGCCGAGCACGCGGCCGGTGTCGCCTGGCTCGGCGCGGGTGCACGCGCGGCCGAGCTCGCGCGCGGCCTGCGGCCGGGCTCGCCGCTCGCGCGGACCTACGAGGCGATCGCTGTCTTCCGCGGCGGCGCGATGGACCGGGCCCTCGCGATCCTGCGGGCGGTCGTCGCCGAGGCGCCCGTCTCGGTCTGGCGCACGCCGCCGCTCTGGTTCCTGGCCGATCTCGCTTTCGAGGCCGGTCGCCACGCCGAGGCGCACGCCGCGCTCGAGGCCCACGAGCGGCTCTACCTCCCGCGGGTGATGTGGCGGAGCTGGGCGCACCCGCGCGCGCTCCTCCTCCTCGCGCGCTCCCGCGAGGCGCTCGGGGATGCCGAGGGCGCGCGCGCAGCGGCGCTGCGGCTCCTCGAGGCGTGGCGCTCCGCCGAGGAGGGCCCGCTCCTCTCCGAGGCGCGCGCCCTCGCGGCGCGGCTCGACCGCTGATCCGGGGGACGCGCGCCGGCCGCCGCGTCCCGCGGCCCGGGCGCTTTGCAGCGGCCGGCCCCCGTGCTCTCCTGGGAGCTTCCATGTCCCGCCGCGCGACCTCGCTCCTGCGCCTCTTCGGCGATCCGGCCGTCGATCTCGCGGGGTACCTCATCGACATCGCGTCCATCGCCGGCGAGACGATGCTCGCGCTTTCCCGCTCGGCGGGGCGGATCCGGCCGGTGGTGCGCGAGGTGCTCTGGCGGCAGGTCTACTTCACCGCCGTGCGCGCGACGCCGTTCACGCTGCTCCTCGCGCTCCTCGTCGCGCTCGCGGTCGCAGCGCAGTCGCCTTACTCCGCGGCGGCGGGCGGCGACGTCCTCGGCAAGGTGCTCGTCGCGACGCTCGTCCGCGAGCTCGCCCCGCTCCTCACCGCGTGGATCGTGATCGCCCGCTCCGGCACCGCCATCGCGGCGGAGCTCGCGACGATGCGGATCGAGGGCGAGGTGGACGCGCTCGTCGGGATGGGGATCGATCCGTTCGAGTACCTCGTCGTCCCGCGCATCCTCGGCGCCGCGGTCGCGGTCGCGAGCCTCACCGTCGTGTTCCTCGCCGTCTCGATCGGCGCGAGCGCGCTGCTCTCTCCCCTGCTCGGCGGGCCGGCGCCGCACGTCCTCCTCGGCCACGCGAGCGGCGCCCTCCGCCCCGCCGACGCGGTCGCGCTCGCCGCGAAGACGATCGTGCCCGGCATCGCCATCGCCTCGATCGCCTGCCACGAGGGGTTCCGGGCCTCGCGCAGCACCACCGAGGTGCCGCCGGCGGTCACCGCGGCCGGCGTGCGGGCCTTCACGATGGTGTTCGTCTGGAACACCGTCGTGACCGCGCTCCTCTACCTCGCCTAGACGACCTGCTCTTCGGAAACACCCGTTCGCCCTGAGCGTAGCGGCGCGAACACGTCTGAACTTCGGGGCTCAGCGAGAGCTGCGCTGATGAGGTGCTCGGAGCTGCGCGATGCTCCTCCTTGCCGGCTCGGCGAGGTCGGGGTACGTGCCGCTCCCCGCGTCGAGGAAACGCTGGTATTGCGTCACGGCGTCGGAGCGAAGGCCAACGGTTTCGAGCGCGAGCGCCAAGTTGAAGATGAACTCCGGGTCTGATTTGAGCGCGAGCGCTCGGCGGAACTCTTCGATGCCTTCGCTGCGACGGCCCTGTTCCATGAGCGTGCTGCCGAGGTTGTTGTGGGCCTCCGCCCGTCCGGGTTCGAGTCGGATCGCCTCGCGATACTCGCGCGCCGCGTCGTCGATCTGGCCTTTCGCGTGGTACGCGTTGCCAAGATCGGTGTGCGCGCAGGCCAGCCCAGGGGCGAGTCGAATCGCCTCGCGATACTCGCGTACGGCATCGTCGAGCCGCTCCCTCGAATGATGAGCCCTGCCGAGGTTGTAGTGCGCGCCCGCACCGTCCGGCGCGAGCCGAAGCGCCTCACGGAACTCGGAAAATGCTTCGTCGAGCCGGCCATTGGCAAGGAACGCATTGCCTAGATTGCCGTGTGCCTCCGCGAGGCCAGGAGCGAGTCGGAGCGCCTCACGGTACTCGGCGGCTGCTTCGTCGAGCCGACCCTTCGCCTTGTACGCGTTGCCCAGGTTGTTGTGGGTGCCCGCGTCGCGAGGGTCGAGGCGCACTGCCTCCAGGCACTCCCGAATGGCGTCATCGATCTGTCCGTTCGCCGCGTAGGTGGCGCCTAGATTGCTGTGCGCCTCTGCCGAGCCGGGGGCGAGCCGGATCGCCTCGCGGTACTCGGTCACCGCCTCGTCGATGCGGCCCTGCGCCTTGTACGCGTTGCCCAGGTTGTCGTGGGCGTCCGCGTACTCGGGGTCGATTCTGATGGCGGCGAGGTGCTCGCGTGCAGCATCGTCGGGCAGGCCCCTGGTCTGGTACGCGGTGCCGAGATTGTTGTGGGCGCGCGCCTTCTCCGGGCTCTTCGCGACGACGTCGCTCCAGAGGCTGAGCTCGTCCTTCCAGATGACGTTCCGCGCGTGGGTTGCGACGCCAAGCGACCCGGCCGTGATCGACAGCGCCACGGTGGCCTGGAGCGTTGGCGCGAGCCGCAAGGCCAACTGCTCGACGATCCAGAGCAGGGCGGTGCCGAAGGCGACGGCGGCGCCGACGCTCGGCAGGTACATCCTGTGCTCGAAGATGACGTCGCGGATCGGGATGACCGTCGACTCGACGGACAACGTGACGAAGAACCAGCCGATGCCGAGGAACACGAGGACGCCCTCGGCGCGGTTCGTCTCGCGTGCCCGACGCAAGAGGAGCACCGCGGTCGTCGCGACCACTGCGAGGATCGCCAGCGCGAGGAGAACGCCTGGATCGGCGAGGGAATGCGAGAGACGGAACGAGTAGTCGAGGTTCTGACCGACGGGCAGCAGGAGCAGGCGCAGGTACGTCACCACCACCCGCGACTGCGTCAGGAGGTACACCGATCTCGGAATGAGAGGAGTCTCGGCGACCACGTGGCTGGCGTCCGCGAGCACGAGATTCTGGTCCTGGATGGCGAGGCCCAGCGGAACGAGGAGCGCCGTTGCCGCCAGTGGCACGAGAAGGAGCAGCCGCCTTCGGGGTCGGAACAACAGCCACTCGTACCCCGCCGCGACGAACGGCAGGGTGAAGCTGATCTCATTGGTCTTCATGGCCCCGCCCGCCGCCACGATCGACAGGCAATACAGAAAGCGCGCGCTGCGCTTCGACGGGCGATCCGCTTCGAGCGAGAGCCTCGCCTGCGCATAGAGCGCCAACGAGACGAGGAAGAGGAGCGTCGCGAGCGAGGCGAATCGCTGGACGATGTAGGTGACCGCCTGGGTCTGCACCGGATGCAGCGCGAAGAGGAGACCAGCGGCGAGCGGCAGGTACCCGCGCACGAGTGGACCCGCCTCCGCGCTCCGCAGTGCCGGAGTCCGGAGTGTGATCGCCGCGAGCCAGAAGACGAGCAGGCCGTTGCAGACGTGGATGAGGAGGTTGACGAGGTGGTATCCGAAGACTTCCAGCCCGCCGAAGCGGTAGTTGAGCGCGAACGAGAGGAACCCGACCCATCGGTTCCCGGACGGCGGCCACTGCCTGCCGAGCTCGCGCAGGCTCTGGTTCCGGACGATGTTGCGGAGGTCGTCGAAGTGGAACGAGGCGTCGAAGCTGTTCGAGTAGGCGAGCACCGTCGCTGCCGCGATCACGAGCATCGCGACCAGCGCCTGACGCGACCCGGGCAAGTCCGGCGGGCAGGGCCCGGGCAGCTTGGGGGACCCTGTCGCACCGATCTGGCGGGCCAGCTTTCGTCTCCTCGATCCGCTCATGACGCGAGTCGTCGCCACTAAACCATGATTCGCTGCACTCCGCCCACGTGGCCCTCGGCGGCCGCCCCCGGACACACGTCGCCCCTCCTGCATGCTTTACCGCCTCCGGCGGAAACAGGCGTCCCCTGAAGCAGGCCGCACGCTCCGGCATTACCGCGGCGGCGGCCTGCCAACGATCACCGGTGGTATTCGCTTGGCGGACGGAGCTACGCGATCAAGCTCACCCGCGTTCGGCTCGAATCGGTAGCGTTATCGCCACGTCACCGCGTGCGTCGCAGCATCGCCGGCGGTGCGGCTCTCGCCCACGACCTTGCCCTTTGTGTTCACCGCATAAGCGCCGCTGCTGGATCCGCCAAGCGTCCCGAGATCGATCATCCCGCCCGCCGGTGTCCACGAGAACGCGTGCCACCAGCCGTCCGCAGCGATCCTGCAGCCGACGACGTCGCCGTTATCGTTCAGCGCTGGGGGGGTATTCCATATCGAGCCCACCGTCCCAAGATCGGTCATCCCACCCGGTTGCGTCCACAAGAACGCGTGCCACGAAGAATCGCCCGACGCGGTGCTGACGCCGACGACTTGGCCATTGGCGTTCACCGCGAACGTCCCATAGGTCTCGGTATGGGTTCCGCCGAGCGTTCCGAGGTCGATCATCCCACCCGCCTGCGTCCACGAGAACGCGTGATACGTAGCATCGCCTGGGAGGATGGCGTCGCCGACGATCTGGCCGCTGTCGTTGACAGCCGCGGCGCTGCTATAGTTTCCGCCAAGCCCGCCGAGATCGATCATCCCACCTGCTGCTGTCCACGAGAACGCGTGCGAAGTGTCCCCAGGGATGTTGCTCTGGCCGACGACCTGGCCCAGCCCGTTCACCGCGAAGGCGGCGCTGCCCCACCCGCCAAGCGTGCCGAGATCGATCATCCCGCCTGCCTGTGTCCACGAGAACGCGTGCGAACTGTCGTCTGGGAGCGCGCTGGTGCCGACGACCTGGCCTTTGTCGTTCACCGCGTAAGCGTAGCTATAGCTTCCGCCAAGGGTTCCGAGGTCGATCATCCCACCCGCCTGCGTCCACGAGAACGCGTGCTGCGAAGCGTCGCCTGCGGTGGTGCTCCCGCCGACGATCTGGCCGGTGGAGTTCATCGCGTTGCCGGTGCTCCAGTTTCCGCCGAGCGTGCCGAGATCGATCATCCCGCCCGCCTGTGTCCAGGAGAACGCGTGCTGCGAAGCTTCGCCTGGGAGCGTGCTGGTGCCGAAGACCTGGCCATTGTCGTTGAGGCCCGCGGCCCCGCTGTAATTTCCGCCAAGGGTGCCGAGATCGACGATGTGTGTTGCCGCGCGCGCTACCGTGTACGAAGAGAGCGCCGCGGCGATCGCCACGGCGAGAACGAGCTTCTTCATGAATTCCCCTTCCTTAGAGTGAATGATGGAAGCACCCCACGGGCGTACCGACCGTACGCGTGCCTGCGCCCTCGTTCAAGCCAATTGAACGATACGGTTTTGAGACCGCGGTGCGTTGAGCTGACGAGTTCACCTTCACCGCTCGTTCGCGCTGTCGCGCCGGAGCGACGAACCCGAGTTCGTCATGAGCGACGTGGCGATCCTTGATCTCCTGTGCCTCGCCTAGGGACCCCTGGACGCCGCCCCGCTCGCAGAGGCCGAGGACCTCACCATCACCGCTCGCGCTGGCGCGCTGCGGGTGGAGAAGCTCGCCTTCCGCGTGCACGCCGGGGAGACGCTGGTCCTCGTGGGGCCGATCGAGGCGGGCTCGGCGGTGCTGCGGGCGCTCGTCGGCATCGACCGCCCGGACGCGGGGCGGGCGCGGCTCCTCGGCGAGCTCCCGGCGCTCCTCCCGCGCGACGACGCGGCGGCGCTCCTCGCGCGCGTCGGCTGGCACCCGCGCAGCGGCTCGCTGCTCGCGAACCTGACCCTGCGGGAGAACCTCCTCCTCCCGCTCCAGTTCCACCGCCGTCCGAGCGCGGCGGAGGCGGCGCGCGCGACCTCCGCCGCCCTCGCCCGCTTCGGCCTCGAGGAGGCCGCGGACGTCCGGCCGGAGGAGGTCGCCCTCCCCGTCCGCCACCGGGTCGCGCTCGCCCGCGCGACGCTCCTCGATCCGGAGCTCCTCGTCCTCGACGACCCGCTCGACGACCTCGAGGAGGCCGCCGCGCGCGAGGTGCTCTCCGCCCTCGCCGCGTGGGCCCGCGAGCGCCCGCGCGGGCTCCTCCTCACCTCCCACCGCACCGGGGTCGCGTCCACGCTGCGCGCCCCCGCCCTGCCGCTCCCGGTGATCCGCGCATGAGTCGACCCGCCCCGCTCCGCCACGTCCGCTCCGTCGTCGGCGCGTTCAACCTCCTCGTCCTCGCGCTCCTGCTCGTGGGCGTCGTGTTCGTCGGACGCGGCCGTCGCTGGTTCGAGAAGCACGCCGCGCTCTCGGTCACCTTCCCCGCGAAGCACGCGGCGGCGCTGCGCGTCGGCGTGCCGGTCCGCCTCGCGGGCGACCTCGTCGGTACCGTGGCGGGGGCGGCGCGCGAAGGCGAGCTCATCCGCGCGCGCATCGACCTCGGCGCGGCGGCGCGCGAGACCCTGCGCTCGGACGCGCGCGCGGAGCTCCGCGTCCCGATCGCCGGGCTCGTCGGCGACCTCGCGATCTCGCTCGATCCCGGGAGCGCGCCCGCGGCGTGGCCCGAGGGGAAGGTGATGGAAGGGGAGGCGGAAGGCGACCCGGCGGTGAAGGCGCGGGAGACGGTGGACCGCGTGCGCGAGCAGGTCCCGGCGATCCTCGACCGGACGCAGGCGATCCTCGAGAAGACCGACGCGATCCTCGGCCAGGTCGAGCGCTCGCGCGCCGCCGAGGACGTGGACAAGCTCGTCCGTTCGCTCGATCGGCTCGCGACGACGGTCGAGCGGGAGCGGGCCGTCGCGAACGCCTCCGGCTCGCTCGCGCGGCTCGAGGAGCTCCTGCGCGGGCTGCGCGACGGGAAGGGGACCGCCGGCAAGCTCTTCACGGACGCCGCGATGTACGATCGCACCGCGGACCTGCTCGAGGACGTGCACCGGAGCTGGCAGAAGATCGACGCGCTCGTGGCGGCGAGCACGAAGATCGCCGAAAAGGCGCAGGAGCTCGCGGACGCGGCGCGCGGCCGGTCGCGCGAGGTCGACACGCTCGTCGGGGAGGTGCAGCTCCTCGTCATGCAGTCGAACCACACGCTCGACCTCGTCTCGAGCCACTGGCTGCTGCGCGGCGCCGTCCCCGAGCCTGGGCCGCCCCTGCCGCCGGCGGTGCTCGACCTGCCGCCCGAGCCGCACGCGGAGGGCCGGCCGTGACCCGCATCGGCGCCGCCGCGCTCGCCCTCGCGCTCGCTCTTGCGTGCGCGCGCGAGCGACGGCCGGGCGCGGAGGAGCTCGCCGTCCGCCAGCGGATGGCGGGCGAGACCGCACGGCGCTACGACGACCCGAAGACCGCGGCGTCGCTGTACGGGCGGGCTTCCCGGAACGCGGCGGCGGTGGATCGGCCGAAGCTCGCGGCCGACGCCGGCTGCCGCGAGGGGCTCGCGCTCCTCGCCGCTGGCGACCCGCGCCGCGCCGAGGGAGCGTTCCGGAGCGCCGCCGCGCTCGCCCGCGACGCGGGGGAGCCGGCCCTCGCGGCGCGCGCGCTGCTCGGCCTCGCCCGCGCCCGCCGCGTGGGCGCGGGGGGCGCGACGTGGACGGGCCGCTCCGCGAGGCGCGGACCCTCGCGCGCAAGGGGAAGGACCCGACCGCCGAGGCGCTCGCCGAGGTCGGCCTCGGCGCGCTCGCCCTGCCCGCCGAGGCGCGCGAGCGGTACGCCGCCGCCGAGCGGCTCGCCGGTGACCTTCCGGAGGTCGCCGGCCCGCTCCGCCTCAACCGGGCGCGGCTCGACGAGAAGGAAGGGCACGCCGCAGACGCGCGCGCGGGCTATCGGGCCGCGCTCGCCCCGCTCGCGTCCGCGGACGACCGCGTCGGGCTCCTCGCCGCGCTGCAGGCGGCGGCGCGCCTCGCGGCCGGCGATCCGGCTGCGGCGGAGCTTCACCGGCGAGCCGCCGCGGTCGCCGATGGGCTCGGGCGCGAGGAGACCGCGCGCGCCGAGCGGCGCCTCGCCGAGGAGGGCGGTCCGCGGACTGACGGGCCATTGAAGTAGCCCGCTCCCACCGCACGGAGTGCGGCGCCGTACGAAGAGCGCGTATGCGCGAGGGCGACGACCCCGCAAGGTGACCGGGGTCGGGCAACGAGAGTGCGGCGGCCGCGGCGTCACCGCGCTGAGCGCGAAGCGCGGGAGAGGGCCGGGGCGAGGGGGCAGCGGGGGGGCGGGATCGAGACGTGTCGGTGAAGCGCCGGGTCAGGCCTGGGCCGGCTCGCCACCGACCGCGCGCATCGTGCCGCGGAACTGCTCGATGAGCCGCACCACCTCGTCCCCGAGGTCCACCGCCTGCTCGCGCTCCTCCGCCTCTCGGAGCATCGCCGCGACGCGACCGAGCGTCTCGGCGAGCTCCTCGAGGGCAGGGGGCATCCGGACGAGCTTCCGCGCCTGGCGGAACCGGACCAGATCGAGCTCGATCGACAGGGCCATGCGGCCGGGATTCGCGATCTCGAGCATCTCCCGAAAATGTGCGCAGCCCGCGCCGGACCGCAACACCGCCCCGGGGCTTGCCGCCGGGCTCCGGCTCGCCGTCAGAGGACGAGCGCCAGGAGGAGGACGCCGACGAGCACGAACGACAGCGCGACCTTCACCGCGCTCCCGAGCACGAAGCCGACGAACGCACCGGCGCCGGCCGCGAGCGCCCGCTCGAAGTTCGGGTTCCGCGCGTACTCGAACACGAGCGCGCCGACCGCCGGGCCGAGGACGATCCCGGGGAGGCCGAGGAAGAGGCCGGCGACGAGCCCCACCGACGACCCGATCACCGCCCAACGCGACGCGCCGAACGCCCTCGCGCCGAGGACGCCGGCGGCGAGGTCCACCGCCCAGATGACGAGCCCGAGGACCGCGCACACGCCGACGGTGAAGCCCGAGACGCGGGTGAACCCCTCCGCCCATGCGACGAGGAGCGCTCCGGCGACGAGCAGCGCCGAGCCGGGGATGGCGGGGAGGATGACGCCGGCGAGGCCGGCGAGCAGCGCGGCGGCGCCGAGGACGTAGAGCAGGATCGTCACACGCCATGATCACCCGCCGCCGGCGCCGGCGTCCACCGTCCGGGACGTGCGCCCGACCCGCAGGTGCGCTCCCCCCGGCGCCACGGGCGCCGCAGGTTGGCCGAGGTCCCGCCCGGAGCCGAAGATGCACGCCTCCCTGCCCGTGTTCCGTCCACTCCTCCTCGCCGTGACGATCCCGGTCACCGCGCTCGCGTGCATCGCCGCGCTCGGGCCGTCGCCGCGGCGCGCGACCCCGTCGCTTCCACCTGCGGCGGTCGCGGCGGGGCCGTGGGTGTGGGTCTCGAACGAGGGGTCGGGAGATCTCGCGCTCATCGACGCGGCGACCGACGAGGTGGTCGCGCGCGTCCACGTGGGGAAGCGCCCGCGCGGCCTGCGGCTCGGCCCGCAGGGGCGGTCGCTCTTCGCGGCGGTGTCCGGCACGCCCCGGCCGCGGCCGGGCCTTTCGCCCGCGTACGCCCCTGCGGCGGAGCGCGGCGCCGACGGCATCGCCGAGGTGGACCTCGCGACGCGCCGCGTCTCCCGGGTGCTCCCGTCCGGGCAGGACCCGGAGGCGTTCGATCTCGTCGCCGACGGCCGGCTGCTCGTCGTGTCGAACGAGGAGACGGCGTCCGCGACGATCGTGGACGTCTCCGCGGCGCGGCTCGTCGCGAGCATCGCGGTCGGCGCGGAGCCCGAGGGCGTCACTGCGGCCCCGGACGGCCGGCTCGTCGCGGTCACCTCCGAGCGTGAGCACCGGGTGGACTTCGTCGATCCCGGCGCGGGGCTCGCGGTCGCCCGGGTCGCGACCTGCCTGCGCCCGCGCAGCGTCGCCTTCACTCGGGATGGGGCGCTCGCGTTCGCCCCGTGCGAGGAGGGCGGGGCGGTGGCGGTGATCGACGCGCGCGCCCTGCGCTCGGCGGGGGAGATCGCCCTTCCGCCGGGCTCGCGTCCGATGGGGATCGCGCTCGCCCCCGACGGGCGGCGCCTCTTCGTCTCGAACGGGCGGGCGGGGACCGTCTCCGCGATCGACGTCGTCTCGCGGAAGGTGGCCGCCACCTCGGCGCCGTTCGGGCAGCGCGTCTGGGGACTCGCCCTCACGCCCGACGGCCGCCGGCTGTACGTCGCGGACGGCCCCGCGAACGAGGTCGTCGCCCTGGACGCGGCGACCCTCGCCGTCCTGAAAAGGATCCCCGTCGGCGACTCCCCGTGGGGAGTCGTCGTGACGCCGTGAACGCACTGCGCATCGGCGAGCAGGATGCGAAGGACCTCGCCGCGTTCCTGGAGACCCTCCGGTGAGGACGGCGCCGGGCGCGGCCCTCGCGCTCGCGCTCGCGGCGGCCTGCGCGGGCGCGGCCCGCGCGGAGGAAGAGGGCCCGCCGCGCGTCGCGCCCCCGGAGCCCCCGCCGGCCGGGGTCCCGCAGCCGGTGGACGAGCCGCTCCCGACGTTGCCGGAGGAGGTGGTCGTCGTCGGCACCCGCTCGCCGCGTCCTGCGGGGTCGCTCCCGACGACCGTGCAGGTCATGCCCCGCGAGGCGCTCGATCGGAGCGCCGCGCCGACCCTCGACGGCGCCCTCCGCGCGCTGCCGTCGTTCGGAACCTTCCGGCGCTCGACGAGCCTCGCCGCCGATCCCTCCTCTCAGGGGCTCTCGCTGCGCGGCGTCGGACCGTCCGCGGTGGCGCGCACGCTCCTCCTCGACGACGGCGTACCGGTGAACGACCCGTTCTTCGGATTCGTCCCCTGGCGCGCGCTCCCGCGCCTCGGGCTCGCGCGCGTCGAGGTGGCGCCGGGCGGGGCCTCCGCGCTCTACGGCAGCCCCGCGCTCGGGGGCGTCGTCGCGCTCGTGCCGCGCGAGATCTCCGGGCCCGCCGCGGAGGCGGAGACCTCCGCCGGCTCCTTCGGGACGTACGGGATCGCGGCGCGCGCCGAGCACCGCGCGGGGCCGGCGGAGGGCGCGCTCGAGGTCGAGCACGCCGGCACCGGCGGCTACGACGTCGTCGCGCCGTGGGCGCGCGGGCCGGTGGATGCCCCTGCGGGCGCGCGCCACGCGACCGTCAACGCGCGGCTCGCCCTCGCGCCGCGCGAGGGGCTCCGGCTCCGGCTCGGCGGCGGGTTCTTCGACGAGGCCCAGGACGGCGGGACGCGCTTCACCGCCGCGAAGGCGCGCGCGTTCACCGGCCGCGCCGGGCTCGAGCGGACGGGGCCGGCGGGCCGCGTCGACCTCCTCTTCTACGGCGGTGTCCGCCGATTCACCCAGGACCGCGCGCGCATCCCCGCGGGACGCGCGAGCGAGACGCTCGCCGCGTCGCAGCAGGTCCCCTCGACGGACCTCGGCGGCTCGCTCCTCGGCGCGCTCGGCCCGGCCAAGGGCCACGCGCTCTCGGCGGGCGCGGACCTCCGGCGCGTCGCGGGGCAGAGCGACGAGACGCTGTATCCCGCGCTCGTCACGACGACGAGCGCCGTCGCGCGCGAGGCCGCGGGCACGCAGTGGACCGGCGGCGCGTTCGTGCAGGACGCCTGGACGCCGGCGCGGGCGCTCGAGGTGGGCGGCGCGCTCCGGCTCGACTTCTGGCGGGCGGAGGACGGGCGCGCCGCGCGCACCCTCGGCGACGGGACGCGGGTGGACGAGACGTTCGGGACGCGCACGCGCTCGCTCCTCTCGCCGCGGATCGCGGTGCGGCTCGACGCGGCGCCGGGCGTGACGCTCCGCGCCTCGGCCTACCGCGCCTTCCGCGCCCCGACCCTGAACGAGCTCTACCGCCCGTTCCAGGTGGGCACGGTCCTCACTGCGCCGAACCCGGCGCTCCGCGCGGAGGTGCTCACGGGTGCCGAAGCCGGCGTGGAGGTCGCGCTCGGAGCGGCCCGCCTTCGCGCGACGGGGTTCTGGAACGGTCTCGACGATCCGATCACGACGGTGACGCTCCCCGCGCCGTTCGAGGACGGTGCGACGCGCCGGCGCGAGAACCTCGGCCGGGCCGTGATCCGCGGCGTCGAGACGGAGGCGTCGTGGCGGCCGTTCGCGGGGCTCGACGCCGGCGTCGCGTACACGCTCGCGGACGCGCGAGTCGCCTCGGCGCCGGGGCGGCCGGAGCTCGTCGGCAAGGCGCTCGCGCAGGATCCGGAGCACCGGGTGACCGCGTCGCTCGGCTACGCCCGCCCGCGGGCCGTGGCGGCGCGGCTGGAGGTGCGGTTCCTCTCGCACGCGTTCGAGGACGACCAGAACAACCTCCCCCTCCCCGCGTTCGCGGTGGTGGACGCGAGCCTCGTGCTTCCGCTCTCGCGCTTGATCGAGGCGTTCGTCGCGGCGGACAACCTGCTCGACCGGCGCTACCTCGTCGGGCGCGCCGGGGTGGACACCGTGGGCGCGCCGCGGCTCGTGCGCGCGGGGGTGCGGGTCAGGGTGGGCGCGGCGGCACGGTGAGCGGGACCCTCGACTGCGCGAGCGCCCGGCTTCCCCCGGCGACGCCGCCGGCGGGCTCACCGCAGGGTCGTGACGCCCGCCTCCGACGACGACATCGACACGAGCCGCCGCTCGCCGGGCGGTGTGTCGCCCTCCGCGGCGAAGACGAGCGAGACGCCGCCGATCGTACGGACCTCGTCCATGTCCGGCTCGACCACGTACGGACGGGTGGTGAACGCGATCCCTGCGCTCGCAAGCTCCGCCTCCGCGTCGCGGCGCCGGAGCTGCCCCGAGACGATCCAGGGATCGAGCTCGACGTTCGCGCCACCGGAGGGCACGTCGAAGTCGTCCGCGTGGATGATCTGCAACGAGCTCCCCCCGCGCGCGAAGTGGAGCTCGACGTCGCCGTACTTCCAGATCCGCGCGGCGCGGTGGGTCGGAGATCTCGCATCCCAGTCCTCCGGGGGACCGAGCCTCTCCTCCACGAGCTCGCGTGAGACGCCGAGCTCGAGGGGACCGAAGCGACCGGTCGCGAGGAACTCTCTCAGCGAGACGCGGACCATGCGCGGGGAGGATATCTCCCACCGCCGCGCTCCGCCCCGTCACCGGTTCTCCGGTTGGGTCGGGCGCTTCAGGCGCCGCGCCGCGCCCACGCCATACCCGCGAGGATCGCCGCAGCGGGGATCCCGAGCGCGGCGAGCCTGCGCCCGCGCCTCGGCCGGCTCCAGCCGCCGAACTCCGTCTCCGGCGCCTTCGGCCCGAACGCGTTCCCGAGCGTCTCGGGCGCGGCGTGCCGGCGCCGCAGGTGCGTCCGCTCGGTCACCCGCGCGAGGAGCGCCTCGGCGATCGCCGGGGCGAGCGTCCAGAGGGCGCTCATCACGCGGGCGCTCGCGCCCACGAGCACCTCGCGGCGGGGCCGCAGCGCGAGCCCCACGATCGCGGCCGCGACCCGCTCGGGGGAGTACACGGGCGGCATCGCCCTCACCTCGACGCCAGTGAAGTTGGCCGAGTGCTGGAAGAGCGGCGTGTCGATCGTCCCGGGGAGCACCACGCAGACGTGGACGCGCCGCGCCCCCTCGAGCCGCAGCTCCTGCCGGATCGCGGCCGAGAAGCCGACCACCGCATGCTTCGAGGCGGCGTAGGCGGAGACGTACGGCGTCGCGATCCGCCCATCGATAGAGGCGACGTTCACGATGGTCCCCCGCTTGCGCCCCTCGAAGCGCCTGAGCGCCACGCGCGTCCCGTGTACCGTCCCCATGAAGTTCGTCTCGAGCACGCGCCGGAACACCTCCGGCGGCGTGTCCTCGAATCGCCCCATCGCGTAGACCGCCGCGTCGTTCACCCACACGTCGATCGGGCCGAGCGCCGCCTCGGCCTGCGTGGCGAGGCGCTCCACCGCGTCCTCGTCGGACACGTCGCACTCGAGCGCGACCGCGCGGCCCCCGAGCCGCTCGATCTGCGCGCGCAGCTCCCCGAGCGCCTCCTTGCCGCGCGACGCGAGCGCGACCTTCGCCCCTTCCCGCGCGAACCGGAGGGCGGTCGCCCGCCCGATCCCGCTCGACGCACCCGTCACCACGACGACCTTGCCGGAGAGCGGTCCCGCCATGAACCAAAGCTGCGCCGCGGAGCGCTGGCGCGCGACCCGCCCGTGCGCACGTTTCGACGAGCGCGATGGGAGCGCGGGGTAAGGGGAGGAGCCGTGGGCCTCGATCTGAAGCGCGAGCGAGGGATGCCGCTCGAGGAGCAGGAGTTCGACTGGAAGGAGCTCGCCGGCCTGCCGTACTCGAAGCTCGACGCCGACGCGTTCAGCCGCGTCCGGGTGATCCTCATGAACGGGATCGAGTCCGAGGCGCTCCGCTTCCAGCACGCGATGGCGCGCAGCAACGACGGCGAGCTGCGCCGCGCCCTCGCGCGCGTGCGCCGGAGCGAGCAGCACCAGCAGACGCTCGTGAACTGGCTCAACCCGGCCGACCAGTCGCCGCTCGAGACGACGATCGGATACGAGCAGGTCGCGATCGAGGTGACCTCGCACGTCGCCCAGCACGAGCCGGACCCGTACCTCGCGCAGGTCTACCGCTTCGGGCTGCTCGAGGACTTCGACCACATGTACCGGTACGCGGCGCTCCTCGACCGGCTGGAGGGCAAGGACGCGAACGCGATCCTCCAGGGCTACACGGACGTCATGCCCGGGCGCCCCACGGTGGACGAGCACCGCCACCCGCACGACGACGTGCGCGACCCGTACGACCGCCGGACCGCGCACCCGCTCTCGAAGCTCAACGCGCTCACGATCGTGGCGGGCGAGCACCAGACGCACGACTACTACATGCACGTCGGGCCGCTCTTCGCGGATCCCGTCGCGCGCCAGCTCTACGCGGAGATCGCGTCGATCGAGGAGCAGCACGTGACGCAGTACGAATCCCTCACCGACCCGGCCGAGAGCTGGCTCGAGAAGTGGCTGCTGCACGAGGCGACGGAGGTCTGGAACTACTGGAGCTGCCTCGCCGACGAGGGCGACCGGCGGCTGAAGGCGATCTGGCAGCGGCTCCTCGACCAGGAGCTCGGCCACCTCGTCTTCGTCCGCGAGCTCTTCGAGCGGCAGGAGGCGCGCGATCCCTGGGAGATCGTGCCGGCCACCCTGCCGGACCCCATCAAGTACGAGGGCCACCGCGAGTTCGTGCGCGACACGCTCGCGCGCGAGCTGGAGCTGCGCGCGAACGGCACGCGGTTCGTGCCGCGCGGCGAGGAGTCCGAGGCGTCGCTCGCGTACCGGCGGCGGATCAACGCGGAGGGCTCGCCGTCCGAGACGGTCTCGAAGGGCTGGACCTGGCGTCCGGGGGGCGAGCTGTTCGTCCCCGCCGAGGGCGTGGTGACGCACTGACGTGTTCGGGGAGGATCGGGCGATGCCGGCGAAGAAGAGCGGGCGCAAGGGCGCCGCGGGTGGCGCGGCGAAGAATAGTGCGAAGGGCGCAATGAAGAAGCCGACCGACCTCGGCGCGAACCGGACCGGCGTGCAGACCGCGCCGCTCCGGGCGAAGGAGATGGAGGAGGCGACCCGCGCGGTCGCTGCCGATCCCACCGAGGCGAGCGCGCTCGCCGGCGCCCGCGCGGAGATGTCGCGCGAGGCGCCGCCCGTCGGGACGATGCCCGTCCCCGGCAACTTGACGGGCGCGGCGAAGGCGTTCGCGAAGGCGTTCCAGGGAGAGCGGGTGGCCGTGTTCCTGGACAAGCTCGGTGAGCGGCTCGCCTTCGAGCGGACCGGCGTCCGGCTCTACGACGCCGTGCTCGCGAAGCTCCCCGCCTCGCGCCTCACGGAGGGGTCGCTCACCGTGCAGGAGGTCCGGCGCTTCCGCGACGACGAGCTTGCGCACCTCCACCTCGTGCGGACGGCCCTCGAGCAGCTCGGAGGCGACCCGACCGCCACGACGCCGTCGGCCGACCTCGCGGGCGTCCAGACGCAGGGGCTCGTCGCGGTGCTCACCGATCCACGCACGACGCTCACGCAGTGCCTCGACGCGCTCCTCACGGCGGAGCTCGCCGACAACGACGGCTGGAAGATCCTCATCGCGATGTCGGAGGCGGCGGGGCAGGATGAGCTCGCGCAGCGCTTCGCGACCGCGCTCGCCGAGGAGGACCACCACCTCGCCTCGGTGCGCACCTGGATCGCCGAGCGGCTCGGGATCCAGCTCGGCAGGCCGCTCCCGTCCACCGACTTCGGGGAGCCGGCGCAGCCCGCCTGAGTTCCTCCCTGTCGACTTCGTCGAGCAGGCGCAGCCCGCGTGAGGCGGCGGCCCCTGATGATCTCCCTCGCCCCCGCGGAGCGTAGCGGAGCGGGGGAGAGGGTCGGGGTGAGGGGGCGCTGCCGCGGCCTACGGCTCGTCCTTGAAGTCCTCGGAGCGCAGCCCGTACTTGCGGAGCAGCCGGTGCAGGCTCTCCCGCTCGACCCCGGCCCGCTCCGCCGCGCGCGTGACGTTGCCGCCGAACTCCGTCATGAGCGCGACGAGGTAGTCGCGCGACACCCGATCGCGCGCGCCCGCCACCGCGTCCTTGTACGGCATCGCCGCGAGGGCGGCCGCCGCGGGCGTCGCCGGCGCGCCCGCCTCCGAGCGGACCTCCGCGGGCAGGTCCTCCGGGAGGACGAGCTCGCCCGAAGCGACCGCGACCGCCCGCTCGACGACGTTCTCGAGCTCGCGGACGTTCCCGGGCCAGGTGTGGGAGGCGAGCCGGCTCATCGCCTCCGCCGCGAACCCGCGCAGCGTCCGCCGGAGCGCCCGGGCGTGCTTGTCGAGGAAGTGGGCGGCGAGGAGTGGCACGTCCTCGGGACGGTCGCGCAGCGGCGGGAGCGTCACCGCGAAGACGTTCAGCCGATAGAAGAGGTCCTCGCGGAAGCGCCCCGCCCGCGCCTCCTCGCGCAGATCGCGGTGGGTCGCGGCGATGACGCGGACGTCCACCGCGATCGCCTGCGTGTCGCCGACGCGCCGGATCTCCTTCTCCTGCAGCGCGCGGGTGAGCTTCACCTGCGCGGCGAGCGGCAGCTCTCCCACCTCGTCGAGGAAGAGCGTCCCGCCCTGCGCCTCCTCGAAGAGCCCCGCCTTCGCGCCGGCGGCCCCGGTGAACGCGCCGCGCGCGTGGCCGAAGAGCTCGCTCTCGACGAGCTCGGCCGGGAGCGCGCCGCAGTTCACCGGCACGAAGCGCCGCTCGCGCCGGGCGGAGTGGTAGTGGATCGCCCGCGCGGCGAGCTCCTTGCCTGTCCCCGTCTCGCCGCCGAGCAGCACCGTCGCGTCCACCGCCGCCGCCTTCTCGAGGAGCCGGTACACCTCGCGCATCGGCGCGCACCGGCCGACGAGCGCGTGGAACGCGTCCTCCTCGCCGGGGCGTGCCGCGAGGCGGGCGGCGTCCACGAGCCGCTTGCGCTCCGCCGCCCGGGTGACCACCGCGAGGGCGGCGTCCGGGTCGAACGGCTTCTCGAGGTAGTCGAAGGCGCCCTGCTTCATGGCGCGCACGGCGTCCTGGACGGTCGCGTAGCCGGTCATGAGGACGACCTCGGTCGAGGGCTCGCGCGCCTTCACCGCGGCGAGGAGCTCGAACCCGTCCGCGCCCGGCATCCGGATGTCGGTCACGACGACGTCGTAGGCGCGAGTCGCGACGAGGGCGAGCGCGCGGGCGCCGTCCTCCGCCTCCTCGACGGCGAAGGCCTCCTCGAGGATGCGCGCGACGAGCCGGCGCATGTTCTCCTTGTCGTCGACGACGAGGACCCGCTGCTTCGCCATGCCCTATCCCCTCCCCGCCCGCCGCAGCGGCAGGCGCAGCGCGAAGCGCGCCCCGCCCGCCCCCGCGCCGTCCGCGGCGAGCTCGCCGCCGTGCGCGCGAGCGATCGCGCGTGAGATGGCGAGCCCGAGCCCGACGCCGCGCGGCTTCGTCGTGAAGAACGGCTCGAACAGCCGGGGGCGGCTATCGGGCGGGATGCCCGGCCCGGAGTCCTCGACCGCCACCTCCGCCGTCTCGTCGCGCTCGGCGAGCCGCACCTCGACCTTCCCGCCCGCGCCCGCCGCCTCCGCCGCGTTGCGGACGAGGTTCACGAGCACCTGGCGGAGCTTCTCCGGGTGGCCCGGCGCGCTCGCGCGCCCGTCCACCGAGACGGAGACCCCATCGAGGAGCCGCGCCTCGCCGAGGCGCGAGACCACCTCGTCGGAGAGCGCGCGCAGGTCCACCGGCGCCTCGCCCGCGGGGAGCGGGCGGGAGAGATCGAGCAGACCGTCGACGATCTCCTTCGCGCGGAGCGTCTCGTCCTCGATGACCGCGAGGTCCTCGGCCGTGGTCCCGTCGCACTTCTTCCGGAGCAGCTTCGCATAGCCGAGGATGACGCCGAGCGGGTTGTTGATCTCGTGGGCGACGCCCGCGGCGAGCCGCCCGATGCCGGCGAGCTTCTCCGACTCGACGAGCCGGTCCTGGTGGGTCTTCAGGGCGGCGGTCATCTCGTTCCAGCGGCCCGCGAGCGCCTCGAGCTCGGGCGCGCCGCGCACCTCGATGCGCGTCTCGAGGTCGCCTGCGGCGATCCGGGCGGCCCCGGCCTGGAGCCGCGCGACCGGCGCCGCGATGGAGCGGCCGATGAGGAGGCTCACCGCGATCGCGACGAGCGGCGCGGACACGAGGAGCGCGACGAGGATCCGGCGGGTGCGCCGCTCGACCGCCTCGAGGTCGGCGCGCACCCCGCGGATCGAGGCCTCGAACCGCTCGACGAGCGCCTGGGTGAGGTCCTGGATGCGGGTGACGACGAGCTGCGCCCGCCCGTGCTCCACCTGGACGTCCTCGCGGTCGCCGCGCAACACCGCCGGGACGATCCGCTCGAGGAAGATGCGGTCGAGCCGCTCGCTCTCCTGCTCGATCGAGCCGACGAGCGCACGCTCCTCCGGGCGCTCGGCCGCCTGGCGCAGGGCGCGCGAGAGGCGCGACACCGTCTCGCGGGCCGTGCCGTAGAACCCGAGGTGCGACGCGTCGCCGATGATGATCGTGTGGGCCTGGTGCGCGTACTGGTCGCGCACCGCGCTCGCGAGCTCGAGCGAGAGGCGGACGCCCTCCTCCCGGCGGCGCGTCTCGGCGAGCCCGTCGTGCACTCGCGCGGATCCGGCGAGCGCGACGGCGGACGCCCCCGCGATGAGCAGGACGAGCGCGCCGAAGCCGAGCGCGAGCCGCCGCGAGGTGCCGAGGCCGTGTGCCATCCGTATTCCCAGTCTAGCCGGGCCTGCGACGGCCTGCTCCTGGCGCACCGCCGACGGGAGCGGTAAACGACCGGGCGATGACCCCGAAGACCACGCTCGAGCTCGTCGGCAACACCCCGCTCATCCGCGCGTCGCGGCTCGACGCCGGACCGTGCGAGCTGTTCCTGAAGCTCGAGAGCCAGAACCCGGGCGGCTCGGTGAAGGACCGGATCGGGCGCTCGATGATCGACGCGGCGGAGCGGGCGGGGGACGTCGGATCGCACCAGCCGCGGCTCGTCGAGGCGACCGCCGGCAACACGGGCCTCGGCCTCGCGCTCGTCGCCGCGCGCAAGGGGTACCGGCTCACGCTCGTCATCCCCGACAAGATGAGCCGGGAGAAGATCCTGCACCTGCGCGCGCTCGGGGCGGAGATCGTGATCACCCGCTCCGACGTCGAGAAGGGCCACCCGGAGTACTACCAGGACCTCGCGGCGCGCCTCGCCGCGGAGGCGGGCGCGTTCTACGTGAACCAGTTCGAGAACCCGGCGAACCCGCTCGCGCACGAGACGACGACCGGCCCCGAGATCGTCGCGGCGCTGGGCGGGAAGCTCGACGCGATGGTCTGCGGCGTCGGCTCCGGCGGCACGATGACCGGGCTGTCGCGCTGCTTCGCGCGGGAGATCCCGGGCTGCGAGATGGTGCTCGCCGACCCGGAGGGCTCCATCCTCGCGGGCTTCGTCGAGACCGGCCGCGTCGGGAAGGCCGGCTCCTGGCTCGTCGAGGGGATCGGCGAGGACTTCGTGCCGCCGATCGCGGACCTCTCGCGCGTCCGCCGCGCCTACACCATCCCGGACCGCGAGAGCCTCGCGACGGCGCGCGACCTCCTCCGGCTCGAGGGGATCCTCGGCGGGTCCTCGACCGGGACGCTCCTCGCCGCGGCGCTCCGCTACTGCCGGGCGCAGGACCGGCCTAAGCGCGTCTGCACGCTCGTCCCGGACAGCGGCAACAAGTACCTCTCGAAGATGTACGACGACGCGTGGCTCGCGGATCAGGGGCTCTCGGACCGGCCGCGCGCGGGCGACCTGCGCGACCTCATCGCCCGCCGCGCCGGAGAGGGGGCCGTCGTCTCGGTCGCGCCAGGCGACACGCTGCTCGTCGCCTACGGACGCATGAAGCAGCACGACGTCTCGCAGCTGCCCGTGCTCGAGCGCGGTCGCATCGTGGGGCTCCTCGACGAGTCCGACCTGCTCGCCGCGGCGACCGAGGACGAGGAGCGCCTGCGCGACGCGGTGTCCGATCACATGACCTCGCGCCTCGTGACCGTCGCGCCCTCGATGTCGATCGCGGAGCTGCGGCCGCTCTTCGAGGAGGGGCTCGTCCCGATCGTCATGGACGGCCCGCAGTTCCTCGGGCTCGTGACGCGGATGGACGTCGTGAACTTCCTGCGGCGCCGGCTCGGCTGAGCGCCCGCGCGGGGACCGGACCGTGACGGGCGCCGACCCGGACCCACACGCGTCACTCTGCCGCTAGGCGGGGCTCCCGATGCCGCCCTCCGCCGCGCGCGGTATGCTCGGGTGGATGGGCCCCCGGCCGGAACGAGACGCTGCGAGGTCGGGCGCGGCCGGCCGGCCCTCGCCGGCCGCTCCGCTCGCCCTGTTCCTCCTGCTCGCCCTCGTGATCCCCGCCGCGGGCGCCCTCTCCTACGGCGCGAGCGCGGCCGACCTGCGGCGGCAGCGGGAGCGCGAGCTCTCGACCATCGCGGCGCTCAAGGTGGACGAGCTCGAGCGCTGGCGCGGCGAGCGCCTCGTGGACGCCGACGGGATCGCCGCAGACCCGACGCTCCTCGGCGCGATCGTGGGCGGGCGCCGCGGCACGGAGGCGGGCCGGTCGGACGTCGAGACCTGGTTCGAGTCGCTCCGCGGAATCGGCGAGTACGCCGCCATCGCGGTCGTGACGGTGGACGGGAAGGTCCTCTTCTCCGCCGGCGACGTCTCGCTCGACATGTCGTCCGACGTCGGCCGATCGCTCGTCCGGCGCGCGGTGGACGAGCGGCGCGCGGTGCTCTCCGACATCCACCGGCACCGGCCGGGCGACGCGCTCCACCTCAACGTGGCCTCCCCGGTGCTCGCCGGCGCCGTGGGGGCGCGCGAGGCGGTCGTCCTGCGCATCGACGCCTCGCGCTGGCTCTTCGGGATGGTGCAGTCCTGGCCTACGCCCTCGCCGAGCGCCGAGACGCTCCTCGTCCGCGCGGAGGATGATCGCGCGGTGCTCGCGAACGAGCCGCGTCACCCCGTCGCTGGCGGCCGTCCCCTCTCGGTGCCGCTCGCCCGCTCCGACGACGCGATGGTCCGCGCCGTCCTCGGCGAGCGCGGGGTGTTCGAGGGCCTCGACTACCGCGGCGCGCGCGTCCTCGCCGCCTTCGAGCCGGTGCCCGAGACGCCGTGGACGCTCGTCGCCAAGATGGACGCGGACGAGGCGCTCGAGCCGCTCTCGAAGCTCCGGAGCTGGGTCGTCGCGGGCGTCCTCGCGCTGCTCGTCGCGTCCGGGGCCCTCGCGGCGCTCTGGTGGCGCGCGCAGAGCGCCCGCTTCGAGCGGACGCGCCTGCGCGTCGAGGCGGAGCGGCTCGCCCTCTCCGGCCGACTCGAGCGGCTCACGAAGTTCGCGCGCGACATGGTGTTCCTCGCCGACGGGGCGCAACGGCTCCTCGAGGTGAACGACCGCGCGCTCGCCCTGCTCGGGTACGGGCGCGACGAGCTCCTCGGAACGTCGATCCGCGAGCTGCGCGACCCCGCGACGCTGCACGACTACGACGCGCGCACCGACGAGCAGGTCGAGCGCGGGGCGGCCGTGTTCGAGACGCGCTACCGCCGCAAGGACGGGACCACCTTCCCGGTCGAGGTGAGCGCGCACACCGAGACCGTCGACGGGCGGCGCTATTTCCACGGCATCGTGCGCGACATCACCGAGCGGAAGCGGGCCGAGGAGGCGCTCCGCGCCAGCGAGGCGAAATTCCGCGCCGCGTTCGAGTTCGCCTCCCTCGGGATCCTCCTGGTGGACGCGGACGGACGGGTGGTCGAGACGAACCGCGCCATCCGCCGCATGCTCGGGCGCGGCGAGGACGAGCTGCGCGCGGTCGCGTTCGAGGACGTCCACGCCGCGGCCGACCGCTCCTCCGCGGGCGCCATCCTCCGCCAGATGCGCGAGGGAACGGTGGGGGCGGTCGAGCTGCCACGCCGCCTCCTGCGCAAGGACGGCTCGCTCGCAGAGGTGGTCCTCCGCGCGAGCGCGCTCCGCGACGACGCGGGGGCGTTCCGGTTCGCCCTCGCCGTCGTCGAGGACGTCACCGAGAAGAAGCGGCTCGAAGCGCAGCTCATGCTCGCCGACCGGATGGCGTCCGTCGGGACCCTCGCCGCAGGCGTCGCCCACGAGATCAACAACCCGCTCGCCTTCATCCTCGCGAACCTGGAGTTCGCCCTCACGGAGCTGCGCGTCGCGGCGGCGGACCCCGAGGTGCTGCGCGCCCTCGGCGAGGCGCGCGACGGCGGGCTGCGCGTGCGGGAGATCGTTCGCGACCTGAAGGCCTTCTCGCGCGCCGACGCAGAGGCACATGAGACCCTGGACCTCCGGCGCGTGCTCCAGTCCGCCCTCGGCCTCGCGCAGAACGAGATCCGGCACCGCGCCCGGCTCGAGGTGGACGTGGGGGAGATCCCGCCCGTCGTCGGCAGCGAGCACCGGCTCGGGCAGGTGTTCCTGAACCTGCTCATCAACGCCGCGCAGGCGATCCCCGAGGGGCGCGCCGCCGAGAACGTCGTCCGCGCCGTCACCGCCACTGCGCGCGACGGGCGGGCGCTCGTCGAGATCTCCGACTCCGGGAGCGGCATCCCGGCGGAGGTGCTTCCTCGGATCTTCGACCCGTTCTTCACGACGAAGCCGGTCGGCGTCGGGACCGGGCTCGGCCTCTCCATCTGCCACGGCATCGTGAGCGGGCTCGGCGGGGAGATCCTCGTCGAGTCGGCGCCGAGGAAGGGCTCCTCCTTCCGCGTCTTCCTCCCCCCCGCCGCCGCCTCGGCGCAGCCGCATGCGGTGGCGCACGGCCTCGCGGCCGCCGCCGGCTCCGCCGCGCTGCGCGGGAAGATCCTCGTCGTGGACGACGAGGCGCTCGTCGCCCGCGCGGTCGGCCGGATCCTCTCGTCCCAGCACGAGGTCGTGACGCGGACGAGCGCGCGCGCGGCCCTCGCCGACGTGGCGGGGGCCGGGGGCGGCTTCGATCTCGTCCTCTGCGACCTCATGATGCCGGACATGAACGGCATGGAGTTCCACGCCCGCCTCCGCGAGATCGCCCCGGCGCTCGCCGAGCGCACCCTGTTCCTCACCGGCGGCGCGTTCACGGCGAGCGCCCGCGAGTTCCTCGCGCGCGTCCCGAACCCGCGCATCGAGAAGCCGTTCGAGCCCGACGCCCTCCGCGCCCTCGTCGCGCGCGTGCTCGGGCATCCGACCGCCGCGCCGGCCGGCGTGCCGGCGCGCGCGTGAGCCTCGCCGCGCCGTCCGAGGCCCGCGTCCGCGGCGTCCGCTGGGACGCGCTGCGCGGGCTCGCCCCCGAGCTCGACCTCCCGCTCGCGGCGGTGCTCTCGGGCGAGGCGGCCGACGCGGTCCTCGCCGCGTTCCTGCGCGCTCGCCCCGCGCTCCCAGGCCCGGCGCGCGCGGCCGTCGCCGAGGCGGTGCTCGGGGTCGGGCTCTGGCGGAGGCGGCTCCTCGCGCAGCTCGGGGTCTCGGCCGCCGCCCCGCGGCTCCTGCTCGCCGCGCTCCTGCGCGATCCGGGGGGCCGGGACGACGCCGAGCCGCTCGCGTCGCTCCCCGCCGGGTCGCTCCCCCCTCCGGCGGCGCCGCCCCTCGCGCTCGCCGATCGGTTCTCCCTCCCCGACTGGCTCGCGGACGAGGTCCGTCGCGCCGCGGGCGACGAGGCCGAGGCGCTCGCCGACGCGCTCGACCGGCCCGGGCCGGTGTTCCTCCGCGCGAACCTGCTCCGCACCTCGCGCGACGAGCTCGCCGCCCGCCTCCGCGGGGAGGGCGTCGCGACGCGCCCGGGCGCGCTCGCCCGCGGCTGTCTCGAGGTCACCTCCCCGCGCCCGAACGTGCTCGGGCTCGCCGCGCACCGCGCGGGGCTCTTCGAGGTGCAGGACGAAGGCAGCCAGCTCCTCGGCGAGGCGGTCGGCGCGCTCGCAGGGGAGAGTCTCCTCGACGCGTGCGCCGGCGCGGGGGGGAAGACCCTCCTCCTCGCCGCCGCGGTCGGCGCGGCGGGGCGCGTCCACACCGCCGACCCGGACGCGGAGCGGCTCGCCCGCCTCCGCAGGCGCGCCGCGCGAGCCGGGGCGGCCGGGATCGTCGCGGTCCACGGGGCGGAGGCGCCCGAGGGGCTCGTCGTGGACCGCGTCCTCGTCGACGCGCCCTGCTCCGAGCTCGGCGCGCTCCGCCGCGGTCCGGACCTCCGCTGGCGGATCGACCCCGGCGCGTTCGCGCCCCTGCCCGCGCTCCAGCTCGCCATCCTGACGCGGGCCGCCCGCCACCTGCGCCCGGGCGGTTCGCTCGTGTACGCCACGTGCACGTTCCGGCGCGAGGAGGACGAGGACGTGGCGCTCGCGCTCGAGGTGGAGCACCCGGAGCTCGCGCGGGTCGCGCCGGCGGCGCCGGCGGAGGTGCTGACGCCGGACGGCTTCCTGCGCACGTGGCCGCACCGGCATGGCACCGATGCGTTCTTCGCCGCCGCGTGGCGGGTGCGCGAGTGAGGTCGCCCCCTCACCCCGGCCCTTTCCCCCGCTTCGCGGGGGCGAGGGAGGTTCGATTTGCGACGGCTTGCTAGACTTCCGTCCTGATCACCGCGCCGTCCCGCGAGGGAGATCCATCTCGATCGCGAGCTACTTCAGCGGCGCCTGCTCAATGACCCATCGCGATTCGGAAAACACCCGTTCACCCTGAGCGTAGCGGCGCGAAGCGCCGCGAAGTCGAAGGGCAGGCGCTACGCTCAGCACGAACGGATTCCGGTGATCGCGAATCCCGAGCTCCCGTTCAGAGATCGGTGCGCATCACCGCGCCCTTCGCGGCGTTCGTGACGAGGTGCGCGTAGCGGCGGAGCCAGGAGGAGCGGACCTCCTTCTTCCTCGGCCGGAACGCCTCGCGCCGCCGCGCGAGCTCCGCGTCGGGCACGTTCAAGGCGATCGACCGCGCCTCGACGTCGATCGTGATCGCGTCGCCGTCCTGCACGAGCGCGATGACCCCCCCCTCCGCTGCTTCCGGCGAGACATGGCCGACGCAGGCGCCGCGCGTCGCGCCGGAGAACCGGCCGTCGGTGACGAGGCCGACGCTCTCGCCGAGCCCCATCCCCATGATGAGCGAGGTGGGGCCGAGCATCTCCTGCATGCCCGGGCCGCCCTTCGGGCCCTCGTAGCGGATCACGATGAAGTGCCCGGCGCTCACCTTGCCGGCCATGATTCCGGCGATGCAGTCGTCCTGCGAGTCGAAGCAGATCGCCTTGCCGGTGAACTTGCGCATCGAGGGCTGGATGCCGGCGGTCTTCACGACCGCCCCCTCCTGCGCGAGGTTCCCGAAGAGGACCGCGAGGCCGCCCACCGGCGAGTAGGCGTTCTCGAGCGTGTGGATGACCGCCGCGTCCTTGATCTCGGCGCCGCGAAGCCGGTCGCCGACCGTGTCGCCCGTGACGGTGAGCGCGCCCTCGCGGACGATCCCGCCGCGCCGCGCCGCCTCCTTCAGCACCGCCGGCACGCCGCCGGCCCGGTGGATGTCCTCGATGTGCACGGTGGAGAGCGACGGCGCGATCTTCGCGATGTGCGCCACCTTCCGCGCCACCGCGTCGATGGCGCGCAGGTCGAAGTCGACGCCCGCCTCGCGGGCGATGGCGAGCATGTGGAGCACGGTGTTCGACGAGCCGCCCATCGCCATGTCGACGACCATGGCGTTGTGGATCGAGTCGGCGTTCACGATGCGGCGCATCCCGAACTTCTCGTCGCCCGCGATCTCCACCGCGCGCCGTGCCGCGCGCCGCACGAGCGCCTCGCGCTCCGGCGTGAGGGCGAGGATCGTGCCGTTGCCCGGCAGGGCGATGCCCATCGCCTCGCAGAGCACGTTCATCGAGTTGGCCGTGAACATGCCCGAGCAGGAGCCGCCGGAGGGGCACGCCTTGCACTCGATCTCGTACAGCTGCGCGTCCGTCATCTGCCCGCGCGCGCGCTTGCCGACCGCCTCGAACGCGGTGGTGAGGTCGATCTCCGTCCCGTCCGAGAGCTTGCCGGCCTTCATCGGGCCGCCCGACACGAACACGGTCGGCACGTCCACGCGCAGCGCGCCCATCACCATCCCCGGCACGATCTTGTCGCAGTTCGGGATGCAGACGAGCGCGTCGAGGCAGTGCGCGATCATCATCGTCTCGATCGAGTCGGCGATGAGCTCCCGCGAGGGCAGGCTGTAGAGCATGCCGGGGTGCCCCATCGCGATCCCGTCGTCGACGCCGATGGTGTTGAACTCGAACGGGACGCCGCCGGCCTTGCGGATCTCGTCCTTCGCGATCCGCCCGTACTCCTGGAGGTAGAAGTGGCCGGGGATGATGTCGACGTGGCTGTTCGCGATCCCGATGAACGGCTTGTCGAAGTCCTCGTCCTTGAGTCCCGCCGCGCGGAGGAGGCTGCGGTGGGGGGCCCGCTCGAAACCCTTCTTGATCTGGTCGCTGCGCACGTATTTCTTGTCGCGGGAAGCGGCGCCGAAGTCAACCGCGCTCCCGCCCGGCGCCGGCGGGGCGCTTCCCGCCCCCGGGTCGCGGTGCCGCCCGCGCTACGTTAGTGAACGCCGGTGCACCCGTTGACCTTCGACGAGGCGGTCGACCGCGTCCGGCGCGCCCTCGCGGACCGCCCGCCGTCGCCGCTCGAGGTCCCGGGGTTCCGGCCCGCGGCAGTCCTCGTTCCCATCCTCGACCGCCCCGCCGGGCCGACGCTGCTCTTCACGCGCCGTACCGAACGGGTCCCCTCGCACAAGGGCGAGATCTCGTTCCCGGGTGGCGCGCGCGAGCCCGGCGAGGACGCCGTCCGGGCCGCGCTTCGCGAGGCGGAGGAGGAGGTCGGCCTCGCGCCCGACACGGTCGAGCCGCTCGGCGCCCTCGACGACGTCCCGAGCGTCGCGCGCTTCATCGTGACGCCCGTGGTCGCCGCGATCCGCGCGCCACCCGCCCTCTTCAGGACCGCCGAGTTCGAGGTGCACGAGCCGTTCGAGCTCCCGCTCGCGAGCCTTCGCGACCCGGCGCAGCGACGCGCCTCGCTCTTCGACCCGGCGCGCCTGCCGCCCGAGCTGTTCACCGCGATCGACGAGGCGCGGACGGCGCTGCGGATCCCGTTCGAGGAGGTGGACCCCGGGACGGGGCACTGGCGGATCTGGTCGTTCCATGCCGATCCGTCCCGCGTCGTGTGGGGGCTCACGGCCCGCATCCTCGCGGACCTCCTCGATCGCGCTCTCCGCAGCTAGATTCCACGATGCGCCGTCCCGTCGCCGCCCTCGCGGTCGTCCTCCTCGCCGGATGTCCCCCGCGCAAGGAGTCACCGCACACGGGGCTCCTCGATCCAGTCTCCTGCGACACCCCGCTGCGCGAGACGGTCTTGCCTAGCGACATGGTCGAGGACCTCGGGACGCTGGCGGTGGGGTCCATGGCGCGCTTCAGCGTACCGACGGGCACCTCGAGCTTCCTCATCTTCTCGCAGGAGGCTGGAAGCAGCGCGCCCCCGACCGTCGTCGCGTCGGGCATCACGATCCCGAACGCGGTCGTCCCGACGAACCTCCGCGCACCGGACGGCACGCTCTACTACGACGACTTCGCCGCGTGGCCCTCGACCACCATCGGCGGCTTCAGCTACTTCGACGTGACCGGCCTGCTCGCGTTCGACTACGGCTTCCAGCGGGTCTCGGGCGGACTCCCGGTCCCGAACACGAGCGCCGCCCTCGATCGCATGCGGGCGGCGGGCGGGCTCCAGCCCGGCACCTGGACCTTCACCGTGAACGACTGGGCGTACCTCTGCCCCTTCGAGGGGTGCGCCGACGGCCACGCCGCGAGCCGCTACCGCGTCCAGGTCGTGACGCGCGGTGGGGGCGGCTCGGCCCCCGTCCCCGACACGGGGACCCTCGAGGTCGAGGTGTACCTCGCGACCGACGTCACGAGCGACCTCCCGACTGCCGCCGTCGCGGACGCGAACGCGCAGGTGGCGCGCTGGAAGCAGAGCCTCGCCGCCTATCTCGGGAACGCCGGGCTCACGCTCGGGGGGGTGCACTTCAACGATCTCCCCGCCTCGGTGAAGGAGCGGTACGCGCCCGCCGGACGGGTGGACGTCACGTCGACCGATCCGTGCGGCGCCCTCGGGCAGCTCTTCACGAGCGCGACCGTCCAGAAGCGGGCGGTGCACGTGTTCCTCGCCGACGCCCTCGTCGCTCCCACGCTCGGCGCGTTCCGCGTCGCGGGCGTGGACGGCTCGATCCCGGGGCCCTCCGGGTTCCCGGGGACGGTCTACGGCGGCGCCGTCGTCGGGCTCCCGGACTTCGGCTTCGAGGCGAGCCCCGGCGCGTGCGCGGCGAGCGGCGCGCCGAGCCTCTCGACCTGCGGCACCGACCGCGTCGCGTACGTCACGGCGCACGAGATCGGCCACTGGCTCGGCCTCTTCCACACGACCGAGCAGGACGGCACGCTGTTCGACCCGATCTCCGACACCGCGCCGTGCCCCTGCGAGGGGTGCGCCGCCGCGAACAAGCTCGCCGGCTGCGCCGAGACGGGGATCGCGAAACCGACGACGTTCGTCACGAACGACAGGTGCGTCGCGAGCGACTCCTGCGGCGGCGGCAGGAATCTCATGTTCTGGCTCCTTGACGATCGGTACTCGACGGGCGAGCTCAGCTCGGACCAGGCGCAGATCGTCCGGCTCAACCCGGCGGTGCGGTAGGGGGAAGACCATGGCGCTCGCACCGATCCTCGTCGCCGTCGCGCTCGCCGCCGCTCAGGATCCCGGGGCGACGCCGTCACCCGAGGTGAAGGAGCAGGTCCGCGCGCTCCTCGGCGCGATCCACGGACCGGTCTCCCCGGAGGCGTTCCGGGCGCTCGGGCCCGGCGCGGACGAGGCCCTCGCGGAGGTCGCGCGCGAGGAGGGCTTCCCGTCGAGACGTCTGCGCGCGCTCGAGGCGCTCGCGGGGCTCGGCGGCGCGCGCGCCGAGGCGGTCCACCGCGAGGTGCTCGCGAGCCCGACGGCCCCGCGCGCGGTCCGGAGCGGCGCCGCCCGAGGCCTCGGGCAGCTCGCCGGGCCGGCGCGCGCTGCGGCCGTGCTCGGGCCCGTGCTCGAGCAGGATCGCGATCCCGTCGTGCGCGCCGCGGCGGCGGAGGCGCTCGCAGCCGCCGCTCCCGCGGACGCGTGCGGGCGGATCCGTGCCCGCGCCGGAGCGGAGGCCGTGCCCTCGCGCTTCGCGCGCGCGCTCACGACCTGCGAGCGCGCGGACCGAGCGGGAGCGCCTGGCACCCCTGCCAGGTGAGTCCGCTCAGGCGGCGGGCACGTGGTCCGGTCGTCCGGCGCGACGCCCCGCGACCGCGCGCCGGATGGCATCGACGATCGTGCGCTCGTCCACAGGCTTGGGGACGAAGGCGTCGCAGCCGGCGGCGAGGAGGTCCGTCGCGGCGCCGGCCCTGCCCGAGACGCCGACGATCGGCGCGGTGGAGAGCCGGCGGTCCCGCGCCCGGCGCAGCACGCGCACGAGGTCCGAGCCCTTCATCGACGGCATCACCTCGTCGATGAGCCAGAGGTCCGGCGGCGCGTCCCGCCCGAGCGCCAGCGCGTCGTCGGCCGACTCGGCCTCGACCGCCTCGAAGCCGGCCCCCTCGACGATGAGCGCGAGGAGCCGCCGGATGAGGTGGTTGTCGTCGACGATCAGGACGCGCAGCAGTCGCGGGGAGGCGAGCATCCAGCCTCTAGGTGATGCCCCGAGGCAGGCAGGGGAAGGCCAGCACCCTTCCGGTTTCCCCGCGTCCGGGTGGGCCCTTCCGTGGGTCGCGCTCGTTGCCCCTCCGCCGGGGCGGAGCTACCATCGCGCTCCATTTCGGCCGTTTCACGGGAGGAGCGCATGGTCGGCGAGCACATCCGGGCACTCAAGGGCGGTCGGTGGGTCCACGCGATCGACTGCGGCGACGAGACCGTGCTGCACCTCGTCGAGGAGGCGACGCCACCGCGCGTCCGCCGCGCCTACCGGCCCGAGTTCGTCGCCGGCGCGCAGGCGGTCGAGCTCGTCACTCACCGTGAGCGGACCTACCCGGGGAAGGAGGTGGTGCGCCGCGCCTACAGCCGCGCCTCCGATCCGGCGCTCGCGACGATGTTCGGCGACTCCGAGGCGTTCGCGGAGTGGTGCAAGACCGGCCGCTCCTCCGGCCAGCTGAACGTCGCCCTCGAGGTGCCCGGCGTCGGGCCCGCTCCCGCTGCGCCGCCGAAGCCGGCGGCGACGAACCCGAGCGCGAAGGCGAAGCGTGCCCCGAAGGCGAAGGCGAAGCCCGCCGCGAAGCCGAAGGCGAAGCGGGCCGCCGCGAAGCCCGCGCGCAAGGTCGTCCGCGCGAAGCCGGCGCGGAAGATCGCGCGCGCGAGGCCCGCGTCTCGCAGGCCGAAGCCGCCGAAGCGGAAGACCGCTCGGCGCTGACGGCGCGTCTCGCGCGCGGCGACGCGCGGCGAGAGTCATCGCTCGGAAGGCGACTATCGCGCCGCGGGCGCGTCCTGCGCCGTCACCTGCGCCCACATCGAGCGCGCGTCGCGGAAGTTCTCCATCACCGCGACGCCGAGCGCGCAGGCGAGGAACACAGCGAGCGCCAGCATCCAGGGCTTGAACTCAAGCAACCCCTTCGCGGCGAGCATTGGGTCCCGGTGCTCCGTCGGGTTCCGCTGCTCCATGGAAATCGAATAGCCCGCGCGCGGGCGATCATGCAACCCCTTCGGCGTGGTACCCCGGCCGGGCTGGCGAGCCGGCGGGGGTCGGGGACCCCCCGATCGGCGTGCGGCGCTATCGTCGGCGGTCGTCGCGCGACTCGCGCCGGTCCTCCCGGAGCTCCCGCCGATCCTCGCCGATCTCCCTGCGATCCGCGGCGATCTCGCCGCGCGCGAGCCCGACGAGCTCGGCGATGAGGGCCCGCTTGCGGTCGAGCTCGAAGGGCGCCCTGCGGCCGCGCAGCGACGCGAGCTCCACCTGCGTCTCGGCCCGCTCGCTCGCGAGCTCGCGCTGGAGCGCCTCGTCCACCGCAAAGAGCGCCCGCCCGTCCCGCGCGGCGCGCGCGCGGTCGAACCTTTCCAGGAGCGCCTCCATCCGGGAGAGGTCTCTTGCATCGTCGCGCAGCGCGCGGCGGTCCTGGCGGACCTCCCGCTTGTCCTGCCGGCGCTCGGCACGGTCGCGGACGTCGTCTGCCGCGCGGGGGGCGGACGGGAGCACCGCAAGGACGGCGAGGGTGAAGGCGAGCGCTCGCATGGGGGCTCCTTCGGGGGACGTCTGTCTTCTGCTAACACCCGGAGCGGTCGAAGGTTGCGGTTGCTCGCGCTTCCGGTTCTTGCCGCGGCGCGTTATGATTCTAGAATCAATCGCGGGGAAATCCAATGATCGACAAGAAGACGGCGAGCTTCATGCGCTCCCTCAGCCTCGGGGAGATCGAGGAGGAGATCATCCTCCCCTACCCGGAGCCGACGGGGCAGGAGAAGGAGACCCTCACCGCGATCTTCGCGACGCTGAAGGCGATGCTCGGATCGCGCGAGAAGGACTTCCGCGCCTGGGACGTCGCGGGCGAGCTGCCCCCGGCGTTCATCGTCGAGCTGAAGGAGGCGGGGCTCTTCGGCCTCGTCGTCCCCGAGACGCACGGCGGCATGGGGCTCGGCACGGCGTCCTACTCCCGCGTGGTCCAGGAGCTCGGGCGGTACGACGGCTCGGTCGCGGTCACGGTCGGCGCGCACAGCTCCATCGGGATGCGCGGGCTCCTCCTCTTCGGCACCGAGGAGCAGCGCGCGCGCTACCTGCCGCGGCTCGCGACCGGCGAGCTTGTCGCCGCCTTCTGCCTCACCGAGCCCTCCGCCGGCTCCGACGCCGCCGGCATCAAGACGACGGCGGTGCGCGACGGCGACGACTGGATCCTGAACGGCGAGAAGATCTGGATCACGAACGGCGGCTTCGCCGACTTCTTCACCGTGTTCGCGAAGACCTCGCTCGACGGCCGCGGCCACATCACCGCGTTCATCGTGACGCGCGACATGAAGGGGGTCACGACGGGCCCGCACGAGGACAAGATGGGGATCCGCGCCTCCTCCACGACCTCGGTCGCGTTCGAGGACGTGCGCGTCCCGGCCGCGAACGTGCTCGGCGAGGTGGGCAAGGGGTTCAAGGTCGCGATGCGGATCCTGAACGCGGGGCGCACCGGCCTCGGCGGCGGGTCGGTCGGCGCGATGAAGCGGCTCATCGAGCACGCCACCCTGCACGCGCGCGAGCGCAGCCAGTTCGGCCGGCCCATCGCCACCTTCGAGACCGTCCGCCAGAAGATCGGCCAGATGGTCGTCGACTGCTACGCCGCCGAGAGCGTCGTGAACCTCGTCGCGGGGCTCGTCGACAAGGGGTACGAGGACGTCGCGGTCGAGGCCGCGATCTCGAAGGTGCTCGCGACCGAGTCGCTCTGGCGCGTCGCCGACGAGGCGCTCCAGATCGCGGGCGGCGCGGGCTACATGCGCGAGCTCCCGTACGAGCGCGCGGTGCGCGACAGCCGCATCAACCGGATCTTCGAGGGCACGAACGAGATCCTGCGGCTCTTCATCGCGCTCGCGGCGGTGAACGACGTCGCCGTCGAGCTGAAGGACCTCTCCGCCTCGATGCGCGACGTGCTCGCCGATCCCATCAAGGGGTTCGGGCTCCTCTCCGACTACGCGAAGCGGCGCGCCTCGCTCGCGGCGCACCTGCCGCGCGAGAAGGGGCGCTTCACGCTCGTCTCGCCGCCGCTCGCCGAGGAGGCGAAGCAGTTCGAGGACCAGGCGCGCGACCTCGCCCTCGCCGCCGACCGCCTCCTGCGCCGCCATGGGAAGAAGATCGTGGACGAGCAGCTCGCCTGCCGCGCCCTCGCCGACGCCATGATCGACCTCTTCACGCTCGCCGCCGTGCTCGCCCGCGTCTCGACCCGGATCGAGGATCACGGCGAGGCGGCCGCCGCCCGCGAGCGCGACCTCCTCCACGCGTTCGCCGCGCAGGCGCGCCGCCGGATCCGCCGCTCGCTCGCGACGATCGAGGCTCCCGACGAGGCGGGGGTCCTCGCGCTCGGCGACCACGCGCTCGAGTCCGGTCGTTACGTCTGGGACAACGTCTGATCGTCTCCGGCTACTCGAGGTCGAGCTGCTTCCAGGTGCCGTCCGGCTGGAGCAACGTTCCCCAGACCTTGCGCGAGCCCTGGTGATCCTGGGCGCTGAAGGAGAGGGTCGTCCCGATCCCGACGTCGAGGCCCCGGACGCCCTCGAGCGCCTCGACGAGCTTCTCCGAGTCGAGGTCGTGGCCGGCGCGGCGGAGCCCCTCGGCGAGCACCTGCGCGACGGCGAACCCCTCGAGGGCGAGGAACCCGGGCCGCTCTCCCTTCGCGTACCGCGCCATCGTCTCCTGGAAACGCACGACCCCCGGCGCGCGCGAGGTGGGCAGCGGGACGATCTGCGTCACGACGACGCCTTCCGTATAGGTCCGCCCCGACGTGACGAGCTCCTCCGCGAGCGCGTTCGAGTCGACCGCCGAGACGTTCGTCACGGGGAGGCGCAGGCCCGCGTCCCGCAGCGCGCGCACGAAGGTCGCCGCGGCCTTGTAGGTCGCGACCATCACGACCGCGTCGAGCTCGCGCGCCCGGGCGACGAGCGTCGCGACCGCGTCCGCGACGTCGGCGGTGTTCCGCCGGTAGCCCACCCGGACGATCCGCGCCGGATCGACGCCGTGCGCGGACAGCTCCTCGGCGGCGCCGCGGAACCCCGACTCGCCGAACGCATCCTCCTGCGCGAACACCGCGACGCGGGCGGCCGGGATCCGCCGGACGCGGACGAGGTAGCGGACCGCGGCCGCCGTCTCCGCCGCGTAGCTCGGGCGGAAGTTGAAGACGTAGCGGTCCGGGGGCTGCCGGCGCAGGGCGTCGCCGCCCGACAGCGCGCCGAAGAAGATGACCTTGTGCTCCATGCAGTAGGGGATCGACACCGCCGCCGTGGGGGTGCCGACGTTCCCGACCACCGCGAAGACTTTCTCCTTCTCGACGAGCTGCCTCATCGCCGGGCCGGTGCGCGACGGCTCGTACCCGTCGTCCACCGCGACGAGGCGCAGCCTGCGCCCGTGGATCCCGCCCGCCGCGTTGACCTCTCCGAACGCGGCCTCGACGCCGGCCTTCATCGCGCGGCCGAGCTCGCGGTTCGCACCCGTGAACGGCGACGCCATGCCGAAGACGAGCTCGCCCGGCGCGATGCCGCGCGGGGGCGGGGGCGTGAGGATCTCGTCGATGGCCCGGTCCGCCTGCTTCACGGCGGGCGAGAAGACGAGGAGCAGGACCGCGCCCATCGCGAGCACCGACACGCCGCCGATGATGAGCGCGACGAGCGCGGTGACCGACCGCCGGCGCGGCGGTGGGCCGCCCGCGTGCGGCGCCTCCGGGGTGGGCTGCTCCGGGTTGGGGGGGGAGTCGCCGGTCAGAGCCACGCTCGCCTTTGGGTTCCGTCCCGCGCCGTATGCGCAAGAGTTGCGTGCCATTCTTGCGGGATCCGGGCGCGGGGCACAATGGCCGCCCCGCGGACCGAGGCGACCGTCCGGCGCCGAGGCCGAAGAACCCCCGCGACCACAACGGGTTGCGGGTTGTTCCTACGTCCGCTGGAACCGGGCGATCGCGCCGCGCGCGGCGGCCTCCTGCGGGAGGAGCGCGGCGTAGAGGACCGCGTGGATCGGGACTTCCACCTGCGCCTCGCGCGCGAGCCGGATGACGGCGCCGGTCTGGTCCGCGAGCTCCGACGGCCGCCCCGCGCCGAGATCGCGCTGCATCGAGGCGGTCGCCTCGAACGGCAACGTGTCGATGAACGCGAGCGTGCGCGGCACCGCGTCGTCGGGGAGCGCGACGCCGCGTGCCCGGCCGAGCCGCGCGAGCTCCTCCATCGCACCGACGAGGACCGCGCGCGTCTCCGGCACCGAGCGGACCGCGCCGATGGGCGCGCGCGCCGCCGCGGAGATCGTCCCCCAGGGCTCGATGAGCAGGAACTTCTCCCAGAGCGCACGCTCGGGATCGGCGACCACCTCCACCTCGGCTCCCGCCGCGCGCAGGGCCGCCGCGAGCGCGTCGAGCCGCGGGCTCGGGCGTCCGGCCCGCGCTCCGCGCTCTCCGAGCTTCACGCGGGGCGGGCCGCCGACGTGCTTCACCGCACCCGCCCCGTCGATCCAGGAGAGGACCGCGACGAGTCCGCCCGCGACCCGCTCCTCGCCGAGGGCGGCGGCGAGTGTCCCCGCCGCCTCGACGCCGTTCTGGAAGGGCACCGCGAAACCGCCGGCGGCGACGAGGGGTCGCAGCGAGGGCGCGAGCTCCGCGACCTGCCACGCCTTCACCGCGACGAGCACCGCGTCGACCGGGCCGAGCGCCGCCGCGTCCGATGCCACGGCGGCGACGGGCGCGGTGAAGCGCCCGAGCGGTGAGTCCACCCGCAGCCCGCCCGCACGGATGGCGTCAGCGTGCGGGCCGCGCGCGAGGACCACCACCTCGGACCCGGCACGGGAGAGCAGGCCGCCGAGAAGTCCCCCGACGCCTCCGGCCCCGACGATCGCGATCCGCATGGGTGACCTCCCGCCAGAGCGGCGTGACTGCTCGGGTCGTGACTTGCCCTAGAACTTGCCGTCACACGGCATGCCGAGCCGCGCCCCGTACGCGCCGAGCTCGCGGCAGACGCGGCCATTCGCCACGTTCTACCCCACCCGTGCTACGGCCGGCGAGCTTGCGCGCGCCCGGTCCGTTGCGAAGGTTCGCGTCGGAGGTCCCCATGCCCCGTCGCTTCGCGCTCGTCGCGCTCCTCCCCGTCCTCGCCGTCCCGCTCGCCGCTGCCGCGCCCCCCGTCGCGGGCGGCCGGATCGAGACTCCGGAAGGAGAGGTGGAGATCCTCGGGCGCCCCCTGCGCGCGGGCGACCGCATCGAGCTCCCCGAGGGCTACCTCCAGGTGGAGGAGGACGCGACGGACGCGGGAGAGGTGGGATCGTTCAGCGTCGTCTCGTCCGAGGCGTTCGCCGCGTCCGTCCCCGCGCCGCCGCCGCCGGCCGGGGCCGACGCGCCCGCCGCGGCCCAGCCGGGCGCGCTCCCGTGCAAGGACGAGCGCCGGGCGTACCTCGCGGAGCTGTGGCACGAGTCGGGGATCGAGGTCTCCGATCCCGCCGCGGTCGTGGAAGGTCTCGAGGCGGGCGCCGCGGGCCCGGCCACCGGCTACTACTGGTTCGCGGAAGCGACCGACGCGTTCCGGCCGCTCGCGTGGTCCTCCGAGCTGCGCGCCCGCGCCGACGCCCTCGCGCGCTGCGTGCGCCGGAACGAGGGCGCGGTCGCCGTCACTCCCAGGTGATCTCGTACTCCGAGTCAAGTAGCCCGTTCGCCCGCGCCTCGACCTTCGCGTTCTTCGCCTCGGACGCCCCGAGCGCGGCGAGGATCACCGCGCGGTGGAAGGTCGGGGGCATGAAGTCGCGCAGGAACACCATCCGCGCCGCCCTCTCGCCGCGCCACTCCACCTTCCGGTCCCCGTAGCTCACCGCGGAGCGGTATCCGGACGGCCCGGCGGAGATGAACCGCCGAGGGTCGCGGCCCGCCATGGCGTAGATGGTCCGGCCGAGCACGGACGCGAGGAAGCCCGTCACGGTCCGCTGCCCGAGCTCCTCGAAGACCGCCTGCACGCTGCCGAGCTTCGCCTCGAGCCGGTCTGCGGCGTTCCAGGCGGTGAGCAGGTACTCCGCGACGGGGTAGGAGAAGAAGTCGATGCGCGAGCCCTTCCCGAGCGGGTCGCACGCGCGCGCCGCCTCGTCCCCGAGGTGCTCGCGGACGAGGTCGAAGAGGCGGTTGAAGTTGAGGCCGCGCGAGGTGTCCGAGTCCCTGCACTCGGCGAGACGGCGCGAAAGGTCGGTGCGATCGGTCGGCATGGTCCGTGTCAGGAAATCACACCGGGAGCCGTCCCAGGTAGCCCTGGATCGCCCGACATCCCGCTCCGCAGGGCCGCCGCGCAGCGGGGGCGCTCGGGTCCCCTCGCGCCGGCGCGCTGACCATCTTCTCGCGCATGGGTGAGCTCGTGCGCCGCGTCCTGCTCGTCGAGGACGACCCGGGGATGAGGGAGGCCATCCGGGCGCTCCTCGAGCGGGCGGGCTTTCACGTGATCGTCGCCCGCGACGGGGCTGAGGCGTGGGAGCTGCTCGGGCGCGGCCCCAGGCCGGCCGCGATCCTGACGGACCTCTACACCCCGCGCATGAGCGGGCACGACCTCGTCGCGCGCGTGCGGCGCACCGCGCGGCTCGCCGGCGTTCCCATCATCGCGATGAGCGCCGAGCGCGCCGACCGTGCGCGGCCCAGCGCCGAGGCGTTCCTCGAGAAGCCCTTCTCGCGCGAGCAGCTCGAGTGGGCGCTCGACCGCGTCGGCGCCTGACGGGGCCGCTCAGGCCTGCGGCTCGACCCCGACCGTCGCGGCCGCCGCCTGCGCCCGCGCCCGCGCCACCTCGCGCCAGCGGAGCACGGCCGGCAGCGCGAGCAAGGCCGCCGCGAGGCACGCCACCTCGCCGAGGTCGGCGAGGATGCCGAACGACACGAGCGCCTGGTTCCGGGCGAGGATGAGCGACGAGTAGCCGACGATCGTCGTGAACGAGCAGAGCGCGACGGCGCCCCCCGTCGTGCGCACGACGTTTGCGATCGCGGTCGCGTTGTCCTGCCGGCGCCGCTGGAAGATGTTCGTCGCGTAGTCCACGCCGATGCCGAACGTGATCGGCAGCGCGATGAAGTTCAGCATGTTGAGGCGGAGCCCGAGGAAGCCGGCGAGCCCGAGGAACCAGACCACGCCGACGCCGAGCGCCGCGAGCACCCACGCCGCGTCCTTCAAGGACCTCGCGGAGCGCTTCCCGAGCCCGAACGCGACGAGGACGAGCGCGACCACGCCGGCGAGCGAGAGCAGCGTGGCACGCGGGCCGTCGCGCGCGATGAGCTTCAGCACGTCCGCCATGAGCAGGATCCAGCTCGCGGTCGGCGTGCCGGGGGGGAGCGGGATCGACCGCAGCTCCTCCTCGAAGCGCAGCATGTCGCGGCCGTCCCACATGTTCATCCTGCCGGCCGGGTGGACGAGGACGGGCGTCCCGACGCGGCCGTCGACCTCGGTGATCTGGCGCCGGAGCCGCTCGGGCAGCTCCGCCGCGCCGAACGGCCGAACCGGCCCCGCGGGGAGCGCCTTCTTCAGGGCCATCCGCTTGTCGGGCGGCAGGAACGCGAGGTTCTCGTCCGTCGCGAGCGCGCGGAGCTCGTCGATGACCGGGAGCTTCTCCTCCTGCCCTTCCGGGACGATCGAGGCGATCGAGAGGACCTGGCCGAGGAGCCCGTCCGGCCTCTCGCGCCGGTGCGCCTCGACGCGCTTCGCGATGAGGCGCGCCTCGGCCTCGTCGCGCGCGAGGATCACGGTGGGGGTGAGGTGGTCGCCGAACAGCTCGTCGACGCGCCCGTCCCACCACGCCGGGCCACCCTCGCGCAGGGCGGTCTGGTCGCGCATCTTCGAGAAGTCGTACTCGAACCACCGCGCCGCGTCGGGGGCGGCGCGCGCGACGAAGAAGACGGAGAGCGCCGTGACGGCGGCCGCGGCGAGCGTCGTCGCCCGGGGCGCCCGCTCGATCGCGAAGGAGAGCGCCTTCGTGAAGACCGGGCGGGCCGGCCGCTGGCCGGCGCGCGGGATCGGCGCGCGGCGCTCCCACGCGAGGACGAGCGGCGGCGTGACGAGGTAGGAGGTGATCCACGAGAGCGTCATGCCGATCCCGCCGATCAGCCCGAACTGGCTGAAGCCGCGGAAGTCGGTCGACATGAGCGAGGCGTACGCGGCGCCGGCGGCGAGCGCCGCGGTGAGGGTGCCGAGCCAGGTCTCGCGGACCGCGACCTCCATCGCGGGCGCGGGCGCCCTGCCTCCGCGGCGCTCCTCGAGGTAGCGCGCGAAGAAGATGAGGCCGACGTTGATCCCGTTTCCGACGACGATCGAGCCGAGGAAGGCGGTGTTGGTGTTGAGGTGCCCGACGAAGACGTTCCCGAGCCCGAAGGTGACGAACGCGCCGACGAGGAGCGGGATGCCGACCGCCGGCACCGCCTTCCAGGTCCGGTTGTAGAGCGCGACCGCTCCCGCGACCGCGAGGACGACGAGCAGCGTCGCCCAGACGAGATCCTCGGCGAGGGCGTCGTGCTCCATGACGTTCGAGGTGACGTGGCCGGCGTACGCCACCTCGAGCCCCGGCGCGTACTTCTTCGGGTCGAGGCGGCGGACCGCAGCCTTCACCGCGCGATCGAGCCGGACGACCTTCGCGTAGTCGTCGGGCGTCCCCTCCATCCGGACGATGAGGGCGAGGATCGTCATCTTCGCGCCGGCGGACCGGCCCGGCACCTCGCCGACGTAGTAGCCGTCCGGGAAGCGGCCGAGCAGCTCCTTGCGCGCCCCCGCGAGCGCCTGGACGATCCCGAGCACGTCGGGCGCCGGCCCAGCGGGCGCCCGCCCGGCGGCGTGCGCCTTCTCCCACGCGATCCGGCCGCGGAGCGCATCGCGCAGCTGCACGAGCTCCGCCTTGTCGGGGAAGAGCAGGAGCCTCGGCAGGAAGAAGTCGCGCAGCTCGTCGTTCCGGTGCTCGACCCAGCGGACGAGCCCCTTCTCCTTCGCGAGCTCGTCCGAGAGGTCGTCCGCGAAGACCTCGAGCGTCAGCCGGTCGGCGCCGTGGAGGACGACCGTGTGCTCGGCGAAGCCCCCCACCCGCTTCGTGACCGCGTCGAGGTCGCGGGCGCTGCGCGTGCTCTCCGGCAGGAGCTGCCCGACGTCCGTCCGCAGGTCGGAGTAGAGCGCCACCGTACCGACCGCACCCCAGGCGGCGAGGAGCGCGGCGGCTGCGAGCATCGCCACCCGGTGCCGATCGACGAAGCGTACGAAGGCCTGGGCGAAGTCCATCTCGGTGCGGGGTCCTCTTCCGTGCTCGGGGGCTCGTGTTCTAACCCATTTCCGGGGCGATTCCATCGCGCGCCGCGAGGTCGTCCTCCCGCAGCTCGGCGAGCCGGGCGCCCGACGGGCCGAGCACCACGTAGCCGAGCGTGCGAGGGCCGAGCCGTCCGGCGTTGACATAGCGATCGCCCGGGACGAGGTGGGGGGCGTGCACGTGCCCGAACACGCCGAGCGCGAACCCCTCGCGCTCGACCACCGCGAGACAGCGCCGCCGGAAGACCTCGCGCATGCGCCGGTCGGCGACCCCCCGCGCCGCCGCCTCCGCGAGCCGGGCGGCTCCTCGCACGACGGCGAGGTGGCCGAGCCGGCGCGAGAGGGCGTCCCCGAGCCGGCCGAGCGCCGAGGCGTGGAGCGGGTCGAGCGCGTCGCCGTGCGCGACGAGGACGCGCCCGAGGCCGGGCACGTCGAGCGCGAGCCGCTCCTCGCCCGCGCCGGGATCGTGGTTTCCCCGCGTCGTCCGCAGCCGCCCGTCGCGCGCGAGCGCGTCCATCGCCCGGACGACCTCCGGGTGGGCAGCCCGCGCGCGAGGACCGAAGTAGAGCTCCTCGAAGACGTCGCCGTTCAGCACGACGCTCTCGCCGCCCGCGGCGGCGCGCTCGAGGAAGGCGCGCGCGAGCCGCGCGTGGAGCGGCGGGCTCTCGGGCGAGAGGTGCCAGTCGCTCGCGACGAGCGTGGTCATCGCGACTCCCGCCGCGCCCGGACCTGGTCGTACAGCGCCTGGGTCCGCTCCCAGGCGAGCGCCTGCAAGGAGCCCACGACGGCGGGATCGCGCGCCGCGTCGGGCGGCGCGGGGACGGGGATCGGCGCGCCGAGCACGACGTCGAGCCGCGCGGGGAGCGGGAGCGGCGACCAGAGCGAGAGCCGCCCGAGCCGCACGCCCGGGTAGGCCTCCGCGCCGCCCACCACCGCGAGCGGGACGATGGGGACCCCGGCCGCGAGCGCGAGCCTCGCGAAGCCGTGACGGCCCTCCCAGCGGAGGCGGTAGAAGTCGCGCGCCGGCTGCGCCTCCCGCAGGCCGCCCGGCGTGACGAGGAGCTGCTCTCCGCGCGCGAGGACGGCGAGGCAGCTCGCCTCGCTCGGATCGACGAGGCCGAGGTGGCGCTTCACGACGGGCAGGCCCGGCAGGATCCGCTCGATCCGCGATCGCGCCGCGACGACCCGGAGCGGCGTCGGCGGCGCCTCGCGCCCCTCGCGGGGACGCCAGCCGACGAGGTACGCCGCGACGAGGAGGTCGAGGACGAGGTAGCCGGCGCCGTGCAGCGCGACGTAGAGGCATGGCCCCTCCGGCGGCGGCCCGCCCTCGAGGCGGGTCCGGTGGTAGCGCGCGAGGGCGCGCGCGAACGGGAGGTACGCGGCCCGGTGGTACCAGCGATCCCGGTCGAGCCGCGCGGAGAAGACGGGCGCGGACCGGGTCACGCGAGGCTCCAGGGGGCGCGGCGCGTCGCGGCGGCCTGTGCGATGAGCGCGCGCGTCTCGCGCGCGGCGCGATCCGCGAGCGCCGCGATCCCCGCGGGGTCGCCCGCGGCCGGCGGAGGTAGCGGCGCGCCGAAGAGGAAGTCGAGCGGGACGGGGAGCGGCACCGGCGGGAGCCAGAGCGAGCGCCGCGCGCCGAGCGGGAGCCGCAGCGGGTGCTGCCGATCGGCGCCCCCGATCGCGAGCGGCACGACGGGGGCCCCCGCCCGCGCGGCGATCCGGGCGAAGCCGCGCCGCCCGCGCCAGTCGATCCCGTCCGGCGGTCCGTAGAGCTCGCGCGCGCCGCCCGGGAAGACGAGCACCGACTCGCCGCCGGCGAGCGCGGCGAGTCCCGCCGGCTCCGTGGCCGCGATCGCGCCGACGTTCCGGCGCAGCCAGGCGAGCCCCGGGACGCGGTGGAGCGAGGTGCCGCGCTGCTCCATCGGGCGAAACGCCGGCCGTGCGCCGTCCCAGAACGTCTCGAGCCCGAGCAGGATCACCTCGAGGTAGAGCCAGGTCCGCGGGTGCTTCGCGACGTAGACGACCGGCCGCTCGCGTGGGACGCCCTCGAGGCCGTGCAGGCGCGGGCGGTACCAGAGCCGGAGCGCGCGCGCGAGCGGCACGATGACGGCCCGCTGACGCCAGGTACGCGGGAAGCGCGGGGTGTCCATCGGCTATCCCGTCCCCCCGGCGGGCGCCGGGGTTCCTTGCGCCGCGCGAGGCGCGCCCGCCGCTGCGCCCGCGTGCCGGTAGACCTGCAGGACGCGACCCGCGATCCGCGCCCAGGAGAGCGCCGCGGCGCGCTCCCCGCCGCGTCGCACGAGGCTCGCGCGGAGCGTCTCGTCGCGCCCCACCCGCCAGAGCGCCGCCGCGAGCGCGCGGGCGTCGCCGGGCGGCACGAGGAGCGCGGCCCCGCGCGTCGCCTCGGCGTATCCCGGGAGCGCGCTCGCCACGACCGGACACCCGGCCGCCATCGCCTCGAGGAGCACCATCCCGAAGCTCTCGCGCCCGAGCGACGGCGCGCAGAACACGTCCGCGGCGCGGTAGCGCTGCACGAGCTCCGCGTCCCCGACCCGGCCGTGGAAGCGGACCCCGAGCCGCCCCGCTCGCGCCGGGCTTCCCGCCGGCCCCAGGCCGACGACGTCCAGGGCGACGTCGCGCCCGGCGGCGCGCAGCCGCGCGACCGCGTCGAGGAGGAGCGGGAACCCCTTGCGCGCCTCGCCGAAGCGGCCGACGAAGAGGACGCCGAGCGGCCCCGCGTGCCGGCGTGGCCCGGCCTCGCACGCGAACCGCGCGAGGTCCACCCCGGACGGCACGACCGCGGTGCGCCCGCGGTAGATGGCGCGCGAGAACGCCTTCGCCGGGCGCGACACGGCGATGCCGAAGTCGACGCGCGCAAGCGGCCCTGCGGCGGCGGCGCGGAGGGCACGGAAGAGCGGGAGCTCCGCGTCGTCGTTCGCGTGGAACGTCGCGACGACCGGCACGCGCGCGTGGCGAAGGGCGTGACGCCCCGGCCCGGGCACGAGCGGCTCGTGCACGTGCACGACGTCGAAGGCGCCGCGGGCGAGGCGCTCGCGCGTCGCCGCCGGCGGGACGAGGAGGCCGATGCGGGCGACGGAGCCATTCGCCGGGACCGGCACGGCGCGCCCGACGGCCTCGCACCCCTCCGGCACGCCGCCGCTCGCCGGACCGAGCACGCACGCGTCGTGGCCGAGCGCGCGCAGCGCGCCCGCGAGCCCGAGCGCGTGCCGGTTCACGCCGCCGTCGTGGGAGAGGTCGTAGGGGGTGATGATGCAGACGCGCAACGGGACGTCCGCGCCCGGTTCAGCGCGACGTCCCGGGGCCGGGGCCGTCCACCCGCTGCGCCTCGGCGCGCCGGAGCCGCTGGTGGATGACGACCATCCGCCCGAGCGCCGTCCCGGTGGCGCCGACCGCCACGATCGCGCAGGCGCCCTCGACGACGAGCACCCGCGCGCCGTCAGGCAGGAACGCCGCGAAGAGCATCGCGAACATGAGCAGCACCACGCGGTGCGGCCGCTCCATGCCGAAGTTCGGGCACTCGACGCCGAGCCCCTCGCCGCGGGCGCGCGCGTAGCTCACCATGAGCGACGAGGCGAGCGCCGCGACCGCCCAGAACGAGCCGGCGCGGTCGGGGAAGGACGCGGCGAGCCCGGCGAAGAGCGCGATCTCGGAGAGCCGGTCGAGGTTCGAGTCGAGGAACGCCCCCGCCTTCCCCTGGGTCCGGGTGGTCCGCGCGATCTCGCCATCGATGAGATCGCACCACGACCCGAAGACGAGCAGCACCGCCGCCCAGCCCCATTCGCCGACCGCGGCGAGGACGCCGGCCGCGAGCGCGATCGCCGCGCCGATCCCGGTGATGGTGTTCGCGGAGAGCCGGAGCGCGATGGCGGCGCGCAGGAGCGGCCCCGTGACGAAGTAGGCCCACCTGCCGAGGAGCGCGATCGGCCCCGAGTACTGCTTCATCCGTTCCGGGGGCGTCGGGCGGACGATCGCATAGAGGATCCCCGTCCCCGCCGCGCTGGCGAGCACCAGGAACACCGCGATCCGCGAGGACCCGCTCATGACGCCCCGGATTGTAGTACCGCCCGTCGCGCTAGCCGACGGCGCTCTGGGTCGCGAGCGCGGCCCGATCGGCGTACTTGCGAAGCTGCGCCTGGAGCGCCGTCTGCTGCTGGAAGAGGTCGTGGATCGGCGTCCTGCCAGGCGCGGTCACGGGGCTCTTGAAGAAGAACGAGAGCCACTCCTGCGGACCCTTCTCCCCGGCCCGCTGCGCGAGGTCGCCGAGCAGCGCGAGGTCGAGCACGATCGGGGCCGCGAGGATCGAGTCGCGACACTGGAAGTTCACCTTGATCTGCATCGGATAGCCGAGCCACCCGAACAGGTCGATGGCGTCCCAGCCTTCCTTGTTGTCGCCGCGCGGCGGGTAGTAGTGGATCGTGACCTTGTGGTCGATGTCGCCGTAGAGCTCGGGGTGCTCCTTCGGCGAGAGGATCGAGTCGAGCACCGACATCTTCGAGACCTCCTTCGTCTTGAAGGAGTCGGCGTCGTCGAGGACCTCGCCGTCGCGGTTGCCGAGGATGTTCGTCGAGAACCAGCCGTCGAGGCCGAGGAGCCGCGCATGCAGCATCGGCGCGATGGTGGTCTTCACGAGCGTCTGGCCGGTCTTGAAGTCCTTGCCGCCGGTGACCACCGCGCCGCGGTCCGCGAGCTCGCGGAGCGCCGGAATGTCCTGCGTGAGGTTCGGCGCGCCGTTCAGGAACGGGACGCCGGCCTGGAGCGCCGCCCACGCGTAGACCATCGACGGGGCGATCGTCGGATCGCCGGCGTCGAGCGCCGCCTCGAACGCCTTCAGCGTCAGGTGCGTCGGGCCCGCCTCGGCGTAGACCTCCGTCGAGCCGGTCCAGACCATGACGGCGCGGGCGCAGCCGTTCTTCTCCTGGAACGTGCGGATGTCCTGCACGAGCGCTTCGGCCTTCTGCCGGAGCGTCCCCTTCTTCACGTTCGGACCGTCGAGCCGGCGCACCCAGGCCTTGTCGAAGACGGCCGTCATCGGGCGGACCGCCTCGAGCTCCGCTCGGACGGGGTCGAGGTGCTCGCGGCGCAGCACGTTCGCGCGGACCGCGGCGTGGTAGGCGTCGTCCGGGATCGGGTCCCAGCCGCCGAACACGAGGTCGTCGAGCCCCGCGAGCGGGAGCACGTCGCGGAGCAGCGGACCGTGGTCGAGCGCGCCGTCCTGGAGGTGCCCGAGCTGCGTCAGCGAGCCGACGGGCGCGGCGAGCTTCCGCCGTACCGCGGCGACGCCAGCGATCGCCGTCGTCGCGACGGCCCCCATCCCCGGGAGCAGGACAGCGAGCTTTTCCCCCTTGCTCGGGGCCTTCAGCACGGAACCGATCTTCATGTCCACCTCTCGACCGTGGCCCGCGGCGCACGAGCGGCGCTGCGACACGGCGTTCCCCTGGCCGGTCGGCCAGTGCACGCGGTTTCTACCGCATGGCGTACCTGGCGGGAAGGGTGGGATATCGATAGCACGTACTGTGAGTCCGTTCTGGTCGCACGGAGCGTCCCGGCGGGAGGGCCGTTCGCGCGGAAAAGCTCGAGCGGACGGACGAAGACGGCCGCGGCGGCCGATGGCACGGTCAGGTGACGTCGCTCTCAGGGCTGTTCCCGGTGCGCTTGCGGCGGCTGCGGCGGGGCGTCTACGCTCGCGCGGATGCTCGCCGTCCTGGCCGCCGCTCTTGCGCTCGCCGTCCCGGCCGTCGGCCCCGAGGCGGAGATCGCCCGAGCGCTCGCCCTGGCGCCGGCAGGAGGCGCGCGCGCCGCTGCCGCGACCCGGGCGCTCGTCGGCGCTCCCTACGCGCCGTCGCCGCTCGGCGAGGGCGCGGGGCGCGATCCCGATCCTCGCTTCCGGCTCGACGCGTTCGACTGCATGACGCTCGTCGAGACCGCGGTGGCGCTCGGCAGCGCCTCGTCGCTCGCCGAGGCGCGGATCGCGCTCGACGACGTCCGCTACGCCGGCGCCCCCACGTACGTACGACGCAACCACGAGGTCCTCTCGCAGTGGATCCCAGCGAACGTCGCGAAGGGGTTCGTCGCCGAGGCGGTCGCGGCGCTCGCCCCCGGCGCGCCCCGCGCCGCGAAGGAGTACACGCCCGCCTCCTGGGACGCCGTGCGGGCAGCCGGCCGTGCGATCCCCGGCCTGCCGAGGGCCCGGCTGCCGCTCGGTCGGTTCGAGGTGGGGCTCGTCCCGCCTGCCGACGCGCGGTCCGTCGCCGCGCGCGTCCCCGAGGGCACGGTCGTCTTCGTCGTTCGCGCCGACGCGCCCGAGCGGGCGACTCGGGTCACGCACGCGGGGCTCATCGTGCACGCGCCGGGCGGCGCGGCGCTCGTCCGCCACGCCACCTCCTCGAGGGGAGTGGCGCGGGTCATCGAGGAGCCGATCGAGCGCTTCGTCCGGCGCGAGGGGCAGGCCTTTCCGCGCTGGCCGCTCGAAGGCCTCGCCTTCTTCGAGATCCGGGACGCGAGCGGGCGCGTGCGCGCGCTCTCCGCGCGCGCGGCGCCGGCTGCGACGGGCGGGCCGCCGCCTGCCTTTCCGGCGGCGGGCCTGTAGGTGGTTGCCCACCGGTCCGCCGGTGTCGATCGTCTCTGGTCGAGGGGTAGGGGGGGACGGTGAGGGCGGCGGGCCGCGCCGCGGTACGCCGCGCGTGGCTTGTCGCCCTCCCGTCCGTTTTCCGGCCGCGTACTGCTCGGCCGCTCCCGTCGATCGCATGGTAGTCTTCGCCGCCGCCCACGGGCGCGGCGGGCGACCGTCGCCCTCCGCGGCCCTGCGTCCGCTCGACCTCGAGCGGCCGATCGAGCGGGCGGACGGAGCGCGGCCGACGTGGATCGGGCGAAGCTGGTGAAGGAGATCCGGGGCTGGGCCATCACCATCCTCGCCGTCCTCGCGTTCCGGACGCTCCTCTACGAGGCGGTCTTCATCCCGTCGGGCTCGATGATCCCGACCCTGCAGATCGGCGACTACGTCATCGTGGAGAAGTGGGCGTACGGCGCGCGCCTGCCGTTCACGCGGACGGCGCAGGCGACGTGGTCGAGCCCGAAGCGCGGGGACATCGTCGTCCTCCTCGCGCCCCCCGGAAACCCGCGCGACGACGACCTCATCAAGCGCGTCGTGGGCGTGGCGGGCGACCTCGTCGAGATCCGCGACGGCCACCTCATCGTGAACGGCGAGCTGATGCCGCGCGAGCGGATCTCGGGCGCGTGCGTGTACCAGAACAAGCCGGAGAGCGGCGACTGGCGCGACGAGCCGTGCGTGGACTTCGTCGAGCAGCTCGACAGCCACCACTTCCACACGTTCTGCACGCCCTGGCTGGCCTGCGGCGACGTGGAGCCGGCGCGCGTGCCGGCCGGCCACGTGTGGCTCGCCGGCGATCACCGCGACCACTCCGCCGACAGCCGCGTCTTCGGGCCGGTGCCGGTCGGCCGCATCAAGGGGCGCGCGTGGATGGCGCTCCTGTCCTGGGGCCCGCGCGGGCTGCGCTGGGACCGGTTGTTCCATTTCGTGAATCACTGACCGAGTGTCGACCTGGTCCTGGTCCTGGACCTCGACCTGGTCCTGGTCCCGGTCCTCAATGGTCCAGGTCCAGGTCCAGGTGCCTCCTCGAGTCACTCCCTACAGCGTGATCACCTGATCGATCTTCGCGCCCGCGAGCGCCTTGTAGAGATCCGGGAAGCAGCCGATCGGGATCCTCTCGATGAGCTTGTCCGCGATCGCCCGCTGGTAGCAGCACTGGTCGCAGCCCATGAGCAGCATCCCGCTCTGGCGCGCGACCTTCGCGAGCCGCTCGCCGGTGGGATTCCCGCGCACGAGCAGGTAGTTGTTGTCGACGAAGAAGAACATCCCGGCGACCGTCGCGCCGTGACGCCCCTCCTCGAGCTGCGGGACGATCATCTTCTCGAGGATGAAGGACGCGTTCGGCGTGGCGAAGACGTAGGCGACGTTCATGGTTCCTCCGGTGCGAACGCGGCGCGGACCGCCGCGGCGACGAGCGCGGCGCGCTCGAGGTGAACGGGGTGGACGCCCGCGACCCGGGCGCGCAGGAAGGCGGCGTCGATTGCCGCGGGGGGGAGACCGGCCTCGAGCGCGTCGCAGGCGACCTCGGCGTAGGCGATGAGCGAGGCGCAGGTGGTCGCGCGGAAGTGGGCCCGCCCGCCGGCGAACACGCCGATCCGGACGATCCGCCCGTCGCCGCGTGCCTCGCCGACCAACGCCGCGCCTTCGATCGGCCCGGCGTGGCGCGGCGCGTCCACGCACTCCGCCACCGTTCGCGGAAGCGCGCCGCCCTCCCCTGCCGCCACCGTCCTCATCCGCCGAAGATGCCGGGGACCGACCCGCGACGCCACCCGGATCGACCGCCCCACGGTGGGGCGGGGGTCAGGCGAGCCGCGCGACCGCCCCGCGCACCGCTTCGGCGGCGGCCGGGACCGCGCGCGCGACCTCGGGCGTGAGCCCCTCCCCGACGGTCTCCATGTCGAGGACCTCGACCGCGACGACGTGGATGCGCGACGGCACCGCCGCGCCGGCCGCCCGCGCCCGCGCGAGCGCCGAGGGCAGGCCGATCGAGTGCGGCGAAGGCCCCTCGGGCGCGCGGAGGTCCTCGAGCGGGAACGAGAGGACCGTCCCCGGCGTGCGACCGGTGCGCACCGCGTCCACCACGACGACGCGGTCGAACCCCTCCATCTCGTCGAGGAGGTAGAGGCCAGAGACCGCGGTGCGCCGGACCACGGCGCCGGCGGGCGGCGCCGCCTCGACGAGGTCGGCGACCCGGAGCGCGACGGCGTCGTCGCGGCGGAGCGCGTTGCCGAGGCAGAGGACCAGGATCACGCGGAGCTCGTCACGGGCCCTTCAGTCGACGTCGTCCGGGACGCGCCTGCGGATGACGTCGCGGATCTTCCCGTCCGGGCCGCGGAGCGTCACGACGAGCGGCAGCTCGCCGGGCAGCGCGTGCGACGCGCAGGCGTTGCACGGGTCGTAGGCGCGGAACGCCATCTCGAGCAGGTTCAGGAGCCCGTCGTCCACGTGGCCGTTCCGGATGAGGCCGCGCGCCGCCTTGCGCACCGAGACCTGCACGGAGGCGGCGTTGTGCTGCGAGGCGACGACGAGGTTCACCGCGGTGAGCATCCCCGCGGCGTCGACGGCGTAGTCGTGGATGAGCGTGCCGCGCGGCGCCTCGACCGCGCCCACCCCCTGGCGCGGCCCGGGGAGCGGCGCCGGCACGCTCCGCACCTCTCGCGAGGCGACGTCGGGATCGTGCGCGAGCTGCTCGACCGTCTCCGCCGCCTGCAGCGCCTCGACGAGCCGGGCCCAGTGGAACGCGAGCGTCTGGTGGGCCGGCCAGCCGAGCTGGTCGAAGAGCCGCTGCCGCTCGCGCTCGGCGCGATTCGTCGCCATCGCCCGCGCGACGTTCAGGCGGCCGAGCGGCCCGACGCGGTAGAGCCCGCTCTCCGCCCCCTCGACGAACCCCTTCCAGCCGCGGGCCTTGAGGAAGGTGAGCTTCGCGTACGTCCAGGGCTCGACCCGCTCGGCGAGGTGGTCGAGCCACGCCGAGGGCTCGAAGAGCGCCACCTCCTCGCCCCCCGGGTCGACGATCCGCAGCCGCCCGTCGAGGAACGTGAGCCGCCCGGCGTCGTCGACCATCCCCATCGAGTGGCAGCGGACCTTGAAGACCTCGCTCTCGATCACCTCCGCGTACGTCCGGTCCTCGAGGACCGCGCCGCGGAAGGACTCGAGGGTGTCCTCGGCGAAGCGGACGAAGCGGGGCGCCGCCTCGCGCACGCGACGGATCGTCTCCTCGTCGAGCGGCCGCGAGATCCCTCCCGGGATCGCGAACACCGGGTGGATCGTCCGCCCGGCGATGGCGGCCATGAGGTCGCGCGCCTCCTTGCGCACCGAGAGGATCCGGCCGCCGAGCTCGGCGCCGACCTTGGCGACGACCCCGAGCACGTTCCGCATCGGCGCGGGGGCGCGCGGGCCCGCGTAGAAGTCGGGGCCGCCGAGGTACCAGTAGTGGAGGAGGTGGTCCTCGAAGAGGAAGAGGTTGTAGTAGAGGGCCTGGATGCGGCGCGCGGCGACCGGCGGAGTCACGGCATAGAGCGCGTCGAGCGCGCGCACCGACGCGATGTGGTGCGCCGCCGGGCAGACGCCGCAGACGTGCGCGGTGAGCTGGGGCATCTCCTCCGCGGCGCGGCCGACGCAGAACCGCTCGAACCCGCGCAGCTCAGGTATCTGTAGGAACGCCGTCTGCGCGTTCCCCTGCTCGTCGAGCAGCACCTCGATGCGCCCGTGCCCCTCGAGCCGCGTGATCGGGTCGATCGTGATCCGCCGGGTCATCTTCCCTTCTCCGTGCGCACCGGGCGTAGCGGCGCCGCAGGCGCCGCAGCGCCGAATGGGCGAGGCCGTCGCGGCAGGAGCCCCGCCGCGAACGAGTAGCGCCAGAACGTCCCCACCGGATCCGGCAGCTCCGCTGCGAGCGCCTCGCGGTCCTCCTCGCTCCCGGCGAGGAGCGAGGCGAAGGCGGAGAGCAGCCCCGCCCCCGCGTCGCGCACCCCGTCGAGCGCGCCGAAGCAGCCGCGGCACGGCATGCCCGCCTCGACGCAGCCCGGCTGGCAGCCCTGGCGCGTGCCGGGCCCGAGACAGACGAGCCCCTGCGCGAGGAAGCAGAGCGAGGGGTCGAGGGCGCTCGTCGCGAGCCGGCGCAACGACGAGAGCTCGATCCGCTCGGGCTTCGAGTCGACGCGCGGGCAGGTCTCGCACAGCGGCGCGTTCGGCGCGAGCACCGCGCCGCGCGGCGGCAGGTCGCCCGAGAGGAGCCGCTCCACCGCCGCCGAGATGACCGCGGTCGAGGGCGGGCAGCCCGGGATGACGTAGTCCACCGGCACGACCTCGCCGAGCGGGAGGGTCCGCGAGAGGAGCACCGGGAGGGAGAGATCGTGCTCCCCCGCCTTCACGAGCTGGCCGGGGAGCGCCGCGTCCTTGTTCGAGATCGAGGGCGGAAGGCGGTAGGCGGCGTCGAGGATCTCCTGCCGCTCGGACAGGTTCCCGAGCCCGACGACGCCGCCGAGGTGCGCGCAGGCGCCGAACGCGACGACGACGCGCGCCTTGCGCCGGAGGAGCTGCGCCCACTCGTCCTGCTCGGTGAGCCGCACGGCGCCGTTCAGGAACGCGACGTCGATGGCGCCGTCGGGGAGCGCCTCGACGTCGTGGCGCTTGTAGTCGAGCGCCACCGGCCACAGCACGACGTCGACCTTCTCGAGGAGCGCCGTGAGCCCCTCGCCGAGATCGACGATCGCCTCCTCGCACCCGCCGCAGGAGGCGTTCCAGTAGAACGCGATGCGGGGCTTCCCCGCCGCCGGCGGCGCGACGCGGGCCTCGATGCCCTCGAGCCGGTGCGGCGCGAGGCGGATCGCGTCCTCCACCTCGTCGAGCGCGCGCGCCTCGTAGTCGAGCGGCCCGAGCGCGCGGAGGTCCTGCGTCATCTCGCGGACCACCTCCGCGAACTGCTCGGCCTCGGTGCCGCTCGCCCAGGCGATCCGGAAGCGGGCGGGCTCGATGCCCGCCTGCGCGAGCGCGCGGGAGAGCACCGCGTGGCGCGCCGCCGCGCGGAGGTTCCCGTCGACGTAGTGGCAGTCCCCGGGGTGGCAGCCGGCGACGAGGACGCCGTCGGCGCCCTCGCGGAACGCCTGCAGCACGAACGCGGGCTCGACGCGCCCCGTGCACATGACGCGCACCGCGAGGAGCGTCTGCGGGTACTCGAGCTTCGCCTGCCCGGCGCGGTCGGCCGCCTGGTACGCGCACCAGTTGCAGAGGAACGCGACGATCCGGGGCTCGCGCGCCATGGGGTTAGCCGTTTCCTTCGGCGCGGAGCGGGCGGGGCAGCGCGAGCAGCGCGGAGATCTCCGCCTCGAGCTGCCCGCGCGTGAAGTGGCGCGCGGACGCGGCGCCGGTCGGGCACGCGGCGGCGCACGTGCCGCAGCCACGGCAGTGCAACGCGTCCACCCGGAATTTTCGGCGTTCCCCGAGGGAGACAGCTCCGAAGGGGCAAACCGACGCGCAAACGCCGCACCCGCCGCAGAGCGCCTCATCGACGACCGCGGCGAGCGGCTCGACGAGCCGGCGCTCGCCCGGCACCAGCGAGGCGTGGACGAGCCCCGCCGCGGCGGCGCCGTCGCGGATCGCCTGCGCGATCGTGCGGGGTCCGGCCGCGGTGCCCGCGACGTATACGCCCGCGATCCGGGTCGCGGTCGGCTCGAAGGGGCTCGCCGCCCGGTCGAGGAGGAACCCGCGCTCGCCCATCCCCACCCGCAGGAGCCTCGCGAGGCCGTCCGTGCCCGGCGCCGCCCGCGCCGCGGCGTGGAAGACGACGAGGTCGGCCTCGCGCGCGGCGACGTCCCGGCCGGCGCCGATCCGCACCGCGAGCCGCCCGCCCCCGATCGCGACGCCGTCCTGCGCGAGCCGGCCCGGGACGAACTCGATCCCCTCCGCGGCGAGCTCGGCGGCGCGCCGCCGCAGCTGCGGCACGCGGTCGAGATCCCCCGCCACCGTCACGCTCGCCGCGGGGAGCCGGGCGTGGACGAGGTGCGCGAGCTTCAGGATCTCGAGGGAGGCGAGCTCTCCGTCCTCGTCCGCGTCGGACGCGAGGAGGACCGCGCGGGGCTCCTCGCCGCCTGCGCCGCGGACGACCCCGCCCGTCGGGCCGTTCGGGTGGAGCATCCGCTCGAGCTGGTAGGACGAGACGACCCCGTCCGGCCCCTCGACCTCGCCGGGGGAGAGGCCCGTCGCGAGGACGATGGCGCCCACGGTCACGGTCCGCGCCGACGGCGGCTCGTCGAGCCGGATCGCACCGAAGGCGCACGCGGCGAGGCAGGCGTCGCACGGCTCCCCCCGCCCCCGCAGGCACGCGCCCGGGTCGATCGCGGAGACGTGGGGCAGGCACCCGACGTACGGCAGCCCGATCGCCCGCGCCGGCGCGAGCCCCGCGCCGAAGGGATCGACCCGCTCCGCAGGGCAGAGCTTCGCGCACTCGCCGCAGCCGAGACACGCCGCCGGGTCCACGCCGCGGGGGCGTAGCGCGAGCTCGACCTCGAACCGCCCCGCCCCGCCCCGCACCCGGCGCACCTCGGCGCCGGTGAGCACCTCGATCCGCTCGTGGTGGAGGACGCGGTCGAGCACCGGCTCCATGAAGCAGCTCGCGCACTCGAGCTCGGGGAAGACCTCGTCGAGCTGGTTCGCGAGCCCGCCGATGACGTGCTCGCGCTCCGCGACGACGACCTTGCGCCCCCTCCCGGCGAGCGCGAGCGCCGCCGAGAGCCCGGCGGCGCCGGCGCCGACGACGAGCACGTCGGCGGCGACCTCTACCTCCTCCGCCGGGAGCGGAGCGTGGAGCGCGAGGCGCGCGAGCGCCGCGGCCACGAGCCGCCGCGACCGCTCCGTCGCCTGGTCCCCGTCGCCGCCGATCCAGTCCACCTGCTCGCGCAGGTTGACCATCTGCAGGAAGTACGGCGAGCGCCCGGCGGCCGCGAGCACGCCGCGGAAGGTCTGCTCGTGCTCCCGGGGGGAGCAGGCGGCGACGACGACGCGCTCGAGCCCGTGGGCCCGGATCCGCTCGGCGAGCCAGGCCTTCCCCTCGGCGGAGCAGAGGATCGGGTGGGTCGCGACGTCGGCCGCGGCGGGCCACCGGGCGGCGTCCTCGAGCTCGCCGATCCGCACGACCTCGCCGAGGTTCGGGCCGCAGCGGCAGAAGTAGAGCCCCGTGCGCCCGGCCGAACCTCCGGCTGGACTGCCCTGGGCCCCCCGCGGCTCGTTCTGCGTCACGCCGGTTCTTCGGCCTCAGTACTGGATCTGGATCACCGTCTTCACGCCGTCGCCCCGGATGGACAGGAGCGTCTTCTTCCGGCGGTCGCAGAAGGTGCGGATGTCCTTCTCGAAGGTCGGGCAGTCACCGAGGATCTCGACCACGGTGCCGGCGGGCGTCTCGGCGGTCTCGACCGCAAGCTTGAGGACGGGCTGGGGGCAGCGCATCCCGGTGCAGTCGATCCGCATGACGTTGAGTCCCACTCGTGCCCCTCTCTTCGGCGTCGGCGCGGGCGCTTGCGACGCGCGGGTGCAGCGGAGAACGGTCCCGCCAAACCGGGGACGCGTGCCGCCGACATTAGCCGCACCTTCTGACCGGCGTCAAACGAGCGCGAGCGCAGCGCCGCGGGGGCCGCCGCACGGGCGGCAGCTCAGTACTTCGCGTCCTCCGCCTCGATGAGGCGGTAGATCTCCTCGGCGGCGCGCGCCTTCAGGATCGCGTCGCGGAAGCCCGGGTTCTTGAAGATCCGGCTGATGCGCGCGAGCGCCTTGAGGTGCGCCCCCGCCGAGTTCTCGGGGGCGAAGAGCGCGAAGAAGAGGTGGGTCGGCCGCCCGTCGATGGCGCGGAAGTCGATGCCCTGCACCGCGCGGCCGAAGCTCGCCATGAGCCCGGGCAGGCCGGGGACCTTCCCGTGCGGGATGGCGACGCCCTCCCCGATGCCGGTCGAGCCGAGCTTCTCGCGATCGAGCAGGGTGTCGACGAGCTTCTGGGCGTCCACGTGGTGCGTCGCGGCGAGCGGCCGGCACAACTCCGTGAGGACCGCCTGCCCCGTAGGACCGGAGAGGTTCGCGATCACCGCGTCGAATCGGAGGAACTCGACGATCTTCATGGGCGGACCCGGTCAGCTAACACAGGTGGCAACGCGACGGCAACAAGGCAAGCCGGTGCGCGGCCGACCGGCTCCCGGTTCGGCCGCGGGGCCGGACGCGTCCCGGGACCGGGCCGGCGCCACGCGCCGGACCCGGGACGGGCGGCGGCGGCTAGCTCGACCGCGCCTCGATGAGGCCGAAATTCCCGTCTTCGCGCTTGAAGATCACGTTCACGGTCCGGTCCGTCGTGCTCTGGAAGACGTAGAAGCTCGCGTCGAGCAGCTCGAGCTGCAGGATCGCCTCGTCGGTCGTCATCGGCTTCGCCTGGAACTGGGTGCTCTTCACGACCCGGTGGCTCGCGCGATCCGGGTTCGCGAGGATGTCGAGCACGTCGTGGCGCACCTCGACCGGGTTCTGCTCGGTCGCGTGGCCGTTCGTCTTGTGGTTGTAGAGCTTCTCCTTGTGCTTCTTGAGCTGCCGCTCGATGCGCTCGGCGGCCGCGTCGATGGAGGAGTACATGTCCAGAGAGCGACCGGTGCCGCGCAGGAGGAACCGGCCGGCCTTCACGGTGATCTCGGCGTGGTGGTCCAGGTTCTCGACGTGCAAGACCGCGTGCGCCTCGCTCGGCCGGTCGATGTAGCGTTCGACGTGGGCGACGCGATCGCGGACGTGGCTCTTGAGGGCTTCCGTGGGCTCGAGATGGCGGAAGGTGATGTTCAGCTGCATGGACTCGCCTCCTTGGGAGGTACGTCGAAATGCGTCGGCCGCGGCCGGCGGGTCTGGAAACCCGCCGTCACCGCTTCCGTGGGCTCGAGATGGCGGAAGGTGATGTTCAGCTGCATGGACTCGCCTCCTTGGGAGGTACGTCGAAATGCGTCGGCCGCGGCCGGCGGGTCTGGAAACCCGCCGTCACCGCGGCCGAGGCCGGATGTTGCCGGACTGGCAACATACTCGCCCTCATCATAGCAGAGGGTCCGCCGCGGCGATCGGGCGGCGAAGGAGGCGTGCGCTCTTTTCAGGGGCGTCCCGGAGCGCGGGCCGGCCGTGCAGCCGCCCGCACTCCGCCTAGAAGTATTTCTTGCGCTTCGAGGAGGGCAGGATCCCGAGCACCTCGCGGTATTTCGCGACGGTGCGCCGGGCGATCTCGATCCCCTTGCCCTTCAGGATCTCGACGATCCGCTGGTCGGAGTGGGGGCGCTTCGGGTCCTCCGCCGCGACGATCTGCTTGATGTGGTTCTTGACCGCCTCGCTCGCGATCTCGTCGCCGCCGGTCTTGTTGATGGCGGAGTTGAAGAAGAACTTGAGCTCGTAGATCCCCTGCGGCGTGTGGACGTACTTGTTCGTCGTGA
>WNFU01000515.1_pt2 | contig 63991 bp, 69 predicted proteins | sample 5400121 | NCBI WGS metagenome assembly WNFU01 (sample SAMN13153360, study PRJNA577476) | soil metagenome | isolation source: 100 cm soil or saprolite under grassland replicate 1 | place: USA:California | collected 2016-06-15 | reverse complement strand
CCTCGCAGGCGAAGGTGACCATGTAACCGCTGGTGTCGAAGGCCGTGATCGGGCCAGCCGCCGACCTACCAGCGACAAGACTTTCCCAGCTCGACCACACATCGTTGCCCAGCGGCGTCACCGCGCCCAGCCCCGTGATCACCACCCTCCGACCCCCGTCGGCGCTCATCAACCCCCGACATCCCCAGTATTTGCCGCCGACAAGAAGCACCTGGCCATGATGGCCGAGAGGCTACTCGAGGAGCCCCGGGAGCTCATCCCGCCCACGGCCGAGCATGTCGCAGCGGTCCTGCGCCTCCTCCCCACCCGCTACCGGCTGGCCACGCTTGTTCTGGATGCGACCGGGATGCGTGTCGGCGAGCTCGAGCAGCTCACCTGGGCGGACGTCGACGAGCCTCGTGGTCGCTGGCGCGTCTCAGCGGGCGTGGCCAAGACCGGACGGGCCCGGTGGGTGCAGGTGCCTCCCGAGTTGTTCGAGGCCGTCACGCGGCTTGTGGCGCGCGACGATCGCACTCCTGAGCGGCAGGTGTTCCTCGGGTTCGGCGCCGATCGCTACCGGACCGCGATTACGCGAGGCTGCACCGCGGCCGGGGTGCCCCTGTTCAGCCCCCATAGCCTGCGCATTGACGCGTCTCGCTCTTGCACTTGGCCGGCGTCCCCTGGACGCGGATCGGAGAAGCAGTTGGGCACGACGACCTAGTAACCACTGCGCCCACGTACACGCATGTGGTTGCAGACGAGCGCGAGCTGGAGTATGAGGAGCTTTTGCAATGGCGCTCACCCCGCAAGAATCTTGACCAGTGGAATTTCAGCGGGCCAGGAGCCGATGTTGAGGCCGACCATTTCTTAGCGCTCAACTACGGGTATGCACTCATCGCCGACATGGCCTGGCGAGAGGAAATCGTCGCGCTGGTGAAGAATGGCATCGCCGAGCCGACGGGCGAAGGGCATGTCAAAGTGGCCCACGAGCAACTCCTGCGCGGTTGGCGAAGCGGCGAGAGCCAATTGACCAAGGAAGGACGGCTGAGACGTCGCGTTCTCAAGGCGATGCTTCGTGAGCACCGCTGGACGGGTCAGATTCGATTTGAACTCGGCGTGGTCGCAGGTATGCAAGCCGTGAAGCGCGCCCGCGGCGAGGCGATCGACTGACTGAGGCTGGTCCGCCGAGCGCATCCATGAAACCGCACGGCGAGGACGGCCACGCACGGCGTCGCAGATGAACGCGAGATCGACTACGCGGTGCTTGCCACCGAGTAGTCAGGCCATGCGCTGAGCCAGACGATTTCAGCCGGAGCCGTGATGGCCTGGGCTCACAACGATTCGTTGCATCACGCCGTCGATATCGCGACGGTTGCTACGGCCGCGGCAGCAGTCCTGGCCGTGCTGGTCGCGGCGTTTGCTGCATACCTACCCTATCGCCGCCGACCACGTCTCAGCCTCCATGCGGACCAGCAGGGCATTCGCGGGTCGAGGTAGAGCGCCCTGCTCACGGCGCCGCTACCGCCGCGGGACGGCCGTATCTCCGCCTCCTCGTCCCGAACAGACGCCGCAAACGGTCTGCGCAGAACGCACGCGTCGTGCTCGACGGTTATCGCGAGCAAAAAAGACCAGGGGCTAACGCGTCTCGGGAGCCCATTCCTCGCGTGGCCGAGCGTCTTTGGCCAGAGCGACGACTCGCGAGTCGTCGTGATCTTCGCTGGCGCCGAGCGGCCCTTTTCCTTCGGCCGCTTTTATCAGGCCGAATCACATGAACTCGGTGACGGCACGCGGAGCGTAACTCCCAAGAATGGCGGACAGTGGCACATGCACCTTGAACTCCCCGGCGAGTACCAGATCGGCGATGGCCGCGATTGGCTCACACCTGGCGCATGGACGGTGCGCCTGATCATCGGCGCGGACGACGGCGATGCCCGAACGTACGATGTCGAAGTCTCGTGGGACGCGACCCCACCGCGACCCCGGACGATGTCTTGAAGTCAGCGCTCAAGCACCTGGTGGTTCGAGAGGTCGGCTAACGTGCTCGGACGGTGCTCCCCCGGTGCTCCCTCAGCGCCGAAAAACACGCCGATTTGCGGCCACGTTCGAATCCCGTATGCGCCTTCTCGGGGTCAGCGGCTGCAGCTTCGAGTTCCCCCATCGTAGGGATGGTTCGAGCGGTCGGCCGAGCTAGGTTGCGAGCGATCGGACCAGCTCGGTGCGCACCGCACCGGACATCGCCCAAGGAGTGCGATCGCCCGTGAGGCTCTCCCCGCTTCTCGACCTCATCAGATCCCTACAGCACCGCCAGAAGGGGCAGACGATGGCCGAGTACGCCGTCGTCCTGGCGGTCGTCGCGGTTGCGACCGTGGCCGTGTTCACCGCCCTCTCCGGCGGAATGTCCGGCGCAATCACGAACGTCACCGCCATCCTCTAACCGCCCTCCGTCAGCCGCCCCAGAGCGGCCGCTCGAGCGCTCGCTCGTAGGCGATTCGGTCGTGCACCGGCTCGCCGTGCGAGACGACCACGTGCTCGAACGGGAGCTCGAGCAGAGCCCGCAGCGCAGGAAGCGCGCGCTCCTCGTGCCAGGGCGTCGACCAGACGCGCAGCTCGCCCCCCGGCGCGGTCAGCGCGTCGGCGAAGACGAGGGCGCGCTGCTCGGGCAGCCAGAGCGGTGTCTCGCTGCGTCCCCGGCCGTCGTACAGCGCGGCGAGGCCACCCGGAAGCTCGCTGCCCGGCTCGATCCCCTCGAGATCGGTGTCCGGGACGTTGTCGCGCCAGAACAGGTACGGGCCGAACGCGCGGGCGCCGTAGCGCCGCGCGAAGAGGTCGACGTCCCGGACGTGATCTGGCTTGAGGACGACGAGGAGGGTCGGTGGGCGTCCGTCGAGCCGGTCCCACACCTCGTCCGCGTCGTCGGGCGGCTCGATCGGGTCGAGCAGGGCACTTTCCCCGCCCGACTCGACGCACGTCGAGGTAACCAGTGGCTCCCAATCGACCCGGGGATGCCATTCGGGATGCGCGACACGCCACACCCACAAGCCCGCCGCGACATCTCGGATCTCGGCCTGCATGGGCGTGGCGCCGATCCCGCTCAGCCTGGCGGCCCGAGGCTGACGGAGCCGTCCTCGCGAAACGTCCAGTGCGGGTTGTGGGCGACCTCCCACGGATGACCGTCGGGATCGACGAACACCCCCGAGTACCCGCCCCAGAACGTCTTCGCGCCCGGCCGTGCGATCGTCGCTCCGGCCGCCTCCGCCTCGACGAGGACGGCGTCGACCTCCTCGGGCGAGCGCACGTTGTGGGCAAGCGTGACCCCGCCCCAGCCGCCGGGGTCGGGAACGGCCGTGTCCTCCGCCAGCTGGGCGCGGCCCCAGAGCGCAAGCACCGCCCCGCCCGCCTCGAAGAAGACCACGTCGTCGTCCGGCGCCGCGCCGCTCGTCCAGCCGAGTGCCTCGTAGAACGTCCGAGCCCGGCCGAGGTCGATGACGCCGAGCGTGACCAGGCTCAGGCGCTGCTCCACCGAGCCTGCTACCCGGCGACGCCGAGCTCGTCGAACAGCGGGCGCACGTCGAGCGGGTTGAACCCGATGCGGGCCGCGAACTCCTCGCTCGAGGGCTTCGTGCCCTCGCGGAAGAGCTCACGCAGGAAGTCGCCAGTCTCTCGGCTGCGCCACCAGTCCTCGCCGACCTCGCGCTCGAAATACGTGCGCAGCTGGGCGGAGCGAATCCAGGCTCGCAGGTAGTCGGCCGAGTAGAAGCCCGAGTCCATGTCGGAGAGGTACGCGTCCGACCGGTAGACGAGCCCGGTCGCGTCGCCCAGCCACTCCGCGTAGCCCTCCGGCGTGCCGCGGTCCTCCGAGAAGCGCGACCAGAAATCGAGCTCGAATTGGAGCTTGGCGACGTAGCGCCTGAAGAGCAGCATCTCCAGGAAGATCGCCGCCTCGGCGTTCTCGGCGGCCTGCTCGTCCGAGAGTCCGAAGTAGCGCGCGTGCCACTCGGGCTCGAGGCTGATCTTCTCGCAGATGTAGGAGTAGATCTCCGTCAGGGCGTGGTCGCGGGAGAGCTGGCGGTACGCGTATGGAAGCGACGGGTCGACGCCCGCGTAGTGCAGGGCATGGCCGGCCTCGTGCAAGAACGCCTGGTAGTCGTGGAGTCCGCCCATCGCCCGCGTCACGAGATGGACGACGTCGGGCGGATCCGAGGGGAGCACGAACGCCCTGGGGGTCTTCTGGGGGCGGTCCTCGAGGTCCGGACGGATGTGCGGATCGGCGGCGAGGTCGAAGCCGATCTCTTCGAGGGAGCCCAGGCAGATCTCGGTCGCGCGCTCCTTCGTGTACGTGTCGGCCAACGGAGAGAGACGCCGCATGTACGAGGTGTGGTACGAGCGCGGGCGGTCCGGGCGGTCCTCACCGAGCAGCCGGTCGAACCACCGTGTCCGCAGCTCCTGCCAGCGCTCGTCGGCCAGCGCGCTGGCGTCGGCCAGTACCTCGGCCAGCTGGCGGAGCGAGATCCCCTTCTCCTCCTCGTTTCGCGCCACCGGATCGGGCTCTCCCGTGAGCTCAGCCGAGAGATCCTCGCCTGCCTGCACGAGCTCGAGCCGCTGCGGGTTCAGCTCGGCGGAGACGTCGCCGTGCAGCTCTCCCAGCTGGTCGCGGTCCGCGTAGTCGGGAAGCACGGCGAGCTTGGCCTGAGCCGCCCGTAACGGAAGGCTCTCGCCCCGGAAGTCGACCCTCGCCGCGAGCTCGGCGTTCTCGAGCGCGTCCACTTTCTCGATCAGCTCGGCGGCCATGAGCCCGTCCTCGCACGTCTTGCGCAGGCGATATAGCCGCTCGCGCTCGCCCTCGTCCGCCGATCCCTCCTCGGACTCGCGCAGCGCGGTCAGCTGGTCTCGCGTGAACAGGTCGGCGTAGCGCGCGACGATCTCGGCCTGCTCCGAGACCTCCTTCTCGCCCACGTACACCACGCGGATCTCCTCGTAGCGCTCGAAGATGTAATCCCGCAGACGCTTCTCGTACTCGGCGGGCGATCTCACGGCGGCGACGGCCACGGCCGGGGAATCTATCGGGAAAGGCCCCTCCCGCGTCGCGGTATGATCGAGGTGCTGTGGGACGGGGGTTGCGTGCCGACGCGCGTGAGCACTACGACAGTGCGCTCGCCGGAGTCTGGGGTGACTTGTCGCGCACGCTCGCCCGGCTCGAGGGTTTGGCGGCCGAGCCGGACGAGCTCGATGACCAGGCTCTCGACGTCCTGCCCTACCTGCAGTACGCGCTCCACCAGGCCGGTGAGCAGACCGCCGGCATCGACCCTCCGGCAGGCGAGGAAGGCGCGCACGACGAGCTGGCAGCGGCACTGAGCGACGCCCGGGACCTTACGGCCGAGGTGGCCGAGGCGCTCGACAGCGGCGGATCCGCCGCGGTCGCCGTCCTCGTGTACGAGTGGCGTGGCGCGCTGTTCCGCGTTCGGCTTGCCCGGCACCGCCTCGAGACCTGGCCCGCGGAGATCGTCTACGAGCCATCCGAGCCCGAGCCCGAGCCGACAGGCGCCCTCGCCGCAACCCTGCTGGTGCTCGTCGGAGCCGTCTCGTTCGCAGGTGGGGCGGTGCTGACGCTGTGGCCGCTGTGGGCTCTGGGCCTGGTTCTGGTCGCGGGCGGCTTCCTCGTCTATCGAGGCTGAGCGGCCTCGAGGCGGGCCAGGGTCTCGTCCTTCCCAATCAGCTCGAGGCTCTCGAAGAGGCCCGGCGAGACCTTCGAGCCGGTCACCGCGACGCGGATGGGCTGGAATGCATCCCTCGGCTTGAGCGCGAGCCGGTCCGCGAGGGCGCGTAGTGCCGCCTCGATCTCCGGAGCCGTGAAGGGCTCGACCTCCACGAGCGCCTCCCGAGCGGCCGTCAGCACGGGGCCGGCGCCGTCGACCAGCGCCCGATCGGGCTCCACCCGGGAGAAGAGAAAGCCGGCGAAGGCCGGGAACTCGCCGAGCGTCGCGATCTTCTCCTGGACGAGCGGCGCAGCGCGGCGCACGAGCTCCTCGTCCCAGTCGTACCCCTGCTCGCGGAGGTATCCGACGAGGACGTCCGCGTACTCATCCGGAGAGAGCGCGCGCAGGTACATCCCGTTCAGCCACTCGAGCTTCGCGTAGTCGAAGATGGCCGGACTCTTGGCCACACGCTCGAGCGTGAAGCGCTCGACGAGCTCCTGCCGGGACATGATCGTCGTCCGGTCGTCGTAGCTCCAGCCGAGGAGTGCGAGGTAGTTGACGAGTGCGTCCGGGAGATAGCCCTGGCTGCGAAACTCGTCCACGGTCACCGCCCCGTGCCGCTTCGAAAGCTTGGAGCCGTCGGCTCCGTGCACGAAGGGGACGTGCGCGTACTCGGGGAGCGGCGCGCCGAGCGCCTCCAGGATGTGGATCTGCTTGGGCGTGTTCGGCACGTGATCCTGTCCGCGGATGACGTGCGTGATCCCGTCCAGCCAGTCCTCGACGGGGGAGGCGAAGTTGTAAGTCGGTCGCCCGTCCGAGCGCAGGATCACGACGTCCTCGATCTTCTCGTTCGGGTACTCGATGCGCTCGAGCACCCCGTCCTCCCAGGCCGTGACGCCCTCGTCGGGCATGCGAAAGCGGATCGCGCCCTCTTCTTCGTAGGCCTTCTCCTCGACGACCAGGCGGCGCGCCTCCTGCTGGCAGCGCTCCAGCCGGTCGAGCTGGAAGGTGACGGGCCCGTCCCAGTCCAGCCCGAGCCAGGCCAGCGACTCCTGAATCTGACCCGTGGCCTCGGCCACCTCCCGGCTCGTGTCGGTGTTCTCGATACGCAGGTGGAACTCACCGCCGTGGTGGCGCGCGAAGAGCCAGTTGAAGAGCGCCGTGCGGACGTTCCCGATGTGCAGGTACCCGGTCGGGCTCGGCGCCATGCGGACTCGGACGGCCATGGAAGTAGATTAGACAGGTGCTGATCGGAGCCCACTGCAGCGGGGGGATCAAGGGTGCGCTCGAGCGGGCGACGGAGATCGGCGCCGACGCCGTCCAGCTCTTCGCCCAGAGTCCGCGCACGTGGCGGTTTCCCAGCCACGATCCCGCCGACCTCGACCGCTTTCGGGTGCAGCGCGCCGAGCAGAAGACCGGAGCAGTCCTCGTCCACGCGCTGTATCTGCTCAACCTCGCGAGCCCGAAAGAGGACTTCTACGAGAAGAGCGTCTCCACCCTCTGCTCGACCGTCGAGGCAGCGAGCGCCGTCGCGGCGGACGGGGTCATCCTCCACGTCGGCTCGCATCAGGGCGCGGGCTTCGACTCCGCGCTCGAGCGCGTCGTGCCGGCCCTCGCGAAGGCGCTCGAGCGACGTTCCGGGCCGACGTGGGTCCTGCTCGAGAACTGCGCCGGAGCCGGGGGGACGATCGGTCGCTCGATCGACGAGCTCGCAGCGATCTTCGACGAGCTACGGCGCTTTCGTCGCCTGGGGCTCTGTCTCGACTCGTGCCACCTCTACGCCTCGGGATGTGACGTGACCGACCGCGACGCCCTGGATCGTCTTCTGGACGAGGTCGATCGCAAGATCGGTCTCAAACGGCTCCGTGCCCTGCACGTGAACGACTCGAAGACGCCGCTGGGCTCGAATCGCGACCGGCACGCGAACGTCGGGCAGGGCCTGATGGGTGAGCAGCTCGGGGTATTCGTCGGACACCCGGCGCTGCAAGGGCTGCCGGCCGTGCTCGAGACCCCCGGGCCCGACGGTCACGGCCCGGACGCCGCCGAGGTGCAGAAGCTGCGCGACCTGCACGCACGTTGGATCTCGTGATCCTTCGTCCAGGCGACTCTCACCGCGGAAGTGTGACGCGTAAGCGAACCGCAATCCGCGGAAAAGCTCAGGCGTCGGCGTGGATCTGCGCGATCACGCGGAAGGTGGGCTCGCCCACCGGTAGCTCGAAGAACTCGGGATTGACACAGCCGAGCTCTTCCGATCGGCCCGCGTAACAACTCTCCACCTCAGCCTTGCACATGGGGAGCGGATGGCGCGTCGCCCGGACGGCACCGAACCCGTCGCGGCGGCGGCGTTCCGCCTCGCTCAGGAGATCGAGGTCGATCTCGACCTCGTAGATCTTCTGCATGCACCCCATGTAGGTGTGCCCGAACTCCTCGTAGGCGTAGACGAAGGGGCAGGCGCGCTCCACGCACGCAGCCGGGTAGACCACCTTGTCGCAGTGGACGGCGCAACGGCGGCACTCCACCTCGTCCTGCGGGCGAAGCGGCAGAGTCTCCTCAGTCGCCGTCCTGCGTTGGTCCACGCCAAGATTGTGGGGGTAACGGGGCGCACTGCGCAAGACTTGACACGGCGCGTGTTTTCAGGCATAGGCGGCCCTCGCCCCGCCGAGGCCCTTCAGGCTTCGCCGGCCAGGCGGCGGACGATGTTCAGCACGTCGTGCATCGTGAACGCCTGGAAATCCGGAACGCCGCCGTCGGGATGCTCGTCGGCGCGAAACCAGAGCGCCTGCACGGTCGTCATGCCGAGCTCTCCCGCGCCGCGCACGTCCTCGTAGAGACGGTCGCCGACGAAAAGCGCGCGCTCCGGGGCCACGCCCAGAGCATCGAGCGCGTGCTCGAAGATGGCCGGGTGCGGCTTCCGGGTCCCGACGCCGGACGAGAAGACCGCGACGTCGAGGCGCTCCGCCAGGCCCATGCCCTCGAGATCTCGCTGGAGGAGGCGCTCGGGATCGAACGCGTTCGAGACCAGCCCCAGCTTGAGATCGCGATTGCGGAGCGAGTCGAGCAACGCATGCGTGGTCGTGCCCAGGAGCCGCGACGGATCCCAGGCATCGTGCTCGGCCTCCAGGAAGCGCTCGAGCTCCTCGTCCGTTACCTCGACCGCGAAATCGCGCAGGCACTGCCGGACGAGGCCTGGATACTCGATCTCCTCGATCGTTCCCGGGATCCAGAACAGAGGCTCGTACCGCTCCCGAAAGCGCGCAGTCAGCGCATCGACGGCAGGGAGGTCCCCCCGCCCGATCGCCGCCAGCCCTGCGCGATGGCCTGCCTCGACGAGGGCTTCATCGTAGGCGAACTGCATGAGCGTGTCGCCCCAGTCGAAGAGCACGGCCTCCAGCACGGGAGGGGTAGGGTACCCCGACGTGGCGCGCCGACTTCTGTGGGCCTCCCTGGTCCTCGCGCCGCTGGCGATCCTCCTCCGCCTCGTCGCCGACGTGGGCGACGTGACGCTGTTCATCGCCTCGGCCGCAGCACTGGTTCCGCTCGCCTGGCTCATCGGCGAGGCGACCGAGCACGCGGCCGAGCACACGGGCCCCGGGGTCGGGGGATTTCTCAATGCGACCTTCGGCAACGCGCCGGAATTGATCATCGCCCTGTTCGCGGTGGGCGACGGCCTGCCCGACGTCGTGCGCGGCTCGCTCACGGGCAGCATCGTGTCCAATCTCCTGCTCGTGCTCGGCGTGGCCGTGGTGCTCGGCAGCGAGCGCCTGCTCGACGCCCGGTCCCTGCTCGAGCAGCTCGGGCTCGTGCTCGTCGCCTGCCTGCTCCTGTTCGTGCCCTCGGTGCCGGGTTGGAGCGGGGATCCCGACCGGCACGGCCTCGCGGTCCTGACGGTGCCCATCGCACTCCTACTCATCGCTCTCTACGTGGTGGCGACGCCCCTCAGCCTGCGACGCCACCGCCGCCAGCACCAGGCCGCCGAGACCCGCGACATCACCGGCTGGAGCCTCCGGACGGCGATCATCGCGCTCGCCGCCGCCACAGCGGTGACCGCGGTGGTCAGCGAGCTGCTCGTGAGCTCGCTCGAGGAGTTCGCCCACGCGGCGCACATGTCCCAGTTCTTCATCGCGGCCGTGATCGTGGCCATCGTCGGCAACGCAGCTGAGCACGGAGGCGCCGTCGTCGTCGCCAGGCGCGGCAAGATGCGGCTCGCAAGCGAGATCGCCGTCTCCTCGGCCACTCAGGTCGCGCTGCTCGTCGTCGCCGCGGTCGCCATCATCTCGTGGCTGATCAGGCCATCGTTGGCGCTCGCATTCCGGCCCGTCGAGCTCGCGACGATGGTGGCCGCGACCGTCGTGGTCGCGGTCGTCGTGCGGGACGCCAAGGGGACGCGCCGCGAGGGGCTGATCATGCTCGGCGCGTATGCGCTGATCGTCCTCGCGTACTGGCTGTCGGGCGAGCGCTAGGAGGCGGAGACGACCTCCGGCTTGCGCGTGAAGCGGTACGTCGCCCAGCGCAACTCGGCAACAGCGCCGGCATTGTCGCGATGCAAGAAGAGAAGCTCGCCCCGCTCCCGTCCGGCGACGGTCCGGTAACGGTCCGGCGCCTCCTGCTCAAAGACGGCGGGCTCGGTTATGCGCGCAGGACCCTCCGGCACGGCCTCCAGCCGGCCCCGCCAGCGGAATGTGAACTCCATTCCCTCCGACCACCAGCGGCCGAGCACGCCCTCGAGCTCGGCCGGGGGCTGAGCAGCAGGCCGCCAGAGCTCCGGCTCTGCGGGATACACCTCGAGCGCAGCTTCCACGAGATCGAGGGCGATCGCCGTGACGCCGAGGGCAGGCGTCGACGCGTTCGCGACCACAGCGGCGCCTCGCCGTTCCGTCCGGTCGTACGCGAACGAGGCGATGAAGCCCGGCATCGCGCCGTCGTGGCCGAAGAGGACCCGCTCGCTGCGCCGGTGCAGCATCAGGCCCAGCCCCCACGCCAGGGTCCAGTGCTCGGCGTCGACCATCACCTGAACGGCGTGCATCGCCTCGCGTCCGGCCAGGAAGTCCGCCCAGCGGCAGAGGTCGGCGGGCGTGCTCCAGAGGTCTCCCGCCGGCGCTGCGGCGCCGGAGTGCTCGACCTCCGCCTCGGCGTGCAACACGTCCGAGAACGGATCGACGTAGTACCCGCGTGCGGCCGGCTCCTCCCGCAGCCACGAGGTCCGGGCCAGCCCGAGCGGCCGCAAGAACCGCTCCTCGACGAACTCCTGGGCGGACCTGCCCGACACGCGCGAGACGACCTCACCGAGGGCGGCAAAGGCCAGGTTGGAGTAGTGCCAGTGTGTACCGGGTTCCAGGACCTGCTCGGCTTCCGCCAGCCGGGCGACCAGCTCGTCGGGGGTCTGGGGGAACTCCAGCTTCACCCACACGTCCCCGGGCACCTCGCGCTGGATGCCTGAGTTGTGCGCGAGCATGCGGCCGAGCGTGAGCGGCGACCCCTCGGCCTCCCGTACGTGCGCGCTCAGCAGGTCGTCGAGCCCGAGCTTTCCCTCGTCCCGGAGGGCCATGACCGCGGCAGCCGTGAACGTCTTCGTGATCGAGCCGACGCGATACTGCGTGTTCGGCGTCGGCGCGACTCCCGTCTCCGCGTCGGCGATGCCGACCGCCTCCTCCCAGACGACCTTGCCTGCGGCGGTGACCGCGGCACTTACGCTCGGCAGGCGCAGTTCGGCCTGCCGCTCGCGCAGGAGCCGGGAGAGCGTCTCAGACGGCGACACGGGCTCCGAGCGCGCGAGGGATCGCGTCCACGGCGGCCTCGATGTCCTCGTCCGTGACGCCCAGATACGTCGCCAGGCGCAGCACGCCGGGGCGCAGGCTCGATACGAGAATCCCCTCACGGCAGGCGCTCGACGTGATGGTCGAGCGCGTAGAGGGCAGCGGCCGCGACCATCCCCGCCTGGCGCATGGCTCCGCCGAAGAGGAACTTCCCCCGCCAGGCTACGCGCATGACGGATGCCGAGCCCGCCAGCGCCGCGCCCAGCGGGCACCCGAGGCCCTTGGAGAAGCAGAGCGTGACCGTGTCCGCGCGCCGGCCGTACTCGGCGGCCGCAGTCCCACTCGCCACGGAGGCGTTGAGCAGCCGGGCACCGTCGAGGTGGACGGCCAGACCGAGCTCCCGAGCCGTGCTCACGACCGTCTCGAACTCCGCGAGGGGCCAGACGCGGCCGCCGGCGCTGCGGTGCGTGTTCTCGAGGACGACGATGCTCGCGGGTTGGAGATCGTCCGCGGTCGCAGCGACCTCCTGTAACTGTTCGGGTGAGATCCGTCCGGCCACGCCGGGGAGGCCGCGCATGACGAGCCCCGAGTGCACGGCGGGCCCCCCGGCCTCGAAGATCAGCGTGTGCGTGCGCTCCTCCGCGATCACCAGGCCGCCGGCCCTGCCGAGCACGTTGAGGGCGATCTGGTTGGCCATCGTGGCGGTGGGGAGGAAGAGCGCTTCCTCCTGACCGAGGAGCTCGGCGGACCGGCGCTGGAGCTCGTTGACCGTCGGGTCCTCTCGCAACTGCTCGTCTCCCACCTGGGCGGCCGCCATCGCAGCACGCATCCCGGCCGTCGGCTGCGTGGCCGTGTCGGAGCGCAGGTCGATCACGAGTCCATTCCTACCAGCGCCGGCCGGTCGGCGGCGACATCGAGCCCGAACTGCACCGCCTCTTCGAACGTCAGGCCCAGCACCTGCTCGTACCGCTCTCCGAGCGAGTGGAGGAGCCGAGTCGACCCCTCGATGTCGGTGAAGAGCAGCGTGACCGTGCCTGTCGGGCGCTTGGACATGGGATCAACCCTACGACAGCAGAGTGGGCCTCTTCATTTCCGACGATGGACTATGGTCAGGCATCTGCGGACGGGAGGGCGCATCAGAAGGATCGTCCTGAGCTACTACCAGGGGACGACCCCCGGCATAGGGCCGAAATCGCCCTGCGAGCGGCGCTGACGCCGTTCGTCGTCTACGGGACGTTCATGCGCGGGCAGCCCGGCCACGCGAACCTGGCCGGCGCGGCCTTCCTCGAGGAGGTGCGGACGGCGCCGGGCTACCGGCTCTACTACGTGGACGCCCGCTGGCCTGCGCTGATCGCGGACGAGCACGGAGTCGAGATCGCCTGCGAGCTCTACGAGGCCTCGGAGGAGCACCTCGCCGGCCTTGCCGAGATCGAGCCGCCGCAGTGGCGGCGCGCTCCGCTCGAGCTCGCGGACGGCCGCCGGGCCGAGGCCTTTCTCGGAGACCCGCTCCTCCGCCGCCGGGGAGTCGACATCTCGGCCCACGGAAGTTGGGCCGCGTTCGTCGCCCGCTAGGCCTGTTGCGCGACCCTCGCCGCCTCGGCGGCCAGGTCCGGGTGCTCCTCGAAGCCGTACTTGACGACCAGTCGCTTGACCGCCTTGGCCTCGTCCAGCCGCCGGACCGGTCTCGAGTGAGGCGCCTCACGGAGGAACTCGGGCGACTCGGCCGCCTCCCGTGCGATCTCGAGCATGGCGTCGGCGAAGGCGTCCAAGGTTTCCTTCGCCTCGGTCTCGGTGGGCTCGATCATCAGCGCCTCGGGCACGACGAGCGGGAAGTAGATCGTGGGCGGGTGGAAGCCGTAGTCCATGAGTCGCTTGGCCACGTCCAGCGCCGTGATCCCGTGGGCACGCTTGAGCGGGCGCGCCGAGAGCACGAACTCGTGCATGCAGGCGCGGTCGTAGGGCAGCTCGTACCCGTCTCGCAGCCTGGCGAGCAGGTAGTTGGCGTTCAGAACGGCGACCTCGGACATCTCCTTCAGGTGAGGCCCGTACGAGCGGATGAACGCGTACGAGCGGACGAAGACCCCGAACGGCCCGGTGAAGCCCCGGACTTTGCCGATCGACTTCGGCCGGTCGAAGTCGAGCCGGAAGGCGTCGCTCTCGCGGACGACGGCGGGCACCGGCAGGAAGGGCTCGAGGCTCTTCCGCACTGCGATCGGCCCGCCGCCGGGGCCACCGCCACCGTGCGGCTGCGAGAAGGTCTTGTGCAGGTTGATGTGCACGATGTCGAAGCCCATGTCGCCCGGGCGCGCGATGCCGCAGACCGCGTTCAGGTTGGCTCCGTCGTAGTACATGAGGGCGCCGGCGCCGTCGAAGATGTCTCGGATCTCCTCGATCTTCTCGTCGAAGAGGCCGAGCGTCGAGGGATTCGTCAGCATGAGCCCGGCGGTGGTCTCGTCGACCTTCTCCCGCAGGTCCTCCACGTCGATGTTCCCCCGCGGGTCGGTGCGAACGCCGACGAGCTCGTAGCCGGCCATCGTCACGCTCGCCGGATTCGTTCCGTGGGCCGTGTCCGGGATCACCACACGCCGTCGGGTGTCGCCCTCGCCCCGCTCGGCAAAGTAGGCGCGCATCAGCATCAGGCCGGTCAGCTCGCCCTGCGACCCGGCGGCCGGCTGGAGCGAGACGGCGTCGAGCCCGCAGATCTCGGCGAGGATCTCCTGGAGACGCCACATCAGCTCGAGCGCACCTTGTGCGCCCTCCTCCTCCTGGAGCGGGTGCAGGTCGCGGAAGCCCGCGAGCAGCGCGAGCCGTTCGTTGACGCGCGGGTTGTACTTCATGGTGCAGGACCCGAGCGGATAGAACCCCGTGTCGATGCCGAAATTCCGGGTGGAGAGCTCGGTGAAGTGGCGGACGAGCTCCGACTCCGCGACCTCCGGCAGCCGCGGGGGGTCCGACCGGCGCAGGGTCTTCGAGAGCTCGGGCACCGGCAGGTCGTTCGGAGGAAGCGTGCCGGCCCTGCGTCCGGACTTCGACTTCTCGAAGATCAGCTTCATCGCCTCACGCTCCTGGACGGCGTCCGCTCTCGGCCGGCCGAGCCGGCCTGCGCAGCCGCCTGGCGCCGCTGGCGGCGCGAGAGAGCAGCGGCCCGCGAGCGTTCATAGCCGGAGCACCTCGGCCAGCCGGTCGATCTCGGCCGTGGTCCGCTTCTCCGTGACCGCGACGAGCAGGCAGTCGTCCATCCCCTCGTAGTCGCGCCCGAGGGGATAGCCCGGGTGGACGCCCTTCGCCCGCGCGTCGCGGACGACGTCACGCGCCGGCCTTCCCACGCGCACGACGAGCTCCTTGAACACCTCCCGAGCCGGGAACACCGGCTGAACGCCCGCTGCCTCCAGCCGCTCGCGTGCGTAGTGCGCGAGCGCCGTGCACGTCTCGCCCAGCTCGCGCAGCCCCTCGGGACCGAGCCAGGAGAGATACACGAGCCCGCCGAGCGCGAGCAACGTCTGGTTCGTGGTGATGTTGGAGGTCGCCTTCTCGCGCCGGATGTGCTGCTCCCGGGTCTGCAGCGTCAGCACGTAGCCGCGCTTGCCCTCCAGGTCGGTCGTCTCGCCGACGATGCGGCCCGGCATGCGCCGAACGAGCTCCGAGCGCGCGGCGAGAAAGCCGTAGTGCGGCCCCCCGAACGACTGCGGGTTGCCCGCACTCTGCCCCTCGCCGACCGCGATGGCGCAGCCGTACCGCCCGGGCGCTTCCAGGAGGCCGAGCGAGATGGGATCGACGTGCGCCACGGGCAGCGCACCGGCCTCGGCGGCCGCGGCGGCGAGCTCGGGTGCCGGCTCCAGGCAGCCGAAGAAGTTCGGCTGCTGGAAGAGAACGGCCGCCGCCTCCTGGGCGGCCCCGCTCACGGCGTCCGGATCTGTCGTGCCCTGGTCATGCGAGACCTCGACGACCTCCAGGCCGAACCCCGGCGCGTACGTCTTCACCACCTGGCGCACCTGCGGGTTGACCGACTCGCAGAGCACGATCTTCGAGCGGCCCGTGGCATGCCCGGCCATGAGGCACGCATCCGCGGCCACCGTGGTCCCGTCGTAGCCGGACGCGTTCGACACATCCATGCCGGTCAGCTCGCAGATCGCGGTCTGGTACTCGAAGATGGCCTGGAGCACCCCCTGGCTCATCTCAGGCTGGTAGGGCGTGTACCCGGTCAGCAGCTCGCCGCGCTGGAGGATCGTGTTCACGACGGCTGGGACGTAGTGGTCGTAGACGCCCGCGCCCAGGAAGGACAGCTCGGCCCCGGTGTGCGCGTTGCGTTCGGCGAGCTCGGACACGTGCGCCGTCAGCTCGAGCTCCGACAGGGCCGGCTCCAGCTCGAGCTCGCGCCCCAGGCGCACGCCCTCGGGGAGGTCGCGGAAAAGCGCCTCCACGCTCGGGACCCCGATCGCCGCGAGCATCTCCTCGCGGTCTTCGGGCGTAAGCGAGAGATATCCCACCAGTGCCCTACTGATCGGCGAGCAGCTTCTGGTAGGCCCCCGCGTCGAGGAGCGCGTTCGTCTCGGACGGATCGGCGAGCCGGATTCGCACGAGCCAGCCGTCTCCGTAGGGATCCTCGTTCACGATCTCCGGCTCGTCCACGACCTTCTGGTTGACCGCGACGACCTCGCCGGAGAGCGGTGCGATCAGGTCCGAGACGGCCTTGACGGACTCCACTTCCCCGTAGGCCGATTCCTTCGTGAGCATCGCGCCCTCGTCGGGAGGCTCGTAGTGGACGAGCTCCCCGAGCGAGTCCTGTGCAAACCAAGTGATGCCGAGCGTCGCCTCGCCCGCCTCGATCCGCGCCCAGTCGTGCTCGGGGTGGTACTTCAGCTCGTCGGGGTAGCTCTCAGCCGCCGCCACTCGATCGCTCCTCTCGCTTGTAGATCGGCTTCTCCACGACCCGTCCCCGCCGGGCCTTGCCGCGGACGTCGATCGTAATCTCCTGGCCAGGCCGTGCGAGCGACGACGGGACGTAGCCCATACCGATTCCGCGCTCGAGCAGCGGGGAGTGGGACCCGGAGGTGACCTCCCCACCCTCCGCGATCGCCATCCCCTGGCGCGGAATCGCCTTGTCCTCCATCAAGAAGGCGACGAGCCGGCGCTCGGGACCATGCTCTTTGACGGCACGCAGGGCGTCCGCGCCCGTGAAGTCCTTGTCGAGCGCGCACACCCAGCCGAGCCCGGCCGAGATCGCGTCCGTGTCCGGGCCGATGTCGTTGCCGTGCAGCGGGTAGCAGACCTCGAGACGCAGCGTGTCGCGGGCGCCGAGCCCACAAGGCACTGCGCCCCGGGCTAGTACCGCGTCCCAGAGCTCTCCGGCCTCGTCCGGGGCGACGAGCAGCTCGACGCCGTTCTCTCCCGTGTATCCCGTCATGTTGACCATGCACTCGACGCCGTCGATCGCGCCCTCGGCGAACGTGAACGCGGGGGCCTCCTCGAGCCCGAGCAGCTCGATCGAGCGCGGCCCCTGGACGGCGACGAGCGCGTACTCCTGCGACACGTCGCGCACGTCCGTCCCACGGATCTCGCGCTCCTTCAGCCATTCGAAGTCCGCCTCGCGGTTCGCCGCGTTCACGACGAGCAGGAATCGAAACGGGTCGAGCTGGTAGACGATCAGGTCGTCGACGATTCCACCGCGCTCGTTGGTGAGCAGCGTGTACTGGGCGCGGCCCGGGGCGATCCTGGTCAGGTCGTTGGACAGGAGGGACTGCAGCGCCTCGAGCGCCCGCGGCCCCTCGACCTCGATCTCGCCCATGTGCGAGACGTCGAAGGCGCCGCAGCCGGTGCGCACGGCGAGGTGCTCGAGGGTGACGCCCTCGTACTGCACGGGCATCTCCCAGCCGGCGAACGGCACCATGCGCGCTCCGAGAGCGACGTGGCGATCGTGCAGCGGCGTCCGGTGCAGGGTCTGCACGCGGCGGATGCTAGTCGAGCGCCCTGGCCGGGGGGCGCGGCCCCAGCTACGAGTCGCGCAGGAACGAGGGAACGTCGAGCACGGCGTCGGGCACGTCGAAGGACTCCTTCGAGGACGCCCTCACGCCGGCCGGTTCCGGCACCAGCGCGCGCTCGCGCCTCCGCCGCTTGCGCCGGATGGGTCCGAATCCGGTCGCGATCACCGTGACCCGAACATCGTCGCCCAGCGAGTCATCGATGACCGCTCCGAAGATGACGTTCGCGTTCGTGTCGGCGGCGCCGACGACCACCTCGGCCGCCTCGTTGACCTCGAAGAGGCCCAGGTCGCTCGGTCCGGTGACGTTGAGCAGGATTCCGGTGGCGCCCACGATCGAGGCGTCGAGGAGCGGCGACGATACCGCGACCCGGGCGGCCTCGGCGGCGCGGCCGTCTCCCGACGCCGAGCCGATGCCCATGAGCGCAGATCCTGCATCTCGCATGATCGTCCGCACGTCGGCAAAGTCGAGGTTGACGAGACCCGGCACCGTGATCAGGTCCGTGATCCCCTGCACACCCTGGCGGAGCACGTCGTCGGCGAGCATGAATGCCTCGACGACGGTTGTCCGCTCCTCCACGACCTGCAGCAAACGGTCGTTCTCGATGATCACGAGCGTGTCGACGTGATCTCGCAGCTGCTCGATGCCGTTCTCGGCGACGGCCGACCGGCGGCGCCCCTCGAAGGCGAATGGCCGCGTCACGACCCCCACCGTGAGCGCGTTCAGCTCCTCGGCCAGCTCGGCGATGATCGGGGCGGCACCGGTTCCGGTGCCACCGCCCTCGCCCGCCGTCACGAAGATCATGTCCGCGCCCTTGAGGGCGTCCTTGAGCTCGTCCCGCGACTCGTGCCCGGCCGAGCGCCCGACCTCGGGATCCGCGCCGGCGCCGAGGCCGCGCGTCACCTTCGAGCCGATGTGGATCTTGACGTGGGCGTCGCTCATCAGCAGCGCCTGCGCATCGGTGTTGACCGCGATGAACTCGACGCCCGAGAGGCCGGCCTCGACCATCCGGTTGACGGCATTCGAGCCGCCCCCGCCGACGCCGACCACCTTGATCACTGCCACGTAATTGCCTGCTTGTCCTCTCACTCTCGACCTGCCTCGACGTGAAGCTGTACTCGAGCGTGGGACTTGCGCACGCTCCCCGCCTGCAGAGTAGGGGCGGACCTTCGGGCTGTCAATTCGCGACGCCCGGCTCTTCTCCTCTGCACACTCAAGCTCAGCTTGAGACTTGAGGGTCGTAGCCGGCAACGGAACGCTCGGGAACGCTGACGTCGACGTAGCCTGCCCCGGCGGCTAGCGGGACGATCCGGCGTGCGATCTCGAGCTTCAGCGCCAGGTCGGAGGTGTCTCCGAGCCGCACCTCGAGGCCGGAAGTGAGGACGAGCGTCAGTTCCTCGTCCGTCGCGCGGGCGGTCTGCACGGCCCGCGGAAACTCCAGCTTGCGCACCACGGCGAGGGTGCGCACGGCCCGTGCGGTCGCACCGTCGAGCGTCTGACCGCCCTCCAGGCCGAGGCTTGCCGGGACCCACACGCGAGGCAGGGTCGGGAAGGGTCGGCGCACCGGCCTGAGCACGCGGGCACGGCCCGAGACGAGCCAGGCATCCGGGCCCTGCCGCAGCACGGCGACGCTCTGCTCCGGGCGCACGAACACCCGAAGCGTGTGCGGGAAGTCGCGGTCGTACGTCGCCGCAGCGACATCCGGGAGAGAGGCGAGCCGGCGATTCGCCGCGGCCCGGTCGAATGCGACCAGGCTGGTTCCCACCAGGGGCTCGAGAGCGCCGCGCACGTGCGCCGCGACGTCGGGAGGAGCCCCCCGGACCTCGACCGTTCGCAGCGCGAACATCGAGGTCTCGCGCGCGGCCAGGTAGCCACCCGCTGCGACCAGGACGACCAGACAACCCACGGCCAGCGACCGCGCCGAAGGGATCCAGGAGCCGAGGTGTGACCCCGGCCGTTGCTCGCGCGCGCCCGGGAAGGGCAGGACCCGCGCACGCGCAGCACTCCGCAGTGGTCGCCTTTCGGCCACGGCACGAACTTCGAGGCGACGAGCTCTGCTCCTTTCCTCTGGTGGTCTACAGCGTCTCGCCCGCGGGCGGGAGCTCGAGACCCCCGAGTAACTCCACCTCCCGCTCCAGCACCACGCCGAACGTCTCCAGCCCACGCCGGCGCGCCTCGGCCATCAGCCCGAGAGCGTCGACCGCCCTCGCGTCGCCGGCGTTCTCGATGAAGTTCGCGTGGCGAGGGGAGACGAGCGCTCCACCGATGCGGTATCCCTTCAGCCCGCAGGCCTCGAGCATCTGTCCGGCCCCGAGCTGGTGCTCGGGATTCTTGAAGACACTGCCGAAGGTCCGCTTGTTCGTGGGCTGCGTCGCCTTGCGCTGTCGCTGCAACTCGGCGATCCGCGCCTTGATCGCCTCAGGCTGATTTGGCTCGAGGCGAAACTCCACACCCGCGACGACCTGGCCCGGCTCGACGGCCGAGTGGCGGTAGGACAGGCGCAGCTCGTCCTGGGAGAGGCTGCGGACTCCCCCTGTGTCGACCACGACGGCACGCTCGACGACGTTCTTCCACTCGCTTCCATAGGCGCCCGCATTCATCCGCACACCCCCGCCGGCCGTTCCCGGGATCGCGCAGGCGAACTCGAACCCGCCGAGCCCGGCGGCCCGTGCTTGGTGGAGGCAGACGGCGTTCGTCGCTCCGCCTCCGGCGAGGAGCAGCTCTCCCTCGACGTGTACTAAGGCGAGCTCCCCCGCGAGACGCAGGACGAGTGCGTCCACCCCTTCGTCCGGGACGAGCACGTTCGACCCGAGTCCCATCGGGACGACTGCCAGCCCGCGCTCCGCAGCCCAGGCGAGCGCGTGCTGCAGGTCGCCGATGCTCTCCGGCCGAGCAAACCCGCGCGCCGGCCCCCCGATGCCGACGGTCGTGTAGCGCGCGATCGGCACGTTCTGCTCGATCCCCGTGCTCATGAGCGCCCGGTCAGGTTTCACAGCCTTTTCGCTTTTCCGCCACCCATGCGTGACACGTTCCCCGCTAGGCTCAAAACCGGGGGAACGGCGCGGAGCACCCCCGGGGGTGAGGATTGGTGTGGGGTCATCCCAGGCGCTCCAGGATCAAGGAAGTGGCGCGGTCGACGTCGCCCGCGCCCACGGTCACGACGACGTCGCCCCGTTGCGCCCGCCGAGCCATGAAACGGGCGCCGTCCTCGAGCCGCGGCGTCCACCCCACGGAGTCGCCAGCCCGGGAGGACGCGAGTGCGTCGACGACGAGCTTGCCCGTCACGCCGGGAATGGGCTCCTCGCGAGCCGGATAGATCGCCGTCACGCACACGACGTCCGCCTCGCCGAGCGCCGCCGCCAGCTCGCGAGCGAGGTGCCGTGTCCGCGAGTAGAGGTGCGGCTGGAACAGCACCAGCACTCGCCCTCCCTCCGCTTGCTCTCGCGCGGTCCTCACGGCCGCGAGCACCTTGACCGGGTTGTGCGCGTAGTCGTCGTAGACGGTCACGCCGGCCGCCTCGCCCACTCGTTGGAATCGCCGGCCTACCCCCTCGAAACGAGCCAGGGCGCGCTCGGCGTCCTTCCGCGCGACTCCGAGGACCTCCAGCGCGGCCAGCGCGACCGCCGCGTTTTGCCGGTTGTGCTCGCCCGGGATCGCGAGATCGAGCTCCACGGGCTCGAGCTCCCAGCCCCGGACAACGTGGGGAACCTCGGCGAGCCAGCGCTCGAACAGCTCCTCGACCTCGGCTCTCGAGCCGAACGTCGTATGGTGATCGAGATCGACGTTCGTCACGACCGCGAGCTGCGGCCTCAACGTCTCCACCGACCTGTCGGACTCGTCTCCCTCGGCGACTAGCCACCCCTCCCCGTCGCCGGCGTTCGCCCCCAGCTGGGGTACTTCGCCACCCACGATCCAGCTCGGGTCGTGCCCCGTCTCGCGGAGAGCGAAGGCGATCATCGCGGCCGTCGTGGTCTTCCCGTGGGCGCCCGCCACCACGACCGATGGACGGAGCGAGACGAGCTCGGCGAGGAGCTCGCCGCGGCTCCGTCCCGGAACGCCCGAATATGCGCTCGACACGAAAACCTCGAAGCCTTCGGGCACCTCGGGCTCGGGCGAGACGCGCAGCTCGATCCCGGCGGCGCGAACCGCGGCCAGGTACGGCGTCTCGTGGCGATCCCATCCTCCCACCTCCGCCCCCCAGGCCCTGGCGAGGAGCCCGTAGGCTGAAAGGCCCGCCCCGCCGATGCCGACGAGCCAGATGCGCCTATTCGCGAGGGCGGGCAAGCGCCATCAGCTCCTCTGCGATCACCTCGGCCGCGTCCGTGTGGGCCACCCGCAACATCTCGTGCGCCATGGAGGCGAGCCGCCCGCCGTCGGCCAGAATCTCGGCGACAGTGCTCGGCAAGCGCTCGAGCTCGCGCTCGGGAACGACCACGGCTCCACCGGCTTCGACGAAGAAGCGCGCGTTCTTCGTCTGATGATCCGCCGTCGCGTGCGGGTAGGGAACGAGAACCGCCGGCAAGCCCGCCGCGGCGAGCTCGAACACTGAGCCTCCGGCCCGCGCCACCGCGAGGTCGCACGCTGCCAGCGCGGCCCCGAACTCGTGCGTGAACGGGAGCAGACGGTAGTCGTCGCGGGCCACTCGTCCGCGCAACGATTCGTAGTCGCGCTGGCCCGCCAGGTGCAGCACGGGCGGCCCGGAGGCCCCGAAGGCCTCGACCACGAGCTCGTTCAGGCTCTGCGCCCCCTGGCTTCCACCGAAGACGAGGAGGACGCGACCTTCTTCGGGCAACCCAAAGAGGCGCCTGGCCTCCTCGCGTGATCCGGGAAGCGAGCGCACCGGGATGGGGCGGCCCGTCACCTGATATTTCGGAGGATCGAGGCCCTCGATGGGAAAGGCAAGGAAGACCCGGCGTGCGTACGGCGCGGCCAGCCGGTTGGCAAGTCCAAGGTGCGAGTCTGCTTCGGTGAGAGCCGCGGGGATCCTGCGCGACCACGCCGCGAGCACCATCGGCCCCGCGACGTAGCCGCCTCCGCCGAGGACGACGTCCGGCCGGCGGCGGGCGAGGATCTCGCGGCACGCGAGAGGGGCGCGGCCTGCGCGGACGAGCGAGCGCGCGAGATCGACTCCGAGCCGGCGCGGCAGTCCCGAGACGGCAAAGGTGTCGAGCTCGAAGCCGGCTTCAGGGACCAGCTGCGACTCGACGCGTTCCGGCGACCCGGCGAAGGTCACCGCCACCCCGCGATCGCGCAGCACCTCCGCGACCGCGAGCGCCGGCAGCACGTGTCCGCCGGTTCCCCCGGCCGCGATCACGCACCGTGCGGGCCGCTTCTCTGGCATCGCTCGACCCGATGTTAAGGAGGATGCCCACCGAAGCGAGCGCGACCACGAGGCTCGACCCTCCGTAGGAGACGAATGGGAGGGTGATTCCGGTAAGCGGGGCGATGCCGACCACCGCTGCCACGTTCAGCGCCGCCTGGCCGCAGACCAGCACGGTGAGCCCGGCGGCCAGCCGCTTGCCGAAGGGATCCTTGCAGGCGAGGGCGATGCGGAGGCCGGCGTAGGCGAACACGGCGTACGCGGCGATCAGCGCCGAGGTCCCGACGAGCCCGAGCTCCTCGCCGACGGTGGCGAAGATCATGTCCGTGTGGGCCTCGGGCAGGTAGTTGATCTTCCCCACCCCCTCGGCCAGCCCCTTTCCGAAGATGCCGCCAGAGCCGAGCCCGATCATGGCCTGCGCGGCCTGGTAGCCGGCACCCTGTGCGTCCTGCCAGGGGTGGAGGAAGCCGAAGAGCCGCGTGCGGCGGTAGGGCTCGATCCAGATCGCCGCCAGCCCGAGCGCGAAGACGACCGCCCCGCCCCGGGCCAGGAGCCCGACCGGGGTCCCGGAGACGAGCAGCACCGCCCCGAGCATGAGCACGATCGCGATCGCCGTGCCCAGGTCGGGCTCGGCCAGAACGAGCACACAGGTGATGCCCGCCGGCACCCCGAGCGGCCTCGCCAGCTCGCGCAGCGACCCCGGAGGCTTCCGGCGCGCAAAGTAAGCGGCCGCCCAGACGCAGAGCGCGAGCTTCGCGAGCTCGGAAGGCTGGAAGACGAGCGGCCCCAGCGCGATCCAGCGCTGTGCTCCATTCACACGCGTACCCAGGACGAGGACAGCCAGGAGGAGGACGAGGCTGCCGACGACGAGCGTTGGAGCCAGGGCTTTCAGCGACCGGTAGCGGGTGCGCGAGAAGACGACGAGCAGCGCGACGCCCAGCGCGGCGTAGAGCGACTGCCGGATGAGGTAGTGCATCGGGTTGCGACCCCCGACCGCTGCCGGAGCGGAGGTGGCGCTGTAGACCATGACCAGACCGAACGCGACGAGCGCGAGCGTGACGAGAACGAGCAGGTGTGTCTCGAGCTGGCCTCGCTTCACGAAGTCAGGTTCTGCACCAGCCTCCTGAACTCCTCGCCGCGCTCTTCGAAGTTCTCGTACTGGTCGTAGCTCGCGCACGCCGGCGAGAGCAGCACCACGTCCCCTGCCCGCGCGCCGGCGGCTGCCCGCGCGACCGCGGCCGCGAGATCCGGGACCTCGACCGCCCGCTTCCCGAAGGCAGCAGCGATTTCCGCGGCCGTCTGTCCCAGCGCATAGACCGTGCGGACGTTGGGCGCCGCGGCCTCCGCCAGCTGCCGAAAGGACTCGCCCTTCCCGCGTCCGCCGGCGATGAGGTGCACGGGCGCATCGGCGTACGCCTCGAGCGCCCGGCGTGCGGCCGTCACGTTGGTCGCCTTGGAGTCGTTGACGTAACGCACTCCGCGCACCTCAGCGACGAGCTCGAGCCTGTGTCTCACGCCCGGGAAGGTCCGGAGCGCCCGCGCGGTGGCGTCGTCGTCGATCCCGGTCAGCCGCGCGGCCGCGGTGGCAGCAGCGGCGTTCTCGCGGTTGTGCCGGCCGGGCATCAGCGGCTCCGCGGGGAGCGGGTCGTCGACCGAGAACGCGATCCCGTCGAGCCCTGAGCCCCGCGGAACGATCTTCTCGGCGGCCCGCTCGAAGATGCGCAGCTTTGCCGCCGTGTAGTCGTCGAAGGTGCCGTGACGGTCCAGGTGATCCGGCTCCAGGTTGAGGAGGATGGCTATCCGGCACGTGAGCTCGTGGACGTCCTCCAGCTGGAAGCTCGAGAGCTCGCAGATCACCCACTCGGCCGGCTCGATCCCCGAGAGCGGCCTGCCCACGTTCCCCGCCACAGCCACGTCGCGCCCCGCCTCCCGGAAGATCGCGCCAAGCAGCTCGACCGTGGTCGTCTTCCCGTTCGTGCCCGTGACGCCCACCAGGCTCCCCCCGGGAAGCAGCCGGTAACCGAGCTCGACCTCGCTCCAGATCTCGATTCCACGCCCGCGAGCCGCCACCACCAGTTCGTGCTCGCCGGGAACTCCCGGGCTCTTGACGAGGACCTCGACTCCGTCGAGCAGGCCGGGATCGCGGTCGTTCCCGAGGCTTCGGTCGGCGCCGACCACGTCCACTCCGCGCCTTGCGAGCGCGGCGGAGGCGGCCTGTCCCGAGCGAGCGAGCCCGAGGACGAGGGCGCGGGCGGGCAGGGTCACCGGATTACCCTCTCGACGTCCGGCGACGGATCGCCGACAACGGCGTCGACCGAGTCGTCGGGCAGAGGAACGACTCCGGCGTCCCCGATCTGGTACCAGACGCGGGGATCGGGAAGCGCGCGCTCGAGCGCCTCGAGCCGCTCGGCAGACGGATCGAGCACGATCACCCCGCCGCCCTCGCCGGCCCGCTCGAGCGCGTCGGCCACGAGCCGCTCGTCGGCCCGGAGCACGAGGACGACGGCGGGCCTCAACTGCGGAAGAACTCGAAGTAGTAGCGGTAGTACAAGGCGAACGCGAGCGCGCAGAGCATCGCGCAGGCGATCCAGAAGCGCACCATGATCTTCGTCTCCGACCACGCCTTCATCTCGAAGTGGTGGTGAATAGGCGCCATCAGGAAGACGCGCCGGTGCAGGTACCGGAACGTGAGCACCTGGATGATCACGGACAGCGCCTCGATGACGAAGATCCCTCCGATCAGGAGCAGCAAGACCTCGACCTTCATCACGATCGCGAACGCCGCCAGCGCGCCGCCGATCGCCATCGACCCGGTGTCTCCCATGAACACCTCGGCGGGCCAGGCGTTGTACCAGAGGAAGCCGACCGTGGCGCCGATCAAAGCCGCACCCACGATCGCGAGGTCCAGGTAGATGTCGTTGCGGTGACCCGGCGCGCCGGAGCGGATCCAGGCGATGACGGCCATCGCTGCGAAGGTGAACACGGCGATCACTCCGGTTCCCGCCGCGAGGCCGTCGAGGCCGTCCGTGAGGTTCACGGCGTTCGAAGCTCCGGCGATCATCAGGAAGACGAGCAGGTACCAGGCCCACGAGAGCGGCACCTTTCCATTCACGACCGGCAGGTAGACGGAGGTCTGGAAGTCCCGGTGGTACGTGACGTAGGCCACGCCCCCGCTGACGAGACCGAGCAGGACCAGCTTGTACCGGCCGCGCAGGCCGAGCGAGCGTTCTCGCCGCAGCTTGATCACGTCGTCCAGAAAGCCGATCGCGCCGCAACCCACGGTGCAGAGAAAGACGGTCACGCCGACCGACGTGTACTCCGAAAACGCCAGGAACGGGATCGTGGCCGCGCCCAGCAGGAGCAGACCGCCCATTGTCGGCGTGCCCTGCTTGCCATGCTGCTGCGGCACGTCCGGGTTCACGTGCTGCCCGTACTCCTTCTCCCGCAGGAAGCGGATGAACCTCGGTCCGCCGACGATCGAGATGGTCATCGCGAGGATTCCCGCGACCAGGACGCTGACCACTTACCTACGCACCGCCGCGGCGAGCGCGTCCGCCACGACCTCGAGGCCCATGGCGCGCGCGCCCTTGACCAGGACGCAATCGCCTGGGCGGAGGAGGCCCTCGACCAGGGCGGCCGCTTCTTCCGCAGTCTCGACCCAGGTTCCGCCGTACACGCGCGCGCCCGGACCCACCGCGATCACGACGTCGATGCCGAGCTCAGACAGCGCCTCTGCGACCTCGCGATGACCCTCCTCGCCGTAGGCGCCGAGCTCGGCCATCTCGCCGACGACGGCGACGGTACGCCGACCGGCGGCGAGCTCGCACAGGTGCTCCAGCGCTGCCCGCACCGAGACGGGATTGGCGTTCCAGGCGTCATTCAGGAGGACACCGCCGCCCGGGAGCGGCACTTCCTGGTTCCGCCACTCAGTGAACTCGACCTCGAGCCGTCGCGGGATCTCGAGGCCGAGGACGCGGGCGGCTGCGAGCGCGCAGAGCGCATTCGACGCGAGATGGCGCGCGGAGAAATCCACCTCGAGCGTTCCCAGGGACGTCACGAGCAGCGGCGGCTCGAACGACTCGAGGCGCACGTCCTCGCCGATCCGCACCACCTCGACGTCGTCGCGCGTGACCGGAAACACCGCTGGAACGATCGCTGTGCCCCCGGCCGGGAGCGCCGCAACCAGCTCGGTCTTCGCCCGGACGACGCCTTCGAGATCGCCCACCTTCTCGAGGTGCACCGGCCCGACGTTCGTCACCACCCCGATCTCGGGCCGGGCGATCTCGCACAGGGATGCGATCTGCCCGAAGCCCCGCATCGCCATCTCGACGATGCAGACCTCGGTGTCCTCGTCGACCCGCCCGAGAGTCAGCGGCACGCCGAGCTCGGCGTTGTAGCTCCTCTCGGCCGCGACTGTCCGCTGCTGCGGGCGGCAGAGCGCGGCCAGGATGTCCTTCGTGGTCGTCTTGCCCATCGAGCCTGTGATCGCCACGAAACGCGCGCTGCTGCGGTCGCGGACCGCGCGCCCCAGAGCAGCGAGGGCCAGAAGGGCGTCGTCCGGAACGAGCGTCGCGGCCGCGCCACGAGCGAAGGCGTGGTTGGAGAAGTCGAGCCCCGCCCCCACCGCCACGAAGAGGTCGCCTTCCTCGATCCGGCGCGAGTCGATCTGCACCCCCGTCACCTCTTCGGCCCAGGGCGCAGAGTCCAGACGACCGGGGCAGAGCTCGGCCACGTCGGTCAGTCGTAGCGGGATCATGCCCGCGCACCGAGGCGGCGCAGGGCCTCCCGGGCAACCTCCCGGTCGTCGAAGGGCAGTGTCTCGCCCCCGATCTCCTGTCCCTGCTCGTGGCCCTTGCCCGCGATCACGACGACATCTCCAGGGCCAGCGAGTTCGACCGCGTGCGCGATAGCCCTCCGTCTATCGGGCTCGACCTCGACTTCGGGGCCCGCCCCGGCCAAGACCTCCTCGATGATCGCGAGCGGGTCCTCGCTGCGCGGATTGTCCGACGTGACGATCGCCAGGTCGGCCAGCTCCCGGGCGATCCGTCCCATCATCGGGCGCTTCTCGCGGTCGCGGTCGCCGCCGCACCCGAAGACGCAGAGCACGCGGCCTTCCGTGATCTCTCGAACGGTTCGCAGGACGCTCTCCAGGGCCTGTGGCTTGTGCGAGTAGTCGACGAAGACGGCAAAAGGCTGGCCTTCGTCGACGGACTCCAGCCTTCCCGGAACGGCGCCGACGCTCTCGATCCCGGCGGCGACGGCATCGTCTGCGACGCCCAGGAGCCGTGCGGCCGCCACCGCCGCCAGCACGTTCTCGACGTTGAAGCCGCCGAGCAGCCGCGTTCGAAGGTCGATCCCGCCCGCACTGAACGTCGAGCCCGCGGCCCCGACGTCGAGCCCGCTCGGCCGGACGTCGGCGTCCGGTGCGAGCCCGAACGTGACGAGGCGCTCGTGACCGAGAGCGCGCAGCTCGCCGGCGAGACAGCGGCCGTACTCGTCACCGACGTTCACCGCCGCCGGGGGACGCTCGCCCTCGACGAAGAGCCGACGCTTAGCCTCGAAGTAGCGCTCGAACGTGCCGTGAAAGTCCAGATGGTCCTGGCTGAGGTTCGTGAAGACGAGCGCGGCGAAGCGCGTGCCCTCGAGGCGTCCGAGCTCCGAACCGTGCGACGTCGCCTCCATCACGCAGCTCAGGTGGCCCTTGGCAAGCATCTCGCGGAACGTCCGCTGAAGGTCGATCGCCTCCGCCGTCGTCCGATCGGCAGCCCGCCGCTCGGCACCAATCCGAGCCTCGACGGTGGTCATGAGCGCCGGGCGAAGTCCCGCGTGCTCCAGCACGGCGTAGAGGAGATAGGCGGTGGTCGTCTTTCCGTTCGTACCTGTGATCCCGGCGACCGGCAGATCGCGCGTCGGGTGGTCGAAGAACTCGGTCGCGGCGCGAGCCATGGCCTTCCTGGCATCGCGAACCACGACCTGGGGTACGGCGACGTCCAGCGGACGCTCGAGGACCAGCGCGACCGCCCCGCGTGCGACGGCGTCCGAGGCGAAGTCGTGCCCATCGGCCCGAAACCCGGGGACGCAGAAGAAGAGCGAGCCGGGCCCGACGTCACGGGCGTCGTAGGCCAGGTCGCGAACGTCCGCCGGAGCGCGGCGCCGCACGTCCGTCGGAGCGAGCGCCGCAATGAGCCGCTCCAGCTGCACGTCGGGCGAGTCTACCAGGGGCCGCTGGCGGGCTCCCGACCCGGCAACCGTCACAGAAGTGCGCCAAATGCGGCACTTTTGTCGAACGGACACTGGCTGCGAGACCGACGGAACGTTACGCTCGCAGCGGGGAGGAGGATGGTGGCCCCGGGCGTCAGCCCGAGACGGCACTCGCTTGCGCCCCAGAGCGCGGCGCGTCCGGAGGCACCTCGAGATACTGCAGGTCGAACTTCGCGATCTGCGCGAAGGCCGGCGCGGCCACGACTCCTCCCCAGATCGCCCCCTGCGGCTCGTCCACCGCGACGAGGATGACGAGCCTCGGTTGCGAGGCGGGCACGATACCCACGAAGGAGGCGACGTATCTGGACGAGTAGCCGCCGAGCGAATCCGGCTTTGCGGCTGTGCCCGTCTTGCCTGCCACGAGATAGCCCGGCACCGCGGCGAGCGTCCCGGTGCCCTCCGCGACGACGTTGACGAGCATCGAAAGCAGCTGATGGGCAATCTCCGGCGAAAGCACCCGTCGTCGCTTCAGCTTCGGCAGATGTGCGCGGCCGCGACCCGCGCCGACGATGCGGTCGACGAGATGGGGCGTCGTCCACATCCCGCCGTTCGCGACCGACGCGTAGGCCGCAGCCATCTGCATCGGCGTCACGGCGATGCCCTGGCCGATCGGCACGGTGCCGATCGTCGATCCGGACCACTGCCCGACCGGAAGCACGATGCCCCGGCTCTCCCCCGGAAAGTCGATGCCCGTCGCACGCCCGAAGCCGAAGCGCTCGATCCAGCGCCCGAGCCGCGCCCGGCCGAGCTTGAGGGCCAGAGTGACCGCGCCCACGTTGGACGAGTGCGAGAGGATCTGCCCCACGGTCAAGGTCTCTGTGCCACGCTGCTCGGCGTCGTGGATGACCCGGTCGGCGACCTGGATCGAGTAAGGAAGCGTGAACGGCGTGCTCGCCGTGACGAGGCCCTCCGAGAGCGCCCCGGCGACGGTGACCAGCTTGAACGTCGAGCCCGGCTCGTACGTGTCCGTGACGGCGCGATTCCGCTGTACGGACGCCGGCACGTCTGCTGCACGGTTGCCGTCGTAGTTGGGACCGACCGACATCGCGAGGACGCTGCCGGTCCGCGGGTCGAGAACGATTGCCGTCGCCCCCTTCGCATGCCACTTCGCAATCGTCTGGCGGAGCACGGCCTCAGCGTTGGCCTGGATGGTGTGGTCGAGTGTGAGAAAGACGTCGTGTCCGTCACGCTCCGGAACTGAGCTCAGAACGTCCAGCGGCCGCCCGAAGGGGTCCTTGACGACGGTCTCACGCCCGGAGCGGCCGGCCAGCACCCGGTCGAGCCCTAGCTCCATCCCGGTCAGACCACGGTTGTCGACGCCGGCGTAGCCGAGCACCTGGGCCGCGACGCCGTGCTGTGGGTAGACGCGCCGCTCCTCGGGATAGAAGCCGAGCCCCGCGAGGCCGAGCTTCTCCAGCGCCGTAGCGTGGGCGGGATCCGCCTTGCGCTCAACGTAGAGGAAGCGGCTTCGCTTCCGCAGCAGCTGGGGATACACGCCGTTCGCGCTCACCCCGAGCTCCTTCTGCACGGCCAGCGCAACCGCGCGGGGATTGCGGACATCATGAGGATCGGCGTAGACCGTCGTCGCCTCCTCGCCGAGTGCGAGCTGTACGCCCATGCGGTCGAAGATCGTGCCTCGGCCCGCAGGAATGGTGATGGTCTCGCGCTGCTGGCTGGCTGCGCGCTTCGAGAGATCGGCGGCCCGCACGGTCTGGAGCCACGCCGTTCGGGCCAGGGCGAGCCCGAACACCACCGCGAGGAGCACGAGCAGAAGGCGGATGCGGCGGTTTGCCAGCCTGCCGCTCATGGCGACTCAGTGCCCCAGACGTACGTAGGTCGTCTGTGCGGGATCAGCCTCGACCACGCCGAGGCTGCGATGGGCCAGGGCCTCGATCCTGCCCGAGGCCGAGGAGCTGGAGAGCTGCGACTGGAGCGCGGCGTTCTCGGCGCGCAGCCTCCCCCGCTCACTGTTGAGCCGGTCCATGCGCAGGTTGAGCTGGAGGACGGCGACGTTCAGCGCGACTACCCCGGCGAGCAGCGCGGCCACCATCACGATCCAGACGACCCCGCCCCTCAGCCTCCCCCGGTCCGCTGGCCGCCGCGAAGTCCGAGGCCGCGGGCGGCTCACCCGCCGGGAGACCGCCGCGCGCTCGGCAGCGACCGCCACTACGCCTTCTCCCCCGCTCGGAGCCGGGCAGACGCGGCGCGAGGGTTCAGGGCCGTCTCCCGCGCGCTCGGCCGGACGGCCTTCCGGGTCAGGACGCGGAGCACAGGCTCGCGCCCGCACGCGCAGACCGGGAACTCCGGCGGGCAAACACAGCCTCGCTCCTCGGCACGCAGAAACCGCTTCACCGTGCGATCCTCGAGCGAGTGGAAGCTGATGACGGCCAGGCGCCCGCCCGGGCGCAGCATCTCGACCGCCGCCGGTAGCGCGCGCTCGAGCTCTCCCAGCTCGTCGTTGACTGCGATGCGAAGGGCCTGGAAGACGCGCTTGGCGGGATGCCCGTCGCCGAACCGCGCCGGGGCGGGCATCGCCGCCTTGATCGTCTCCACCAGCTCGCCCGTGCGCTCGAGCGGTGCGCTGCCCCGGCGCCTCACGATGGCGCGCGCGATTTGTCGCGCGTAGCGCTCCTCTCCGTACTGACGGAAGATGGTCGCAAGCTCGCGCTCGCTCGCCTCGTTGACGAGGTCTGCCGCCGACGGCTCCGACGATGGGTCCATGCGCATGTCGAGCGGCGCGTCGACCGCGTACGAGAAGCCCCGCTCGGGCCGGTCGACCTGCATGCTCGACACGCCCAGATCGAGCAGGATCGCATCCGCGCCGCAGCCGTTGCCGGCGAGCTGCGAGAGCACGGTCGAGAAGTCGCCACGCAGGAAGCGCGCCTGCACCCCGACCCGCTTTCGCAGGCGCTCGAAGTACGGCCGAACGCTCGGATCACGGTCGATCGCGATCAACTTGCCCCGGCCGCGCAGATCGGCGGCGAGCAGCTCGGCGTGGCCACCGGCCCCGAAGGTGGCGTCGATGACCACATTCCCGGGCCGAACGTCCAGGAGCGCCCGGACCTCCTCCGCGAGGACCGGGACGTGATCAGTCTCGTTTGGCTGCAAGGCGTTCGGCAACATGCTCCGCCCTCCCTTCCACGTCGGCAATCTCCTTGCGCCACGCGGCGCGGTCCCAGATCTCCAGGTGGTCGTAGACGCCTGCCACAATGACCTCCCGGCCGAGTCCAGCGTGCTCGATGAGGGCGGCCGGCAGCATGACCCGACCCTGCTTGTCGAGCTTCGCCTCCGCTGCGGCCGAGAAGAAATAGCGCTGCATCATCCGATCGTCCTGGCTGAGCGGGTCAAGCGAGCCGAGCCGCGACTCGACGAGGCCATGCCACTGGTCGAGCGGGTACGCCGAGAGGCAACCGTCCATCCCCCGGGTGACGACGACGCCGTCGGCGAGCGCCTCTCGGAACTTCGCGGGTAGCGTGAGGCGGTTCTTTTCATCGACCAGGTGCTCGAACTCACCGAGGAACATCGCTCACTGTGCGCCACTTTAACCCACTTTGACCCACTTCGCAACTCCAACGCCCCAACAAGGCGTCCCGGCGAGCACTAGAGGCGAAGCTGGCCTTCGTACGCGCCGCGACCAGTGAGCGCGGCAGCTCCACAACGCGACGCGAAAGCAAGCGCATCCGGCGTCGCCATGCCGGTCGCGAGCCCGAAGGTGAGCCCTGCCGCGAACGAGTCGCCAGCGCCGTACGCATCGACCACCGCTCCCGGAAGCGGCGCGGCCGGGAAATGCCCGCCGGGCTGCGCGACGCCGCCCTCGCGACCCATGGTGGCGACAACGAGACCCGGCCGGGGATCGAGGTCGTCGACCCGGTACCGCTCGGCCGGATCGTCCGCGCTTCCGACGAGCGCATCGAGTTCGACGCCGCCCTCGCGCAGCGTCTCGAGCGCTCGCGGAGTCGCGACCAGCACGCGGGCCGCTCGTGCGGCGCGCAGCGCCTGCACGTCACCGCCCGTGAAGTACACGCCGTCCGTCCGGCCCAGCTCGTCCCAGGGCAGCGGGTCGACTCCCCTGGGTACAAGCCGGTTGCCGATCACCGTGATCGTCCGCTCGCCTTCGCAGTCGAGGAACGTGACCGCCCGCCTCTGCGGCTCGTCGACCCAGCTCACGTGGAGACGCAGTCCCAGCGCTGACAGCTGCTCGTGTGCGCGCCTACCGAGGTCGTCGCGGCCCAACACCGTGAAGAAGTCCGCTTCGCCGGCGAGCTTCGCCAGCTGGACTGCGGCCACCGCGCCGCCGCCGGCCGCCTCCTCGAAGAAACCCGCGGCATGGACGATCTCGCCGCGCGTGGGCAGGCGACGCACGCAGACGAACTCGACCCACTCCACGTGTCCGACGACCGCGAGGCGCACGGCGGCAGTCTCACAATTCGCCGGACTCGCGCGTTACGCCCGATGATGGACGACGTGCCCTTGCCCCCGTTCGAGCGCTTCTACGAGGAGCACCGCGACCTCGTCTTCGGATTCCTCGTTCGCAGGCTGGGCCGGCAGCGCGCCGAGGATGCCTTCCAGGAGACCTTCCTCAGAGCGCTGGGCGGCTATCCGGCGCTCCGTCATGTCGGAAACCTCCGGGCATGGGTGTTGACGATCGCGGAGCGAATCGTGATCGACGCGCACCGCCGCGAGCGCCCGGCCGCCGCCCTCCCCGAGCAGGAGAGCTGGGACGGCCGCCCGGCCCACGCGCAGCTCGAGCATCTCGCCGCGAAGCTTCCGCAGACCGAGCGGGCGGCCGTCGTCCTCCGCTACGGATACGACCTCGACTACGAGCAGATCGGCGCAGTGCTCGGCTCGACCGCTGAGGCCGCTCGACAGGCTGCCTCCTCGGGCGTGCGCCGGCTGCGCAGGAAGGAAGGACGATGACCTCCGTACCCCCCGAGCTGGACCGCAGCTTCCGTGAGCTCGCCGCCGCGGCCGGCCTGATCGACGTTGCCTACGACCTGGCGGATTCGCCGGTCGGCCCGCTGCTCGTGGCGAGCACGGACCGTGGAGTCTGCCGGATCTCCTACACCCCCGACGAGGCTCTCGACGTGCTCCCGAGCGCCTTCGGGGTGCGCGTCCTGCGCGTCCCCCGCAGGCTCGAATCCGTCCGCCGCCAGCTCGAGGAGTACTTCGAAGGCCGTCGACAGGCCTTCGAGCTCGAGACCGACCTGCGGCCGCTCCCCGACTTCCAGCGCGCCGTCCTGACGGAGCTGCCGCGCGTTCGCTTCGGCGAGGTCACGACCTATGGAGCACTCGCCGCACGGATCGGTCGCCCGCGCGCCGCCCGTGCCGTCGGCGGCGCGCTCAACCGGAACCCGGTGCCGATCGTGCTGCCCTGCCACCGCATCGTCGGCGCCAGCGGCAACCTGGTCGGGTACGCCGGGGGCCTCGACCGGAAGCGGGCCCTCCTCGAGCTCGAGGGAGCTCTTGACGACCAGCTTCTGTAAGTGCATACTTACCGTAAGTGAACGCTTACGGATCGACAGCCTTGGGGGTACTGGGCGACCCGACGCGACGCGCGATCTTCGAGCTCCTGCGTAGCGGTCCGCGTTCGGTGGGAGAGCTGGCCTCCGGGCTGCCTGTCAGCCGACCGGCGGTGTCGCAGCACTTGCGTGTCCTCAGAGAAGCCGGTCTCGTGAGCGAGCGACGAGAGGGCACGCGGCGTCTCTATCGGGTGGATCCGGCCGGAGTCACGGAGCTGCGCGCCTACCTCGACAGCTTCTGGGACGAGGCGCTCGCCGGCTTCAAGGCGGCGGCCGAGAACGAAGGGAGAAGCAGATGACCGGCGCGGAAACGGCAATCGAGGCAGTTCGCAAGACCGTCACCGTCGCCTGCTCTGTGGAGCGGGCGTTCGAGATCTTCACCGACGGAATCGGGAGCTGGTGGCCGCTGCCGACCCATTCGGTGGACGGCGAGCGATCCCGCGGCGTGTCCTTCGAACCGGGACCGGACGGCCGACTCGTGGAGCGGCTCGAGAACGGGAGCGAGTCGGTCTGGGGCTACGTGCTCGCCTGGGAGCCGCCCCACCGGCTCGTCTTCTCGTGGCATCCCGGCATCGACTGCGCGCGCACGCAGGTTCACGAGGCGACCCAGGTCGAGGTTCGCTTCGCGGCCGACGGCGACCAGACACGCGTCGAGCTCGAGCACCGCGCGTGGGAGCGGCTGGGCGAGCGGGCCCGCGAAGCGCGCGACAGCTACAAGACGGGATGGGCGCCTGTCCTCCAGCGCTTCGTGGAGGCGGCTAGACGTCCAGCAGCATGAGCCGGTAGCCGACGCCCCACTGGTTCAGGACGTAGGGCGTCTCGCTCGCCTCGGCCAGCCGGCGACGGAGCCGGGAGGCATGCGAATCGAGGGTGCGTGTCCGGCCGAGGCTGCGAAAGCCCCAGACATCCCTGAGTAGCTCCTCCTTGGTGAAGACTCGCGTCGGCTCCCTGGCCAGACGTGCCAGCAACTCGAACTCCTTGCCGGGCAAGAGCACCCGCCGACCGGCAACCGTGACGCAGCGAGCCAGCCGGTCCACGCGGATCTCGCCGGCCTCGAGTACGTCGCCATCGCGAGGAGCGGTGCGCCGGAGCACCGCCCGGATTCGCGCCAGGAGCTCGGTGTAGTCGAACGGGCGGCCGAGGTAGTCGTCGCAGCCCCGGTCGAATGCCCTGATCCGGTCGACGGCGTCGGCGTCGGGATGGCCGAGGACGATCACGGGCACGGCGCGGTCCCAGGAGCGCCCGGGCTCTCCCTCGCGCAGTCTGCGGCACACCTCCACCTCGGTGCCCAGGAGGACGAGATCCGGCCTCGCCCGCTCGACCAGCTCGAGCGCAGCGTCTCCGTGATCGGTGCGCATGACGTCGAAGCCGTCGTCTCTGAGGTGGCGCTCCAGGAACGAGCCGGCACCCTCTTCGGGCTCGGCCAGGAGGAGCGCATCCGACATGGGCGCGACGGTAGCCCGTCGCCGGGCCTGCGTCTAGATGTCCTTTCTCGCGTCTTTGTGACGAAGCTTCGACAGCCCGCCCGACTACACGCGTCCAGAGCGGATGACGCCCCAGAGCAACCAGATGCCGAGCACGATCGACAGGCCGAAGCCGACGACGGCCACGGCCTGAATGCCGCCCACCTCTGGCCCGGAGGCGAAGGCGGCGAGCAGGCTCGACCCCACGAGCCCGGCGGCGACCACCATGGCCACGACGAGCCGGTTGAACATGATGTCGAACTCGGCCATGAACTCGTCGAGGCCCTTGTGCACGAAGCGAACCTCGATCTCGCCGTCGCGGAGTGCCGCGAGCACGTCGTGGACCTGATACGGGGCCTCGCGCACGATCTGCGCAAGGGCGCGCGCCTCCCGCCGTGCCCGCGAAGCCATCCGGCGAGGTGTATAGCGCTCCAGCATCAGATCGCGCGCATAGGGCTTCGCCACCTCGAAGACGTTGAAGTCGGGGTACAGCTCCGCACCGACCGAGCCGAGGGTGGCGATGGCCTTGTCGAGCAGGACGAAGCGGGTCGGCAGGCGCAGGTTCATGGTGTAAATGAGGTTGAAGCCTTCTCTGATCACCTGGAGCGGATCGATGTCCGCCAGCCGCGCGCCGTAGTACTTGGCGTAGAGCTCGCGCAGGTGCAGGACGAACTCTGCCTCCCGGTCGCGGTCGTAGCGGACGCCGAGATCGGCGAGCCGTTTGGGCAGCGCTTCGACGTTCTCCTCGGCGGCGTCGATGAACAACCGCGTCAGCTTGGACATGTCGTCGTCGGAGAGCTTCCCCGCCTGCCCGAAGTCGACGAGGCCGATCCGCTCGGGATGAGCGCGGACGAGGATGTTCGCCGGGTGCGGGTCGCCGTGGAAGACGCCGTGCCGGAAGATCATCGTCATCCAGGCTTCGGTCATCAGGTAGGCGATCGTGCGGCGCTCGTCCGGCGGGTATTCGTCCGGATCGAGGTCGGAGACCTTCGTTCCCTCGAGAAACTCGAGCGTGAGGACCCGGCTGCGCGTGTAGCTCCAGTAGACGCGTGGGATGCTCACGTGAGGGTGGCCCGCGAAGTTGCGGTGGAAGGACTGGGCGTTGCGCGCCTCGAGGCGGTAGTCGAGCTCCTGGCGAATCGAGCGGGCGAACTCGTCCACGAGCTCGCGCGGGTCGATGAACTCGAGCGCCTTCACGCGCTCCTTGACCAGCTTCGCGGCCTGGTACAACAACGACAGATCGGCCTCGACCTGGCGAGGGGCGTTCGGACGCTGCACCTTGACCGCGACGCGGTGCCCGTTGGGGAGCCGCGCCTCGTGCACCTGACCGATCGAGGCCGCGGCGATCGGGGTTTCCGCGAACTCGACGAAGAGCTTCTCGATGGGGAGGTCGAGCTCTTCCTCGACGACGCGCTCGACCTGGGCGAACGGGAACGGCCGGACGTCGTCCTGGAGCTTGCGCAGCTCGACGATGATGTCCGGCGGCACGATGTCGGGGCGCGTCGAGAGCAGCTGGCCGAACTTCACGAAGGTCGGCCCGAGCTCGTCCAGCATCTCGCGCAGATGCTGGCCTCGTTGTGGCCGGGCCCCGTCCTCCGCCGCGACCACCTTCTTGTGCCACGGGAGGAGATCCGTCAGGCGATGCGTCTCCAGGAAGTAGCCGAATCCGTGCTTGACCGCAACCTGGGCGATCTCAGAGAGCCTGCCGAGGTTGCGCGTGCGTTCCTGGGTGGCCACGCGCTCAGTGTTGCACGGGAAGGCTGTCTTCCCTTGGCCGCGGAAAGTGCGATTCGCTTACGCGTCCCACTTTCCGGGGAGATCGCAGGACCACTTTCGGCGAGCCGTGTCGTAGATCAGGGCGGAGGCTGCGTCGAGGAAAGCTGCTCTACCAGCCGCAGGCGGTGCTCGAGCTGGGCGACTCGGAGCTCAAGCTCCTCGAAGTCGTCTCGCGCCACGAGCCCGAGCTGGGAAAAGAAGCTCTGAAGCTCCTCCCCGGCCCTCTCCGTCATGCGCGTGGCATCGCCGCGCCAGCGCGTGACCGCCTCGTCCAGCGTCGAGCGAGCCTCGTCCCGCGTCATGCCTCCGCGCTCCGCCAGATCGCCGGCCAGCGACTCGATACGGTCGGCCGTCAGTGCGACGGCGCCGAGCGCGGCGAGTGCGAGACGCTCCGCCGCCTCGCGCGGAGGGCTCTTATCTCGCCCGGCCATGAGGCCTGGAACGGCGCCGCTGGCGGCGCCGTTCGCGCTTCGACTGCGCCGCCTTCGAGGCGGCCCCGTCGGCGTGTGTGGGAACCGGAGGGACAAGTGCAGTCTCGGGCTCGGGCTCCGGCTCCGCGGGGGTGGCGGCTGCCGGTGGCGGCTGCTCGCGGACACTCACCGCGCCCACGCCCTTCTCGAGCGCCTCGCTGCCGATCCGGCGCCTGAACTCAGGCTCTCGCTGCTTCCACACCGCGAGCAGCGGGGCGGCGATGAAGATCGAGGAATAGGCGCCGGAGGCGATGCCGACGAGCAGCGCGAAGGCGAAGTCCTTGAGCGTCGCCCCGCCGAAGAGCAGCAGGCTCGTCACGGGCAGGAGGGTAATGAAGGTCGTGGCCAGCGAGCGCCGAATCGTCTCCCAGAGCGAGACGTTCGTGATCGTGGCGAAGGAGGCGCGCCGCATCAGCGGGATGTTCTCCCTGACCCGGTCGAAGATGATGATGGTGTCGTAGATCGAGTAGCCGAGCACGGTCAGCACCGCGGCCACCGTCGCGGTCGTCACCTCCCGGGCGGTAAGGGAGTAGATACCGACCGTGATGGCGATGTCATGCAGGAGGGCGACGATGACCGGCAGCGCGAACTTGTAGTCGAAGCGCAGCGCGATGTAGATCATGATCAGGAGGAGCGAGCCGAAGATCGCCCACAGCGCCCCGATCGCGATCTGGCGCCCGAAGCTCGAGGACACGTTCTTGATCCCGAGGTGGGTCGCGTTGACGCGGTTCTGCAGGTCGGCCGTCAGCGTGTTCTGATCGGCGGCGGACAGGGACTTCGTCCGGATCTGGAAGCTCTTGTACGAATCGCCTTCGCTGGAGCCCCGGCCCTGGACGATGGCTTCACCCTTACCGATCGCCTTCGCCTGGTCACGTACCTTCGAGATCGGGACGAACTGCGATGTCTTGAACGTGATCTGCGTGCCGCCCTTGAAGTCGATGCCGAGGTTCAGCCCCTGGACGGCGAGCGAGACCACGCCCAGGACGATGACCGCCCCCGAGATCGCGAACCAGACGTTGCGGCGTCCGATGAAGTCGAGCTGCAGCCACTTGCCGTGCTGCACCGGGGAGGCGCCCATGAAGCGCGGGTTGTCGAACCAGCGGAACCCGGCCAGCAACCCGAGCATGGCCCGGGTGGCCGCCACCGCCGTGAGCAGCGAGATGGCCGTTCCGATCAGCAGCATGAGCGCGAAGCCCTTCACCTGCGCGGTGGCGAAGGCGAACAGCACGAGGGCGGTGATCGCCGTGACCACGTTGGCGTCGATGATCGTGTGGAAGCCCTTCGAGTAGCCCGTGGCGATCGCGCTGCGCACGGACTTCCCGGCGCGCACCTCTTCCTTGATCCGTTCGAAGACGACCACGTTCGCGTCGGCCGCGACTCCGATCGTCAGAATCAGGCCGGCGAAGCCGGGCAGCGTCAGGGTCACGTTCAGGACCAGGATCGCGCCGTACAGGAAGGCCGCGTAGATGCCGAGACCGATGACCGCCACGAGCCCGAGGAAGCGGTAGAGGACGAGCAGGAACAGGGCCACCACGAGCAGGCCGATCAGCGCGGCCGTCTTCGCCTGTTGGAGCGAGTCCTTCCCGAGCGTCGCCGAGACGTCGGTGCGCTCGATCTGCTCGAAGTTGACGGGCAGCGCGCCGGTCTGGAGGACGAGCGCGATGTCCTTCGCCTCGCGGATCGACTGGATGCCGGTGATCTGCGCCCCATTGATGGGGTCGATGCCGCTCGGGTAGTCGCGGAAGTCGATCGACGGATACGACTTGATCTCCCGGTCGAGCACGATCGCGAAGTGCTGGAGCGACTGGTCGGCGTTGCCGGTGCGACTGGCGAGCAACTGGCCCCGCTGTGCCTCCCGCCTGGTGATCTCGTGGAACTTCCTGCCGCCGTCGTGCGTGAACTGCATGAGGACGACGGCCTGGCCGGTCTGCGGATCCAGGTCCTGGCGCGTCCCAGACAGCTTCAGGTCGCCGCCGGTCATCTCCGGGATCCGCTTGGCCGGGTCGGGGTCCGTTGGGTCCGACTTGAAGAGGTAGTAGGACGCGTGCGTGGGCTGGCCGACTCCGGGGCAGACGACGGCGTCGATCCCGCAGGTGATGACCACCGTGCCCTCCGGGACCGCGAGCACCTTGCCGCCGGGCGGCACACGCGGGTGCTTGCGTGTGAAGAGCTGCGCCCGGGTGTCGGCGGGACCGGCCAGCACGTGCTTCTTCTTGTTGAACAGGTAGTAGGCGGTCGGCGTACCCTTTTTCGCCTTGAGCTGCTGGCCCGAGAGCAGGTCGTAGAGACGAGGCGTGGCGACAGGGAAGCCCTGGGAGTTGATCGACGGGCCCGTGAGGTCGGCCTCGAGGTCGTAGAGCTCGAGCTGCGCAGTCTTGCCGATCAGCTCGGCAGCCTTCTTGGGGTCGTGCACGCCGGCGAGCTGGATGATGATCTGGTTTCCGCCCTGCTTGCGGATCTCGGGCTCGGACACGCCCAGCTTGTCGACCCGGTTGCGCATGATCGTCACCGAGCGGTCGAGGTCCTGCGTGGTCAGCTTATGGCCCTTCGGCGGAACGGCCTTCAGCACCACCTCGAGTCCGCCCTGCAGGTCGAGCCCGAGCGTCGGGCTCTTGTGTACAGGCGAGCCGGGAATGGCACGAAAGCCCACGCCGACGAGCACCGCGACGACGAGGCCCATGACGATTAGATAGGAACGGCGGTCGCGCACCAGCGACTCAGCTTAGCTTCGGCTCTCCGTCGGCCACTCGGTCTCCTCGGCGGTGTGCACGGCCGCGTCCTGCGCCTCTTCGTCCTCGACCTCCTCGGCTTCCTCGAGCTCCTCGGCCTCGCCGTCCTCGCTCGCCGGCGGGATGACCGCGGCCACGGCCCGCTTCGCCAGGCGCACCTCGGTCCCCGGCGAGATCTCCACGTGCACGTCGTCGCCGTCGACCGACCGGACCGTGGCATAGAGGCCGCCCGCCGTGAGGATCTCGTCCCCGTCCGAGAGGTTGTCGAGCATCTCGCGCTGCTGGAGTTGCCGCCGCTTCTGCGGGCGGATGAAAACCAACCAGAGCACGCCAAACAGGAGCACGATGATGATCAGGAATTGCGGTGACACACGGCCTCCTCGGGCTCGCCCGCGAGACGCTCGAGCGTCTCGCGCCTGAAGTCTGCCAGCCGGCCGGCACAGACCGCTGAGCGAGCCGCCGCCGTCAGCTCGCAGACGAAGTGCAGATTGTGCAGGCTGAGAAGGCGCAGGCCCAGCAGCTCCTGCTGGTTCACGAGGTGCCGCAGGTACGCCCGGGAGAAGCGCGTGCAGGCCGGACACGAGCAACTCTCGTCGAGCGGCCGCGCGTCGCGCGCATACCCCGCGTTGCGCAGGTTGAGCCGCCCGGACCAGGTCAAGGCGCTGCCCGTACGGCCGAGGCGGGTCGGCAGGACGCAGTCGAAGAGGTCGACGCCGCGTGCGACCACCTCCAGGATGCCCTCCGGGTCGCCGATGCCCATGAAGTAGCGCGGCCGGTCGGCGGGCAGCGCAGGCGCCGCCCAGCTCACGGTCTCGAACATCTCGTCGCGGTCCTCCCCCACGCTCAGCCCGCCGAGCGCGTGGCCGTCGAAGCCGAGCTCGGTGATCTCCTCGATCGAGTGGCGGCGAAGCTCGGCATCAGAGCCGCCCTGCGCGATGCCGAAGAGGAGTTGTCCGGCCGGCCGCTCGACCTCGCGCTGGCGCCGCGCCCACAGCGTGGTGAGGCGCACGGCCTCGGCCAGCTCGTCACGCGTGATCCCCGTCGGCGGGCAGATGTCGAGGCACATGGCCACATCGGAGCCGAGCTGAGTCTGGATCCGGGCTGCCCGCTCGGGGGTGAGGCGCGCGGCCTCGCCGTCGTACACGGAGCGAAAGGCGACCCCTTCCTCGTCCAGGGCGAGAATCGTGTGACGAAGGGAGAAGACCTGGAAACCGCCCGAATCCGTCAGGATCGGCCCGTCCCAGCCCATGAAGGCGTGCAGACCGCCAAGCTCCGCGATCGTCTCGACGCCGGGCCGGAAATGCAGGTGGTAGGTGTTGCCGAGCAGGATCGTTGCGCCGAGCGCGCGCAGCTCGTCGGGGTGGACGCCCTTGACGGTCGCCTTCGTCCCGACAGCCATGAACGCGGGAGTCGGCACGTCCCCGTGCGGCGTGTGCAGGACGCCCGCGCGCGCCTCTCCGTCGGTGGCGACGACCTCGAAGCTCATGTGCGCAACCTCCTGCGGAATCGCCCGATTCGCAGCCAGACGATGACCTCCAGTGCAACTTCGTCGCTGGAAATGCGCAGCACTTTCAGCGGATGAGCATGGCGTCGCCGAAGGAGTAGAAGCGGTAGCACTCCTCGATCGCGATCCGGTAGAGCCGCCTCGTCTCCTCGACCCCGGCGAAGGCCATCACGAGCGCGAGGAGCGACGAGCGCGGCAGGTGGAAGTTCGTCAGCAGCGAGTTCACGCGGCGGAACTCGAATCCGGGAGTGATGAAGAGCTCGGTGCGCCCCTGAAGCGGCGCTCCGCGCGCGAGTGACTCGAGCACCCGCACCGTGGTCGTACCGACGGCGAGCACTCGTTCGGCGGTCCGGATCCGCTCCCACGCTTCCGCACGGACGGCGTAGCGCTCCCCGTGGAGCGGGTGCTCGGACAGGTCGTCGACCCCGACCGGACGGAACGTGTCAAGGCCCACGTGGAGCGTGATCCGCTCGACGTCGAGCCGCTTCAGCAACTCAGGGGTGAAATGGAGTCCTGCAGTCGGCGCCGCCGCCGAGCCCTCGGCCTCGGCGTAGACGGTCTGGTAGCGCTCGGGGTCGTCGAGCGGCTCGTGAATATAGGGCGGGAGCGAGGTCTCGCCCTCGGGCGGGCCCGTGAGGCGCAGCCGCCAGCGCCCTTCCCCGAGCCGCTCCAGCAGCTCGACCGGCCCGAGCCGCTGTCCCGGCTCGAGACGTGCCGAGGGCCGGGCAAGCGCCTCCCACACCGAGTCTTCCCCGGTGTGCTCGAGCAGGAGCACCTCGGCGTCGCCGCCTCCGTTGCGGCGTAGTCGCAGCCGGGCGGGGATCACTCGCGTGTCGTTCACGACCACGAGGGTCTCGGGCTCGAGCTCGTCCAGGAGCTCCCGGAAGCTCCGGTGCCGGATCTGTCCGCCGGAGCGCTCGTGGACGAGCAGGCGGGACAAATCCCGCCGCTCCGGCGGCCGCTGGGCGATCAACTCCTGGGGCAGGTCGTACTCGAGGTCCGCTGACTTCATCCGCAGAACACGGTATCGTCACCTCGTGCACGAAGAAGCGGTGGAGCGGGCTCGGGAACGGCTCGCCCAGGCTGCCGCCGGGCGCCCTGCCCCGGCCGACGTCGATGCCGTCCTGGAGCGCGCACGCAGCCAGGTCGAGGCCCTCGCCGCCAGCGCGGCCGAGCTCGAGGGAGCACTCCCGGCCCAGATAGCCGAGGCCGTGCGCGAGGGCGTGCGGTCGGAGGCCGCGCCCGTGGCACGGCAGCTCGCGGAGGTGCGGGGACTCGCACAGCAGACCATCCGTCGGCTCGAGCGGCTCGAGACCGATCTCACCGCCGAGCGCTACGCGCGCGTGGACGATCTCGGCCTGCTCGTCGATCTGGTCGTTGCCAGCTGGCGCTCGACCGAGGAGCGCCTCGCCCGCATCGAGCAGATGCTGGAGAGCGCGAGCGCCGCGACCGTCCACCACCTGGACGAGCGGCGCGCCGGCGCCTAGTGCTTCGTCCCGGAAGTCCCTTGATGCTCCGGCGCGCGAAAAGCGAGCCGGGCAAGGACGCAGGGAGCGCCCATATGCAGGTCATAAGGGCACGACCGAGGACACAGCACGGCGACGCTTTGCAGCCGCCGGGGCGCGAGACGACTTTCGGGGCGGAGCACTAAGCCCAGGCCGTCTATTCGACGGGCGTCGCCGGCAGGATCAGCTCGAAGCGGCTTCCCTTGCCGGGCTCGGAGTCCAGCTCGATCCGCCCGCCGAGGGCGCTCGCGAGCTCGCGGGCGATGGCCAGCCCGAGCCCCGTTCCTCCCCCGTCCCGTGACCAGAACGGCCGGAAGATGCGCTCGCGCTCCTCGAATCCGATGCCGGGCCCCGAGTCGTCGACACCCACCGCCACGGCGCCGTTCGCCGCCTGCAGGGAGATCTCCACCCGCCCGCCGTCGGGCGTCCAGCGGAACGCGTTCGTGAGCAGGTTGGAGATGATCTGCAGGACGCGGTCTCCGTCCGTGACGATGACCGGCCGAGCCGAGATCGCGCACCGATAGTCGATCTCGCGGCGGCGCGCCTCTTCTCCGAAAGAGGCATAGGCCTGGTCCAGGAGGCGCCCCATGTCGACCTCTTCTCGCAGCAGCGTGAAGCGATGCGCTCCCAGGCGGGCGAGATCGAGCAGATCTCCGACCAACCGCTCGAGCCGGTCCGCTTCCGCGCCGATCACCTCGAGCGACTCGCGTCTCGCGGCCGGATCCTCGACGAGCCCCTCGCGCAGTGCCTCGACATGGCCGCGGACGGCCGTGAGCGGAGTCCGGAGCTCGTGGGAGACGGACATCAGGAACTTCCGCTCCAGCTCTTCGGCCTCAGAGAGCCGAGCCGCCATCTGCCGGAACCGCTCGGTCAGATGGCCGATCTCGTCACCCGAAGGCACGTCCGGCACGACGACGTCGTACCGGCCCTCCGCCACCTGGTCGGCGGCCCGGGAGAGACCCAGGACCGGCTTCGTGATGCGCCGTGACAGGTACCAGGCCAGAGCACCTGCGACGACGAGGCCGCCCAGCAGCGAGACGCCGAAGAACTTCATCAGCGTCAGCCACTGGCTCCTTAGCGCGGTCTTCGGCTTGGCCACGACCAGGGCGCCGAACGTCGCACCTTCGATCCGAAGTGGGTGGGCCACCGCCAGGAACGTGCGGTCCTCGCCGGCCGGGGTGAAGTCGAAGGTCACCGACTTGCCCTCCTGGATCGACTTCCAGTCCAGCTGTGACCTCGACAGGTGGCGGAGCGTGCGCAGCCCGGAAGGCTGCCCGGGGAAGATGGGCACGCCGACGTAGTAGAGGCGGTCACCGGTCGCCTGCTCGAGCAGTGGTCGTGTGTAGAACGGAGCGGCGAGGCCCTCGTCGCTCGACTTGATCGCCTGGCTCGCGTAGAGGCGCGTCAGCCCGCGGGCCTCGCGCCGCAACTCGGACACGGACTGGTCGCGCGAGTAGTTCCTGAGCAGCTGGAAGGCGATCGCCGTGGAGATCAGCCCCGCGAGCACGATCCCCGCCAGGAAGAGGGCCGGGACGCGGAAGCGCAGCGACCGGAGCACGACTACACCTTGGCGGCGTCCTTGGCCGGCGCCACCTTGTAGCCGACACCCCAGACGGTGACGATCGGGGACGCGTCTCCGAGCTTGCGCCGGATCTGGCGTACGTGGACGTCCACGGTTCGCGTGTCGCCCGCGAACGTGTAGCCCCACACCCGCTCGAGGAGCTGGTCGCGGGTCAGGACCAGACCCCGATGGTCGAGCAGCTCCCACAGCAGGTCGAATTCCTTGGGAGCGAGCTGGATCTCCTCGTCGGAGACGTGAACCTCACGGCGCCCCGAGTCCACGACCAGGTCGCCGTGCGCGATCACGGCGCTCTCGACCAGGCGGCGCTCGGAGCCCGAACGACGCAGGATCGACTTGGCCCGTGCCACCAACTCGCGTGGGTTGAACGGCTTCGTCAGGTAGTCGTCCGCGCCAACCTCGAGGCCGATGATCTTGTCGACGTCCTCGTCGCGGGCCGTCAGCATCAGGATCGGGATGTCGGACGATGCGCGGATGCGGCGACAGACCTCGATGCCGTCGACGTCCGGCAACATCAGATCGAGCACGATCAGCGACGGCGGATCGGACGCCGCCTGTGTGAGCGCCTCACCGCCCGTCGCCGCAGTCCTCACGGAGTAGCCCGCGTTCTTGAGATAGAGCGAGACGAACGAGGCAATCGACGCTTCGTCCTCGACCACCAGGACCGACTGTGCCTTCGCGCTCATGGCGTCGAGGATGCCAGAAGCGCCTGCTAGTCGGTGGAGCCTAGGGCAAACGTCTGCGGGAGGTCGGGGATGGGCTTGAAGTTCTCCTGGCAGAAGCTGTCGACGTCGATCGAGTACCTACCACCAGTCTCGATGAAATCGGCTGTGCTGAGCGTGACCTTCCCGTGGGCGACCGCGCTCAGGTCGATTCCGATCGCGTCTCCCACGCGCGCCACGAAGCGGCCGCTCGCGCGGAAGCGAAGATTCTCTCCCCAGTAGCGCTTCTTGATGTCGGACAGCCGCTGGACCTGATCGGCGCCGATGACCTTGATCACGCCGTCTCCCACGACCAGGTCGGTGATCGTGATCTGCCCTGTGTCGAAGCGCCCCACGATCGTGCCTCGGCCGTTCACGGTGACGATGCCGTTCGCGTTCTGGACGACGAGACATCCGTCGGAGGAGGCCTGGCCGCCCGCGAGCACAGTGGCAGGCACGGCGACAGCCGCTAGCAGCACCCCGAGGAGGGCGAGTTTCCGCATCCCAGGGAAGTATCGACACGGCAGGTGTGCCACGCTTGAACGGCTTGTAAGGAAAGTGTAAGCGGCTCCGTTCCGTTACGCGGGCTCGCCCGAGCGCAAGCCTTCGTCCGCAAGGCGGTAGCCGCGCTCGATCAGCTCGTGCTTGGCCTCGTGGGTCCACGGCTTCGGCCTTCGAAAGCCTGGCTCGAGCGTCACCGCTCCGGCGGATCCGGCGACGGTGATCCGGGGGACGACCCGGTCGTGGCGGAAGGGAAACTCGGCGGACGCGAAGCGCCGATCGACGCCTTCCGCGAGGTCTTCGAGGCCCTCGTCCCGGAGCCGCGAGACGACGTCGGTGCGCAGCGAGGCGAGCTCCTTCACGGACTGCTCCCGCCAGTGGGCGACCAGCTCCTCGACCGCGGTGTTGCGGATGATCGCGACTCGCGCCAGGCGAGAGAAGATGTCGACGATGTGCGCAGGTTGTCCGCGGCGCTCCCGCTCGACTGCGGCCTCGAGCTCTCGGTGGAGGATCCCTGCCGCAGGAAAGCGGGCGTAGCGCCGGAGCCGCCCCGCGACACCGGAGAGCACCCCGGCGCCGAGCGTCGCGTAGGTGGGCTCGTACCGGAAGCCGACGATCAGCTCGATGTCTTCCCGGTCGTACGCGTAGCCCAGCGGGTAGTTCCGCACCCAGCCCCCGTCCGTCGCCACCCGGTCGCCCACCAGCTGCGGGAGAACGAGCGCGCTGATCGCGGCGGACGCGAGCACCGCCTGAGCCATCTCCTCGGGCGGGCTCGTGCGCGAGGAATAGGCGAGCTCGAACAGCCGCGAGGCGCCCGCGTCACCGTCGACCGTGACGTCGGTGACGATCACGACGAGCTCGGTGGGCCCATCCTGGAGGTTCCGCGCGGCCGACACGATGTCCCCCAGGCGCTCGCCGATGGTGTCGGGCAGAACGTAGTCGTGGGTTCCCAGCAGGGGCAGTCGCCAGAGCCGATTCCGTCGAAAGGTCTCCTCTGGCTGGAGCGAGTACAGGAACTCCTCGAGCTCGTCCAGCCGGTTCTGGGCGCCCATGGCGCCGACGAGCGCACCCGCCGACGTGCCGAATACGACGGAGATACGGGCCCAAAGGTCGCTGTCGCGAAGCCGCTTGAGAAAGCCGAGCTCCAGTAACACGGCGTTCATGCCGCCGCCCGAGAGCACGACGGCCACATCCCGGTCAGGCGTCGAGGCCCTCACCCGCTCGGGCCGCTCAGCGCCTCCTTCGTGTAGACGCCTTCGGGGTTCCAGAGCATGAAGCCGGCTGCGTGCTGTCGGCGGGCGGCCGCCACCTGGTCGTCGACCTCCAGCTGTCCGTATGTGTGCTGGATGGAGAAGTCCTGGAGCCAGGGCACGATGCTCGCTCGTCCCTTGACCGCGCGGCGGAAGGCGAGCAGTGAGGTGGCCACTGTCCGGCCGGGGAAGAGGTCGGGATCCGTGATGTCGAACTCGCCCTCTCCGTAGTGCGACGGATAGACCATCGGGTAGATCGCGTCCACGTACCGCGAGATGCGCTGCGGCACCTGGCCCACGCCCAGGTCCCGGGTCGCCGCCAGGCCGAACAGGTCGGCGGACACGCGGACCCCCAGTGGGTGCAGCCGCCCCGCCGCGTACGCGAGGAAACGCGCGACCGTCTTCCCCTTCGGCTCAGAGCGGCGCCCCGGGAACACCATCGCGGAGAGGTCGCCGTCGCTCGGGAAACGGACGTAGTCGAACTGGATCTCGTCGAAGCCCGCCCGCGCAGCGGCTGTGGCGACGTCGACGTTGTAGGCCCATACGCGCCGGTCGTAAGGATTCGACCAGCCCAGTCCCATCGTCGAGCGCCAGACCGATCCGTCGGAGCGCTGGATGGCGAGCTCCGGCAGGGCCTCCGTCAGCACCGGGTCCTCGTAGACGACCACGCGCCCGATCAGGTAGAGCCCGGCGTCATGGACCAGGCCCGCAACCCGCCTGGCGTCGTAGTAGGAGCGCGCCGCCCCGATTCTCGCCGCTAGGGCCGGAGCGTGTGCGGCGAAGCCGATCCGTCCGTTCTCGTCCTTGACGTCGAGCTCGATGGTGTTCAGGCCGTATGCCCGGAGCGCGACGTACTGGTCGAGCTTCCCGGGGATCGAGGCCAGCCCCAAGCTGACGTGCACGCCCCGGATCTCACGGGGAACGAAGCCTGGTTGGCCCGCTACCGGCGCCTGCGTGACGCGCGATGTCGACGGAGCGCTCTTCGCCGGAGAGCTGCCGCGACCGATGAAGGTCGCCCCGAGCGCGATCCCTGCTCCGGCCGCCAGCAGGAGGACGACGGCTGCTGCGCGCCTTCTCCGAATGCGCCGCCTCGCCTGACGGCGGCGCTCCCGGAAACGCTCTCCGGGATCGATCCGTCCGTGCAGGTAGTTGGGCAAAGCCCCTAAACGCTACGCCCAGCGAGGGGTTGCCGCAAGCGGCCGAACCCGATCGAGTCGAGCTTCGGCTCGAGGGGGCTCGTCTCGAGCCCCGGCTCCGGCCGCGCCGTGTTGTATCCGCCCGGCGCGACGTCGTTGGGAGCGTCAGGGTGCAGCAGCGAGGCAAGCGCCTGGATCTGGCCCCTCCCCGGCCCGAGCTCGAACTGACCTCCGCCGTACAGGCCGATCCCGCGCTCGGCGCAGTAGCCGTAGAACTCGAGCACCGTCCGCAGACTTCCGAAGCGCGACGGCTTCGAGTTCAGCATCCGGGGTGGAAACGGCAGTGCATCGACGTCGGCCGCCGAGTGGATCACGGCATCCCACGTGATTCTCCCGCGGTGCGGCTCTAGCACCGCCGCAGTCGCAGGATCCTCCACGTTCGGGTCTTCGATCCAGGCGTTCGGGAACGCCTCTGCGAGCCGCCGGTAGAGGCCGGGATCGGCCGGCTGCTCTCCCCACGTGCCCCGGTAGGCCGACTTGAAGTCGAGCGTTTCCACCGCAGCCGTTCCGGCCAGCTCCTCGACAAGTGCGTCGTCCCACTCCACGGTGGGATCGAGCTTGAAACGCGTTCCCGGGTAGACGTCGAGGAGGCGCCGCACAGGCTCGGCGCTCGCAGGATCCCCAAGCCGAAGCGAGACGACGAAGCGCACCGGCGCTGGGTCCCGGTCGAGCACGTCCGCCAGCGAGCGGCTCGCCTGGCGAAGGGCAAGGTCGAGCGCAGCGCTCTCGAAGGCCCAGCGGCGATAGAGACGCCACTCGGGGACGAGGGGAGGCGCGACGGGAAAGAGCTCGAGGCCCGCGATGGCCTCCGAAAAGGACTCCAGGGTGTGCCGGCCGGCGAGCGCCGCCCCCTGCTCCCAGCTTCGAAAACCAAGCTGCTCCTGATCGCCCCAGGTGACGTCCTCCCCCAGACCGACCTCCCCCAGCCCGCTCAGCGACACGACCGTCGTCCGCCGAACGAACGCACTGGAGACCGGCTGCTCGAGCGGCTGCAGCTCGCAGCCGGAGATCTCCAGCTCGAGCGCAGCCACACGCGCGAACAGCTCCATCGTAAGCCGCGACGTTACATTCCGCACCATGGGCGAGGTTGTCGACTTCGGCCTGGTGGTGCTCATCGTGGCGGGCGGCTTCTCGGCGGCAGTCGGGCTGAGCAAGCTGACCGAGCGCTTTCCGGTCCCGGGCCCGGCGCTCTTCTTACTGGTCGCGGCCATCGCGTCCGACGTCTTTCCGGGCCTCTCCGTGCTCGACACGAAGACCGTGGGACGCATCGGCGTCGTCGCCTTGATCGTGATCCTCTTCGACGGCGGAATGCACGTGGGGTGGCGCCGTTTCGCTCCTCTGCCATCCCGATCACCGTGCTCGGCGTCGTCGGCACGTTCGCCACTGCCGGGATCGTGGCGGTGTTCGCGCACGCCCTCTTCGACTTCGGCTGGACGTCCGCCGGGATCCTCGGCGCGGCCCTGGCGCCGACGGATCCGGCGGTGATGTTCTCGGTGCTCGGCAAACGGGAGATCGGTGGCCGCAGCGGCACGATCCTCGAAGGCGAATCCGGTGCGAACGATCCGGTCGGCATCGCGCTCCTGTTCGGCATGCTCGAGCTGGCCACGCACCCCCACGCATCCTTCTGGATCGTCGTCAGGGAGTTTGCGGTCGAGATGAGCGTCGGCCTGGTGATCGGCGTGGCCGGCGGCTATGCGCTGCTGCTGGTGATGCGCCGGATCGCGCTCCCGCGGGAGGCGCTCTACCCGTTACGCTCGCTTGCCTTCGCGGGCGCCATCTACGGCGCCGCGGCCGTCGCCCACGGATCGGGCTTCCTGGCGGTGTTCGTCGCCGGGCTGCTCGTCGGTGACGAGCGGGCCCCATACAAGGGCGACATCGAGCGATTCCACACCTCGCTGGCAAGCCTCGCTGAGATCGTCGTCTTCGCCGCGCTTGGGCTCACGTTCCATTTCAGCGACCTGAGCAGGAACAACGTCTGGCTGGACGGCATCGCGCTTTCGCTCCTGCTTGCCTTCGTCGCCAGGCCGCTCACGGTCGGGGCCATGCTGCTTCCCTTGCGGCTGCGCTGGGGCGAGCGCATCCTTGTCATGTGGGGCGGCCTGAAGGGAGCCGTGCCAATTCTGCTCGGCACCTCCGTGTTGCTGGAGGGCATCGACGGCGCACGGCGGATCGACGACATCGTCGTCGTCGTCGTGTTCTTCTCTGTGCTCGTGCAGGGGACGAGCATGCCGTTCCTGGCGCCGCTGCTCGGCGTCCGGATGCGCATCGCGCCCCCGCACGGCGTGCAGCGATTCCTCGTCGGCGCCGGCTCGCGGGCGGCCGGTGGAGCGGTGCGCGATCTGCCGATCAGCGAGCGGACGTGGGTGCAGGAGGTCGTCCGGGACGGGCGCGTGCTGACTCCGCGTGGGGGGCTCGTGCTCCAGCCTGGCCGAGGTCACCCTCGTCCTCGACATCGAGGACGTGCGTCGCCTGGCGCGGCTGTTCGGCTGAGGTCGACCGGAGATGCCCGCTAGTACGTGTAGAAGCCCTGCCCCGTCTTGCGGCCCAGGTGACCGGCCTCGGCCATGGCGACCAAGCGGTCTGGTGGAGCCATCCTGGGCTCGCGGAGCGCGTGCAACAGCGCCTCTGCCGCATGCACGTGGACGTCGATCCCGATCAGGTCGATGAGCGCGCACGGACCGATCGGCCAGCGGGTTCCCTGCTCCATCGCCTTGTCCAGGTCCTCGGGCGTGACCTTCGCCTCGTCGAGCACGCGCACGCAGTCGTTCAGCAGCGGGATCAGGATGCGGTTGACAACGAAGCCGGGTGTGTCGTTGCAGCGGATCGGCACCTTCCCGAGCCGTACCGCGAGCTCGTAGGCGGCGTCGTGAACGCCGGGATCGGTCAGCTCGGTCCGTACGACCTCGACGAGCGGGAGGACGGGCGCGGGGTTGAAGAAGTGCATGCCCACGACCCGCTCGGGACGCGACGTCGCCGCGGCGATCTCGGCCACCGACAGGGCGGACGTGTTCGTGGCCAGGATCGCCTCTGCGGCGACGAGCCGATCGAGCTCTGCAAAGAGGTCGCTCTTGGTGTCCAGCTCCTCGACGATGGCCTCGATGACGAGATCGCACCCGGAGAGATCCGCGAGCGCCGTCGTCGTCGTCAGCAGCCCGAGGGCCGTGTCTCGCTCGTGTGCCGTGATCCGCTCCTTCTCGACTCCCCGGTCGAGGTAGTGCTCGATGGTCGCGCGGCCTCGCTCGGCGAGCTCCTCGGAGACCTCGCATCCCACGGTCTCGAGGCCGGCCCGCACGCACACCTGCGCGATGCCGGCGCCCATGGTGCCGAGACCGACGACACCCACCCGCCTGATGTCCACGCGCGCCAGCCTAGATCTTCTCGATCACGGCCGCGATCGCCTGGCCCTGGCCGATGCACATGGAGGCGATCCCGTAGCGCTCGCCGCGCCGGTCGAGCTCGGAGAGCAGCGTGGCCGTGATGCGCGCGCCCGTCGCGCCAAGCGGGTGGCCGAGCGAGATGCCTCCGCCGTTCGGGTTCACGTCGCCTGCCCGCCAGCGCTCGTGCAGGCCGGTGTCGGCCAGGAACTGGAGCACGACCGACGCGAAGGCTTCGTTGACCTCGATCACGGCGATGTCGTCCCAGCTCACCCCTGCCCGCTCCAGCGCCCGGGAGCAGGCCAGTGGGTTTCCGTGGAGCATCCGGTACGGGTCGACACCGGCCAGCCCGAACGAGACGAAGCGTCCGCGAGGCTCGAGCCGGAGCCGCTCCGCGGCTCCTTCGCTCGTGACCAGCATCGCAGCGGCGCCGTCGCAGATCTGGCTCGAGTTCCCCGCCGTGATCTTGCCGCCGTCCTTGAAGGCGGCCGGCAGCGCGGCGATCTTCTCGAGGGACGTGTCTCGCCGTGGTGTCTCGTCGACGGCGAAGAGCGTACCCAGGTGGGGGTTCGAGACCTCGATCGGCACGATCTCCCGCTCGAAGCGCCCCTCGTCGATCGCGGCCACGGCGCGCCTGTGCGACTCGAGCGAGTACGCGTCCAAATCCTCACGCGAGAAGCCCCACTCGTCGGCGATCACCTCCGCCGAGATCCCTTGCGGAACGAGCTCCCAGCGCTCCGCGAGCTTCTCGGAGAAGGTCTCGGGGAGGTTCGAGCCCATCGGCACCCGGGACATGGACTCCACCCCGGCGGCAACGACGACGTCGAGGTGCCCCGCCTCCACCGCTGCAGACGCGTTGAACGCGGCCTGCATGGAGGAACCGCACTGGCGGTCGATCGTCGACGCGCAGACGGTCTCGGGCCAGCCGGCGACGAGCGCCGCGATCCGCCCCACGTTCAGTCCCTGCTCCCCGATCTGCGTGACACAGCCCATCTGCACGTCCTCGACCTCGCCCGCATCGAGCTCGAGACGAGCTGCGAGGCCGTCCAGGACCTGGGCCGCGAGCTCATCGGCGCGCAGCGAGGAGAGTGTGCCGTTGCGCTTCCCGATCGGGCTGCGCACCGCCTCGATGATCAGCGCGTCGCCCACAGGTCCAGCTTACAGCGGCTCGACCGCGTCTCCGACTCGCACACGGCCCGGTCGCATCACGCCCGCGAGCATGCCGAAGCAGATGGACCCGTCCGTCGCCTGGCCGCGGTAATTCTTGATCAACCGGAGCGTGTCGAGGTCGCGCTCTCCCGTATCCGGATGGCGAGTCGTGGCGGCGCAGCGGTCGACTGGGCCCTCCAGGCTGAGGACGGCGTCTCCGACCCGGATCCGCCGTCCCTGCCAGTCGTCTTCCTCGTGCGGCTCACATCCGGCAAGCGTCAACAGCATGCGGAAGCGCCGTCCGTCGATGTCTTGGCTCGCCTCGCCCGACAGCCGGGCGATCGACGCCTCGGAGACAACCGTGGCCGGGTGCGCATAGAGGTCCCCCGGCTCCGGCGTGCGCGCCACGCGGACGGAGTGGCCTGCGAGCGTCGACAGCCCCTCCTCCCACGGGCCACGCACGATCCGAGAGGGGACGACCATGCCCCCGCTGAACTCCCCGACGATCTCCTCGCCGAGGTCGAGAGCGCTCCCTTCCACCTCGCGCCCGTCCGGGAAGTGCATGCCCAGCATCTCCGCTTCGGGGTCGTATTCGCCGTGGACGAGACAGGGCCAGTCGGTCAGAGAGGAGCGTAGGCGGCGGCCCTCGTCGTCCACGAGGAAGAAGCGACGGTTCTCGACCACGCCGCGCTCGGTGAGCTCGACATCCCCGGGATGCAGGAGAGCGAAGCCCTTGACGGGTGTGACGGAGATGCGCGAGACCGTCCGCACGGGACGGCTACGAGTCTACTTGGGCGCCGCGGGCGGGAACTGCCAGCTCGGGATGACCGAGACGACGGCCGTGGCCGCGTTCGCCATCGGAATCGCGTTGAAGCCCGACGTGAGTTTGAAGACGGCGCGCGTGCCCGGCGGCAGCGTGAAGAACGACGAGCCGTTTCCGCCTCCGATCACACCCCCGGCCCTGTCGAGTACCACCGTCGAGAGCTGAGCGTTCTGGAGCGTCAGCTTGGGGTCCGTGTTGATCAGCTCGCCGGCCACGTCACCGACCCAATTGGGCTTGAACTGGTCCGGCTCGATGACGATGTTCGCAACCGCCGGAACGTGCCTGGAGGTCGGCTGCCGGGCGCCGATTTGCACGACGACCTCGAGACGCGCGATGGGTGCCGCTCCCGGGAAGCTCATGTTGGCCCCGAGGGCGTACTTCGAGCCTGCCCGAAGCAGAGCAATGTTCGTGGACTGGGAGCCGAGCAGCTTGTGGTTTGGGAGGACGAAGTTGACGAGCACGTTTACGTTGACCGCGTCCGCGTTCGGTGAGCGATTGCGCAGAATGACCCCGTAGCTCACATCCGAGCCGCCGCCGAAGTCCTGGGGTCGCACGGAGAAACCGTCCTTGATGACGGATATCTTCGGCGCGATCAGCTGTCCGACGACGACGAGAGAGCGCGTCGCGCGCCGGCCGCCGCACGTGGCCGTCATGCGGCCGGTTCCAGCGCTGGTGCGGATCCCGACTCGCCAGGTCCAGCTCGCATGACCGCCGACGGCCCGCGTCGCCTTGAGCCCTTTCTGCCTCGAGCCGCCGTGATAGCGGACCGCCAGCGAGCAGAGCGCCACCGCGGGCGCGGCGACAGTTACCGAGATCTGGCTGCCCTGGACGACGCGCTGGGGCGTGTTCACGAAGGCGACCCGGGGCCGTGAGGCACTCGCCGTCACGGCCGTCGAGGCAAGCGCGGCGACGCCGAGGAGGACGACCGAGCGGGTCAGAGCACGGCGGCGAGGTGAAGACGGGGTCACGTGGAGGGCATCGCGCGCGGCCCCGCGTCACGGCATCCCCCGCGCGAGGGATCCGAACTATGTCCGGGCAACAGTGTAGATCCGCGAGCGGCCAGGCACGCCCTTGAGCTCGTGCTCGCCCCGCTTGCGATGTTGACGTCACCGCTCTTCGCGTACAGCGTCTCCGCGGCGGCATGCCTGAAGTTTGCGACACTTCGGCCGTGGCTGTGACCGCGCTCGAGAAACGCCTGCTCGTCGCGGGCGAGTGGATCGAGACGGGCGAATGGCTCGAGGTGCGGTCGCCCTACTCGGGCGAGGTCGTGGGCCGCGTGCCGAAGGCTGGGGCGCGGGAGACGCATGACGCGATCGAGGCCGCCGAGCAGGCCATGCGAGAGCCGCTGCCCGCGCACAGGCGGGCCGAGATCCTGGTGCGCGTCGCCGGCTATCTAGGCCGGCGGCACGACGAGGTCGCGCAGACGATCAGCGCCGAGGCTGGGAAACCGATGAAGGCGGCCCGGATCGAGGCCGCGCGCGCCATGTCCACCTACACCTTCGCTGCCGTCGAGGCGAGGAAGCTGGCCGGTGAGGTCGTACCGATGGACGCCTCGCAGGCGGGCGAGGGAAAGCTCGCCTTCACGATGCGTACGCCCATCGGCGTCGTCGGAGCCATCACCCCCTTCAACTTCCCGCTCAACCTCGTGGCGCACAAGCTCGCACCCGCCCTCGCGGCCGGCTGCGCGGTCGTGCTCAAGCCGGCCTCGAAGACTCCGCTCTCCGCGCTCCTGCTCGCGGAGCTGGAGATGGAAGCGGGGCTGCCACCGGGCTGGCTGAACGTCGTGGTCGGCCCCTCCTCCGAGATCGGCGACGTCCTCGTCTCAGACGAGCGCGTGAAGGCGATCACGTTCACCGGCTCGTCGGACGTCGGGTGGGGACTGCGCGAGCGGGCACCGCGCAAGAAGGTGAGCCTCGAGCTCGGCAACGCAACACCTGTCATCGTGGAGGCCGACGCCGATCTCGACGAGGCGACGGCGAAGCTGGCCGGCAACGCCTTCTCGTTCGCCGGCCAGAGCTGCATCTCCGTCCAGCGCATCTACGTCCAGCGGGCCGCGTACGAGGGCTTTCTGGAGCGCTTCCTGCCGAAGGTGGAGGCGCTTCACGTCGGCGACCCGGCGGACGAGGAGACGGACGTCGGACCGGTGATCGACGAGGACGCGCGGGAGCGGATCATGGACTGGATCGAGGAGGCTCGCCACAGCGGAGCCGAGATCCTGACCGGCGGGGAGCTCGACGGCGATCTCATCCGCCCCACGGTCGTCGCGAATCCTCCGCCGCAGGCGAAGGTCTCGTGCGAGGAGGTATTCGGCCCCGTCTGCACGGTCTCCGCTTACGGCTCACTGGAGGAGGCGATCCGGCTCGCGAACAGCACTCGCTTCGGCCTGCAGGCAGGCATCTTCACCTCCGACGTGCGCTCGGCGCTCCGGGCGGCACGGGAGCTCGCGTTCGGAGGCGTGACGGTGAACGAGGCGCCCACCTTTCGCGCCGACCAGATGCCTTATGGGGGGACCAAGGATTCCGGGAACACGAGGGAGGGTCCGGCGTACGCCGTCCGGGAGCTGACGGAGGAGCGAGTGGTCGTACTCCAGCTCTAGCGAGAGTGGCTCCTGCCTGGCATCGGGGCCCGGCTACCCGCCGGGCGACGCTCCCGCCGCCCGGCGCCCTGCGGCGCGAGCGCCGCGCGGTCGCGGCGAGGCGGGAGGAGAAGCTTCGCGACCTTGGTGGGCTGATGCTGGAGATGTACCGTCGGGACCGGTTCCGGGAGGACCTCATCCGGGAGCGCTGCGCAGAGCTGCTGGAGCTCGATGGACGGCTCGCGGAGCTGGACTGGCTGCTCGAGTACGCGCGGCGCCGCGTTCCACCGGTTCGGTGCGCCTGCGGCGCGCCGCTCATTCCAGGGATCCACTTTTGCCAGAACTGCGGCCGCCCCGCGCAGGACGTCGCGGTGATCGCCTGCGCCGCGTGCAGCCACGCCCTGCCCGCCGACGCCCAGTTCTGCCCCCAGTGCGGCACGCCGGCCGGCACCGGCCCAGAGGACGGGGCCGTCAACCCGGACACGGCGCGCGAGGCGTCCGGGCCGGAGGGCTGATGCCGGAGGCGGAAAGCCCGGGGCCGCGCTGCCCCTCCTGCGGGACACCGTACGCTCCTCGTCAGGAGTACTGCCTCGGGTGTGGCTCGCGTATCGTTCCGGCCCCGAGCTCCATCCACTGGGCATGGCCGTCGCTCGTGGCCCTCGGGATCGCAGCGGCAGGCGGCGCTGCCGCGATCGCTGCCTCCGGCGGCGGGACGCACGCCGGCCCACGGACGGTCGTGGCCACACAGGCCCTCGTCCTGCTGCCACCGGAGCGCCCCCGCACGGCCCGCAAGGCTGCGAAGCCGTCTCGCCCTCCGATACCGGCCCGCGCGGGAAGCCTGATCACGTGGCCCGGAGGCAACCGCTACACCATCGTGCTCGACTCGCTGCCGGCCAGCGCGGGATTCGCGGCTGCCAGAGCCAAGGCTCAGCAGGCCGTCAAGGCCGGACTGCGGAGCGTCGGCGTTCTCGTCTCCTCCAGCTACTCGACCCTGCATCCCGGCTACTACGTCATCTTCAGCGGCGTCTACGACACGCTCGAGGACGCGCAGGGTGCACTTCCCGAGGTGGCACCACGCTTCCCGAGGGCGTTCGCACGCCAGATCGCGCGCTAGCAGGTGTTGTCCTTCCAGTCAACCGCTTCGGGCACTTTGTAACAACGCGAAAAACCGCTAGACTCCGAATCCGGCAAGCATGCGGGCGGACCTTAACCGCCGCTTAACAAAGCTTTTCGGCGACTTAATAGGTGACCGAGATACTGGAGACGATGGACGATCGTGTCGCTCAGATCAGGGCGTGCATGTATCAGTACTCCCGGGCGATTTACCGGTCGATTAAGGACCTGACCGATCCGTACGTCGACCCGGAGACCCAGCTCGAGTACCGGCGCTCCGTCTTGGGGGCGTGCGAGCAGACGATGGAGCGGCTGGCGACGGATCCGCACTACTTCGCGAACCCGGATCGCACACTGTTCCAGGACATCCGGCGCTACTTTCCGATCACCAACCAGGCGCACGTGGCCTGGACGGTGAATAAGGGAGTCGGCGCCGCGGTCGCGTTCATCCAGGAGCAGATCGACGCCGGCGCCTTCGACGGCGGAGTCGCCCGCTGTCGCGCGACCACCCGCAAGGGGAAGCCGTGCCAGCGGACGCCGCTCCCGGAGCGCGACTACTGCCCGTCTCACCAGCACCTCGAGCGCTCCAAGGTCGCGGCGTAACCGGCTAGTCGCGAGCGGGTCGGGGGCGATAAGCTCGCAGATGCGTGTCGCACGACACCGACAAGCTGATCCGTGAGCTCTCCCTAGTCGCCTTCCTCATGGCCGAGACGCGGCCGCTCACGGCGCGCGACGTCAAGCAGAACGTCGAGGGCTACTCGGAGATGTCGGACGAGGCCTTCGCGCGGCGCTTCTACTCCGATCGGGCAGAGCTGCTCGCCCTGGGCGTCCCCTTGCAGTCGCAACGTGACGAGTTCACCGGGGAAGAGCTCTACACGCTGCGCTCGGAGCGCTATTTCCTCCCGCCGCTCGAGCTGACCGACGACGAGCTCGCGGCACTCCAGACCTGCCTCTACCTGCTCGAGGGCCAGTTCGCCTACGCGGAGCCGTTCCGGCTTGCGCTCCAGAACCTGGCCCTCGGCCGTCCGGGCTTCAGCGAGGCGCCCACGGAGACGGCCGTCCGGGTCGAGGTCCGCGATCCCGACTACTCCCCGGAGGTGGCGGGGCGGCTCAGCAAGCTGGAGAGCGCCATCTCCAAGCAGCGGACGGTGAAGTTCGAGTACTGGTCGATCGCGCGGGACGACACGCGCGAGCGGACTGTGGATCCCTTCGCGCTGCTGCCGGACAAGGGAGCGTGGTACGTGATCGGCCGCGACCACGATGCGGACGAGATCCGAACCTTCCGCGTCTCGAGGATTCGCGGGGACATTCGCTTCGCGACGCGACGCGAGCGCGATTTCCGCCTGCCGCCTCACTTCGACGCCGATGACTACCGCCTGCCGCCTCGCTGGCAGATCGGCGAGACGGTCGGGACGGCTCGCATCGGCGTGGGCGGCGACACGGCCTGGTGGATCGAACGGACCCTCCGAGACGCGGGGCACATCGAGGACGACGCGTTCGTCACGGACTACGCGGATCTGGCCCAACTCGCCTCGTGGGTCCTCCGGCTGGACGGCCGCGCGGTGCCACTCGAGCCGGACGAGCTGCGCCGCGAGGTCGCGGCGAGCCTCCGTCGCGTCCAGCACGAGCACCATGGCAAGCACGGCCGGCTGTCACGGCCGGCCCCCGAAGACGGGCGGCCGCCCATCGAGCGACCGGGCGGTCCCGTCGCGCCCGAGCGCTTCGGGCTCCTACAGGCGCTCCTGGCCTATCTTCTGGCCGCGTGCGGTGACGAACGAGAGGCGGTGATCCCGGCACGCGAGCTCGTCGAGCGCTTCAGCATTCCGGCGGAGGCCCTCGAGGAGCATCTTTCGCTGCTCAACCTCGTCAACTTCGGCGGAGGCTGCTACGCGGTCTACGCGCAGTTGCGCGGCGACGAAGTCCACGTCGACAAGGAGCTCTTCGGCGACACCTTCCGCTCGCCGCCGCGCCTCACGCCGCTCGAGGCGCGCGCCATCCGGCTCGCGCTCGACTTCGTGGGCCCGATGGTGGCCGCGGAAGCGCACCGGCCGCTTGATCGTGTCCGCCGCAAGCTGGAGGAGACGTTCGGCGGTTTCGACCTGGCTCAGACGCCCGAGCCGCACAGCGACAAGGCGGAGGAGCGGATGATTCGCACCCTCAGCGAAGGCATCCGGCGCAGGCGCGTCGTCGAGGTCGTGTACCAGAAGGAGGGAGACGAGGCCGCGGCGACCCACCTCGTCGAGCCGTATGCGTTCGAGCGCAAGCTCCCGAACTGGTACGTCCATACCTGGGACCGCACGCGCAAGGCGAAGCGCAGCTTCCGGCTCGATCGCATGCGAAGCGCGGACTTGACGGCCGAGACGTTCGAGCCACGCGACGACTTCGAGCCCGACTGGCTCTCGGACGCACGTGTGGCGCGAATTCACTACTCCAAGAGCATCGCGCGCTGGGAGACCGAGCGAGGGGCCACGCCGCTGACGGACGGGAGCGCCGTGGTCGAAGCCAAGGTCGGAAGCCCGGAGTGGCTCGTCGGCGAGATCCTGAGCTACCGCGGCGAGGCGGTCATCGTCGAGCCCGACGATCTCCGAACGCTGGTGTCACGGCGAGCGCAGGCGCTCCAGCGGGAGCTCGGAGTCTCACGTCTGCGCGTGAAAGCCTAGGACCGGGCGCGAATACGGCGGGCGGCCCACTCCGCGTGCTCGCGGAGCAACGGGTCGTCGCTCTCCAGGTGCGGCTGCAGCGCAGGCAAGTCCTCCGGCCCGCCGGTGTTTCCCAGCGCGACCAACGCGTTTCGGCGCAGATACCGTGGGTCGTTCCTCGGCACGTAGAGACGGTCGTAGCGGCTCACCAGCTCGTCGCCGTCCAACTCGAGCCACTCGACGAGGGACACGACCGGCTCGGCTTCCGCGGGTGGCTCGGAACCGGCGCGGCGGCGCTCGACCCCGCGGTTCCACGGGCAGACGTCCTGGCAGATGTCGCAGCCGTAGACCTGGGAGCCGAGCTCTTCGCGGTAGCGCTCCGGGATCGGCTCCGGCGCCTGCGTCCAGTACGAGAGGCACTTGCCCGAGTCGAGCACGCCCGGCTCGTCCAGGGCCCCCGTCGGACAGGCGTCGATGCACAGCCTGCACTCTCCGCAGTCCAGGTCGAGGCGCGGGGTCTGCTCAACGTCCACGTCTGTGACAAGCGTCCCGAGCACGACCCACGACCCGAAGCGTCTCGTGATCAGCATCGTGTTCTTCCCGTAGAAGCCGATTCCGGCCCGAGCGGCGCCCTCGCGGTCGACGTGCTGGTTGGCGTCGACGAGAACGCGGTAGCTCCCTCCAAGGCGCCGACCCAGCACATCCAGCTTCTCTCGCAGCGCGGCGTAGGCGTCGTGCCACGTGTACCGCGGAAGCCGCCCCTCGCCCGGTCGCGGATCCGGGCCGTCGGCGTAGTAGCAGAGCGCTGCCGAGACCACCGTCCGTGCGCGGGGCAGCAGCGTCTCGGGATGGCACGAGACCTCCGGCTGCGCCATGGTGAAGCGCATGTCCACGAAGAGGCCGCGCGCGCGCCGCTCGGCGATGTGCCGTTCTGTCTCGTCGTAGGGCTCCACCGGCGCGGCCCCGATCACATCGATGCCCAGCTCCTCGGCCAGCGTTTTGAGCTCTGCAGTTGTCATGCAAGGATTGTGCCTTGAAGGCGATCCGGATCCACGAGGACGGGGGCCCGGAGGTGCTGCGCTACGAGGACGCTCCGGATCCCTCGCCTGGGCCGGGAGAGGTCCTGATCCGCATGCGCGCGGCCTCGCTCAACCACCTCGACGTCTGGGTGCGCAGGGGCCTTCCCTCCGTTCCAAAGCCGCGAATTCTCGGCGCGGACGGCGCTGGAGTCGTCGAGGCGCTCGGGGAAGGCGCCGGGGGCCTCGAGATCGGCAGCCCGGTCGTGATCAACCCGGGTATCGAGCAGCGCGACGGGACGATCCACGTGGTGGGCGAGCACATGCAGGGGGTCCACGCCGAGCTCGCCGTCGTCCCGGCCACGAATGTCTACCCGCTCCCCGAAGGGCTCACGGTCGAGGAGGCCGCGGCGTTCCCGCTCGTCTTCGAGACCGCGTACAGGATGCTCGTGACGAGGGCGAAGGTGCGCGAGGGAGAGTGGGTTCTCGTCTGGGGGATCGGCGGCGGAGTCGCAACGGCGGCCCTGCAGATCGCCCGAGCGCTCGGCGCGCGGGTGATCGCGACCTCGTCGTCCGACCAGAAGCTCGTGCAGGCCCGTGAGCTGGGCGCCGACGCGACCGTGAATCACTCGAGCGAGGATGTCGGGGCGGCAATCAAGCAGGCGTGCGGTGCCGGCGCGGACGTGGTCGTCGAGACGGTCGGAGAGGCGACGTGGACTCGCTCGCTGCAGGCGGCACGCCCCGCCGGCCGGGTGGTGGTCTGCGGGGCCACGAGCGGGCCCAACCCTCCGGCTTCGCTCCACCGCATCTGGTGGAAGCAGCTGACGATCCTCGGCTCGACAATGGGGACGAGGGAGGACTTCGAGGGCGCATACGACCTGATCGCCGCTGGGCGTGTGCAGCCGGTCGTCGACCGCGTCTTCCCTCTCGCCGAGGCCCGTTCGGCGCACGAGCGGCTCGAGGCCGGCGAGCAGCTCGGCAAGATCGTGCTCCGCATCCCGGAGTAGCTGGATGGGGCACCGGGCGGCCTGGCTGCGAGTCGGCTAGCCGAAACCCAGGATGAACTTGGCGTCGTCGGACATTCGCTCGGCCTGGGGCCAACTCGCCAAGGGCGCTCATTTGCAGGGGAAACCCCACAGGTGCAGGGATTTCACCGCTCTCGTCGTAGGGTTGAGTTGGTTCGGATAGGGGCGAAACGGGTGTTGTGGGTGCAGTTGTGTGCCCAGTTCTGTACCCGCAGGCAACGGCGAACGGCAAGCCGGCCAACGAAAGACCCCGAATGAGCGTTATAAGTGAGCGAAGTGGCAAAGCCCCTGCAAATGCGCGCTGTTTTGTCCAAGGTCGCCTATTTACACACCTGTGGACACGACGGAAAACCGCTGCAAATAACGGACGTTTGTAGGGGACAAACCAGCGTGTGTTTTCGTCGCAGGCGACAGTTACCTTGGGTGGCGTGGCTCGCGAACCTCACAACGATCCCCAGCTAGCGCGTCCTGCTTCGCGAGCCACACTCCAGCGGGGCGCGCTAGGTGGGGATGGGGAGAGGCCCTGGACGGTTCAGGAGGCAGCCGACTGGCTGGGAGTCTCGCGCTGGACGGTCTCCGAACGTGTCCGGCTGAGCGAGATCCCCCACCGCAAACGCGGGCGGATCGTGCGCCTCTTCGAAGGCGAGCTGAAGGCGTGGCTGGACGGCTGCGAGCTCGAAGTCCGCGTGGCTCAGGACGGCCGAGTCGTGCGGCCCAGGTCATGACTCGCCTCCGCTGGGAGCCGATCATCGAGCGCGCGGCAGAGATCGCGAGCAGCTCGACGATGACGCTGCGCCAGTGCTTCTACATCCTCGTCAGCGAGGGTTTGCTCCCCAACACGGACACGTCCTACAAGCGGCTCTCGGCGGTCACGGCCGAGGCGCGGAGGGAAGTCCGGTTCCCCGCCTTCATCGACGGCACGCGCTCGATCCTCGGCTACCGCTCCTGGGAGAGTCCCGAGGCCGCGATCACTGACGCCGCCGGCTGCTACCGCCGCGACCGCACCGAAGGTCAGGAGTACCAACTCTGGATCGCGGGGGAGAAACGTACCCTCGCCCGCCAGCTCGAAGAGTGGTTCGGGGATCTGGGCTGCCCGATCG